>Ga0256830_1000302_pt1 | contig 43453 bp, 41 predicted proteins | sample 128326metaG_FD_190537 | JGI IMG/M metagenome (GOLD analysis project Ga0256830, IMG submission 190537) | Hydrothermal vent microbial communities from Lau Basin, Pacific Ocean - 128-326 | ecosystem: Environmental > Aquatic > Marine > Hydrothermal vents | place: Pacific Ocean: Lau Basin | collected...
GCAGGTACTCCCTTTCCTCTTCTGTGAGACGAACTATGTATCTCTTGTTCATGGAACCACCTCCGAGAAGAATTGATTTCTCCCCGGAGTATAACTCATAAAATCAAGTTTGACAAGCCACTAGCCAGCGCACGTCGTCGTAGCCGTAGTAGGAACACTTCAACCGTTGGGGGTACTCAACGCCCCGCACCAGGTCGAAGACCGTCCATTCCCCCTCAAACATCACCAGCAGCCACTCCCCCCCTGGAGAGAGAACAGCATCGTCCGCCTCCCGCTCGGCGGGAACGATGAGCTGCACCCGCCCCTCCACCTCGTCCATCCGGTTGCTCCAGGCCAGCCGCTCCTTCAGGGAGCGGGGACGACAGGGGCCAAACTGGCACAGCAGCAGCAGCGCCAGCACCCCCAGGGTCAGCACCGCCCCCCACCGATCCCCCTTCGTCACGGCCCCACCTCCCAAGGCTTCACTTCCACCCAGTCATCGTACAACTCAAACCCTGCCGCCTGGTAGCCGATCCCAAAGCGCCCCAGCGCCGGGTAGGTGGTGTCCACCGCCTCCAGCAGCGGCCAAGCCGGATACCCCTCCCCTTCGTCCAGGTAGACGGCGATCTCCCCGCTCTCCCCGTCCCGCTCTACCTTCACCCGATACCACTGATCCAGTTGGGGCAAGATGGATGCGCTGTCCAGCAGCACGTCGTCCCGATAGAGCATCACCTGCCGATAGACCAGCAGGGTGTACTCCCCCGTGTCGAAGCCGGTGGCGGTGATCTGGTAGTCGCCGGCCGGGGCACGGGGCACGATGATGAACTGCCCCTCGACCCCGGGGCCGGTGTAGAGGGCATCGGGCACTTCCGCCAGGACCCCGCCGGTGGCCGGATCGTAGCCCACCCGCCGGCCTTGGGGATCGGTCAGCGTCAGGTTCACCGGGCAGAGCTCCGTCAGCACCAGCCACTGACCGGGATGGATGAGGAATGGAGGCTGCCAATACGGGGTCGTGAAGGGGATCGCCTGGCCGGTCAGGAAGGTGGGAACGAACTCACTCTGCGTCCTCGCGTGGTACATAATCTGCTTGTGCCGGGCCGCTTTCCTCGACAGGCTCTTGACGTTCTCCGTCGGGATGCTGTCGAGCAGCTCTTTCAGGTTGGTGCTGTAGACCGGGATCAGGTCGTCCCCTTGCTCCGTTTCAAAGTCGTCATCGTAGTTCACGTCCAGGGTGATCGGCCGGCCGTAGGCCCACCCCGTTGGAGGGGGGGCGGTCACCTCGTACCAGTGGTCGGTTCTCCAGTCCGTGCCGTAGATGACGTAGATGTTCTCCGGCCCCAAGGCGTCGGCCAGGTCCTGCACGGTGGCGTTCATATCGTTCAAGAGGGGGTTCACCTCGTGGCCGTAGGGGTAGGCCCCTCCCGGTGCGCATCCTTCCGTCCCCAGACGGTCGCAGAGGTAGGCCGGAACATCCTCGGTGGGCAGCATCTCCGCCAGCGACTGGATGCCCCGCTCTGGGTCGTGGGACCACCCGTAGGGATCAAACACCTCCGGCTCACATGACCCTGGAAGCCAGAAGCAATCCTCGGGAGGTCTTAGGGCTCCGTACTTCTTGGCGATCCATTGCGGCCAAAGAACATCGTTCAGCAACACCCGAAGGTGGCCTTCGTTCTCTTCGTAGAGATAGTCGTCCCAAGTCAGCCCCTCACGGGTGCGGTAGTCAATGGGGAAGCCCCGGTGGGGCGAAGCAATGAAGACCACCTTGCGCACGTCGCCATCGTAGGAGATGGGGGCATCCCCGTTCTCGTCGTCCACCCCATAGCCCTGGATGTAGGCTCGGCTCACCAGCCCTCCCATGCTGTGCACTACCAGGTCCACCTTGCCGTCGTGGTTCACGTAGGGCAGCTCTGCCACCCGGCCCAACTGCTCCTCGATCTTCTCGTCCAGCAGGTCGGCTGAGACCCGGTTGGAGTTACGCCAGTCGTAGCCCACGGCGTAGAGAGTCTGACCTCGCACGTAGCCCATCTTCGCCAGCGTCGTCAGCAGGGGATCGTAGATGCCCAGCACCGGGTCAATCTGCCCTTGCGGCGACCTCTCGCTGGGCGGCATCGTCCCCAGGATGCCGGGGAGGAAGAGAATGGGATGGATTCTTGCCTGAGCAACCGAGACAACCCGATGAGCCGAGAAACTTTCCCACGTAGCTTCCACCTCCAAGGTGGCCGTCACGGAGGGTTGCACCCACACCGACCACCGTATCTGCGCTTGCTGCCCTCCGTACAGCGTCATAATCTGCTCATCCTCTGGATGGCATTCGTCTACATAGCTGTGGAAGGAATAGTGATCTGGGCCGAAGTCGATAACCCCACATACAACCGGCACTTCACTGTCAACCTCGCCGGATTGTTCATACACATAGAAGCGTCCGCCATCACCACTCTCGATCCTCAGCATAAAGTAGTCACTGCAGTATTCCCCCGCCGGGCAGGTCAGGGTGACCTCAACTCGCAAAGGGTTAGGCACCGGCCAGCCCTCCTCGTTGCGCGTCAGCCGGGTGGCCGAAACCCGTAGGCAGAGAGGCGCAACCGGCTCCGCTTCCCGCGCCGAGGCCAGCAGGTCCCCATTGGCATCCACCCAGAGTGCCACCGCCGTCGTCCCGCAGGCAGGGTCTATCGCCACGGTGAAGTCGCTCCAGTCCTCCAAGCTTCCTACCTGGACCTCCGCTCCCCAACTCTGCCCACCGTCGGCGCTCTCCATCAGATAGAAGCCGGGATCGTAAAAGGTATCATAAGCGTGCCCCACGATTACCCGCCGGCTGCCGGCCGTCAGTGCGGCCTTGTACACGCCATAAGGGTGCCCATTCGCATCCAACAGCCCTCCGCTGACCAGCACGGCGCTCTCCCACGTCGCGCCTCCATCCTCGCTGCGGGCCCACAGGAGATCGTCCACGGGAATGTCACCATCGCACGGCTCGCAAAAGGTCTCGTGGGCATCCTTCCCCACCACGTAGAGCCGCTCCGACCCTTCCAAGGCCACATCCACCCCAATATCTTTGGGGGAGAGATTGTAGGTGTAGATGGTACGCTGAGCACTCCAGGTCTGCCCTCCGTCGGTGCTTTTGACAAACCAGACCCCGGTGCAGGCATCCGCCACGACGATGTAGACAACCCCCTCGCCGGCCGCCGCCATATCCCATTCCACAGGCTCACACGATGGGTCGGCCAGGTCATAGATGGCCGTCGTGACGGCGTCCCAGCTCTCTCCCCCATTTTGGCTGCGGGTCATCTGAACCTGTAGGCGACTCCCTTCGCCCTCATCCACAGCCTCCTCCCAGGCCAGGTAGAGAGTGCCCGCATCATCGGCCGCCAGCCGTGGCTCCGGATGGAGCCCTGGGGCGTCAGCAATCGTTGTGTCCCAGGGCCAGCTTTCACCCCCGTCGGTGCTGCGGATCACCCGGATCTCCCGCACGATCTCCCCTACGCCTTCGTCCCAGTAGGAAAGGTACCAGGCCACGAATAGCGTGCCTTCGGGGGTCGCCACCAGGGAAGGCGTCTGAGCCTGGGCTCCCGGCGGGAGGGATGGGACCAGCGGGGCGCCGCTGCTGCTCCAGGTCACCCCCCCGTCGTCACTGCGGGCGAAGTAGAGGTCCTTGGGATAATCGTAGCCTTCCTGGCGTATCCCAACCCAGACGACGTAGAGGGTCTTATCCTGCACGGCGGCGGCCGGCGACTCCACGCCCAGGATGGCGGGGTCAGACGGGTTGACCTGGACCGGGGCTCCCCAAGATGCAGCTCCGCCCTGGCTCGTCGGGAGAAGCGGGGGAGAGACCAAATCGTCGGCTCGGGTGCTCTGGTCCAGGCCGGCCAAAGACCGAGAGAAGGATGAGGTCACACCGGTAGCCCCGTGAGTTTGCCCTATCAGCAAGCCCAACACCAAGAGCAAAAGCAGGGGCAGCGCCAGGGATTGCCCGAAGCGCAAGGCGAGGCGCGGGCCGGACCGACGACGAAAAGGGAGGGGGAATGCCGGTGCCCCGGCAGCATCTGAAGAGGTTGCAAAATCACTTGCAAAAACGGGGGGGGGTAAACACAGCCATTGGACACCTCCTGAAGATGGCGGAACGGGGGAACCTGAAACCTCCGGGGGCCGAGAGGAGGCCAGGCTGCTAGGTCGCCGAGGATGGGCTCCCAGGGAAACGGCCCGGAGACTTCAAAGGAATGACAACATTATAGCTGAAAGAGCACGAAATGTCAAGGACAAACTTCCCGTCTTCTCGCTTTGTTGATAATATCATTGTGATATAATGCCCGTTGCTACATTTTATGCAATCTCTTGTTTTGCTTTGGGGGAACAGCGGAGGACACCAAGGGCACCAAGGCCACGAAGGACACAAAGGTGGCACGGAGAGAATCCTTCGAGAAACCTTTGCCCTTCGTGTTCGTTGTGCGCTTGGTGGTGAGCACCGGCCTGAAGCGCCGGTGCTGGGGGGGATGGGGGCGGGAGCGGGAGCCCCGGCCCCGTCTGTTCGACGGCGGGGCTGGGCATGGTCAGGATTGTCTCCCCCAGAGGGGAGCCAGGGCGGCCCGCTCTCGGGGGCCGAGGACGCCCAGCGCCAGGGCGACCAGCGGGTAGACCAGGAAGGCGACCGGCAAAGCCGGCGCCCCGCCCAGCACCATCACCGTCGCGCCCATCACCAGCGCCGCGACCGCCGGACGCCAGAGCAGCCCCGCCCAGGGCACCGGCCCCAGGTAGCGGCGCACGTAGTAGTAGAAGGCCGCCCCCTCCACCAGCTCCGAGAAGATGGTGATCACCGCCGCCGCCCGGTAGCCGTAGGCCGGGATGAAGATCAGGTTGGCCGCGATGTTGAAGGCCAGGCCGATGGCGAAGGCCCGGGTCAGCTTCCGCTGCCGGTCCAACGCGATGAGCAGGTAGTTGGTCACGCTGTTGATCCAGCCGAAGGGGATGGACCAGATCATCAACTGCAGGGCGATGGCGCTGTGGGGCAGGAAGGCGCTCCCACCCAGGATGCGGACGAAGAGGCGGGCCAGGAGGGTCATCGCCACCGCCATGGGCAGGGCCACCAGGACCAGCAGCTTGATCGAGAGGTGGTAGGTTGCCCGGAGCGCCTTCCGATCCTCCCGCGCCTGGCGGGAGATGACGGGGAAGAGGGCGAAGGTGAAGAAGGCGGGGATGATGTTCAGGGCGTCCAGGCCGCTGTAGGCGATCTGGTACCAGCCGACGACGGTGGCGTTGCGCATCACCTCCAGGAGGATGATGTCCACCCGGAAGAAGAGGGTGGCCAGCAGGTGGTTGAGCATCAGGGGGAAGGACTCGTTCACCATCATCCGCTGGAGCCACCAATCGGGGTGGAGAGGCAGCCGCCGGCCGGGGAAGAAGAAGCGTAGGGCCAGGACGGACAGGACGGCCAAGGTGATGAGGTTGGTAACGATGGAGGCACCGGCCAGCCCCACGATCCCCCAACCCAGGAGCAGGACCAGCGCCCCCAACGTCACCTTGAAGAAGGTGGAGACGGAGGTGATGGCGGCGGGGATCTCGTGCTTCTCGAAGGCTTGGAAGAGGGCCGATAGCCCCACCGAGATGCTCCCCGGCACCAAGCCGATGAAGAGGAGGAAGATGGTCAACAGCGTATCCCGGGAGAGGGGCGGGGTGAAGAGGCTCTGGCGGGCCAGCAGGAAGAGGGCGAGCAGAGGGATGGCAAGGACGGCGAGGAGCAGCCGCAGCAGGGTGGTGTTGACGAAGTAGTGGCCGGCGCGGGCTTTGTCTCGGGCCACCTCCCGCATCAGGTAGGTGTTCAGGCCGAAGTTGGTCAGGATCTCCAGCCAGCCGAAGATGACGACGGCGTAGGCGTACTTGCCCCGCCCCTCCGGCCCCAGCACCCGGGCCATCAGCGCGGCGAAGGCGAAGTCCACCACCCGGTTCATCAGGTTCAGCACGATGGGGGCCAGGCTGTTCTTCGCCACCCGCTGCACCGTCGAGGTCTCGTCCACCGCCCGGTAGAAGGTGCGCCAGAGCCAGAGGCCGGCCAGGAAGAAGATGAGGACCCCGCCCAAGAAGGAGAAGAAGGCCCCCATCTTCACGCTGTCCGGGCTGTACTTGAAGCGGACCGTCCACCGGCCCGGCCCCAGCGAGACGGCGCGGAAGTTGCCATCGGCCCGGTGGATGACGAGCGCCTGCTCCTGGGATTCGTCCTCGCCCGCCGGGCGCACGAAGGCCCTCCAGCCGGGGAAGAAGCTGTCGGCCAGGACCAGCCAGGCCCCCGGTTCCGAGACGGTCACGTCCACGAAGACCTCGTTGATGGTGTAGCGGGAGATCGTGGCCGGCGTCGGCGTGCAGGCCTCGGGGGGCAGGGAGGGCTCCATCGAGGTGGCCGTCCCCAGGTTGTCCAGGATGACGTAGTGGCGGGGGTCGTAGCGGCGCAGGGCTGCGGCCACGTCCTCGGTCACCACGGTGCAGCCGGCCGGCAGCGTGAAGGCGCGGGGGGCCACCCCCTCGTTGCGGTAGACCCGCAGCGCCTGGTCCTCGTAGACCAGCGTGTACTTGGGGCTCTCGATCCGCTCCTCCGTCAGGACGTACTTGACGTTGAGCAGGTCCAGGAGGGGGGAGTTGAGGGCTTCCCAGTGGCGCAGCGGGGCGATGCGGTTGAACTCCAGCTCGTCCTGCCGGTCAATCCGGCGCATGTAGTCGCGGTACTGGGCGCTGAAGATGGAATCGTACCCCCGCACGTCCTGCAGGTCGTAGAACCAGCCCACGTTGGCGTTGAAGGTCTTCTTCCCGTGGGGGTCGTAGGTGGTGAAGCGCCAGAGGGAGCGGTCCTGCTTCAGGAAGGCGACGACGGGGGGCTCGTAGCGGAGCAGGGCCGGGTCGGTGGCCGGATAGAAGCCCCAGGCGAAGGTGGTCAGGTCGAGGACCAGGACGAGGAGGGCGAGGAGCTCCCAGACGGGCCGGCGGCCCAGCCGTCGGGGCAGGTAGATGGGGCAGCGGCTCACCCGCAGCACGATGCCCGCCGCCATCAGCAGCAGGCTGAAAAGGAGCAGCCAGCGGAACTCGTAGCTGTAGAAGGCGCGGGCGTCGGGGAAAGCGGTGTCGGCCAGGGCCAGGCTGCGGAAGAGCCGGTCCACCAGGGGTTCCAGAGCGGGGAAGAAGGCCCGGCTCAGCAGCAACCCCGCCGTCGTCAGCAGCCCGCCCCAGAAGGCGAGGCCGGCCAGCGCCGTGATGGGGGAGGGGGCGCTGTCGAGGAAGAAGGGGCGGAGCAGGGGCGGGGGGCGCCGGTCGGTGGGCGGAAGGTCGGGGTTCTCGTAGGGGCGGGTGCGCTGGAGGTGCTGGGCCCCGAAGCCGGCCAGGACGGCCACGCTCAACGTCAGCGCCATCGTCCAGCGGAAGGGGGAGTGGATCTGGCTCATCCCCGGCAGAACGTAGATGAGGGCGTAGAGGGGGGTGCCGAAGATGAAACTGAGGGAGAGGAGGGCCAGGACGACGAAGGGGGCCACCCGTCTCCCCCGGACGCCTAGGAGCGCCAGGAAGAGGGTCAGCAGCCCCAGGTAGGCCCCGCCCTCGACGAAGTTCTTGATGCCCCAGTAGATGGGCTCCGTCCGCCGGACCACCTGGCCGCTGAAGAGGTCCAGGTAGCTGTAGTGGGCCGGGTTGCCGAAGAAGTTGGGCACCAGGAAGGCGAGGAGCCGCCGCCAGGGGTAGGCCCAGCCCCGCACCTGGGCCAGGGTGGCCGTTCCCTCCCGGAAGTTGTGGCGGACGACTTCGTAGAGGGGGAGGAGCTGGACGGCCCCCAGCATCAGCCCCAGCCCCACCATCAGGCCGATCCAGGCGGCCCGTTGGCCGATGAAGGCGACCCACCACCGGGCCGATCCCCCTTCCCCGGCCCCTTCGTCCACCGTCCGCCAGGCGGCGTAGAAGGCGGTGATGAGCAGCGTGTAGTAGAGGATTTCGATGTGGCCGGCCAGGACCTGGCAGCCCAGGGCGATGGCCCCGATCACCGCCCAGGGGAGGGAGGCCGGCCGTCCGGCCAGCGGCCGTCGGCGCACGATCCGCTCGACCATGGCCAGGATGAGGGGGAGCCAGGCGGCCCCGGCGATGATCATCGGGAAGACGACGCGGGCCAGCATAAAGCCGCTCAGTTCGTAGGCGATGGCCGTCACCAGCGCCCCCAGCCGGCCCATCCCCAGGGTGCGGGCGAAAAGGTAAGCCCAGAGGCCGGCCAGCCCCAGTTGGATCACGGTGAAGAGGCCGTAGGCCCGCCAGAGGGGGATCAGGTAGAAGATGGCGCTCAGCGGGTAGAGGGCCGAGTGCTGGCCGTTGGCCAGGAAGGGGGCGCCGGCGAAGAGGTAGGGGTTCCAGAGGGGGAGCTGGCCCTGTCGGAGGGCCTGGACGATGAACCGCTTCCAGGCGTAGTTCTCCAGGATCAGGTCGGAGAGGAGGCCGTTGTGGGGGCGTTCCACGCCCAGGGAGGCCGCCGCCGAGCGGTAGGGCTCGAAGGTGAAGAGGTTGTCGGTGGGGAGCAGCGAGCGCCCGCCCAGGCTCACCGGCCCAAAGAGGATCAGGGGGAGGACGAAGAGCAGAAGGGCGATGGCCAGGGTGGGCAGAAGCGGGATGATGGCCGTCAGCAGAGGACGGATGCCGGCGATCTTGGAGGCAGGACGGGACGGATTCGACGGGCTCATAGGGCTCTCTGAAGGGTTGGAGGGCGAAGGCGGCTGGATTATACCCTGCTCCTCCGAAGCGGGCAACCTCCTTGCACCGGAAAGCCAAATCGAGTAAAATCTTCGTAACCGTTCACCCTCCCGCAGGTGCTAAAAGCGCCCTCGACCGGTGACCTGCGGGAGGGTAGGCTGCTTATTCGCATTTTGGGCCGAAAGTGCGAATAAGCGGTGCGCTTATTCGCGTTGATGCAAATAAGGACGAGGCTACGGAGATTTTGCAGGGGTTGGAAGAGCTATTGGCGATGGTGAGCGTCTAACGGTACAATTGAGTTGTGGCCCCCGAGGACAGGGTCCAGAGGGACTGACAAGGAGGTGGAAGCGTGAACGGTCCAATTCTTACCGTGCGCTTGGAAGGACCAGCAGTGGAAGGGGGGCGGATAGCACTCAGGGATCTGGTTCATTTTGGCCGCCAGTTTCAGAGCGCTTTGGAACGCACGGCCCGTGTACTCTCCGGTCAGGTCAGCGTCCGCCGAGGACAACCACCGGTCAACATCCGTCAGGCCTGCGCCCTGGATGTGATCGCACTGCAGAAAGGCAGTTTTAGCCTGGCAATGGACCTACGGCGTACCCAGCCGGCGCTTCCTGGCCTTGACTTGGGAGAACAGGCCCTGGAGCACCTCATAGAGGGACTTGAGGTAGTGTGCGGCCCGGAGCCTGAACTGCCCATGGGCTATGATCTGGGAGTGCTGATTGCCCTACGCGACCTGGGACGCCTCTTCGACCACGGAATCGAGCGGTTGATTTTCGACCTGCATACGTCCAGAGTACAGCGTCGTGTTGTACACGATTATGCTCTCCATCGGCGCCTCGTCGAACGCATCGAGGGGCCATTAGAGGATCAGATTGTGCGCGAAGGCAGATTGCTCATGGCGGACTTGAGGGAAACCGGCCTACGTTGTCGTCTCCATCCACCTGCTGAGCCCCCTATCCACTGCTCTTTTGATGAGGCCATGGCAGAAGAGATCATCAATGCCCTACGCCATTACGTTCGCATTCGAGGCCCGGCCGAGATTGACCCGCTGACTGGCAAGGTCCGCAAGATAGAGATTCGCGACCTGGAGATATTGGATTGGGACGAAGAGAAAGAAATCTCAGCCAAGAGCAGGGCTGTTGCCGAGCCAGGACTGTTCTGGACCGGTTACGATGTTGTCACACTTGCGGAAGAGCAAGGGGTACAACCAGTACAGAGCCTGGACGATCTCTGGGGTGATTTCTGGCCAGAAGACGAGTCCGTAGACGAGTTTATTGAAACAGTCCGCCGCTGGCGCCGCGAGGGATAGGACCCGACCGATGAATCCTCGGCAGCGTCGGAGGAAATCCGCAGGAGGGGGGTGGCGCCCCTGGCTCGTCGCGCTGATCCTGGCCCTGGCCGGCTGGGGCGGGGCCTCTTGGATGTGGAACCACGTCCACCCCACGGGGCTGATGCCCCTCATCTTCCTCCTCTTCGTCGCCCTCGCCCTGACCGGAGCGACCTTCCCCCTCTTCTGGCTCTTCTGGCGGCTCCGGCGCTGGCGGCGGAAGCGGCTCATCGTCCCCCGCTGGCGTCCTATGCGGGAAGGGGCCTGGGTGGGACTCTACGGCTTCTTCTGCGGTTGGCTCCAGGTGAACCGGGCGTTGACGCCGGCCCCGGCCCTCCTGCTGGCCGGTGGCCTCCTCTTCCTGGAGCTCTTCTTCGTCCTGCGGGAGAAGGGAGGTGCGCAATGAAGGTCACCATTCGCCCGGCCCGCGCCGAGGACCGGGATGCGGTGATGGCTATCGCCGCCCAGATCTGGGAGGGGAACGACTACCTGCCCCAGGTCTGGGATGCCTGGTTGGCCGATCGGGAGGGACAACTGGTCGTCGCCACACTGGAGGGAAGGCCGGTGGCAGTAGGGAAGCTGACCCGGCTGGGACCGGAGGAGTGGTGGTTGGAGGGGCTGCGGGTGGACCCGGCTCACCAGGGCCGGGGGATCGCCCGTCAGGTCCACGCCCACCTGGTCGAACTGGCCGAGCAGCGGGGGAGGGGGGTGCTGCGCTTCGGCACCGGTTCCTACAACCAGGCCGTCCACCACTTGGCTGCTCGAACCGGCTTCCACCCCATCGCCCGCTACGCCTTCTACCGGGCCGAGGCGCTGGGCGGGCCGGAGGAGGCCGACGAGCGCTCCCCGTCTGGGCCGGAAGTCGGCCCGTTGCGTCCGGTGCCTCCCTCGGCAGCGCCGGCGATATGGGCACTGCTGGAAGCCTCCCCCCGCTTCCAGGCCGGCCACCGGCTCTACGAGGAGCGCTGGGTCTGGCGCACGCTGACGGCGGCGCGGCTGCAGGCGCTGCTGGCCCGGGGGCGGGTGTGGGGGATGACCGATGAGGCAGGAGACTGGGTCGGCGTGGCCTTCGTCCTGCCGGACCTGGAGAAGGAGCGCCTGCGGGTGGGGCTGCTGGATGGGGAGGAGGCTGCGCTGCGGCCCCTGGCCCAGGCCCTGCGCCGCCAGGCCGCCGTCGGAGTAGGGACAGCACCAATGGCTGCCTCCTACTCCCACGTCTCCGTCAAGGTCCTGGACGACCCAACCCTCACCGCCGCCCTAGAGGGGGCCGGCTACCAATCCGCCTGGGAGCACCAGGTCGTCGTCTTCGAGCGCCCCCTCCATCCCCAACACGCCGCACGCCACAGGCAACACGCGACACGCGATGCGCAATACGTGATCCCCAAGTAACTGTTCACCCTCCCGCAGGTTAGGCGCGTTTCCGACGCGAAACCGTGCTTCAAATAGCCCATCGGGGCTGAAGGCGCCCTCGACCGGTGCCCTGCGGGAGAGTAGGCTGAATAGATGCATCCCCAGTAGGCTATGATCATCGGAACCTGCCGCGTCGAGCTCCATCTGCCCGGCAACGGCTCGCTCAAGGGAAAACGAAGCCGGCTCAGGCCGCTCCTGAACCGGCTGCACAAGGAGTTCAACGTGGCCACTGCCGAGGTGGATTACCAGGACCTCTGGCAGTCGGCCCGGATCGCCCTGGTGACCGTCTCCACGGATGCCGGCCACGTCCAGCGGGTGCTGGAGCGGGCGGTGCGTTGGATCGAGGTCAACCGGCCCGACCTGATGGTCGTGGACTGGGAGATCGAGATCTTCTGACCGCTCAGCGGGCCAGGATCAGGTAGTCGTCGGCGTACTCCCGGATCGGTTCCGCCTGGGCGAAGCCGGCCTCTCGTAGCCAGCCGACCACCTGGTTGGGCCACAGCCGGTGGGAACGGGGCGGGCCTCCGCTGCTCTCGCCGTCGGGACGCCAGTCCAGGACCAGCACCCGCCCGCCGGGGCGGGTCACCCGCCGCAGCTCCTCCGCCAGCCGCTGGGGAGGCTCCACCTCGTGGAAGACGAAGGCCACCCAGACCAGGTCCATCCGGGCGTCGGCCAGGGGAACGTCGGGGAGCTCGGCCTGGACCGCGCGGACGTGGGCCGGTGGGCGGTGCTCTTGCAGCACCGCCAGCATCTCCGGGCTCACGTCCAGGGCCCACACCTCCCCCGTCGAACCCACCAGTTCGGCCAGGGGGAGCGTCCAGAAGCCCGGCCCGCAGCCCAGGTCCAGCACGACCTGGCCGGCCTTCACCCCCAGGTCGCGCAGGAAGCGGGGAGGGTCCCAGCGGGCCTGCCGTTGCGGGTCCACCAGCACGTGGTAGCGGCCGGGGTCGAAGCGTCGTTCGTGGTCGGCCATCAGGTCAACTCCCGGCCGGCGTACTGACGCCGGTAGTAGTCTTGGTAGAACTCGCCGCTCTTGATGGGCCGCCACCACCACTCGTTCTCCACGTACCAGCGGACCGTCTTCTCCAGCGCCTCCTCGAAGGTGTGGCGGCTCCGCCAGCCCAGGGCCTGGACCTTGCGGATGTCCAGGGCGTAGCGCCGGTCGTGGCCGGGCCGGTCGCGCACCGGCTGGATCAGGCTGTGGGGCTTGCCCAGCAGGTCCAAGATCATCCGGGCCATGTCAATGTTGCGCGTCTCCACCCCCGTGCCCAGGTTGTAGATCTCCCCCGGCTTCCCCTTGTGGAGCACCACGTCAATCCCCTCGCAGTGGTCCAGGACGTACTGGTAGTCCCGCATCTGGGAGCCGTCGCCGTAGAGGGGGAGGGGGATGTCGTCTATGGCGTTGGTGATGAAGAGGGGAACGACCTTCTCCGGGTACTGGTAGGGGCCGATGTTGTTGGAGCCCCGGGTGATGGTCACGGGGAGGTCGAAGCTGTGGTAGTAGGCCAGGCACATCAGGTCGCCGCCGGCCTTGCTGGCCGAGTAGGGGCTGCGGGTGTGGAGGGGGTAGGTCTCCGTTGCCCGGCCTTCCAGGATCTCGCCGTAGACTTCGTCGGTGTTGTGCAACAAGCAGGGGACGTTGCCACCGAAGAAGCGCTCGTTCCCCGGCACAGAGACGTCGTAGACCATCACGGTCCCCGGCACCCGCCGTATCGCTCTGACCTTAGCCACTCCCACCGGAGAGTTCAGCAACCGCATCAATCCTTCCGGTGGGTTCTCGAAGGTAGCGGCCAGGGCCAAAGCCTTGTCCTTCCCCACCAACGGTTTGCGGGAGATTCTGACGCCTCGGTGTTGATGGCATCCCAGCTTTTCCACCACCACGGCGGTGGGCACACAGCGGGCCATAGGGGTGCGCCAGGATCGGCTCTCCGAACGGCGATAATGCTCGGCGGTGATCTGCAGGTCGTAAAAAACCCGCTCTCTTGTCACCGTGATGTTGGGGGGCACCTGTCCCCGGATTTGCCGGACGGTGCGTGAGCTTAGGAGACAGTTGATGTCGTGCAACCGGGCCAACCAGACCAACTCTGCGGCCAGCGAGCGATTGACCGTAGTGAAATAGCGACGCCCATCGGCCTTCACCGTGCCGTCGCCTTCGTATCCTTGGAAGAACGCTTCGATGAGGGATTTAGGCTGCGTCCAGATCCACGGGGGCAGGCGCTTGGTCTCAGCGGTCGCCCCGAATTGACGAAAGAGGGCATGCACCCAATAGCTGCTGTATCGCACCTGAACGCTGCTCTCCTGCTCCTTGACGTGAGGTTCGATCCCCAGCACTTCCCGAGCACATCGGATCAGCTTGTCCAAGGCCGCTTGCTCTTCTCGGCCCAGGGTGAAGACCACCGTCCTCCCATTCTGAGCCATCTCGGCTTCGGTGTGGGAACAATGCCCCTCGGCCAGATATAGGCCGAATACCTCCATGAGCAGAGGGGTCACGACAATGCGATCCCGCTTGATGTGCAGCTTGCGTTTCACCGCGTCCCACCACAGGTTGTCCAGACGCTCCCAGGCATCGTTCAGGGCATCCTCGGTGATGGCATAGACACCGCCGGGTGTCTTCTCCAGGTAACCGCCCTCAACCAGGGTTTGCGCAATGCGGTAGACCGTCGTTCCGGCGATCTGGCCGTGGAGCGCCCTTTGTAGCTCCGCATAGCGTGCGGGCCGGGCCTGAACCGTGGCCAAGACTTGCTGATGCCGCTTCAGGGTGTCGTCCAAGCCCCGGTAGCTATAGCCGCGCAGCAGCCGGCGCAGCTCGAAGACGTGGGGTTGGGCCTCCGGCCATATGTCGCCGACGAAGGTCACCAGAAAATCCCCGACCTGAATTTCGCGGACCGGCTTGGTGACGATACGGGAACCGTCGAAGACAAACACGGAGTGGGTGCCAGTGGCCCGAAGGCGTCCTCCGCCCGTGTACGTGATTTCGTAGACCTCATCGGCAGGGTGCTTGATGAAGCGACGCAGGGGCCGGAAGGCCACCTGGTACTCGTCGGTCATTGTGAGCACGCTGTAGCGGGTGATCTCCTCTCCGTCCAGGGAGGCGATGGGGCGTAAAGCCACTTCTCCCGTCTCCTCGTCCCGCACCAGGATGGGGGTATCGCCGGTGACGCTGCTCACCTGGTGGTAGCGCTCGACGCCGTGCTCTTTGGCCGCCTCCAGCAGCACGTAGGTGCCGTAGATGTCGGTTTGGATGAAGGAACCGGGCTCCATCAGAGACCTGTCCACGTGCGACTCAGCCGCGAAATTGACGACGGCGTCTATGCGGTGCTCCTTCATCACGGCGTTCACCTGGGATGCATCGCAGATGTCGCCTTGGACGAAGGTGTAGCGCCCTCGGAAGCGCTCGGCCACGTCCTGCAGGTTCTCCAGCCGGCCGGCGTAGGTCAGCTTGTCGTAGACGACGATCCGGTAATCGGGATACTTCTCCAGCATGTAGCGGACGAAGTTCGAGCCGATGAAGCCGGCCCCTCCGGTGACCAAGATGTTGCGCACGGTGCTATCCTCCATTCACCACCAGGCCCAGATGGCTGTTGTCCCCCAAGGTGAATTTGTAGGCTCGGGGGCGGAACGGAGAGCGCTCAATGCAGACATTCCGCCCGATGAGGCTGTCCTGAATGCGCCGGTCCACGTCGCGGATGACGCTCCGCTCCAGGACGATGGAGCGCTCGATCTCGCTGTTCTCGATCAGCACGTGGTGGTAGATGCTGGTGAACGGACCGACGTAGCTGTTGACGATCCGGGTATCTTCGCCGATGATCGTCGGCCCCCGGACGACGCTGTTGATGATCTCCGCCCCCTTCTGGACGGTGACCCGGCTGTCCACCTGGGAATCGCGGTCCACGTAGCCCTCGATGACCGGCTCCAGCTCTTCCAGGACCAGGCTGTTGGCCTCCAGCATGTCGCCGGGCCGGCCCGTGTCAATCCACCACCCCCGGTGGATGTAGGGGTAGACCCGGTAGCCGTGCTCCACCAGCCACTGGATGGCGTCGGTGATCTCCAGTTCGCCCCGCCAGGAGGGGGTGATGGCGTTGACCGCCTCAAAGATGTGGTGGTCGAACATGTAGATGCCCACCAGCGCCAGGTCTGAGGGGGGCTCCTTGGGCTTCTCGACCAGGCGCACGATCCGCCCCTCTTCGTCCAGCTCGGCCACCCCGTACTGCTCCGGGTGGTCCACCCGGGTCAGGACGATCTGGGCGTTGTAGTCGCTGGTGGCGAACTGCTGGATGAGGGGGGAGATGCCCCCTTGGATCACGTTGTCGCCCAGGAACATCACGAAGCGTTCGTCGCCCAGGAAGTCCTGGCTGATCTTGACGGCGTGGGCCAGGCCCAGAGGGGCTTCCTGTTGGATATAGGTGACCTTCACCCCCCATCGCCCGCCCCGACCGACCGCCTTCTTGATCTCCTCCGCCGTGTCCCCGACGACGATGCCGATGTCGGTGATCCCGGCGTCCCGGATGGCCTCGATCACCCGGAAGAGGATGGGCTTGTTGGCCACAGGGATCAACTGCTTGGCGCTGGTGAAGGTGAGGGGGTAGAGGCGTGTTCCTTTGCCACCGCTGAGAACCAATCCTTTCATAGTCATCCCCTTGTTCAACGGTCGGAATCAGAGGACTCCGCTTCGCCGAGAGCTTGCTCAATCAACGGCGCTAGATAGGGTAGGTCTTCTGTCGCTGTTTTCCACACGACCTCTAAGTTCACTCCAAAGTAGTGGTGGATGAGCTTGTCACGCATTCTTGCCATCTCGTGCCATGGTATTGCTGGGTATTGCTGTTGGACGGCTTCAGGAATGCTCTTCGCCGCTTCACCCAACACTTCTAGCGCCCGGATTACGGCAAAGGTTGTCTTAGCGTCTTGCGCAAATTGGTCGTAATCCATGCCCTTGATGAATTCGGCCACTTTCTCGATTGCGTCCTGGATGTCTTCCAGATAGTCAAGATATGTCCGCTTCATAGATCGGGATAGCCTCTTCGAGAATATGCTTGCCGATTCTCGGCTTCAAGGATTCTTTCATCACCAGGTCCACTTGTACGCCCAAGACGTCGCTGAGAAAGTGCTCAAGCTGGAGGAGCTTGAACAGGCCAGGGGTTTCACGGAAGGTCACCAATACATCCAGATCGCTATCGGGGCGCTGTTCTCCACGCACGTATGATCCGAAGAGCGCCATCGAGCTGACTTGGTAGCGTTCGGCGAGTATAGGATACAGCTCTCGGATCTTCCGTTGCAGTTCGTCAAGGGAGGTGGATTCCTTCACCATGCGTGACCGTTCACCCTCCCGCAGGTTGGGCGCGTTTCCGGCGCGAAACCGTGCTTCAAATAGCCCATCGGGGCTGAAAGCGCCCCCGACCGGTGGACCTGCGGGAGGGTAGGCTGAATAGATACCACCGCGCTTCTCTTACCACTCATCCGTGTAATAGGCGCCCATAACGCTGTCGGAAGGAGCGTTGGTCAGCACGGCACCGACGAGGCGGGCCTGCACCCGCTCCAGCAACTGCTTCGCCTGCTGCACGTGTTCGCGCCGGCTGCGACCGGCCTGCACCACCAGCAGCACGCCGTCCACCCGGGTGCTCAGCACCACGGCATCGGTCACGGCGATGACCGGCGGTGCGTCGAAGAGCAGGAAGTCGGCCCGCTCCAGCAGCGAGGCGATGATCTCCTCCATCGGGCGGGAGCCCAAGAGGTCCGCCGGGTTGGGTGGGAGCGGGCCGCTGGGCAGCAGCCACAGGTGCTCCACGCCCGTCTCCAGGAGCGGCGGGTCGGTCCGGCTCGCCTCATCTACGAACATCGTCGTCAGCCCCGGCTCGTTGGGCAGGCCGAAGATGCGGTGGAGCGAGGGCCGGCGCAGGTCCGCGTCCACCAGGATCGTCCGGCGGTCTCCCTGGGCCATCGTCACCGCCAGGTTCGCCAGCGTGGTGGACTTCCCCTCGCCGGGGGCCGCCGAGGTGACGATCAGGGAGCGGATGGGCTTGTCCAAGCCGGCGAAGGTCAGGTTGGTGCGCAGCGTTCGATAGGCCTCCGCCGCCGGGGACCGGGGGTGGGTCAGGGTGATCAAAGGAAGTTCTCGTGTCATAGACTTGTCCAACCTCGACTCGTTAGGGCGCTGTTCACCGCGCTGCTATGCACTGCGTCGCCGTCCACTATCTTCCCTCCGAGGGAATGGCTCCGAGCACCGGGAGGCCGACGAAGCGCTCCATATCCTCGCGGGTGCGGATGACGCCGGCTTCCAGCCACTCCAGGAAGAAGACGATGAGCCCGCCCAGGATCAGGCCCAGGATGCCGCCGGCGGCGAGGTTGATTTTCAGTTTCGGGCTATGCAACCCCACCGTCGCGTTCTCCAATCGCTCGGCGTAGACCCGGTCCTCCTTGCGCAGCTTGGCGTTCTCCTGTTCCCGCCACTCGACGAGGAGCTGGGCCCATTCGTCGGCGATGCTCTGGGCCTGATGGGGGTCGTAATCCTTCACGTCCACCTGGATGATCAGCCGGGAGTCGTCGGAGGCGATGATGGTCATGCTCTTCAGACGCTCTGGCGTCAGGTCAAGGGAGAGGCGAGCGATGACCCGTTGGGCCCAGGTGGTCGTGTACATATTAGCGACGTAGTTGCGCAGCAGAATCTTGGCTGACTGGGTGAGGCCGAAGTCGGGCCGGGCTGGGTTGATGCTCACCCGGGCCGAAGCCTTCCAAACGGGCGTCTGGAGCTTGCTGAAGACAAAGGCGCTGCCGACGGCGATGGCAGCGACCAGCAGGATGATCCAGCCTCGCTTGCGCAGGATACGCAGGTAGTCACGAATTTCCATCGTTCCTCCCGGTGAGCCAGCAGGGGTAGCGTACTCGGCTATTGGTCGAGCTCAGCCGCCCGCCGGAGCATCATCGGAGACGGGGCGGCTGCATCGGGTGCTAGGCGCGATCAGGTCCTTGAGGGGCTATTTCGTCACTCAACACGATGGCTTCTGCTTCTATCTCTACCAGTATTTCCGGGGCAATCAATCGGCGCACCTCAACCATACTGGTGGCAGGCCGAATTGTTCCAAAGAACTCACCGTATTCTACCATGGAAGGGGTCGGCGAACAACGGCCTTGGCCCCCGGCCCCCAGCACCTTGTTGCCTCATTGCCCTGTTGCCTCGTCGCCTTACCTCATCACCTCGCCACCTCACGGCCTCCCTCGCCCCTTGGGAACGGCGCTCAGCACCGGGATCCCCATCGCCTCCAGTTCGTGCCGGTCCCGCACCGTGGGGTCCAGATAGTGGAGCAGAAAGGCCAGGCCAATGCCCAGGGCAACGCCGAGGCCGACGCGGATGGCCGGCCCGGTGAGCCGGCTGCGCAGGCTGGGGGGCAGGGGCGTGACGACGGGCAGGTCCACCAGCCGGGCCGGCGGCACCGGCAGGTCCACCAGTTGGGGGAAGTAGGCAGCCGCGTTCTCCGTCACCTCGGCCGTGATCGCCTCGGCGAGGGCGGGGAGCTGGGTCGGGTCGGGCCAGGTGACGTAGACGACGAAGAGGCTCTGGGCGTTGTCGGAGACGATGGCCCCCTGGATCGCCCCGGCGGGCAGCGGCTCCCCATCGGCCCCGGTGATCCCCTGAGCGGCCAGCCGCCGGCTCACGGCCTGGGCGAAGGCCCCCCGGCGCACGATGTCGGAGAGGCCGTTGGCGATGTACTCGGAGGCCAGCCAGGCGTAGTAGCGGTCGTAGCCGTACTGATCGGCCGGCGCTTCGGGTGGCGTGCCGGCCGCGAAGTTGAGCACCACCTGGTAGAGGGTCGGCGGCGTCCGGTAGGTCAGGCCGGTGTAGGCCAAGACGGCCAGGGCGGGCAGACAGGCAGCCCACCACCAGCGTCGCAGGATGCGTCCGTACTCGCGTAGTTCCATAGCCGGGAGTGGATCAGCAGGTCAACGGGCCGGCGGGTTCGATCGCGGACCACCTCCTCGCCCGCCTATGGCCCGATCCGATGAAGGCGGGAGAGGCGGGGCCGCGACAAGTCGGTGGATATTCTACCACAGAAGCCGATTCCCTGCCAAGTGGAGCCCCCTTTTTCCCCACGGTTGGGAGGTCCACCTGACCGATTCTTGCGTTCGATCCCGGCGGACCTACGATCCAGCAGGGGGGCAGCCCAAGACTTCGCCTGGTGATCGCCCATAGGTGAGCGAGAGGATGGGCTGGGGAAAGGCGGTGGCATTGAAAGGACAGCCAACATCTTTGTACGGACGGCCGACTGGAACTTGCCCGACCACCACTTGTCGGGTATAATCTGGGCATCTCCGAATGCATTGTGATGGGAGGAAGCCAGCCGGACCGGGCCGATGAAGGGGATCGCGCACTTCATCACGGGGGTGGCCGTCGCCACGTTCTTCCCCGAGGCCGTTCGCCAGGCCGCCGACGGATCCCTCATCCTTGTCTTGGGCGGGGTCTTCGGGCTGCTGCCTGATACCCTGGACTTCAAGTTCGCCCGCTACTTTGAGCACCACGACGACGAGATTGATCCCCATCCCCAGCGGCTGGACCCCCGGGAGATGGCGGAGCGGGTGGCCGCGGCGATGCGGGCAGCCTACGAGACCGGCACCCCCCGAACGATCCAACTCCACACTCTTCGCTTGGGGGCCGACCTGTGGCGACGCTACTCGCTGCGTTTCATCCCGGAGACGGGGGAGGTGGCCCTGCGCATCGGTCCGGTGGTCAGCACCAGCCAGGTGCCGCTCCTAGGCAGTGAGCCCCCGGAACTTGCGGAGGCTCGCGTCCCCGTCGGTGTTCCTATCCGTCATACCTATGACGCCGAGATACCCGTAGACATCTTCAGCGGCCCGTCCTTCCGCTTTGAGCGGGAGGGGGAGGCGGTGCGGGTGACCTTTCTGCCCTGGCATCGGTCCTGGAGCCATTCCCTGGTGCTGGCTCTGGGCATCGGCCTGGGGGTCGGGGTGGTTCTGAGCCCCCTGGCCGGCTGGATCGCCGGCCTCGCTTTCGCCGCCCACGTGCTGGAGGATCAGCTGGGCTTTATGGGCTCCAACCTCTTCTGGCCTTTCACCCGCCGTCGCTTCCTGGGCCTCCGTCTGCTGCGCTCCACCGATCCGCTGCCCAACTTTCTGACCGTCTGGCTGGCGGTCGCCCTGATCCTCTTCAATTTGGATCGCTTTTCCTTCCAGCCTCGGTTGCCCACAGGCCCCTACCTGGTGCTGGCGGTGCTCTTGCCCCTGCTCCTGTTGGGAGGGGTCCATCTTTGGCAGCGGCAGGCCCGTCAGGTGGCGGTGGAGGCAACGGCCCAGGGTGAGATCCTCGAAGAGGCTGAGGAGGCATAAGGTGAGGCATAAGGTAGTGAAGCGATGAGACTGACGCAAGAGACCTGGGAAAAACTGGTCCAAGTTCTGCAAGGCCGCCGGGAGATACACTTCGCGTTGCTCTATGGTTCGGCTGTAGAAGGTCAACCCTTCCGCGACTTGGACATTGGTTTGGTCGTGGATCGGACCATCGTGCCCGCTTCGGCTGATTGGGACTACGCCTTTGCCTTGGCCGATGAATTGGAGGATCGCGTCGCCTATCCTGTGGACGTAAGGGTGATCAACGAGGCCCCCCTGCCTTTCCGGTACAATGTGAGCTGTGGGAAGCCCCTGGTCATCCACGACCGTGAGGCGTTCTACCGGTTCTTGGAGCGCACTTGGGATGAGTTCCTCGACTTCAAGCCGGTCGCCCTTCAATATCTCCAGGAGGTCCGATGACAGTTGACCCGATCCGGGTCCGACGATTTGTCGGTCAGATGAACGAGGCCCAGCGTCGTCTGCGGGAGCTGGGGCAGTTGGCGGAAGAGGAGTTCCTCGCCGATTATCGCAACACAGAGAGTGCCAAGTATCTGCTGATCGTCGCTACAGAGGCGGCAATTGATCTGTGCAACCACATCGTAGCGCGTCACCAAGGACGTCCCCCCCGGGATTACGCAGATTGTTTTGCCGTCTTGAGCGAGTTAGGTGTCATCACCCAAGACCTGGCGGCTCGCCTCCGTCGGATGGCTCGTTTTCGCAACCTTATCGTGCACCTGTATTGGGAGGTGGACAACCGACGGGTCTACCAGATTATTCAGAGCGATCTGGGCGATCTAGACGTGTTCCAACGGCAAGTGCTGGACTGGCTCTCGCTCTAAGAGCCGGGTTGTAGTGTTCGCAGGAAGGGAGGCGCGGCGTGGAACCCCTTCTGGAACGCTATCGTTGGGTGGTCTTCTCCTTGCTGGTTCTGGCCCTTGCAGCCGGCCTGTTCACCTTCGCCCTCCGTCGTCCTGGCCCCGTCGTCATCACCGTCCTTCCCCCTCCGCCGACGCCTACAGTCACCCCGACTCCAACGCCGGCCCCCCTACGGGTCTACGTCAGCGGGGCGGTGCGTCATCCCGATGTCTACGTCCTGCCCCCTGGCAGCCTGGTCCGGGATGCCCTGGAGATGGCCGGCGGTCCCACAGCGGAAGCGGACCTGGAGGCCATCAACCTGGCTCTCCAACTCGCCGACCAGATGCAGGTCCACGTTCCCCGTCGGGGTGAGAGTACTTCCGTCCCTCTCGCCAGGCGCGACCGTCCCGCCTCGTCCCAATCTTCTTCCCAGAAGACTCGCCTCGTCAACATCAACACCGCCTCGGTGGAAGAGCTCCAGACGCTGCCTCGCATCGGCCCCACCATCGCTCAACGGATCGTGGCCTACCGGGAGGAGAACGGCCCCTTCGAGCGCCCGAAGGACCTGATGAAGGTGAAGGGGATCGGCCAGGCCACTTTCGAGGCCCTGCGGGATCAGATCACTGTGGGGCCATAGCCGGTTTCGGGCGTAATCGCCGGCCGTTGATCGGCGTTTATCCATCCCCTGGACGGCTTATCCCACAACAGATCTACCGATTTTTGAGGCTTCCCGGTGAGGCTGATCAGGACCCCAATGCTCGGTTGGGTGCCGGCCTGGCTGTTGGGCATCTTCCTGGCCGCCCATCTCCCCTTCCCCCCGCTTGGCTGGTTCCTCCTCGCCTGCCTGCTCGCGGGGCTGATCTGGCTGACCCGCCGGGCCTCTCTGGCTGCCTTCTGGTTCTCCTGGGGCCTCTTCCTGGCCTTGGGAGCCGCCCGCTACACCCTCTCCCGTCCCGCCCTCGATGCCCACGCCCTGGCCACTTACAACGACCAGGGGCTTGTGACGCTGGAAGGGGTGGTCATCGCTGAGCCCGATGTGCGCGATACCCACGTCAACCTGCGCCTACGGGTAGATCGGCTGGGGCGCGAGGGGGAGGTGCTCCGGCCGGTGAAGGGATTGGTCCTGATCCGCGCCCCCCGTTTCCCCCTCTACGCCTACGGTGACCGGCTGCGGGTGACCGGCTTGCTGGAGACGCCGCCCTCTTACGAGTCTTTCTCCTACCGCGACTACCTGGCCCGGCAGCGCATCTACAGTTGGATCGAAGAGCCGCAGATCGAGTACCTCTCCGGCGGTCACGGCTTCCTCTTGTACCGGGAGCTCCTGGCTCTGAAGGCCCACGCTCAAGACGTCCTGGCTCGCCTCCTGCCTGACCCCGAAGCCTCTCTGCTCACCGGCATCCTGCTGGGCGTGGACACCGGGCTTCCCCGCCGCCTGAGCGATGACTTCAGCGCCACCGGCACCACTCACATCATCGCCATCTCCGGCTTCAACATCAGCATCATCACGGGGCTGCTGATGGGGACGCTGGGCCGTCTCCTGGGCCGGCGTCGGGCCACGGTGCCGGCCATCGTCGCCGTCGCCCTCTACACCATCCTGGTTGGAGCCGACGCCGCCGTCGTCCGCGCTGCCCTGATGGGCGTGCTCTACATCCTGGGCCGCCGCCTGAATCGCCCCACCTGGGCCCTCAACTCCCTCGCCGTCGCTGCTCTGGGCATGACCCTCCTGGACCCCTTCATTCTTTGGGACGTTGGCTTTCAGTTGAGCGTCGCAGCGACCGTGGGCCTGGTGCTCTACACGCCACCCCTGGAGGAGGGGATGCGTCGCCTGCTCACCCGCCGGCTCTCCGTGCCTCAGGCCGATCGGGTGATCGGCCTGGTCAGCGAGGCCCTGCTGGTGACGATGGCCGCCCAGATCACCACGACCCCGATCATCCTCTACCACTTCCGCCAGCTCTCCCTGGTCACGCTGCTGACCAACTTCCTGATCTTGCCGGCCCAGCAAGGAGTGATGATCTGGGGAGGGATGGCCTTGATGCTGGCCCTCGTCTGGTTTCCTCTGGGACAGCCTGTCGCCTGGGTGGCCTGGCTCTTCCTCACCTACACCATCCGGGTTGTCGAGGGGACGGCTCGGTTTCCCCTGGCCTCCGTTCCTCTGCATCTTTCCGGTGCGGGGCTGGTAGGGTATTACGGCCTCCTGGTGGGGGTGACGCTCTGGCTGCGCCAGCCGGAGAACCGGGATGCCCTGGGGAATTGGCTGTCCCGCTTTGGACGGGCTGGTCTGGCCCTCAGCGGCACCGGCATCGCGGTCGCCCTGGTCTGGGCAGCCGTCCTCTCCTTGCCCGATGGTCGGCTGCACCTCCGCGTCCTTGACCTGCGTCGGGGGGATGCTCTGCTCCTCCAGACGCCGGAAGGGCTCCGGGTGCTCGTCAACGGTGGTGGGGAGCCCACGGCCTTGCTCTCGGCCCTGGGGCAACAACTGCCCTATTGGGACCGGCGTCTGGATCTTATCGTCCTCACGGGTCCCCAGGAGAGCCGGGTGGTGGGGGCTGTGGCGGCGCTAGAGCGATATGGTGCCCAGGTGGTTCTGAGTCGGGATTGGGTGGTGAAGGAGAATCCTGCCTACGATCGCTGGCGGGGGCTGCTGGCAGAGCGCTCTGTCCCCTTGCTGGAAGCGGTGGCCGGCCAGCGCCTGTTGCTGGGCTCGGAGGTCGTCCTCGAGGTGCTGGCCACCGAGCCGACCCTGGGCCTTCGCCTCACCTACGGTGGGGCAACCTTTCTCTTCTTGGGCGATGGAGACGCAGACCTATCCTCTCGGTTCCGTCGAGACCCTGCCCTGTCGTATGGAACGTTGGTCTGGCTCACCCGCCGGGGGGTGGGGAAAGCGATGACTACGGCGTGGGGAGAGACTCTCCGCCCCCAAGTCGTGATCCTCTCGGTCTCCCGCTGGGAAAGCCGGCGCAAGCCACCGGCTTTGGACCCCTTGCTGGAGCGCTGGGACCGCCCTTCGCTGTGGCGCACGGACGAAGAGGGGACGATCGCCGTCTCCACCGATGGGCGTCGCCTCTGGATTCGCCCAGAGCGTTGAGGCCGTCCGCTGGACAGGAATCCCGGAGGAAGGTATAATGACACCGGCAACCCGTTCCAGACCCCTCGACCGCCGTGTGACATACAACGCACGATACGCTCCGTGGGCTATAAGTCTGATGTTTGTATTCGAGGTTCTGTTCACCAACGCCCTCTGGATCATCGGCCTGGCGACTATCCTGGCTGCCTTCAGCTATGCCGACTGGCTGGCCCACGAGCGGGGGAGGCCTTCCCGCCGGGTCCTGCTCTCTTCGACCTTCTGGGGCCCCTTCTCCGTGGGCGTAGTTCTCGTCTGCCTTGGGCTGGTCCTGTCGAGTCGAGAGTGGTGGGAACGGGCCGTTTGGGCAGCTTTGGCCCTGCTCTTCGCCTGGCAGGGGTGGACTATAAAGCGCTCTCGTCGGGATAGGGAGGAATCGTGATGGGAAAGATTCTGTGCGCGACGCGGGGAGGTGAGGCGAGCTACCGGACGCAAGACGCTGCCATCGCTATGGCCCGGGAACGAGGGGATGATCTCCTGTTTCTATTTGTGGTAGATACCCATTTCCTGGACAAGACGTCAGCGCCCGTCCTGGTAGACGCCGGTGGGGAGCTTGCCCAGATGGGCAAGTTCCTGCTTTTGATGGCCCAGGAGCGGGCTCAAAAGCAGGGTGTTGCTGCCCAAACCTTGGTATGCCACGGGGAGATAAAGGAAGAGATCAAGCGGGTTGTGCGGGAGCAGGGGGTGACCACCGTCATCCTGGGTCGGCCAGCCGGCGAGACCAACATCTTCGGTCAGGAGGCCCTGGAAGCTTTTGCCCGCGAGATTGAGGCCGAGACCGGTGCTCAGGCAATCCTCATCTGATCGGTCGGCGAGATTGATCCTAGCTTCTCGTTCGCCCCGACGGCGCGAATTGTTGGCCTTGTTGGGGGTGCCCTTTCAGGTCGCACCTGTGACGATCGCCGAGAATGCCCGTCCCGGTGAGCTTCCGGAGGAGATGGTGCGTCGGCTAGCCCAAGCTAAAGCCCGACTTGCTGCCCAACGCTATTCTGATGGCTTGATCCTGGGGGCAGATACCATCGTTGTGTTGGATGGGGTGGTACTGGGGAAGCCGCGTGATGAGGAAGAGGCTACGCGGATGCTGAAGGCGTTGCGGGGGCGGGAGCATCAGGTTTGCACGGGGCTGGCCTTGATTGAATCGGCGACGGGTCGGGGGGTCAGCCGGGTGGTCTTTACAACGGTGACGATGCGGGATTATGGAGATGAAGAGATTGCCCGCTACGTGGCTAGCGGCGATCCTCTGGACAAAGCAGGGGCCTATGCCATCCAGCACCCCGGTTTTCGTCCCGTCGTTCTGGAACGTCTACAGGGCTGCTATGCCAATGTCGTCGGGTTGCCCCTGTGTCACTTGGTCGAGATGCTGGAAGCCTGGGGGATCCGGCCTACCACCGATGTAGGCTCCGTCTGCCGGACGCACCTGGGAGTTCCCTGTCGCCTCGTGGAAACGGCATTTCCCCAGGTGGAGTCGAAAGCCCGGTGATTACCCATATCTTTGGAGATAGGGAGACTAGCCGTCCACGAATGGGGCACGAATACACGAATTAAGGACCGCCTCATTCGTGCATTGGTGAGGAATTCGTGGACGGCCTGCTACGGACCACTCTCTCGCTCACTTGTGGGTAATCACCGCTCGAAAGCGTCTTGACAGGGACGAAGGAGCGCAGTATACTTTCCCAGCTATTGTGGCCGATATACGTGCCGAGACCTTTGGCGAGGCTCAGCCTCACCCGCGTCGCCGGAGAGGGGGGAGCGGCTGCCCTCGCTGCCGAAGGTGGCGGGAGGACCGACAAGGCCATCCTTTGGCTGTGACCCTGGTCACCGTAACGACGGGTGGGATGGAGGGCTGAGGCATCGAGAGCCTACGCCGGAGGAGCGCAGAGCCTGGCTGGAATCCCGCAAGCGTGACTTGGAGGCGGAACGGAAGTGAACTGAAGTGAGTTGAGGAGAACCTGACCAGGATAGATTGAAGGAGGTGGTGACGATGGCTGAACAGTGGGAATCTACGATGGATCGGATCAATCGTCTCGCCAATGAGAAGTTCCAACTCCTGCTCAAAGCCTCTCACCAGTACTTGTCGCCGGAGGACCTGGACCGACTGCACTTCCTGGAGCGTGAACTGACTCGGCTTTGGGAGATACGCCGTCAGGAGTTGGCAGGCCGGCCAGATCCTCTGGACCTCTTGATCGAAGCATCCTACCGTTAAGGCCCGTCTTCCACCAGAGAGCCCGGAGCCAGGCTCCGGGCTCGATCATTTGTTTCCGCCCGCCATCAAGGGGCGGCTTAAGGAGGTCGTCGAGTATGAAGATCGCAGTGGTATCCAACGACGGAAATAGGATCAGCGCCCATTTCGGTCGCGCTCGTCTCTACGTGGTGGTGACCGTGGAGGATGGACGGGTTGTGGGGCGAGAGGTGCGGGAGAAAGCGTACCACACGCACGCTCATCATCACGATCACTCCGCAGCCTCAGGGCAGGGGCATGGCTTGGGGTCTGGCGCTCGGGCGCGACATCAGGAGATGATCGAGCCGATTCGCGACTGTGATCTTTTGGTGAGTCGGGGGATGGGAGCCGGAGCCTACGCTGGCCTCCAGGCGGCCGGCATCCGCCCTATTCTGACCGATCTTCGGACCGTTGACGAGGCGATCCAAGCCTACCTGGAGGGGCGCTTGGTTGATCACCCTGAACGCCTTCACTGATGGTTTCAGGAAGTGGCGGCAGGTCGTCCAGGCTTTCCAGACCGAAGTACTGAAGGAAGGCGAAGGTAGTGCCGTAGAGGATGGGCCGGCCTATGGTGTCGGCCCGGCCCACCTCTTCAATGAGCCCCTTGCGCAGCAGGGTGCGCAGCACGCCATCGGAGTTGACTCCCCGGATCGCCTCGATCTGGGCGCGGGTGATCGGCTGGCGGTAAGCGATGATGGACAACGTTTCCAAGGCGGCTTGGGAAAGGCGACCTCGGCGTTCCAGTCCCAGAAACCGCTCTACATAGGCGGCCAGAGAGGGGGCTGTGACCAGTTGTACCCGATCCTTCACCCGTTGCACCCGGAGCCCGCGTTCCCGGTAGGTTATCTCCAGTTCCTGGAGGGCTGCCTCCACCGCTTCGGGGGGGGCCTCCAGCACTTGGGCCAACCGCTTGAGGGAGACGGGCTCCTCGGCGACGAAGAGCAGCCCCTCCACCAACGCTGCCAAGTTAGGGGGAGCGGGGGCGGTCGGTGAGGGGCTGGACCCTTCCGGGCTGTCTGGTCGCTCGTCTTGGGGTGTCGTCGGCCTCTCTTTCACGGGGTGCGTCAGCCGTTCAGAGAAGGGTGGAGGGAAGCCCCAGGCCAGCGGTGAACTCTACAGGAATCCCCAACCCGTTGAGAAGGTTTTGGAGGGCCTGCCAGAATTCCGGTGGAGCGAAGAAGTAGAGCACCGCTCCGATGACCAGCCCGGCGATCACCAGGGCAACGACACAGCCGCAGCCGTACATCAGCCAGCTAGAGCCCCTTCGGGGCTCGGGGTAGGCTGCCGGTGCGGGAGCGGGTGCGACGGCCGGCTGGGCTGCCGGTGCGTGAGCGGGCGGTGGGGGCGGGGAGGGGGGCACGACGGCCGGCGCAGGAGGAGAAGCGGCGGCCGGGACGCCAGGCTGCTGGGCGGCAACCGTCCGCTCGGTGCTTACCGGCCGGCCGTAGAAGACCAGGACCACGTTGTCCCCCAGCCCGATCCGGTCACCGTGGGCCAGGGTGTGCGGGCCGCTGATTCGGATCCCGTTGACAAAGGTTCCATTGGTGCTGTTCAGGTCTTCCAGGACCATCAGGTCGCCGCGACGGGTCAGCCGGGCGTGCTGCCGGGAGACTTGGGGCTCCTCAATCACCACGTCGTTGCCTGGAGCCCGGCCAATGCTCACAGAGGCTTTGGAGAGGGTAAAGGTCTGACCGATATGGGGGCCAAGCTCGACCACCAACTGGAACGTGGGGGCGCTGGTCTCTTCCATTTCGTTGTTTGCCTCCTTACGCCGCGTCATTGGGCAATCCACAAGTCCATCCAGCGGATCGTCAGCATAGAGTATACGATTATTGGGAGTAGATGTCAAATGGAGCGCACCTGGTCTATCGGAGGAATGTGACGGTGTTAGCACAAGAAGTGTGAGCTAGATTACAGTCTTTCCTGACCCCAGGTGGTATACTACAATCAGCTTGCGGAGCGGTAAGGTTGTTGGGGATGTGCAGGTGTTGGTGCTCGTCGTGGTCGGGGGAGAGGACGTGGGTTGGCGGTCCGACCAGACGAGCGAAATTTTTCCTCGATGTATTGTACGTATCGTTTATGAGAGCAGGTCGGGGCCTCGGAAGAGGCCCCGACCTGCTTTTTGGGATATGCTGCCCCTCGCTAGAGCTTATCCCTGGCGGACCTCCCGTGCGACGAATGTGATGATCTCCTCAGGCGGCGTCCGGCTCACGTCGAACCAGCGGATGGCGGGGTCGTCCCGTCGGAACCAGTTGGCTTGATGGCGGACGAAACGACGGGTCTCTCGCTTGATCTGGGCGATGGCTTCCTCTAGCGTCGTCTCCCCCCGCAGATAGGCCCCGATCTGCTTGTAGCCCAGTCCCGACATCGCCGGCACGTCCCACCCATAGGCTTCGGCCAGGCGACGGGTCTCCTCCACCAGTCCCTGGGCGATCATCCGCTCCACCCGCTCGTCAATGCGGGCGTAGAGGAGGGGGCGGGGCATCGTCAGACCGATCTGGAGGACCCGGTAGGGAGGCGGTCGCTTTCCCCGTTGGACGCTGAAGGGCCGTCCTGTTCGCAGGATCACCTCCAGGGCCCGGATGGTCCGTCGGACGTTGCGCGGATCAATCAGCCGGGCGGCCTCGGGGTCCAGTACGGCCAGCCATTGGTGAAGCCATTGAGGACCGCATGCCTCGGTCAGCCGCTCCAGGACGGCCCGCAGTCGGGGCTGGGGCGGAACCGGGGGCACCTGCCATCCCTCGACCACCGCCCGCACGTACTGGCCCGTCCCGCCTACCAGGAGTGGGAGCTTCCCTCGGGTCAGGATGTCGTCAATGGCCGCATAGGCCAGGCGTTGGTATTCGGCCAGCGTCAGCGTCTCGGCCGGCGTCACCACGTCCAGCAGGTGGTGGGGAACCCGGGCTCGCTCCTCCGGCGTCGCCTTGGCTGTGCCAATGTCCATCCCCCGATAGACCTGGCGCGAATCGGCGGAGACGATCTCGCCGTCCAGGGCTTCGGCGATCTGGATGGACAGGGCGGTCTTGCCCACCGCCGTCGGCCCGACGATGACGACCAGCGGCCCCTTCTTCACACCGACCACTCCCCCGTCACGGCGTTCTCGTAGACCTCGATCCGCAGCAGCTTCCCCTGCGGGCTCATCTCGACGGCAACGACGTCAATGCGCCAAGCGACGTCGGACAGGTGGTGGGCATCCAGGTAGGCCTCGGCGACCCGGATGAGGCGGGCCTGTTTGGCCGGCGTGATGGATGCTTCGGGGGAACCGAAGCGGTTCCCCCGACGGGTGCGCACCTCGACGAAGACGAGCCATTCTCCCTGTTCGGCGACGATGTCCACCTCGCCAGCGGCGCAGCGCCAGTTGCGGGCACACAGCCGGTAGCCCCGGCGGGTCAGCTCACGGACGGCCAGCTCTTCCCCGCGCCGGCCCAATCCACGCCGTGGATCGCTCATCGCTGCCCTTTCATCCGAGTGCTGGTCCTCCTCCGGCTGCAGGGAGAGGCGGGAGAGCATCCTGGTGGAGCCCTATGCCAGCGAGGTGTAGCACAGGATCGGCTTGCGAGCCGCCCGGACCTCGTCCAGCCGGCGGACGGGGGCGGTGTGAGGCGCGTTGTGGAGCAGGTCTGGATCCTCCCGCCCCTCCTCCACGATCTTGAGCATGGCCTCGGCGAAGGCGTCCAGCGTCTCCTTGCTCTCCGTCTCCGTCGGCTCGATCATCAGGGCCTCCGGGACGATGAGGGGGAAGTAGACGGTGGGCGGGTGGAAGCCGTAGTCTATCAGCCGTTTGGCCACGTCCATCGTGTGGATGCCCTTCTCCTGGAGGTCTTTGGGAGGGCCGGCCAGGACAAACTCGTGCATGCAGGTGCGGTCGTAGGGCAGGGGGTAGGTCTCTTTAAGCCGGGCCAGCAGATAGTTGGCGTTGAGGACGGCGTGCTCGGCGACTTCGCGCAGCCCTTCGGCGCCCAGCATACGGATGTAGGTGTAGGCCCGCACCATGACGCCGAAGTTGCCGTAGAAGGCCTTCACCCGTCCGATGCTCTTGGCCGGCATCTTCCAGACGTAGAGGGGGCCTTCGGGATGGTCCTCGCTCCCCGGCTCGATGGCGGCGATGGGGCCGGGCAGGTAGTCCACCAGCCGCTCGACGCAGCCCACCGGCCCGGAGCCGGGACCACCACCGCCGTGGGGGGTGCTGAAGGTCTTGTGCAGGTTGAAGTGCATCACGTCGAAGCCCATCTCCCCCGGCTTGGCGATCCCCACCAGCGCGTTCAGGTTGGCGCCATCGCCGTAGAGGAGCGCTCCGTGGCGGTGGACCAGGTCGGCGATCTCCTCCAGATGCTCGTCGAAGAGCCCCAGCGTGTTAGGGTTGGTGAGCATCAGCCCGACGACGGTGTCGTCCATCGCCGCTTCCAGAGCGGCCAGGTCCACGTTCCCCCGCTCGTCCGAGGGAATCTCGACCACCTCTAGGCCACTCATCGTGGTGCTGGCCGGGTTGGTGCCGTGGGCCGAGTCGGGGATCAGGATCTTGCGCCGCTTGGTGTCCCCCCGGTCCAGGTGGTACTTGCGCATCATCAGGACGCCGGCCAGCTCACCGTGGGCGCCGGCCGAGGGCTGGAGGGAGACGCCCGCGAAGCCGCCGATCTCCTTCAGCCACTCCTGCAGGTGGTAGACCAAGTAGAGGGCCCCTTGGACCGTTTCCTCAGGCTGGTAGGGGTGGAGGTTGCGGAAGCCGGCCAGGCGGGTCGCCACTTCATTGACCTTAGGGTTGTACTTCATCGTGCAGGAGCCCAGGGGGTAGAAGCCCCGGTCCACCGCGTAGTTCATCTGGGAGAGATGCAGGTAGTGGCGGACGACATCCACCTCGCTGACTTCCGGCAAGGGAAGCTCCTCTCGGAGCCATTCTTCGGGCATATCGCTCAGGGGGACGTCGGGATCGGGCAGGTCCACGCCTGTGCGGCCCGGTCTGCTCAGTTCGTAGATCAGAGGTTCGGTCATTGCGTCGCCTCCTCCAGGGCCGTGACCAGGTCGTCTATCTCCTCGCGGCTGTTCATCTCGGTGACGGCCAGGAGCATGTGGTTGGTCAGGCGAGGGTAGTCCTGCTCCAGGTCGTATCCGCCGATGATCTCCCACTCGTCCAGCAGGTAGGCGTTGATCTCGTGGACGGGGCGGGGGGTGCGGATGACGAACTCTTTGAAGAAGGGGCGCCGCCCGACGACCTGGAATCCGCTCAGGGCGTCAATGCGCTGGGCGGCGTAGTGGGCCTTGTGGTAGCAGAGCTCGGCCACCCGGCGCAGGCCGCGGCGGCCCAACGCGGCCATGTAGACGGCGGCGGCGATGGTCATCAGCCCCTGGTTGGTGCAGATGTTGCTGCTGGCCCTCGCCCGGCGGATGTGCTGCTCGCGAGCGGTGAGGGTCAGCACATAGCCGCGCTGGCCCTCGGTGTCCACCGTCTCGCCCACAAGTCGGCCGGCCATCTTGTGCACCTGCTTGCGTCGGGTGGCGAAGAAGCCCAGGTAGGGGCCGCCGAAGCTCAGGCCACCTCCCAAAGCCTGGCCTTCACCCACTACGATGTCGGCCCCGTACTCGCCGGGCGGCTTGAAGAGGCCCAGGCTGATGGGGTCCACGACGACGGTGAAGAGGGCGCCGGCCTGGTGGGCAGCCTCGGCCAGCCGGGTCAGCTCCTGGGGGGAGGCCATCTGGCCGAAGAAGTTCGGCACTTGGACGGCCACCATCGCCGTTTCCCCGTCCACCAGGTCGGCCAGGGGGGTGAGGTCCGTCAGGGCTTCCAGGTCCTGGTGGGCCGTCTCGCCATCGCCGAGGATGGTCAGGCCCATCCCCTGGGTGTAGGTGCGGACCACAGCCCGGTACTCAGGGTGGATGGCCGGGGAGAGGACGATCTTGCGCCGCCGACGTCGGTGGACGTTGAGGGCCATGATGACGGCCTCGGCCAGGGAGGTGGCCCCGTCGTAGTGGCTGGCGTTGGAGACTTCCATGCCGGTGAGGGCGCAGATCATGCTCTGGTACTCGAAGATGGCCTGGAGGGTGCCCTGGCTCACCTCAGGCTGGTAGGGGGTGTAGGCGGTGTAGAACTCCCCTCGGCTGATGACGTAGTCCACCACGCTGGGGACGAAGTGGTTGTAGGCACCGGCTCCCAAGAAGCAGGCGTAGTGATGGGTGCCGGCGTTGGCCTCGGCCAACTGGTTAAGCTCCACCAGCACTTCCATCTCTGTCAGCGGTTCTGGGAGGCGGAATTCCACGGCGCGCGCCTTTTTGGGCACGTCGTGGAAGAGCTCCTCGATGCTCTCGACGCCGATGGCCGCCAGCATCGCCTGGCGATCGGCCTCGGTGTGAGGGATGAAGCGCATTATCCTTCCTCCTCGGCCACCACCGCTTCGTAGGCGGCCCCATCCAGCAGCTCGTCGAAGTCGGCGGGGTTATCAGGACGGATGCGGATGAACCAGCCTCGACCGTAGGGGTCCTCGTTGACCAGTTCGGGAGAGTCTTCCAGTTCCTCGTTGATGGCGGTCACCTCGCCGGAGACGGGCATGTAGACATCGGAGGCGGCCTTGACCGATTCGACGACACCGAAGCTCTCGCCGGCCTCGTAGTGCTCGCCAACGGCCGGGAGTTCCACGTAGACAATATCGGAAAGGGCCTCCTGGGCGTGGTCGGTGATGCCGATCACCAACTCGTCATCCTCCCAGCGGGCCCACTCGTGGGTCTTGGTATACCGGGCATCGGGATCCAGGATCATCGGTGTACCTCCTTGGTAAGTAATGGGGGACTTCCAGGAGCTTCCGCAGCTTGGAATCCCCAGTCCGGGGTCAGAGATCGTCAATTTTGCAGGCTATAGACGAAGAAGGGAAACTCATCGCCTATTGGTGTGAGGCGGTATTTGATGGTTACCAATGTCAACTCACGGTGGGTCGAGGCCAAATCCGATTCTTCGGTGATCAACGCAACCCTGCCTAGGAGGTCTTGGTCGGTCAGTGGATTAGGGAAAATGTACATCTTGCGCTCACGGACCCGTCCATCTCCGTAGGAGCCGAATCCGCCGCGACTGAGGTTCCGGTGCTGTTGGTGCAGAGCGTAGTCTCGGTTGATGTAGTTTCCGTCAACGAGGAGGAAAGCCATCAGCCGGTTTTCGCTTTCAATCCTACCGTAAAGGCCGAGGGCGTAGAAGACGGTGATAGGCTGTCCACGTAGTGAAGCAAAAGGCTTGTACTTCCCCTTATAGTTCTCCTGACCACACGGAACGGTGCTGTTAAAGTCAATGGTGGTTCGGCAAGGTAATCCATCCCCTGTGTCCACGAAACGCGATGAGGCGGCCAAGGATTTGCATTCTACACCCAAGCGGATGCCTTGATGCTCCAACACGAAATCAGGATGTTCCAGTAGGCTCTGCCACAGGATGAGGTCGAACTGAGGTGAAGCGGTGGGCACTTCGACCTTGGCCACGCCGTAGCGGGCTGACCGGTAGTGCTCTATGGCCGGCACCTGCCAGAAAAACCATTCCTCAAAGCTCTCACCTAGAGGTGGATATGTCGCCTCGAGGAACGTTGTCGCTAGGGAGATGAACAGTTTCGCGGCTAGATGTTTCTCTGAGTCCATTGTCTCAGCCTCTTAATGTGGAGGGCACAGCCGAGGGCAGAAGAACCGTCTTACCTTGAGTGAAGAGCATCGCTGCAATGCCTCGGCGGAGACTGAGAAGGTCTTCTTGGGTTAGCGTGAAAGCGGGAGCAAGCTTTTCGACCAATTCTTCGGCTATCTCCCGAACTTGTTGAAGCAAATCTGGGGCCTCCCGAGGAGGCAAGGTGTGCAGGGATGCCGATTCGTTTTTACGGCAGACGAGGATGGTGTCGAAACGAAGTCCCCGTTTTCCTCGAACTGGCACGCCTACATCCATCTCGGCATATACGGGCCAGAGCCGCACGATGACAAACTGAGCATCCTTGAGAGCTTGTGCCAGGGCGTCCCATGCTTCTGCCGCCCCATGGTGAAAGGTGAAAACCAAAAGCCCTTCCTTCTTCAGGACTCGGTGGCACTCTTTGAAAACAGCCGTCAGGGTCTCCTGGTAGAAGGCTGTGTCTTTCCCTTGCTCGGCATTTCTGATAGCCTCTTCAGAGCGGCGTGATGAAGGGGCTTGCCATTGAGCATATCGGTCTTTCAACCCCAGGCGCAGCCAGACGTAGAAGAAGTCAGACAGCTCTGCGTACATCACGTTGTCCAAGTAAGGTGGGTCCGTTACCACAGCATCCACCGATTGATCAGGAATTTCGGGCAGTTCAGTCGAGGAACGGTTGAGGAGAAAGACATGCTTCTCCGGGGAAGTCACCAACTCCTCAAAGGACTCGGCCAGAGAGGACTCCAGGCGTTCTCCGGGGATGGGGACTTTCACCACGCTGTCTCCGATGAGACGGCGTTCTAGGGGCTGGTGGGCATAGATTTTGCCGCGACGTAGCCGTTCGCGATATAGGGTGGAAAACCCTCCTGATGAGCGGGCTACTCCCCATAGGTTGGCTTCCAGGGGCTCTTTAGCGGGGATGAAAGCATGATGAGCAAAGATGTGACGGATGGCACCGGTGCCCAGTCCTTTGGGCGAGCAAAACATGTTATTGAACTCCAGGACACCCGAGAAGAGGAGCAGCATAAGCTCCCGGACGTTGGGGTCCTGGAGGGCAAGGATTGCTCTTAACAAGGTGGAAAGGCCGATGAGTTGTCGGGCGTTGAACATCTGAAACCAGAAGCGGTAGTTATAGTTGAGCATCTGACGGGTGTTGAATCCTTGGGGGATAGGCTCATGGGGGTAAAGCCAGCGCCTCCGATCGTTCTCCAGCCTTCCCACGATGCGCTCGTAATGGACTAGATCACTGGCCTCAGGTTTCTTGTAACGCTTGCCACAAGTTGGGCAGTAGGTATGGAGAGCAACCATTCTGTGGTGGGGTGGCTCCTTCGCGCTGCGCACTGCGCGGAGGATCGTATCCCGCGTTCCACAGACAGGGCATATGTAATAGGCTCCCCTGGAGAGGCCGCGCGAGGCTTCGAAGATGGTATGGCATAGGGGACAGGTTTGAGAGCGGTCCAGGGTGGTCGAAATATAGGGATGACCACAGGATGGGCAGGTGACAAGTCCGGTGTTAGGTTTGCTGGCATGTCGAGCCAGGATCATGGACTTGCGCAGAGGCACCTCTTCACCGCAGGTCTGGCAGGGCACAACTTTGACCCAATAGGTGTAGACCGCTTGGGCCGGCCCCCCGCAGGCAGGGCAGTTTGTCTGGTACAGGCGCAGGATCTCCGCACTGACCTTCTCCTCCAGCTCACGATAGGCGCGATCCAGGGCGTGGAGGGAGACAGGTTCGACGATCTTCTTGACCAGGAACCAGGCGACAGGATTGATGTCTACCCCGATTACTCTGGCCCGTAAGCGTACAGCCTCACCTACGGTCGTGCCACCTCCCATAAAGGGATCCAGGATAACGGCATCCTGGAAGTTATGGGCCTGGTAGAGGAAGTCCAGAGGGGAGTAGCCCTCAGGAAGCAAGGTGCCCAGCAAGATTGCTCGAAAAGTTACACCGGTGCGGCGGGCCCACCACTTGTGGATGTAGTAAGCCGGACGGTAAATGTTCTTACGGTACGATTCGATCCGGGCCAGGCGACTGATCTCCAAAACCGGGAAGTCCCGCTCGATGGAACGGAAGCCGTGGCGAGGACGAGGGATTGCCGGTTCCCAGGGAAAGGCGAGCTGAGTCGCTTTCGTAAAATCCTTTTCGTGTAGCATACCCGTTTTACACCACCCAGCCGCCGGGTAACTGGTGATTACCCACATCTCGGGAATCCGCCCGGCCCGCCCGGACCTGGAAGGTCCGGGCTGAGAGGAGCAAAGCCCTAACGGGCTGTCTCACAGCCCCCGGCGTAAGGGGCGACCACTCGTGCCGCTCCCAAGGGCGGCCGCCAGGGCCGCTCCCTACCCCCCCCATTCTCAGCCGGGCGGTTTAGCGCCCGGCGTCGACTTATAATCACCACGCCGGGTAAGGGTTGACGGGGAGTATCACCCCTCTAGAGAAATCTCTCCGACCACACGACCGCTCCTCACGTAGCGCCGCGCCACCCGGGGGAGCAGGCTGGTCGTCACCTCGTAGTTGATGGTCTCAAACCAGCCGGCCACCTCTTCCGCCGTGATCTCCTCATCCTCCTGGCGTCCGATGAGCACCACTTCGTCGTCCTGAGCGGCGTCGGGGATGTCGCTCACATCCACGACGAACTGGTCCATGCAGACCCGCCCCAGGATAGGCGCCCGCCGTCCCCGGATGAGGACGGCCCCTCGGTTGGAGGCCAGCCGGTGGTATCCGTCCCCGTAGCCCACAGGGACCAGGGCGACCGGCGTCGGACGGGTGGTGATGTAGGTGCGACCGTAGCTGATGCTGGACCCGGGCGGCAGGGTGCGCAGCCGGGCGACGTGGCTCTTGAGGGTCAGCGCCGGGCGGAGGGGGATGGCCGGTTCCACCTCATCCGACGGGCGCATGCCGTAGAGGATGAGGCCGGGCCGCACGGCGTCCAGGTGGGTCTCCGGCAGGTCCAGGGTGGCGGCGCTGTTGGCAGCGTGCTTGAGGGGGATGGAGAAGCCGGCTGCCTCGACGGCCTGCACGACCTCCAGGAAGCGGTTGAACTGCTGATGGGTGTAGCTCTTGTCGGCCAGGTCGGCGACGGCGAAGTGGGTGTAGAGCCCTTCCAGCGTCAGGCCGGGCAACGCGGCGAGGGCGCGGACGAAGTCCACGACCTCGTCGGGCAGCAGGCCATAGCGCCCCATCCCGGTGTCCACCTTCACGTGCACCGCCCGTCGCCGGCCGGCAGCTTCGGCCGCGGCGGAGAGGGCTTGAGCCCCTTCCGGCGTGTTCACCGTGGGCGTTAGGTCCCAGTGGACGAGGGCCGGTGCCTGGGCCGGCAGTGTGTAGCCCATAACCAGAATGGGGGCGGTGATGCCGGCCTGGCGGAGCTGGATGCCTTCCTCCAGCCGGGCGACGGCCAACCGTGTCGCGCCACTCTCCAGCACGGTCCGGGCGACGGGCACCGCCCCGTGACCGTAGGCATTGGCCTTAACGACGGCGATGATCGCCGTATCCGGCCCTACGTGGGCTTGGATCGCCCGGACGTTGTGGGCGATGGCATCCAGGTCGATCTCCGCCCAGGTCAGCCAGGGAAAATCGGGGGCGGTTTGCAAACCGCCCCGATCCATCCGAGCTTGCAAGGAGCTACCCTCCGAGATAGGCTTCCTTGACTCGGGGGTCGGCGGCCAGTTCCTCGGCGGAACCGGCGAGCACGATGTTCCCCGTTTCCAGCACGTAACCCCGGTGAGCAAATTTGAGGGCCAGGCGGGCGTTCTGCTCCACCAGCAGGATCGTCGTACCGGCCTGGTTGATCTCTCGCATCGCCTCAAAGAGGCTCTTGACCAGGACGGGAGCCAGCCCCATCGAGGGTTCGTCCAAGAGCATCAGCTTCCCCCGGTTCATCAGAGCTCGCCCCACGGCCAACATCTGCTGCTCCCCGCCGCTCAGGGTGTCGCCCCGCTGGTGCTTGCGCTCTCCCAGCCGGGGAAAGAGGGCGAAGACCCGCTCCAGGTCCTCTTCGACCGCCTTCTTGTCCTTCCGGCTGTAGGCGGCCAGCAGCAGGTTCTCCAGGACGGTCAGGTTGCCGAAGATGCGGCGGCCTTCGGGGACGTGGGAGATGCCCAGGCGCACCACCTCGTGGGCGGGGTAGTCGAGCAGGTTCCGCCCCTCGTAGAAGATCGAACCCTCGGCGATGGGGACCATCCGGGAGATAGCTCGCAGGGTCGTCGTCTTGCCGGCCCCATTGGCGCCGATCAGGGTGACGATCTCCCCTTCTTCCACCTCGAAGGAAATGCCGTGCAGCGCCTCGATGTTCCCGTAGCGCACCCGCAAGTTCTCCACCGAGAGCAGCATCAGGCCACCTCCTCTCCCAGATAGGCCTGGATGACGCGGGGGTTCGCCTGGATCTCGGCCGGTGTCCCTTCAGCGATCGTCTCCCCGAAGTCCAGCACCTTGATTCGCTCGCAAATGCTCATGATCAGTCGCATCTGGTGCTCGATCACCCAGATGGTCAGGTGGAATTGATCCCGAATCCAGTGGATGAGGTCCAGCAGGTCCTCAATCTCGGCCGGGTTCATCCCCGCTGCCGGCTCATCCAGGAGCAACAGCCGGGGCTGGGTGGCCAGGGCGCGGGCGATCTCCACCCGCCGTTGCAGACCATAGGGTAGGTTTTGGGCTTGCTCGTAGGCATACGCTTTCAGGTCCAGTAGGTCCAGCAGTTCCAACGAGCGGTGGAGGATTTCCTTCTCCTCGGCCCAGTAGCGGGGGGTGTGGAAGAAGGCGTCGAGAAGCCCGTAGCGAACCCGGGCGTATTGGGCGATGCGGATGTTGTCCAGGACGGTGCGCTGTCCCCAGAGGCGGATGTTCTGGAAGGTGCGGGCGATGCCCAGGGCGGTGATCTGGTGGGGGCGCAGTCCCACGATGTCGGTGCCGTTGAAGCGGATCTCCCCCTCGGTGGGCCGGTAAACGCCGCAGACCAAGTTGAAGACGGTGGTCTTGCCGGCACCGTTGGGGCCGATGAGGCCGATCAGCTCTCCCTCTTCCAGGTCCAGGTTGAAGTCGTAGACCGCCCGCAGTCCGCCGAAGTAGTGGGTGAGGCCTCTAATCTGACACAGGGGCATATTCCAGCACCTCCCTTGATTCCTGCGGTGGAAGGCCGACGTCGGACGGGGGGAAGAGAGCCCGCAGACGGGGGAAGATGTCGGTCAACTCTCGATTGCCCATCAGCCCTTCGGGCCGGAAGAGCATCAGCAGGATGAGCAGCAGGGGGATGACCACCCACTTGAAGACCTTGAGCGGGCGGAGCAGTTCCAGCAGGATGGTGAAGATGATGGCGCTCATAATGGAGCCGGTGATGCTGCCCATGCCGCCCATGTAGACCATCACCATCGCTTCGGTGGATTTGAGGATGGTAAAGGTGCCGGGGTTGATGTAGCCGCCCGGCCCGTGGGCGAAGAGGCCACCGGCGATACCGGCCAGTCCCGACGAGAGCATGAAGGCGACCACCTTCGTGCGCCGTGTGTCCACGCTCATCAGCTCGGCGGCAATTTCGTCCTCGCGGATGGCGATGACGCTCTTGCCCCGGGTCGAGGAGACAAAATTGCGGATGAGAAAGATGGTGACCAGCGCACCGATGAATGTCCAGATGAGGACCCAGGGGATGTTCAGGACTTGCTGCATGCCGTTCACCACCTTGCCCATTCCCACGAAGCCCCGAGGACCGCCGATGATCTCCATGTTCTCAATGGCGCTCTTGACGATGTAGTTGACGGCCAGGGTGATGATGGCCAGGTAGTCCCCTCGGGTGCGGAAGGATGGGATGGCCACCAGCAGGCCGGCCACGGCGGCGGCGATGCCACCGGCCACCAGGGCGATGGGGAAGACGAAGACGCTCCACTGGGGGGAGAGCCGGGCCGGCCCCAGGTTGGGGTGGCCCGCGAACAGGATCACCGTGATGACGGAGGTGACGTAGGCACCGACGGCCATAAAACCGGCGTGGCCACAGGAGAACTCCCCCATGTAGCCGTTGATGAGGTTCAGGCTGGTGGCCATAATCACGTTGATGCCGATGTAGAAGAGGATCAGTTGGATGTAGTCGTCGTAGATGCCACCCCACGAGGGGATCACGACGATGAGGAACAGCAGCGCGATGATCAGGGCACGGCTGTGTTTGCGCAACATCGTCCTACACCTTTTGGCGTCGGGCCACACCGAAGAGGCCGGTGGGGCGCAGGGTCAAGATGATCAGGAGGATGGTGAAGGCGACCAGGTCGCGGTAGGTGGACGAGAGCCAGCCAAAGCCAGGTAGCCCTCCCATAGCTACCACGAAGATCTCGATGAAACCCAGCAAGTAGCCTCCGGCCATCGCCCCGCGGATCTCGCCGATGCCGCCAACGACGGCGGCGATAAAGGCTTTCCAGCCGATGAGGATGCCCATGTTGTAGGTCAGGATGGGATAGGCGGCTCCAAACATATTGCCCGCCAGAGCGGCCAGAGAGGAGCCGATGATGAAGGTGGCGACGATGATCCGGTTCACCGGCACTCCCATCAGGGGCACAGCCTCCCGGTCGTAGGAGATGGCCCGCATCGCCATCCCAATCTTCGTCTTACGCACGATCAGTTCCAGGCCGATCATCACCAGGAAGGAGAGGCCGATGATGCCGATCTTCAGGTTGCTGACGTTGACCCCGTAGATGCTGTAGACCTGAGTCTCCAGGAGGGTAGGGTACTGGCGGCGGCGGGCTCCCAGAAACCCCAGGTTGAGGTACTCCAGCAGCAGTCCCACCATCAGCGCGGTGATGACGACGTAAAGCCGGTCGGCCCCACGCTCTCGGAGCGGGCGGTAGGCCACACGCTCAATGGTGACGCCCACCCCGGCGGTCAGGATCATCGAGAGCAAGAGGGTGAGGGTCAGGACCAGCCAGGAGGGCATCGTGGAGCCGAAAGTGGTGAGCAGGTAGGTGCCGATGAAGAAGCCCAGGTAGGCGCCGACCATGAAGATGTCGCCGTGGGCGAAGTTGATCAGCAACAGCACCCCATAGACCATCGTGTAGCCCAGGGCGATGAGGGCGTAGAAGCTCCCCCATTGGAGCGCATTGACGAAATGCTGGAGAAAGATACTCATCGAGCTTGCTCCTGGTGTAGGATAGGGGGAAAAGGGGCACTAGGCCCCGATTGGCCAGGTTTCCCCGGTTCCAACCGAGCCGAACGGGGGCCCAGTGCCCCTCAAGGCCGCCGTCTACGGGCAGGCTTGCTTGTAGAACTGGAACTCGCCGTTCTTGATCTGGACGATGACAGCGCACTTGATGGGATCACCCTGCTCGTCGAAGCTCATCTTGCCGGTGATCCCCTCGAACTCCTTGATGTTGGCCATCGCATCGCGGATGCACTTGCGGTCCTGCTTCAGATCGCCGGTGATCTTGCCGCAGTCCTGGATGGCCTTGCTGACGATGAGCATGGCGTCCCAGGTCAGCGCTGCCACGTCGCCGGGGATGTAGCCGTACTTGGCGTTGTACTTGTCAATGAACTCCTTGGTGGCTCCCGTCGCCCCGGCCGCCGCGTAGTGGGTGCTGAAGAAGTAGCCCTCGCACTCGTCGCCGCACAGCTCCAGGGTCTGCGGGTCGCCCCAGCTATCGCTTCCCACGATGGGGATGTCCAGCCCCAACTGGTGCGCCTGCTGGACGATCAGCGGCACCTCGTTGTAGTACTGGGGGGTAAAGAGGAACTCGGCGCCGCTGTTCTTGATCTTGGTGAGCTGGGCGCTGAAGTCGGTGTCGCCGGTGGTGAAGCTCTCGAAAGCGACCACGGAGCCGGCCCCGTGCAGGTCCTCCCACCCCTTCTTGAAGAACTCGGCCAGCCCCTTGGGGTAGTCGCTGGCCACATCGTAGAGGACGGCAGCCTTGGTGAAGCCGAACTCCTCGGTGACGAACTTGGCCATCACCGGCCCCTGGAAGCTGTCCAGGAAGGGAACCCGGAAGACCCAGGGGCGGTTGAGGGTGGTGTTGGGGTTGGTGGACCAGGGGCTGATCATCGGGGTCTCGTTGTTGTTGGCCACTTCGCCGGCCGGCACCGCCTGCTTGCTGGCCTGGGGCCCGACGATGACCAGCACCTTGTCCTGGGTGATGAGCTTGGTGTTGACGGCCGTGGCCGACTCGGCTTTGGACTCGTTGTCCTCGATGACCAGGGTGAGCTTGTACTTCTTCCCGCCTACCTCCAGGCCACCGGCCCCGTTGATCTCCTCCACGTACATCTCGGCGGCGAACTTGGTCTGCTCACCCACTTTGGGAATGTCGCCGGTGAGCGGTGCGTTGATGCCGATCTTGATCTCCGCCGGAGCAGCTTTCCCGCCACCGCAGGCGGTGAGCAGCGCGGTCCCGATGAGGATCAGGACCATCAGCAAACCGAACCCTTTTCTGGACATATTTCTCCTCCTTGTCGTGCTCTTAGGTGGTCAAGCGCCCTTCCCCGGTCTCCCTAAGAACCTCGGTAGGGAGTTCTCAGGGTGTCCTGGACCCTACTGGTGAAGCGGAATTCAACTGTGGCTCTGTAAAGCATCACCCCCTTTCTGCGACCCCTCAACGGTTCGGTTCCCTGTCTTGGGCTGCCTCGGTTAGCTGGTGTTCTTGGCTGTGTATCTGGCAGGAGACAGGGTGCAGAAATGTGCGGATGGCCGGGCACAGAGTGGCAGATGCCAGAAGACAAGGGATTCCATAGGCCATAGAGAGGTAAAAGAAGTTAGGAGGAGACGGTGCCCTGCTCTGGCGGTCATAGGGCATTTCAGATCAGGCCTGAGAAGCTCTGTTTTCTTGTTGTCGGGAGGAGGAATGAACAGACGGGAGAACGACGGGTTGGATCACAAAACCGGCCCTAGTATACATCAAAATCGGGGATTTGACAATAATCTGGAGCGGTTGGCTGCC
>Ga0256830_1000303_pt1 | contig 43342 bp, 35 predicted proteins | sample 128326metaG_FD_190537 | JGI IMG/M metagenome (GOLD analysis project Ga0256830, IMG submission 190537) | Hydrothermal vent microbial communities from Lau Basin, Pacific Ocean - 128-326 | ecosystem: Environmental > Aquatic > Marine > Hydrothermal vents | place: Pacific Ocean: Lau Basin | collected...
ATGAAGCGCTATGGATGGGGGTGCCCGTGGTGACCTTGGTCGGAGATATTTATCCGCATCGGCTTTCTTACACGATTTTAAGCAACGCCGGCATGGATTTAAGTGAACTGATCGCTTTTTCGGAAAGTGAATATCGTGACAAAGTGCTGGCCCTCGCGCGCAAGCCCGAGCGAATTGAAGCGCTTCATCATTTAATCCCGAATGCATTGGATGCTTCGATTCAATGCGATCCCATCCGTCATACGCGCCAAATGGAAAGGGCCTACATTGAGGCCTGGAATCAAAAATTTCCGATGCATCAGATCGAGTGGCTCAGCGAAATCAGCACACCCAAGGATTTAAGGGCGATGCTCGAAAAGGCGGTCGCGTCGGTAAAAAGGGGGGAGATGAATCAAGGCAAGACCCTTTGCCGAAAGATTTTCAAGATCGATCCGGAAAACATTGAAGCCCTTAATTTACTGGGAACGATCCATTTAATGGAGAAAAACTACAAAATCGCGACCGAATGTTTTGAAACGGTATTGTCGGTTTACCCGGAAGACATCAAAGCGTTAAACAACTTGGGGCTGGTTTGTTTGGAATATGACCGGGACTTAGATCAAGCGCGAATGTATTTTGAACGTGTATTGGCACACGCACCGGATCATTTGAACGCCCGGATGAATTTAGGGAATGTTTACCGTGCATTGCACCGGCTTCAAAATGCCGAAGACCATTATAAAAAGGCACTTGAGATCGACCCGGAGAACGGGAACGTGCTCAATAATCTGGGGAGTCTTTCGGTAAAAAGGGGATATTTTGCCCAAGCAAAAGCCTACTATGAGCGAGCGCAGCGTCGGCTTCCCCATCAACCCGAGGTGCTTTCGAACCTGATGGCGGTGAATCGCATCATGGGGAAACACGATCAGGCGGCGGATCTTGTTCCGCAAGTACTGAAAATGTCCAAGCCGGGTGGCGCTGTTTTTCCGGCCTATGGTGCCGCAAAGTCCTATTGCCTTTGGGATGCGGCCGCGCAATTACTGCCTCAAGTTCAGGAATTGATCTGGGAGGCAGATGCTTCGTTTGGCGGCTTGATTGAACAGAACAACCTATCTCTTTTGGCGACACCGGGCCTTTCTTCTGAAACCTTATTTGAGATCCACAAAAAAACGGGAACGATTGTTGATCAGCGGCGGGAGGGAGCACCGTTTGTTGAATATCCCCGGGCCATGCAAAAGAGGGACAAAATACGGATTGGCTACCTATCTCCCGATCTATATCGGCATGTTTTGAATGCGGGGTTTCGCGGATTAATGAGCTTTCACGATCCATCCCGTTTTGAAATCTACTGTTATTCCAATTCAAATATTGAAGATGAAGTCACCGCGCAGTACAGAGCGAAAAGTAGTGCTTTTGTGAACGTCACGGGCTTGTCCGACCGGGAGCTGGCGGAGCGTATATGGGATGACGGCATTCATTTTTTAGTGGATCTTGCCGGCTATACGACCAATACGAGGATCGGCGTCATGAGTTACCGGCCTGCCCCCGTACAACTGATGTATTTAGGCTATTCCTATACCTCCGGCTTGTCTTCGGTGGATTATTTTATCACGGATCCGTATTTGGACGGCCCAGACAATGCCCGGTATTTTACAGAGAAACAGCTTCGCCTCCCCGAATCTTTTTTTGCGGTGGGGCACCTTGCGGACGCTCACATTGAAAAAGAGATTCCTTTTACGCGAAATGCGGCCATTACCTTTGGCTCAATGAATAACACCTATAAGCTGAGCCCTGAATTGATTTCTGTCTGGGCCGAAATATTAAAAGAGGTGCCCAACGCGAAGCTGGTTTTGAATCATCCGAATATGAGTCAGCTGGACACACGGGAAAACATTCTTTTCGTTTTCAAAGAAAATGGTGTCGATTTGAAACGTATCGAAATGATATGGGACCCGCACCCGGAAGGCAGTCACCTTTTATATTACAACGATTTTGATATTGTTTTGGATTCGTTTCCCGTGACGGGAGGGACAAGCACCATCGAAGCGGTGTGGATGGGTGTGCCCGTAATAAGCCTGGTCGGCGAAATTTATCCCCACCGGCTATCTTATTCCATCCTGAAAAATATCGGCCTGAATGTGGATGACCTCATTGCTTTTGACCGGAATGCTTATATTCGCAAGGCGGTCGCACTTGCAAAACAGCCGGAGCGGATTTCCGAGTTGCACCAAAAGATTCCGCGCCAATTGCGAAAATCCATTTTTTGCGACCCTTATCGTTTGACTCGCCAAATGGAGGCCGCCTACATTCGCGGCTGGAACGAAAAATTTCCAGATCGGCCGATCGAGATGGAAATTGAAGATAAAACGGTCACGACCGTTCCCGTTAGAGGCAATGTCGATATCGCGGTTCCCGATTCGATTGATGACCCGGATCGCTATATTTTGGCGGAACAGGCCGGGTGGTTTGATCCTGAGTATGATTTTCTCCGCAAAATCCTGCAAGCCGGCATGAAGGTCTTGGATGTCGATGCGGGCATTGGCAGTTTTGCAATTCCGCTTGCCCGAAAAGTCGGCAGCGAGGGCATCTGTTGGGCTGTCGCTGCTTCCGAGACGGAAGCGCAATATCTCCATTACAGCAAAACACACAATGATTTGACATCGTTGAAAATCGGCGTGCGTGCCGCGGCACACTATGATTTTGCGAAGGAAACACAGGCCATGGACCGGCATGATTTGGATTTTGTCCGTATCGGCTCCGCAAAATATCTTGATCGGCTTTTTTTGACGGGCATCGATTTGTTGAATAAAAATTCGCCCTTGATGATGTTTCGCGTCAAATCAGAAGCCGAAGTGATTGCAACGGAAGCCGTTTCGCGGTTTAAGGCATTGGGATATCAGGCCTATCGTTTTGTGCCGGGTTTGCAGCTGCTTGTCCCATTTGAGTCGGATCGGGAATTGGATGCTTTCGCACTCAACTTATTTGCCTGCAAAGCCGACCGCGCCGATAAACTCGACCGGCAGGGTGTGTTGTTAACATCGTTTAGCCCGCTTGCTGAGCTTCCGGGGTTTGAGGAGAAGCTGTGGCATGACTATATCGCGGCCTGCCCTTATGCAAGCGCTTTGATCGATGACTGGAAAAATCATCCCGTTCAACGTGAGTCTTGGGAAAATTACCGGATAGCCCTGAATTTATTCGCACAATCAAAAGAGGCTTCAAACGCGTCGTCCGTGCGTTATGCGGCCTTAAATTCATCTTTTGGCCTGCTGGCGATGATTTTAAAAACAAAAGTGACTTTGCCGCGCTTGTTTTCGATGATTCGGGTTATGCTCGAGCTTGGGAAACGGGAAGCGTCCATCCGTTTTTTGAATCAGATCCTGGCCCGTTTTGAATCCGGCGAAAAAATTGAAATGAATGAACCCTTCCTTGCACTTTCGGATGAAGATGCCTCCGTTGATCCGGCTGCGGATTTTGCCCAATGGCTTTTTGCATCCGTCCTGAAAACCCGGGAAAAAAACCGGGCCTTTTCGACGTATTTTTCAGAAACAGAGGCCCTGCCCATTTTGAAAGCCATTCGAGACACGGAGTTCGGCAATGCGCAGATCGACGGGCAAATTAAGCTCATTCATGAGCGCTTCCCGCAATTAAAGTCAGAAAGATTTTTAGAAAATAAGAAGGCTTCTACGTGCTGATTTTAAGACGAAAAGCGGGGGAAGCTATTTCGATCGGTGATGAAATCCGTGTTGTGATTATTCAGGTGAAAGGCAATCAGGTCAAGATCGGCGTAGAGGCACCGCCGGGTATTGCGATTTATCGTGATGAATTGCTGCGAAAAATTCTCGCGGAAAATCAAGAAGCGGCCCAGGCCTTGCCGGATGCCTTGCAGGCGCATACAATTCAAGAAATGTTTAAAGGGATTCAAAAAAGAAATCCGGGCAAGAAGGACCTTTTTTCGAGGGATAAAGACGATGAGCATTGAAATTGAGAGTGCCAAACTTGGAAAATTGTCGGTTAACCCTGATTTGTTACTCACTTTTCCGGAAGGCATTCCAGGGTTTCAGCGCATCAAGGAATATGCCTTGATCGAACCGGGGAACGATAGCCCTTTTTATTGGCTTCAGGCCTTTAAAGATCCGGAACTGGCCTTTGTCGTAACAGACCCCTTGTTTTTTAAAGCAGATTATCATCCGAGCTATCCTGAAGAAGAAATAAAATTATTAAATGTTGATGATCCGAAATCATTGATTACACTCGTTCTTGTGACGATTCCTCAGGGGGAGCCGCAGCGTTCTACCGCAAATTTAATGGCCCCCATTTGCATCAATCCGGCTAATCGTACCGGCAAGCAGGTCATTCTTTACCACTGTGATTATTCTCACCAAACCCCGCTTTTTTTACAAAAAACCTAAAGTTTTTTTCTCATCTTCCGATAAGACAGAGTGAAAGTAAGGAGAATGTCTTATGCGATCTCCGATTTGGGCACGGATGCCCGTCACGATCATCAAGGAGGATAAGAAATGGCTCTTACAGTTAATGTCAACATTCCTTCGCTCAATGCGCAGAGGAATTTAAATAAATCCCAAGGTGCCTTGGCCACCGCGCTTCAGCGTTTGTCTTCAGGGCTTCGCCTGAACAGTGCAAAAGATGACGCAGCCGGGATCGCCATCGCGACCCGTTTTACCACGCAGATTCGAGGTTTGAATGTGGCAGCCCGAAACGCGAATGACGGTATTTCGCTATCACAGACCGCAGAGGGGGCTTTGGACGAGGTCGTCAACAACCTTCAGCGTATTCGTGAGCTGGCGGTGCAATCAGCCAACTCGACAAACAGTGCAACGGATAGAAAGGCACTGAATGCAGAGGCAACGGCATTGATTGCCGAAATTGACCGTGTTGCGCAAAATACAAACTTTAACGGAGTGAACCTGCTGGACGGAACCTTTACCTCTCAGGATTTCCAGGTGGGTGCAAACGGCGGGGGATCGAATGTCGTTTCGATTACCTCTATTGCCAGTGCGCGAACGGCTGCTTTGGGGGTGGGGTCCGGCTCCAGTTACTCCACGACAGACCTCAATAATCAGGCGACCACAACGACGCTCGCGGCCGGTGACGTGTCTATTAACGGCTATCAAGTGGGCGCGACTTCCACCGACGGGGTTTCTTACTCCAATGCGGCCGGAAGCGCCATTGCCAAGGTTGCGGCGATTAACGCGATTTCGGGGAACACGAACGTCACCGCAACGGTAGACGCCACGTCAGTCAACGGTTCCGCGATCGGCAGCACTTCGGCCATTTCAGCCGGTGATATCTCGATCAATGGGGTTGACCTGGGCGCTTTCGCGGCGGCCACCGAGATTACGCGCAGCCAGGATTTGGCTGCAAAGATCAATTCCCTCAGCGCGCAAACGGGTGTGACGGCCACCTTCGGAACCTCCGGCAGTGCCGGCGTCAGTTTGAGTGCGGCGGACGGCCGAAATATTACGATCGAAGTCAACAATACCACGACACAATCCAGAACGGGTTTTAGTTCGGGAACCAATACAACCGTGTCTACCTTTGATCTCAGCTCGACGGATTCGGCCGGGATTACTATTGGAGGCACTTCTGACGGTTTAACCGCATCCGGTTTTGGTTCGGGGGGGTATCAATCCGCAACGGCAACGGTCGGCGCGGGCGTTTCGTCATTGGATTTAACCACCTCTTCGGGGGCGACAAATGCCTTGACGATCATTGATGCGGCCTTGGCCACAGTGAATAGTTCTCGAGGGGACTTAGGGGCGATTCAGAATAGATTCGCATCGACTATTGTGAGTATTCAAACGACCTCTGAAAACCTCTCGGCCTCCAGAAGCCGTATTCAGGATGCGGATTTTGCCCAGGAAACGGCGGCATTGGCGCGCGGTCAGATTTTGCAACAATCGGGTATTGCCATTTTGGCACAGGCGAATTCACTGCCGCAAAGTGTTTTGGCGCTGCTGCAATAATGGCAAGTCAATCGACAATATTAAAGAATGATTTTTCGGGGGCGGGCAAGCCCGCCCCCGAAAAATCTTAGAGATGAAGTCGGAGGATAAGATGGAAACAATTAATCCAATCCCCCAGGCTGTAACGCCGTTGACAGGCCCGAACCCATCATCGCAGACCGGTCGTAGAGGGAAATTGCCCACTACCGGGCAAAATGTGCCCGATACGTCTGTAAATCATGAGTCTGAAAGGCCGGAAGAAAATAAAGCGTCTGCTGAAGAAAGCCGCGAGGCGCTTCAAAAAACGGTAGATAACCTGAATGGGTATGCGCAAAATTTAAAACGGAATCTGCAGTTTAGTGTGGATAAAGAACTGGATCGCACGATTATTCGTGTCGTGGACACGGATACGAAACAAGTGATTCGCCAGATTCCATCCGAAGAGATGCTCGCGATTGCACGAAGGACAGATGCCGCGACGAGCGCGATTCTTGATGTTCTGGCCTAAAAGCATTTAGGTATCAAAACTGCATTACCTCAGTCCGGGTTTTTAAGAGACTTCGGGATAAAGTGGCTTGAAACCGTGAAGGTTCAACACAATTCTTGTCTCTCAATCCGGGAAGTGAAGACAGTATTTTAATTGTCAGTACTGATAAATTTTATGATGCAGAGGGAAATATAATATGAATATTGCTACACCGGGAGTGGGTTCAAATCTCGATGTGACTGGAATCATTCAATCCCTCATGGATTTTGAAAGTCGGCCGCTGCTTTTGCTTGATCAAAAAGAGGCGGCTTTTCAGGCCGAGTTGAGCGGATACGGCAGTTTAAGTTCTGCGATTTCTTCATTCCAAACGGCAGTTACCGGTTTAAGTGACGTTTCGAAATATATTAATTTACTTGCGACTTCTTCTGATGTCACTCTGTTTACGGCAACAGCCGATGCATCTGCAAATCCGGGGGCCTACTCCATTGAGACTACTGCTCTTGCGGCCAATCAAAAATTAGTTGCGACAGGCCAGGCAGATACCACGTCTTCGATCGGCACAGGGACTTTAACCTTTGATTTCGGCACCATCAGTGGCGGAAGTTTTGACTCCGGCACCGGGAAGTACACGGGGGCGAGTTTTGCCAGCAACGGGGCCGGGGTTAAAACGGTTACGATTGACAGCACGAATGATTCCCTCTCCGGCATCCGGGATGCCATCAATGCGGCAAATATCGGCGTAACGGCTACGATTGTAAATGATGGCAGCGCCTCAACCCCCTATCGGCTTTCTCTCACTTCAGACAACATCGGTTTAAAAAACAGCATCAAAATTTCAGTGAGCGGGGATGCGGCACTGGATACCTTATTGGGGCAAGATCCCGCAGCGACCCAAAATCTCTCGGAAACAGTGACTGCGGCCGATTCTGCGTTTCAGGTTGATGGTGTCCCTATTACAAAGTCCTCAAATACGATCACCGACGTTATTGAAGGCGTGACACTTAACCTTGTCAAAACCAATAATGGCTCACCTGCGACCCTCACGATCACACGAGATACGACAACCGTCACGGGTTCTGTGGGTTCTTTTGTCGCAGCCTACAATACGGTAAAGGCTGCGCTTGATGAATTAACCGCCTATGATCCGACGACAAGAGCCACAGGTTTGCTGCAAGGCGATACCTCGGTGATTAATATGGAAACACAGATTAATCGGATTTTAACCTCTTCTATCACCGCTTTGAGCGGTTCATTAACGACATTGAATGATGTCGGCATTTCTTTTCAGGAAGACGGTACGCTGGAACTCGATTCGGCAAAGTTGCAAACAGCCATCGACAATAACTATGACGATATCGCAGGGATTTTTATCGCACAAGGCAAACCGACGGACAGCTTAATCAAGTACGTGAGTGGGACGGATGAGACCGAAGCCGGCAACTATGCAGTGAATATAACGACTTTAGCAACCCAAGGAAAAGAAGTCGGCAGCGCCGCAGCAGGCCTTACGATTACCTTGGGTGTCAATGATACGATTGATCTTACGGTGGACAGCACAAGCGGCACGATTACCCTCGCGGCAGGCACCTATGCCAGCGCTGCTGCACTTGCCACTGAGGTTCAGTCCAAAATCAACGGCTTGAGTACTTTTTCCGATGCCGGTGTTTCGGTCTCTGTGACGGAATCCGCTGGTGTCCTGACAATTACTTCAACAGGCTACGGTTCCGCCTCTAGAGTGGATGTGACCGGCGGGAACGGCGAAACGAATTTGGTCGGGGCGAGTGCAACAACGACGAACGGCGTCAATGTGGCGGGGACAATCAATGGGGCCGCCACAACAGGATTTGGGCAGTTTCTGACTGTAAATACGGGAAATGAGGCCGCGGGACTTCAGATTCAGGTGACCGGCGGTGCGACGGGCAGTCGTGGCACCTTAGCGTATTCCGAAGGATATGCCTATCAACTTGATAAATTAACAACACAGATCCTTGCTTCCGACGGCACGATCAATACCCGAACAAACGGGATTAATGCCAGCATTGACGATATCAACGAAAAAAGAATCGAAATTAATGCGCGTTTAGTGAATATCGAAGCGCGTTATCGTAAACAATATACATCACTCGATGTTCTATTGAGCCAATTTCAGGCGCAAAGCGACTTTTTAACCCAGCAACTGGCCTCACTTGCAACACTCCCCAAAACGGGCCGTAAATAGTCGCCGGATACGCAAAAGAGGAGACTGAAGACTGTGCAGAACAACTACGTCCAGCAATATTCGAAAGTCGGAATGCAAACCGGTGTGGCTTCTGCGGACCCGCACCGCTTGATTCTCATGTTGCTTGAAGGCGCAAAGGCGTCCATTTTATTTGCAAAAAAAGAAATGGATACCGGAAATATTGCTGCGAAGGGAGAGGCGATCTCAAAGGCGATTCGTATTATCGGCGAATTGGATGCGAGTTTGAACATGGAAGCGGGCGGGGAAATCGCAGCAAACTTAAGAGCGTTGTACGATTATATGTCCGTTACCTTGCTTGAAGCGAATTTAAAAAATGATGTCAAGCGCTTGCTTGAAGTCATGCGGCTGCTTTCCGAATTAAAAGCGGGATGGGAAGGCATCGCCAATGAAGTCCGGAAAACAAGCGAAGCCGCAGAAAGCAAACCTTCAAAGGCGGTGCTGAGTTATGGCCTTGCTTAAAGAGGGGGAATTGAGTGAATTGAAGGTTTACGAATCGATTTGTGCTTTGTCGGAAGAAATGCGCTCACTCGCAAAAACAGGGGCATGGGATCAAATGATTGCGCTTGAAGAAAAACGACGCCCTTTGATTGAACAGGTAAAAGCGGTGAGCAAAAGGACGAGTCTTAAGCAAGAAGAAAGCGGACGGAAAGTAGACTTCATTCAGAGGATTCTCTCAGCGGATACCGAAACAAAAATCTGGGTGGAGCAACGGATGACGCTATTGCAAAACGGGTTCAAATCGGAAAGAAGATTGCTCGAAACCTACGGCAGTCACGCTTAAACAAGGGCAAACTCCCGTATCTGCCGGGGGACTCGAAGCCTTTGAGAAATCCGGCAATATAAAAGCCTCCAAACTGTGAAGCGCTCAAGGTGTACAGTAAGCGAAACCGGATCGGAATTTATCGTAAAATGCCGCTCACTCAGCTTGCTTTCGCATCGCGTCACACTTGAGACAATACGAGCTTCACGCAATCATTTTCTTGAAAAATTTACCCCAAACGTTATCCGCACGGCCTCAAGACGAACAAACGCTAAAAAGGATTGAGGCTTAAATAATCCTTAGGCGGGTCGAATGCATCGGGCGCAGGAGGCGCTTCGCGGCTGGGATCGAAATCGACAATAATGGTTTCTCTGCCGGAGGAGGTATAAATGGCACGTAAGGGGAGGGGGGCGGCTTCGTCGCTCATCCAACGCATCAGGTAGGCGGTTTGATTCCCCCGGTGAATCGTAACAAAATAAAGCCGGGCGGCACGCCCTTTGAATTGTCCTTTGCGCAGCAATACGCTTTTTTCATGAAAAGATGCGGGCATCGGACCCCAGCCCTGTTTTGCCGCTTTGACTTGTTTGGCTAAGGACAGGGGTTTTTTAAAATAAATCTGGTCTTCCGGGAAAATGCGCACTTCGCTCAAAGTTTCAAAATTGTAAAGGTTGATCTCCTTTGACTCACCGGTTTCAATGCGAGCCTTCAAATGGTGTACAGCGAGTTTCCCCGCGTAAAAAATGGGCTTTACTTTTGGAGACAGCACACGAATTTTGAAATCCGCTTGCCAGGTCTCCGCGTATGCCTGTGCCAGCGGCGAAAGCAGGAGCAGGGATAGAAAGAATACTGAGATTGCAGGGCGGGTCTTAAAGATCTTCACGGATGATGGATTCGATGAGAAAGTGAATTTAACGGAAGGGCCTTCCTTTGCCGTTGATGTTGATTTCGGATTGTCTGCCAACCACGATCAGGCTGTAATGATCGGGATCAAGGTAACGTTGGGCGACACGCTGAATATCTTCCTGTGTCACGGCTTGAATGGCTTTGACATGGTTTTCAAAATAGTTGAGACCCAGCGCATAAAATTCTATCTGTGTCAGCAGGCGCGCAACCTTGTTGCTGCTGTCGATACGCAGGGGAAAACTACCTGCGAGATAGGCTTTTGCCTCCTCAAGTTCAAGGGCGGTGACGGGTGTTTTTCGGATTTTTGACATTTCCTGAAGCACGCCGTCAATCGCTTCGCCGACGCTGCTGTTTTTTGTTTGCAGGGAAACACGGAAGTCGCCCGGCCACAAGTTGCTTGAAAACCGCGAGTAAATCGAATAAACCAAACCCCGGTTGTCTCGGATATCGGTCATCATACGTGATGAAAATCCTCCGCCGCCTAAAATATAGTTCATGACGAGCACGGGATAATAGTCGGGGTTTGTGCGTTGAATGCCGAGATGTCCAAGCAGGACGGTCGCTTGCATGAGGTTTTTTTCAATGTATTGAACAATCTTTTTTTCAAGCGGCGCGATGGGCGGAGGTTTGGGAAAACGGACCGGGGCACTTTCCCAATTCCCCAAATAATCGTTCAGTAATTTTCCGGCCTCGGGTTCCGTGATATCTCCGACAATGGCAATGATGGTATTGTTTGGTCGGTAATAGTGTTTGTGAAAGGACAAGAGATCCGCTCGACTGATCTTCGGCACACTGTCTTCGTCGCCCGCAACGGCGTGACGGTAAGGATGATCCCCGTACACGGCGGCCTGAAAGGCACGCATCGCAATGGCGCCGGGCCGATCTTTTTCAGCACGGATACCGCCAAGCACTTGTTTTTGAATGCGGGCCACTTCTGCTTCATCAAATTGCGGATGCACGAGCATGTCGGACAAAAGTTCAAAACCTGTTGCGAGTTCTTTTTTTAAAACGCGCAGTTGCACCGTGGTGTAATCTTTTCCTGCGCGGGCGCCAAGACGTGCGCCGATGAAATCGGCGGTTTCGGACATTTCCGTGGCACTGCGGGTCTGCGTGCCTTCTTCAAGCAGGCTTGCCGTCATATTTGCGAGCCCCGCCTTGTCTTGCGGGTCGAGCAGGGCACCTGCCCGCACCAAGACCTGCACGGAAACAATTGGAAGCGAGCTTTGTTGAAGCCAAAGCAGGGTGATACCGTTTTGAGTGACGCTGCGTTTGGGAGACAAGGGGGCAGCTTGTAAAAAAGCTGGAAAATAAAGGATGGAAAAAGAAAACAGCGCCGTGAAAACAAGACGTCGAAATGTCAAGGAAACGAGCTTCATTCCGGCCCGCCCTTCGATTGCGGGATGAGCACACCGACGTTTTTGCCGTCTTCAATCAAATAGTTCCGGGCCGCGCGCCGGATGTCGTCTCGGCTGACTTTGCGGATATTTTGTGTGTAGTCGAGCACATATTCATATCCGGCTCCGACAGTTTCCGCTTTGCCGACTTGCATGGCGCGAAAAAAGTTGGAATCGGACCCCATGAGGTACTCGGCTTCGATTTGATTTTTAGCTTTTTCGAGTTCCCGCGCCGTCACACCTTCGTCTTGAATCCGATGGATTTCGGTGGTCAATGCGGCTTCCAAATCATCCGTCGTTTTCCCTTCTTGTGCCGTGGCGTAAACATAAAATAGCTCAGGGTCGGTGGTCAGCCCGTTGTAATATCCCCCCGCATCCAGTGCGACTTCCTGCTCATACACCAGGCTGCGATAGAGGCGCGCACTTTTACCGTTTGAAAGAATGCCCGAGAGCAGGGTCAATGCATAATGATCGGGGCTTTGATAATTCGGCGTATGGTAGGCAATAAAAACAAAAGGAAGCTGGGCTTCTCTTTTTACGACGCTGCGGCGCGCGCCCAATTGTTTCGGCTCCGGAGAAACCGTTTGTGTGATCGCGTCGCCTTTGGGAATTGTCCCAAAATGCAGCTTGATTTTTTCAAGCAGCGCATCACTTTCAAAATCACCCACCACGACAATGCTTGCATTATTCGGCACATAATAACGTTCATAGTGTCGGCGCACGTCGGCATGCAAGAGAGTTTCGAGGTCACGCATCCAGCCGATGATGGGTGTGCGGTAGGGGTGAACCAAAAAGGCAATGGCATAAAGATTTTCGATGAGATAAGCATAAGGATCGTCGTCTGTGCGGGAGCGGCGCTCTTCCATCACGACGGAGCGTTCCAGTTGAAATTCTTTCGGGTCGAGGATGAGGTTTTGCATGCGGTCGGCTTCCAGTTCCAGCGAAAGATCGATGCGATTTGCTGCGAAACTTTCGAAATATGCGGTATAGTCTTTGCCCGTAAAGGCATTTTCCGTGCCGCCATTTTTGGCGACGATACGCGAAAAGGCACCCTTGCCGTATTTTTGCGTGCCTTTAAACATCATGTGCTCGGTCAGGTGCGAAAGCCCGGTTTTCCCATTAACCTCGTTGCGCGAGCCGACCTTGTACCAAATTTGAAACGTCACGACCGGCGCTTTGCTTTCCTCCCACAATATGACGGTGAGGCCGTTTTCCAAGACGACTTTTTGAGGGTTTTCCGCACGAAGTGCCGCAGGCAATACGAGTAAAAAGAATATGATGATCAGGAAGAAAACCGTTTGTCGCATCTCTTTCCACTCTTTCCATTTCGGGATAAAATCAAAAACGCATCGTAGCAGATGCAAAAAAAATCTGTCAAGAAATCCTAAGGTCCCAAGAACGGCGATAGGCATTGGAGATGGGGCAAGTGTTCATCATCTGAGCATTTAAAATACCGAGACGGGAGGGGCAGCGGTTTTTATTCTTGAGCGTCCCTCGTAATGGCGGTTTCCAAGGGATCCGCCCCTTATTTTCAGACAAAGGACGCCTTCACGCTCCGCCAGATGTCCCGCCATCGGCATGTATCCGCATTATTTCACCGCGTTGGTATCGGTTTGAGGGTCCTTCAGAACCCCGATCTTCCCAAGCTGACGGGGTTTTTTCATGAACGCTTTCATTCAATCGCTTATTTGGGGGTGTTTTATAAAATTCACAATCGAATATGCAAAAACCCGCCGATTCCCGCCTTGCCTTGTGAAGAGGACTTGGCTACAATAATCCACTTCAAAAAATCAAGATTTATCCCATATCTGCGCTCGTAGCTCAATCGGATAGAGCAACGGCCTTCTAAGCCGTAGGTTGCAGGTTCGATTCCTGCCGGGCGCACCATCCGGAGCGACGATTGTGAGGCAAAGCTTCCATTGATTCAGAATCAGCTTGGCTGCGGCTTGACCTTCTATTTAAGGGAGAATATGTTGAATAAAAGTATGATCACCAATCTTGTGGCCTTGCTTTTACTCCTGGGCGGGTATTTTCTAAAACAGGCCCTCGTTCTGCATATCGGACTCTTTGCCTGGGCGGGTGCGCTGACCAATTGGATTGCGATCCACATGTTGTTTGAAAAGGTGCCGGGTTTTTACGGCTCCGGCGTTATCCCCGCGCGATTCGAAGAATTCAAAGCAGGCATTCGGCATTTGATGATGACGCAGTTTTTTACCGATGAAAACATCGACCGATTTTTAGGGGGCGGCAATGGACCGCGCCCCGATCTGCACTTGGCCCCGGTCATCGAAAAGGTCGATCTTTCGCCTGCCTTTGATGCCTTTGTCACCGTGATTAAAGAATCTTCTTTCGGCGGCATGTTGGGTTTTGTGGGCGGTGAGGCCGCGCTCAAACCGCTCAAAACCCCCTTTGTCAAAACCATGAAAAAATCGCTGATCCGCATGACGCAGGACGACGCCTTTATCGAAAATTTGCGCGAAGAATTGGAACAACCTGATGTCATGGCCGACATCAAACGCCAAATTGAAGAAATCATCGAAAAACGCCTGGATGAATTGACCCCTCAAATTGTGAAAGAAATCATTCAAGAGATGATCAAAACACATTTGGGTTGGTTGGTCGTATGGGGCGGTGTGTTTGGTGGATTGATTGGCTTGATTGCGGCGTTATTAAAGGTTTGAGTTGTTGAATATTGTCGGTTGTGTTTTTTTAAGGAACCTTGAAAAATCCAAACATCAAAAAATCCAAATCCCCCCTCTTGACATCTGCCTTTTGAATTATTATTTTTTTTAAGTGCCTGTCCCTTTGGGCGCTGAACGACATCGCAGCTTTCGCTGCGGTTCCCTGATCGGCATGCAGCCGACTGCGCCCACGCGGCAGAGACCCGGCAGGCCCGAATATTCATGAGATTAAAAATTTGGATCGTCGTTTTGTGTGCCTTTTTAGGAGATGAGCATGATTGAGATTGAAAATCTCTCACGCGCTTACGGTGATTTTTTCGCGGTGCGAGATGTAAGTTTTAGCATTGAGGCCGGAGAAATTGTCGGCCTCTTGGGGCACAACGGTGCCGGAAAAACCACGGTCATGAAAATGATCAGCGGCTATTTGGAACCCGGTAAGGGCCGGATTGAAGTGGACGGCATTAACCTTGCGCAAGACCGTGCTGCCGTGCAAGCCCGGCTGGGCTACTTGCCCGAAAACCTGCCGATTTACCCTGAAATGACTGTTGCCGATTATCTGGATTATGCCGCCCGACTGAAAGGCTTGCACGGATCAGCCTGCACTGTTGAAGTCCGCCGTGTTATTCGGGCGACTGAAATCGGGGCCAAGTTGCTGGCCCCGATTAGCACGCTGTCGCGCGGATACAAACAAAGGGTCGGCGTTGCACAAGCCTTGCTGGGCAAACCTAAGTTATTGATTTTAGACGAACCTACGAACGGGCTTGATCCCACGCAAACCCAGCACATGCGCACACTCATCAAAAACATTGCGAGCGAGGCGACAGTGATTCTTTCGACGCATATCATGCAGGAGGTGGATGCGCTTTGCGATCGTGTGTTGATCCTCAGAAACGGTGTGCTGGCGCTGGACGCCAAGCTGGAAGATTTGCGCAAAAGCCAGACCTTGCACATCGATACAGACCTGCCTGATTTGCCGCGCGCAAGACAATTACTTACCGGGATCGACGGCCTGGTCTCCATCGAAGCCCTTGCTCCGGAGAACGCGGTGCGGCGTTACAAGCTTCATTTAAATGCGGATGCGGATGCGAAGCGCACGGGTGCCGCCATCGCCAGGGCTTTAGTTGCATCTGAGCACGCGCTTTTTGAATTGGCGCTGGAACACCGTGATCTCGAAACGGTCTTCCGTGAAGTCAACGAAAGCGAGGAGGTCGCCCATGTTGCTTGATACACGCATACGTCGTATTGCGGCCAAAGAACTCACACTCTTTTTTGCCTCCCCCGTCGCCTACCTTTTTCTCGGTACGTTTGCGGCCGTGACATTATTTATCTTTTTTTGGGGCGAAGCCTTTTTTTCACGCAACATCGCCGATGTGCGGCCGCTTTTTGAGTGGATGCCGGTCCTGCTTATTTTTCTTACGAGCGCACTCACCATGCGCATGTGGAGTGAAGAGCGCCGAAGCGGCACCTTGGAACACGTACTCACACAGCCCATCGGTATCGCCGCTTTTGTGATCGGGAAATTTTTGGCCTGCCTCATTTTGTTGAGCATTGCGCTGGCGGTCACGCTGGCCTTGCCTCTTACGGTGTCCCTGTTGGGGGACTTGGACTGGGGGCCGGTAAGCAGCGGATATCTGGCGACACTCTTGCTGGGTGCGGCTTACTTGAGTGTCGGGCTGTTTGTCTCCGCGCGCAGTGACAATCAAATCGTCAGCCTCATCATCAGCGTGGCTTTGTGCGGACTGCTTTACTTGGTCGGCGCGCCGACGCTAACGAATTTTTTTGGCAACCAAGTCGGGGAGTGGCTTCGTCTGATCGGCACGGGCGCACGATTCGACGCCATCACGCGCGGCGTGATTGATGTACGGGATTTTGTCTATTATTTGAGTCTCATTGCCGTTTTTCTCATCTTGAATACCGATGCCCTGGAGCGCGAACGCTGGGCAGCCACAGGGGATAAAACACAACATCGGGCCTGGCGCATTGCGACAATCCTCCTCATCGCCAATGCCCTGAGCTTCAACCTTTGGTTGGGCCAAATTAACCGTCTGCGCATCGACACCACAGAAGGCAAGATGTATTCGATTTCCGAATCCACGCACAACTACCTGGCGCAGCTTCAGGAGCCGCTGCTCATTCGAGGCTATTTCAGCGGAAAGACACATCCCTTGCTGGCGCCGCTTGTGCCGCAGATACGGGATTTGATTCGGGAATACGAAGTGGCCGGGGACGGCCGGGTGCGAGCGGAATTTATCGACCCGATGCGCACACCGGAATTGGAGGAAGAAGCCAACCAGAAATACGGCATCCGCCCGGTCCCTTTTCAAGTGGCCGACCGCTATCAGGCCTCACTCGTGAATTCTTATTTCGATGTATTGGTGCAATACGGTGATGCCTTTCAGGTACTGAGTTTTCGTGATTTGATTGAAATCAAGGCCTCCGGCAATGCGGACTTGGATGTGAAACTGCGCAATCCGGAATACGATCTCACCCGCGCGGTGAAAAAGGTGTTGCAGGATTATCAAAGCGGCGGCAATCTCTTTGATACCGTGAAAGGCGATCTGGAATTTACGGCTTACGTGTCGGAAGACGCACAATTGCCGCAGGCCTTGGCGGAGTTTAAAAATACGATGAACAGCGTTTTGGAAGGGATACAGCAAGATGCAAAGGGGCGTTTGAAAACCCGCTTTGTGGATCCCGACGCAAACCAGGGAGAAGTCGCGCGGAAAATCGAGGCCGACTATGGGTTCCGGGCGATGCGCGCCGGTTTGTTTGATGCCGGGACCTTCTATTTTTACATGACATTGGCCAAGGACAAACAAGTCATGCAAATTCCCTTGGGGGATTTGAGCGAAGGCGAGTTCAAGCGTAATCTGGAAAGCGCCATCAAACGTTTCTCCAGCGGGTTTACCAAAACTGTGGCCTTGGTCGCGCCCGCGCACGATCCGCAAATGGCCCGTTTCGGCCGGGGCGGGGTTCAGTTTTCGCAACTGCGTCAGGTACTGGATTCGGAGATGAATGTGCGGTCTGCGGATTTAAAGGACGGTAAACTGGCCGGTGAAACCGACCTTTTGTTTCTCGTTGCTCCCGATCAACTGGATGAGAAACAATTGTTTGCGGTGGATCAGTTTTTGATGCGCGGCGGCACAGTCGTCATTGCCACCGCGCCGTTTCGCGCGGAAATGGCCATGCAGCGTCTGAGTCTCGTGGAGCGCAAAAGCGGCTTGCAGGACTGGCTTGATCATCACGGCCTGTCTATTGAAAAACAAGTGGTGCTTGATCCGCAAAATGCGGCCTTTCCGATACCGGTCACGCGACAGGCCGGAGGTTTCAGTTTTCAGGAAATTCGCATGTTGGACTATCCCTATTTCATCGACATTCGCGGTGAAGGCATGAATACGGAAAGTATCATTACGCGCGATTTAAATCAGCTCTCTCTGGCCTGGGCTTCGCCCATTCAGGTGGACATGGAAAAAAACAAAGCACGCACGGTCACCGAATTACTCCACAGCTCGGAAGGGGCCTGGCTTTCAGACTCCCTTAATATCATGCCTCAGATCACACGGGCCGGGATGATGCCCTTCACGCCCAGCGGGGATCGCGGACGTCAGCTTTTGGGTGTGGTCAGCGAAGGACGCTTTGATTCCTATTTTTCGGGCAAAGACTCGCCTCTTTTAGAAGAGAATGCAGAAGCTTCTCCAACAAGCGATGCCGAGAAAAAGAACGCGGGTGCCGGCATCATCAGCGCCGTGATCGAACGTTCACCGGAATCGGCGCGCATCGTTTTATTCAGTTCAAATGATTTTTTGAGCGATCAAGTACTGCAATTGTCCGGCGCGATAGATGGAAGCGCGGCTTTGGGCGGTTTGCAGTTGGCGGCGAACACCGTCGAGTGGGCTTTGGAGGAGCAGGGCCTGCTCGGTATCCGCAGCCGCGGACACTTTAATCGCACACTGCCGTCAATGGGTCAAAGTGCACGGCAATTTTGGGAGTACTTGAATTACGGCCTTGCGATTTTTTCCATTGCCCTGCTGGCCCTGGTGCAGCGCCTTCGGCGCCGAGTCCGTAATCGCGCTTATATGGCGAGTCTTGCGGTCTCGGGAGGTATGAAATGAAGGGACTCAATCAGAAACTCGCTGTTTTGTTGATTCTTCAAGTGCTGATTGCCGCCGGACTTTTTTTGGGCGGCAAAACGGATGAGCCCGAAGCGGCGCAGCGTTCTTTAATGACGATCGAAACCGCGGAAATTGATGGCATCATCATTTCGGACAGCGCAGAGAATACGGTGACACTGAAAAAGACCGGAACAGCCTGGCAATTGCCTGACTATTATAATCTTCCGGTTGAAGACGGAAAGGTGGAGTCCATCATCGAAAAACTCAAAACCGGCCGCACCGGTTGGCCCGTGGCCAGGACGACCGCGGCACAAAACCGTTTTGAAGTGGCCGATGAAAAATACCAACGCCACGTGCGCTTCTTGAAAGGAAAAACCGACTTGGCGGCACTTTACATCGGTACTTCGCCGGGCTTCCGAAAAGTCCACGTGCGAAAATCGAAGGATGATGAAATCTACGCAGTCGTGTTGAACACTTTTGATTTTCCGGCACAGGCCAAGGCATGGTTTGACAAAAACTTGGCGCAGCCCAAAGGCCCGATCGGCACGATTGAGGGTCCCGATTTTCATATTGTGAAAAAAGACGATCAGTGGGTCTTTAAAACAGGGGAAGCAAAAGTCAATCAAGATGCCTTCCGGAAGTTGCTCAATGCCCTCCGCAATCTGCGTGTCAGCGCTGCGGCGGCCGACGAAATAACCGTGCCGGCCGAAACATACCGCCTGAAAGTCATTGCCAAAGGCAAAAATTTGGATTACCAGTTTTTTGAAGAGAAGGGGTCTTTTTATGTGCGCCATCCGGATTACAGAAAGCCTTTTCAATTGTCGAAGCCGGACTACGATCAAATCATTGCCCAAACAGCAGAAAGTTTGACAAAAACAGAAGCGGCGGAAGACATTCAAGCAGGGCCGGACGTATTATCCGATGCGGCAGCGCCTTCAGGCAGCGAATGAACTGCCCGCCGAAACAGTGACGAGTCTATTTATGTTGAGGAAACGCTGATTTCCCCAAATTTCGCGATTTGATTTTAATGAAGCAAATCGGATATAGTCGCAAAACGCTTCTCAAAATCCGGAAAGACTCGTGAAGCGCCACCTTAACTTCTATGTAATAGGAGATTCATTGATGAGGAAATTTGCCCTGTTTGTTGTTGCATTTTCTGTCGTTTTAAGTGTTGCGGTTGTTGGTTTTGCAGGAGGTAAACACTCTGGCGGTCATGGCGATATGATTGTCGGTGAGGTCGTTAAAGCTGAAGGGGCATTTGTGACCGTGAAAGACGATCATGGGAAGTCCCACAAGTTTCATGTCGATAAATCCACACATCTTGAGGGAAAAATTAAAGCCGGCGTAAAAGTGGAAGTCGAAGCAACCGACGGCGGACATGCTATTTCCATGATGGTGAAAAAATAAGGGGTAAAGCGAATCACGTTTTTGTCGATGTGTTGAAACGCCCCGGCCTCATTAAACAGGCCGGGGCGTTTTTTTTGGGGATTTTGGTTTCGAAAAAACGATTCCGGACTTAATCAGCGCTTCTTTAGGAAAGCATGGATGCCGTGTAAGTTTCGGATACTTCTGTGGGCTTTGTATGTGCCGTTAAGGCCTTTCCGGTTGAGGAAAAGGGCCTTTATGCCGACGGCTTGCGGGCCGGTGACATCATTTTCAAAGTGATCGCCGACGTGAACGGATTCGGAAGGAGACAAGCCCGTTTTTTTCAGGCTGTGTTTGAAAATGCCCGGGGCGGGTTTGGCGACCGCGCTTTGACTTGAAAAGACAATCACATCGAAAAAATCGTGAATTCCCAAGTGTCGGCAAATGGTGACGAGACGCGAATCAAAGTTTGAGATAATCCCCAAGGTGAAGCCTGATTTTTTTAGCGCAGCCAGGACGGACTTTGTTTCAGGGAAGAGTTGCCAGGCGCTTTCGCTTTCAAAAAACGCATAGAGTTCGTCAAAAAAAAGATCGAAGTGTGGAAAGTCGATTCCTGAAAAAACATGACCGACAAGTCTTCGCCACCATTGATATTCCAATCCCGGCAGTGCGTTTTCAGACGCATCGGGAAAAGCCAAGGGTGGCGCTTTTTGGAAGGCCTCTTTAAAACGCGGGCCCAAGGTTTCTGCGCCGATATCAAGGCCGTGCCGCGCGGCGAATCGACTGTAGTAGGTGCCGATGGGTGCTTTTGCTTCAAAAAGCGTGTCGCCCGCATCAAAAAAAATGCCCTTGATCGGCTTGTCCCGTGTCACCTTGTGTTCCTTTTGAGGTGATTTTTCATCTCCAAACCCTTAACCAAGGTATACAGGACTTCGTTCACGGGGGTGGGCACGCCGTATTTTTTCCCACGCCGGATTAAATCGCCGTTGAGGTATTCGATCTCCGTCTCTTTACCGCGCCGGTAATCTTCATACATGGAGGTGTAAAAGTCTTTCAAATCATGGGAGACTTTAATCGTCTGATCCGCGAGCTCCGGGTTTAAAACGATGCCTTCCGAAGCGGCGACGGCGATGATTTCGGCAATGGCTTTTTGCACAAGGGCGCTAAGTGCCGAATGTTGCAGAACCAATGAAACGGGATGATCCAAAATAACGGAAAGCGGATTGAATGTGGCGTTCCAACACAATTTTTCCCATTTGGCCCGGCGGATATCCGTTGAGAGACGGCAGGAAATGCCGGCCCCGGATAAAAGCCGGTGAATCTGCTCAGCCCGCGCGCTTTTTTTTCCTGAAAGTTCACCCAGTGCAATAATGCCCCTGCGGCGGTGTTCAATGACGCCCGGCTGCGCCAAGCGGGCGGTGATATAGGCCACGCCTGCGACCACGCAGGGTTTCCCGTAAAAGGCAAGGATTTCGTCTTCCGACCGCACACCATTTTGAAGGGTGAGTATGACGGCGCCTTTTTCAACCTGTGCTGCGAGTTGAGGCAGAAGGGGAGCAAGGTCTTGGCATTTGACCGTGAGCAGGATGAGGTCAGGCGTATCGATTTCATCGGGATGGGTGATAAGGGACGGATGGATGAGAAAATCGCCCTGTGTGCTGTCAATTTTAAGGCCTTTTTCCCGAATGACTTGTAATGTGCGTTTTCGCACCAGGAAGCTTAGGTCCACACCTGATTTGGCAAGCTGCGCCCCAAAATATCCGCCGACCGCACCCGCGCCAACAACGAGTACTTTTTGAAGTTGCTTTGTTTTGTGCACGATATGGCCTTATCCCGTAAAAAGGTAATCATACTCGAAATGATACCTTAGAACAATCGCTAATTCGCCATCCGGGAAATGACGGAATCGTGCTGTTGTTTTTAGTGTCGCGATCGGGTATGGTTGAAAGCCCTCGCCTTGAGGCGAAGAAAAGTTATCGCTTTGCGACTTGTCATTTCGAGCGAAGGGAGAAATCTTGCAGTTCAGCATTTGTCGTTTAAGATTTCTCAGTCACTTCGTTTCTTCGAAATGACAGGCAAGGTTTTTCACCGTGTTGGCATCGGATCGCGTCGATTGAGACGCGTTTTATCTCATTGCGTCTTATTTGTTGTATTGAACCCAAAATCAGCGATTGATTTTAGGAAAAACGGCCAAACCACCTGAAAAACAAGGCGTGAATCGGCGGTTTCAAATTCCGAAATCGCAGAATTTGGATTGAAATCCTCTGTTGACAAAGTTGATGTGAAGGTTTAGATTTACGAAAATTTCAACCGGATGAGGGACATATGGATTTGGAATATTTAGGCATATTGGAAACGCGTGTTCAGGAGATGATTCGTCTGCTTCAGTCAACACGAGAGGAAAAGCGCATGCTCGAAGCGCGGCTTGCGGAGCAGGCAGAGGCCTTCCAAGGGCTGCAAGCGGAACGCGAGGAAGTGCGCCAACGCATCGAACGTATTTTAGGTAACCTAAGCCATGTCAATCAAGAGGCAGAAAGCGTCATGGCCGAGCAGGGAGCGGATCAGGAGGGTGGACAAGAAACTGCATATTGAAATCTTCGGGCGTCAATACACCCTTCGCGGACAATCGGATCAAGCCTACGCGGATGAACTGGTTGCCTTAGTTGATAAAAAGATGCGCGAGATTTCAAAACACTCCCCCGGCAGCCCTTTTTCAAAGCTTGCGGTGCTGGCTGCGATTAATATTGCGCACGAGCTTGTTCAGGCCAACAATGCCCAAGCGGCGCAGCAAACGGCCCTTGACGGGAGAACGCGTGCTATAATCAAAAGTATCGAAGAATCCTTCGAGACCTTTCCTTCCACATAAGTCTTGTTTGTCAGTTTTATATCTCGTTCAAATTCCGCGATTGCGGAATTTGAAGCCGCCGATTCGCCTGCTTACACTGCGTTATCGGCAATGTTACTGTTCACCGTACAGGCAAGTATGCCTTGGTCGCCAAAATTGCCTCCGGCCTTATCTTTTTAGGCGACTTGACGGTTTCTCCCAAAATTGTTCGCAGGTTTTGGGAAGCCCATCGTTTTGTTGATAAACATGCCCATCTTTGATAGTCTTACCCCAGCATAGAATACATCCCTGCTTTGTGCGTGGGCGGGTAATCCTCGAACCTAAGTTTTTTGTAAGGGAGCTGAGTTCAAGGGGGCGGTGAGCATGTTCCACCTGGATTGGAAAAGCCTAAAGTCTCCATCTCAGCGCCCACCTGGTGACCCAGGTTTGATCTGATCTCCTTCTCACGGCAAAGCGGGGATCTTTTTATCCCCGAAATCGATGTTTTTAAACGGCCTGATTCCCTCTTATTTTTCCAGGATTTTCGTCTGTCTCAATCCTAAAACAGGGGTTTAATGGGGTAATGGGTCTTTTCAAAGATCACGCTTCGGCGCAGGGAAACAAAGCGGAAGCCTCCGCGCCCTTGGCTTGGCGCATGCGGCCGAGAGATTTTTCGGAGTATGCCGGACAAGACCATCTCCTCGGCCCCGGTTGTTTTCTGCGCCGTGCGATTGAAGCCGACCGCGTTGCCTCCTTGATCCTCTACGGTCCGCCGGGCTGTGGAAAAACAGCTTTGGCGCACCTGATTGCCGACTACAGTCAGTCTGTTTTTACAGATCTGAACGCGGTTACCTCCGGCATCGCCGAGATTCGTCAAGTCATATCAAATGCCCGGAAGACAAAAGAACACTCAGGGCAAAAAACCCTTGTACTCATTGATGAAATTCATCGCTTTAACAAAGTTCAGCAATCCGCCCTGCTGCCCGATGTGGAACGCGGCACCATAACCCTGGTCGGCGCGTCAACACAAAACCCTTTTTTCAGTATCATCCCCGCGCTTTCTTCCCGTTCTCAAATTGTCGAACTCAAGCCTTTAAGCTCCGAAGCCCTTTTATTTTTACTGAATCGGGCGATTTCCGACTTGGAACGCGGGCTGGGCAAGATGAAACTCATCGTGACGCCGGAAGCCGGGACGCACCTCATCGAAACGACAGAAGGGGATGCTCGCAAACTCCTGAACGCACTTGAGATTGCTTCGGTCTCGACGCCGCCCGATGCCGAAGGCGTCGTTCATGTTGATCGTGCGGCGGCCGAGGCTTCGATTCAAAAAAAAAGCCTGGTCTATGAAAACAAAGACGATCATTACGACACGATATCGGCTTTTATCAAGAGCATTCGCGGCTCCGATCCCGACGCGGCCGTTTATTGGCTGAGCAAGATGATTTATGCGGGAGAAGACCCGCTGTTTATCGCCCGGAGGCTGATTGTTTCCGCGTCTGAGGATATCGGAAATGCCGATCCGGACGCGCTGGGCCTTGCGGTGTCCGCTCATCAGGCGATTGAGGCCGTCGGCATGCCTGAGGGCCGTATCCCCTTGGCGCAGGCAGTCACCTACCTTGCAACGGCACCAAAGAGTAATGCGGCTTGTCTTGCGATTGAGGCCGCTTTAAATGAAGTCGAAAGCGGTCGCGTGATGGCCGTCCCGCCCTATCTGAAAGATGCCCATTACAGGGGTGCGAAAGGGATGGACAGAGGCAAGGGCTATCTTTATCCGCACGACCATCCGGGCCATTTTGTTCCGCAGGATTACCTGCCTGAAGCCCGCGTTTTTTACCGACCCGACAAACAAGGCCGGGAAGAAGCAATTGCGGCGCGGCTTGCAGAATGGCGAAAAATCCGTCTTGCTTCCAAACCCGGCGTATCCCCCAAAAAGAAAGATTAAAGACGTTTTTTGAATGGAAAATCCCACTGAAAAACAGCCCCCCGTGCGAAGAATTTTAAGAGTCCGGGAACTTACCGGGGCCATTCGGTCCCTGCTCGAAAGTCGCTTTTCAGACCTGTGGGTTGAGGGGGAGGTTTCGGATTTGAGAAGCCCTCGTTCGGGACACCTTTATTTTACCTTGAAAGATGCCGATGCGATACTGAAGGCGGTCATTTTCAAGTCGCATGTGCGTTTTATGCGCTTTCTCCCGAAAGAAGGCACACAGGTGTTGATTCGAGGCCATTTGAGCCTCTATGAACCCAGAGGCGAATATCAGTTGATTTGCGACTATATTGAGCCAAAGGGGGCGGGGGCGCTCCAGGCGGCTTTTGACGCCCTGAAAGAAAAGCTGCGCCTCGAAGGCCTGTTCGATCTTGCGCGGAAACGACCGATCCCTTTGCTGCCTTTAAGGGTCGGTATTATCACTTCGCCCTCCGGCGCAGCCATTCAGGATATCATTAAGATCATTCGGCAGGGAGATTTTAAGTGTCAGCTTCTGCTCTATCCCGTCTCTGTCCAGGGTTGGGGGGCGGGGGCTCAAATTGCGGAAGCCTTGGATTACTTCAATCGGTATGCGGCGCAAATACCTCAGGAGATCGATCTTTTAATTTTGACACGCGGCGGCGGTTCCCTCAAAGACCTTTGGGCGTTTAATGAAGAAATCGTCGCAAGGGCCATTGCCCGTTCAAAACTCCCCGTCATCTCCGCCGTAGGTCACGAAAGTGATACCAGCATTTCAGATCATGTGGCTGATCTGCGCGTGCCCACCCCTTCGGCGGCGGCCCACTTTATTGTTCAGCGCGGCGTGGATGCCGAGACGATGTGTCACCGGCTGCATGAAAGGCTCATTGAAAAAATCGAGTCTCTCAGGACAGAAAACAAAGGTCGCTTGGATATGGCGCTTCGTCTGCTCGTCGCGCCGACCCGGCAGATGACTTTTCTGAAAGGGCAATATGCTCACTTCGTTGTCCGCCTGCATCAATCCCTTGCGCGTTACTTGGATGAAGGCCGCAGCACGCTGAAAAAAGCACAGCAAGGACTTCAGCACCTGAACCCCGTGAAACGCATTGCCACCTTAAAAGGTCAACATGTGCAATTGCAACACCGTCTGGCGCAGCAGGGGCGGGGTCTTATTCAATTGAAAAAACAGCGTTTTCAGACCGTGCTGGAGCAACTTGATCTCGTCAGCCCGCTCAATATTCTTTCACGCGGCTACAGCATCACACAAAAAGAAGCGGACCGGTCGATTGTCCGGGAAGCCGAAGGGGTTTCCATCGGAGATATTTTGCGGATCACCTTACACCAAGGCACATTGGCGTGCAGCGTGGCGGATAAAAAAGAAGCTCGGCCCGCTCCGGAAAAATAAGAAGCGTTTTTGGTTTTGCAGGGAATCAGTCGTTTGCGGAAAACGCGCCAAAACAGACCGATGTTTCGGTTGCCGCCTCCCCCCGGACTTAATCAGAGATTTTTAGATTTTACCGATTTTGTACAAGGAGTTTTGGGCCGTCCTTAAAAAGGATTTCCACTTTTTTCGATTCGACCACGTTTAAAATAAAACCAATGCCAAAATCCGAATGTTCAATAATCTGTTCCTTTTTGAAATTCCCCTTCATGCTGTATTTTTTTGCTTTGGAAAAGTCGTAATCCTCTTCCAAGCGGGACATGTGGGTTTCAAAATCCGTCTTTTTCGTTTTCCGCGTGCCGCCGGGGGGCTTTGCTTTCGGCTCTTGGTCTCGGTAGTTGTGATTTCCGTTACAAGTCTTGCATTTTGCTTTTTTCGGAAGATCATCAACCAAGGCGACGATGGTATGGTCCAACATCAACTTGCACTTGGTGCACCATGAAACAATGTCTCCTCCTACAGCATACTTTTCTTTCACGTCTTGTATCATAATCGTGTCTTTCTTAGTCTAAAAGAGGCGGTTTTCTTGAATTCGGACAGCCCTATAATCTGCTAATTCCGCAAAATAGTCAAGAAATCCTTTGCCACCCAAAATCAGCGATTGATTGTGGGTGGCAAGAGGCGTGCCTCTGTTTGGAGATGGATCGCATGTTTGAATTAAAAGGATTTTGCGGGGAATGAGCAGACGGGGTTTCAATGGTTTTAGGAAGCTCTGATGAAGTCCGGGTTGATTTTTGCGAGGCAGAAATTTTCGACGGACTAAAATCAGAACCTCCTTTGCTGAAACTACTGAAACGTTCGCGGACTCAATGCGTATTTTCGGACAAGACGCTGGAGGGCGCGACGGTCTGTGCCGCCGGCCCGTGCGGCTTGACTGACGTTCCCGTGATGCCGGGCCAAAAGATCGACCAGGTAACTGCGCTCAAATTGTGCGATGGCGCGAAGCTTGGCCTCCCGAAAAGTTCCTTTCGGGAGCGTGCTTTTATGACAAACCGGAAGTTCAACCGTTTCCGCTTCAATCACCGGGGATGGACTCATCAGGACGGCCCGATGAATCATGGCCTCCAATTCACGGACGTTCCCCGGCCAGGCATAGGACAGTAATTTTCGCAGGGCTTCGCGCGAAAAATAAAGGTCGGATCGCCCGTATTGCCGGGCATAACGTGCCAGAAAATAACGCGAAAGGCCCGGAATATCATCAAGCCGGTCGCGCAAGGTCGGCAGGGAAAGGGAAAGCAGGTTGAGCCGGTAATATACATCTTCCCGGAAGCGACCTGCTTTGACTTCACCGGCAAGATCCCGGTTTGTTGCAGCAATAATCCGCACGTCGGCAAGCAAGGTTTTGGGTTGGCCCAAGGGGCGATAGGCGCAATCTTGTAAAAAACGCAGGAGCTTGACTTGAGCGGCGGGGCTTAAGGCATCCACTTCATCCAAAAGCAGCGTACCGCCTTCCGCTTCGCTCAATACCCCTTTTCCAAGAGCGGACGCATCCGTAAATGCCCCTTTTTCATGTCCGAAGAGTTCATTTTCAAAAAGATGATCGGGAATGGCACCGCAATTAAGCGGCACGAACGCGTTCTCCCGGCGCGGGCTAAGGGCGTGAATCGCACGCGCAAAAAGCTCTTTCCCTGTGCCTGTTTCGCCAAGCAGCAGCAAATTTGCATCACTCTTTGCCAGTCGCGGAATTTTATGCACGGCCTTGAGAAAATTGCGACTCTTTCCCAATAGCGGGGCCAAGGCTTTTGAGATTAATGCTTGATCGGATCTGGGGAAATCAAGACTTTTGGCATCTTCATTCAAAATAGAGGGCTTTACCTGAGAAAAGAGACTCTGAATACGCGGTGCAATGTCAGACGACTCAAAAGGACAGGCCAGATAATCATCCAGATCTTGCGTTGCGACTTGAGGAAGCGGTGCATCTGCTTCGGTGTTGCTACAAAAAAGCCCTAAAATCATGGCGTTGGTCCATCGTTTTCGAATATAGGCCGCCGCCTCGGCAAAAAGGCCCGGTCGGGAAACCCGCACCACAACGAGGTCGGGCGGCACATTGATGCGTCTTTCCGGGAAAAAACGTGTGGATTGAAGGAGAACACGCCAACCCGGCACCGTGAGCGATTTTTGAATCAGGTCTTGCAAATGACCGCAGTTGTGCGTTGGACAGGCATGGCGTTCAAGATTCATCATTAGAACAGAATAAAATGCCATCACGTCCTCTTAAGAACAAACTGAAGCAGAATAACGTTTTTAAGGCATATCCGAAATTGCGATATATCCGGTGAGGGATCCCCGTAAAAATATGATCCTAAAAAATTCTATTTAAGTGCTGAGAAAAATGTCAAGAAATCAGGAAAGAAAAGCAGGTATTGCAACGATATTTAAAAAAACCTTTCTAATTTACCTGTTTGACTTGAATTAGCGTTTCTCCGTGATAAGGACGGAGGGGCGGAGAATACGGCGCCGGTGAAAAAATATCCGCATTCAAGCCGAATATGTTGAGAAGTGCCGGCACTTGCCTTTTCAATCCATGCGGAGCGTTGTTCTAAATATATTTTGGTGACGCGACACTAGCCGTTGTTTTCCGCTTCCTGAAGCACTTCGATCAATTGCGGCCCTTCAAACTGGAAAGGATAGACGGGATCTTCCGCTTCCTGCCAGGGATCTTTGTAGGCATCCACGGCTTCCTGCATTTTTTCTTCGAGTCCGGCGCAAATGCCTAAGGAATCCTCTATCAAAATGCCTTTTAAGAGATCAATGCCCATGCGCTCCACAAAACCGTAAGTGCGCTCCAGGTATTTTGCATGTTGACGGTAATATTCCAGAAAACGGCCGGTGTATTTGAGGACCTCTTCATGGCTCTCTACGGTACAGAGCAGGTCGCCTTTGCGAATTGTGCTTCCGGCGGCGCCGCCGATGTAGATTTCCCATCGCCCCCCTTCAATCGCCACAACCCCCACGTCTTTCACATAGGCTTCCGCGCAGTTTCTCGGACAACCTGTCACCGCCATCTTTACTTTGTGCGGCGCTTCCACACCCTGAAACCGCAGCTCAACCTGCTTCGCCAGTGAGATGGCGTCTCCCAAACCAAAACGGCAAAAATCCGTGCCGACGCAGCTTTTCACCGTGCGGAAGGCCTTCGTATAAGCGTGCCCGCTGGGCAGACCGATATCTTTCCAAATATCCGGTAGGTCTTCTTTTTTGATCCCCAGCAGGTCAATCCGCTGACCGCCTGTGAATTTCACCATTTTTGCTTTGTATTTGACCGCCGCTTCTGCGATACGCAGCAATTCCTCCGGGGTCGTGACGCCGGCCACGATGCGCGGCACAACCGAAAAAGTGCCGTCTTTTTGGATGTTGGCATGCACGCGGTCATTGATAAAACGCGCGTCGCGCTCATCTTCATACACTTTGGGCCACAGTGTTTTTAATAAAGAAGCCAAGCCTGTTTTTGTCGTGGGATCTTCCTTGCCTTCTCCCAGCTTTTCCAAGACGCCGCTAACGGATTTCAGGCCTTGTGAACGAATCTCCCGCACCAGCTGTGATTTTTCAAGCGGCACACCGGGCACATAATAGTGTTCGCCGGCATCGTATCCGACTTCGCCGACAACGGATGAAATAATTTGGGCAATCGAGCCGCGGCAGGATCCGCAGCCCTGGCCCGCCTTCGTTTCCGTGCCGATCGCGGCCACGCTGCTGCATTTTTTTTCTTCGATGGCCGTCAGGATATCACCCTTGCAGATGCCGTTGCAGTTGCAGATCTGTGCCGTATCGGGTAAATCCGCGGCATCAAACAACCGTGTGCCGTCAACGGCGCCAAAGAGGATTTCGCCCCGGTTTTCCGGCAGGGGTTTTTCATTCATAAAAAGCCGCATCAATGGGTCGCTCAGTTCCGTATCGCCCAATAAAATCGCCCCGTGAATCTTATCGTCCCGCACAATCAATTTTTTATAAACACCCCGGTTGGGGTCGCGATAGACCAAAATTTCATCGTCCGTTTCTTCGGTCTCTTTTTCACCCATAGAGGTGAGATCAACCCCCATGACTTTTAATTTTGTGCCGGTTTTGGAGCCCAAGTAAACTGCATCCGGATTGACACCGGTCAGGATATCCGCCAGAACGTTCACCTGTTGCCAAATCGGATCGACCAGTCCGTAAGTCACGCCCCGGTGTTCAACACATTCACCCACGGCATAAATATCGGGATCGCTGGTGCGCATCCGATCATCACAAAGAATCCCGCGGTTGACTTTCAAACCGCTCTTTTGCGCGACTTCGGTGATGGGCACAATGCCCGCACTGATGACGACCAGGTCGGTTTCCAACACGCCCCCGTCACGAAAGACCATGCGGGCCACTTTGCCGTTTTTTTGCACAATCTGCGAGATCAGGGTTTTGGTCAGCACGCGCAGTCCCATCGCGCCCATGGCCCGTTCCAATATTTTTGCCGCTTCGGTATCGAGCTGAGAGGGCATCAATTGATCGGCGGCCTCAATCACCGAGACTTCCAAATCGTGTGTCATCAAACCGCGCGCTGCTTCAAGTCCCAAGAGGCCGCCGCCGATAACGCTTGCCTTGCGGCAATTTTTTGCGTAGTCGGCAATCAGGTCGCAGTCGTCAATCGTGCGAAACAAAAAGACCCCGGGAAAATCGCTGCCTCTTATGCGCGGCACAAAAGGTCGTGCCCCGGTGGCGATAATGACTTCATCGTAAGAAACCGAAATAAAATCCGCGCCGCTTGCGTCGGAAATACCTGTTGTGTAGGGGACATCGCCCTCGGCAAGTTTGAGGCCGTAAACCTTCTTTTCATTCCGATCAATGTGTGTGACCTTTACTCCCGTATGCAGTGTGATGTTGTTTTCGACGTACCAATCCAGCGTATTCAAAAAGATGGCATCGGGCGCTTGTGTTTGATTCAGCACATTACTGAGTAAAATGCGATTGTAATTTCCGTAAGGCTCCGCCCCAAACATCACGATTTCATAGGCCCCGCAGTCGCGTTTTAAAATTTCCTCCACCATGCGCGCACCCGCCATGCCGTTTCCGATGACCACCAATCTTTTTTTCACACACTTCTCCTTCACTATCCCTCAATTAAAACAACCAGGATTTTTCAAAAATACAGCAACAAGCAATCGAAGTCTTTTGGGACGGCTCAAATTAACAATGCACATTTTCTGCTGATTCGGGTGTATACGCAATAAAAATAGTGCCGTTTTCCAGCGAAGCCTCAAAGGTCCGCACGCATTCCGGGGTTTCACTGCCTTTCCCCGTTTTGAGATCAAAACGGTGACCGTGTAGAGGACAAACGACTTTGCCGTCGCCGATAATGCCTTCGGCCAAGGGCCCTTTCAAGTGCGGACAAGTGTTTTCAATCGCAGAGATGGAGCCGTCCCGTCCCCGGAAGACCGCTATATCTTCTCCCTCAATGCGGAAACAATGCCCCTGTCCCATCGGGATGCCCTCGACCGGCCCTAAATTGATGCGAATAATTTTATTCATGGTGTCCTCCTCAAGTTTAAACTTTGTGCGATTAATGTCCGTCGAGCAAAACGCCCACTTGCGGTTTTTCAGCCAAACCGCTTGTTCGCGCGAGCGATTCAAAGGTCTGATTACCCCAAAAAAAACCGCGCGGCACCGTGGTCGGGACCACAATCACGTAAAACAGTGCGCGGCCCACCGTCTCATGGGCGACGGCAATCAAAAAAATCGCGCTCCATGCGGTCATGCCGAGTGCGCCGGCGGGCGGGAAAAAGCAAAAAACCAGAGTCGCGCCCATCAATAGCGCCCAAGTGTAAAAGCGCGCGCGATTGATTTTTCCAAAAACAGTTTCCATCCGCATGCGGGAAACCGCAGCCTCTTCTCCCGTTGCTTTTAAATAAGACAAAAGTTGAATCCGTGCGATTTGTTGCAAAATCAATCCTCCGGCGAGAAAAACCGCGAGCAAGCGGAGTACCGGGGCAATCTCTTCGCCTTTTGCCAGTCCGCTTAGTCCGAAAACCGTGCCGATGGCCGTGCTGCCTAAAATCAAAGCACTGGAGAAAAACACGCCGCCGGAATGCCAATGATCCCAAAAAGGGCGAGCCGGAATACGGTAACAGCGGTACATGCAATAGAGGCCCAGCGGCCCCAAAATACCGGCCCCGGCCCCCAGCATGATCGGTGCAAGCTTTGCGGGTGTTTCGGGCAACCATGCCGTCAGCACCGGGAAAACGCTTACGAAAGTATAGGCCGTCATCAATCCGTAAAAAGCGCCCATCGTGGCAATTTCGCGGCTGACCCAGGAATGACGCAGATTATTCATCGCCCGATAAAAATATTGCGGTTTGCCGAGATGCAATGTCGATAAAACAAGCGCAAAGCTTTGCAAGCCGACCAGCACAAAAAGGGTGAGCCCCAGCATCACAGCATTATTTTGTGGAGACAACAGCACCGCCGCTGTGCGGCTCCATTGCGGCAATAAAAAGAGCAAAGCAAATGCGCCCACGGCAAACTGAGAAATGAGTGTGAACAGCACGAGCGGATCTTCTCTTGAACGGAGTTTGCCGATATTCCAGGCCGCCGCCGAAGGGCCGCTTTCTTTTTCTTTAATCTTAAAGGCGGGCTGTGCCGCAGATGCCGATGTAAATGCTCTATTTTGAGGCTTCTCTTGATCGTAAGACACCGGCGCATCGTCCATGCGATGAAAACGGTCCGGCAAAGTTTGCTTGAGCTGAAATCGGATATTCGGACGCGAGATGCTTGGATTTGTGAATGACGGCATGTTCAGTACCGCCTCCTGCTGTTTTTTCGGAATTTCATCAATCACTCCAAAATCCAATGCATTGCCCAGACAGGCATCCACGCAGGCGGGCTGCAAGCCGGCTTCCAGTCGATCCACACACATATTGCATTTTTGAACCTGACCCTTTTCCGTATCCAATTGCGGCGCATTATAGGGACACACCCAAGTGCAATAGCCGCAGCCGAAACAAATCTCAGGATCTTGCAGCACGGCCCCGTATTCCAAATACTTTGTGTAGGCGCGTGTCGGACAGCCTTTGAGGCAGACGGGGTCTTCACAATGATTGCAGGCCATGGAGATATTAATGCGTGTGACATCGGGGTAAGTGCCGCCTTCGATCACCCCGACACGCCGGTAGGCCATGTGGGGGGGCAAATCGTTTTTTTCGGAGCAGGCGGATTCACAGGCGTGGCAGGCGATGCAATTATCGGCATTAAAGTGAAAGCCGTGTTGTTTGTAACGGTTTGGATTTTTGCCCTTCGACGCCCCGCAGGCGTAAGCGTTGATTTCGAGCGGGACATCAATCAAGTGCGGATAAAGTTCGTCGAGCGCGATGTTTGTCCCGTGCCGGCTCAGCTTGGGCTTTGGTATTTCAGTCTGATGCGGATTGGCCATAGGGCTCCTAATATGTCCTCAAGCGTGCAGCCGTTTTCGCCGCCGCATCCTGATCCATCAACAGTTCGATGCGCACGGCGGATTGTTTGTAAGCGGGTTGTCTGGAATAAGGATCGAGCAAGCCTTTTACAAGCCGATTCACACAGTTGTAATAATGCATGGGGATGAAGACCGCATCCGGCGCGACCCGTTCCGTCAACTGGACCAATACAATCGCCGAGGAGCGGCGTGAAATCACCCGCACAAAATCCATCGCGCGAACGCCCAGTTCCTCTGCCGTGCGCGGATTCATTTCCATGTAGGGTGCCGGGCTGAATTTATTCAGATTGCCGATCTTTCCCGTTTTGGTCCGCGTGTGCCAATGTTCAATCACCCGGCCCGAATTGAGCCAAAAGGGATATTCTTCACAAGGCACTTCATTATTGTCCACAAAAGGCAGGGCGATGAGTTTGGCTTTTCCGTCGGGATATTGAAACCGGCCCTCGGTGTAAAGCCGGGGGCTGCCTGTTTGGTTTTTAGTATTGCAGGGCCACTGAATGCCACGCGCCGCTTCGATTTTTTCATGCGTCATGGCCGAATAATCACAAAGCCGTCCTTTGGAGGCCGCACGGATTTCGTCAAAAACTGCGGCGGGCGTGTCTGCAAAGTGCAGGTCTTTTGCACGTTCAAAGCGTTTGGCGAGTTGTGTGAAAATCCAGAGATCGGGTTTTGCCTGTCCCGGCGGTTCGACGACTTTTCGCACGAGATTCACGCGACGCTCGGTGTTTGTAAATACGCCTGTTTTTTCACCCCATAGCGCCGCAGGCAAATAAACATGAGCCGATTCTACCGTTTCAACATCGGCGTAAGCATCCTGAACGACTAGAAATTCCAGTTGATCCAATATGTTACGAATCTGCGGGCTGTTCGGCATCGAAGTCATGGGGTTGGTGGCGATGAGCCATAGGCCCTTGATTTCACCGCGTTCAATTGCGGGGAAGATGTCTGTTTCGGTGAGGCCGCGCTTTTCAGGAAAATAGCGCGCGTCCACACCCCAAAAATCAGCGGCAAAAGCGCGGTCGGCTTTATTTTCCAAAGTCCGATAAGCCGGCAGTCCGGAGCAGGAAGAAAACTCGCGCGTGCCCATGGCGTTGCACTGGCCGGTAATCGAAAGCGAAGTGCCGCCGGGTTTGCCGATGTTGCCCGTAATCAGGTTCAAATTGTTGATGGCAGCCACGCCGTCGGAGCCGTGTGTGGACTGATTGATGCCCATCGTCCAAATCGTCATAGCCGCATTTGCCTCAGCGTAAATCCGCGCCGTTTTACGAATCAGGTCCGCCGTGATGCCGCAAATCGCTTCGGCCTTCTCCGGGCTGCACTCCTCGATCAATTTTTTGAAATTGTCAAAACCGTTGGTATGGGCGCGAATGTAGGCCTCGTCCTGTAAACCTTCTTTGAGGATGACATGGGCCATCGCGTTGAGCAGGGCTAAATCCGTGCCGGGAGTTACCGGAAGATGGATGTCCGCCATTTGCGCCAACATGGTCACACGCGGATCAACCACGATCATCGGGAAAGGGCGGCGATCGCGGGCCTCTTTGAGGCGATAGTAGATAATAGGGTGTTGCTCCGGCAGGTTGGAGCCGAGGGCTAAAAGGCAGCCCGTGTGTTCAAAATCCTCATAACAACCCGGCGGGCCGTCGCTGCCGAAGGAACGTTTATAACCGGAGACGGCGGAGGCCATGCACAGCGTGGTATTGCCGTCGTAATTGTTGGTGCCGATGACGCCCCGGACGAGTTTGCCGAGGGTGTAAAATTCTTCGGTGTAGAGCTGGCCGGTCGAAACAATGGCGAAGCTGTCGCGACCGTAAAGGGCCTGGATGCGGCTGATCTCGGCAGCGGTTTTGTTGAGGGTTTCGTCCCAAGTGCTTTTTTGATAGGGGTCGGCGCGATCTTTCCGAATAAGCGGGACGGTCCCCCGGTTTTTAGATTCAAAAACCTCGTACTCAAAAATGCCTTTCAAACACAGCTTGCCGCGATTGACATCGGCATCGTTCACACCGCGTGCGGTAACGGCTTTGCCTTCGGCATTGACACCCACTTCCAGCGAGCAGCCTGTGGAACAATAACCGCAGGTGGTGTAGACCCATTTTTCAATCGGTTTGACCGGAAGCTTGATTTCATTTTTGTGTGTACGTCCGAACAACATCGATCTTTACCCGGCATTTTCAAGGTTAAAAAAAAGCACATGGACCGTCTTTGTGATCCAGGCGCCTTCGCCAAGCAAAACACGACATTGTGTTTTGTTATTCCCCTTTTAAGGTAAAGCAATGTCTGTGCCTATTTTCTTGGGTGCGAAAAAACTAAAAATTGCTTTAGATTACAAGGAGGTTAATCAAAAGCCGGTTTAGAATCCTCGCAATTTTGAATGCAAAGTACGACATTTTTGTCTGCTTTCCAACAAAAAAGAGGGGCGGGTTTTAATCGGTTAAATCCTTCAATTTCTTTTTAGCTTTGTCCAGGGTTTTTTTGATTTCCTTTTCCGCTTTTTCAGTCGGTGTTTCTTTTTTGCAGCCGAGATAAAAAAAGGGCAGGGAGATCAACAGCGAACAAAGCAAAATACTTTTTATGACTTCTTTCATCAGGTCTTTGTCTCTGCTCAAAACGCCCGGACCAGTTTGAAACGCGGGCCTTTGTAATCCGGTTTTTCGACTTCTTCCATAAACATGTTTTTTGGCCGAATGCATAGGGTGTATGCGCCATAAAGGGCGCGATACACAACATGGGCTTCTTCGGTTTCGCTATGAATTGCGACACCGAGGACTTCGTAGTCTTTTCCCTTGTAGTGACGGTAAATGCCGGGTTTGAGTGCATCATCCATGTTCAGGAATCTCCGATTAAGTCATGAATTGTTTTCTCAAGGCAAAAATTCCCGGCTTTTGTGTTACAAATTTTGTCAATAGCGGGCTGTTTCCTGCAAGTTGCGCCTTGAATCTGAACATTTTATCTCTTGAAAAATGCAATACGGATTTAATCAGCGCTTCCCTAAAAATCTTTCAGCAAGGATTGTTTTTTTTCGCGGTATTCTTCTTCCGTAATCAGGTCTTCGTCGCGAAAGCGTTTCAAGGTTCGGAGCCGTTCTTCAAGTGTCGCCGGCGGCAGGGCGGGGGAGCGGACTGTTGTCGGCGATTCGGGGTTTGGAAAATCGGCATAGTCAATCACGAGCCAGTGACGGTCTGAACCGGGAAGTCCCAGTACGTTTTTATAGCTGCGATAGGCCATTTTTTTACCTTCGACCAGTTCAAAGGCGTAACGCCCTTTTTCGGATTGTTTTAACCCGAGTCCCGCTCTTGAAGGATGACGGCCTTTGAGAAGCGGGACTTGGTAATGATTGACTTTGAGGTGAAGTTTTCCGTTTTTGACTAAGAAAAATCCGGAGGTGACGGCAACGGTATTGCCGTCGCCCGGCGTCATCTGATAAAAATTAATTTTTTCATGGGGACTTGCCTCGGCAAGGGCTTGAGAAAACCGTATTGCAATTTTCTCGGTGGTGTTCGGGGCGAATAACGGGTTTGTTTCATCTTTTGAAAAAAAAGACATCAGCATACCGGTCTGAGGCCCCACCTTGAGCGAGGCAAGAACCTTTTTCATTTCAGATGCCGGAATTTGTGCGGGATGTGCATAGGGTGCTTCAAGCTCGGGGACATCTAAAATTGCCTGCTGATCCAGTACAATCAGAAGGTCGTCCTCTTCCAGCGCCACCCGCTGTAAATGGCTCGGGCCGGCACAAGCTGTTATCAATATAAAAAAACTAAAAAAAATAAAATACCGCATGAATTTTCTCCAAATGGCTCGATGGTTCTTAAAGCGGGGCGGGTATTGCGTCTCGCAGCATTGTAATTGAGAAGGCAGACTTTCTTCAACTGTGCGAATGTTCTGAAAATTGCTCAACCCACATCACCGTCGCCCCTGCAACGGCGGTCGGCATGGCCAAAAAATTCAGCACGGGGATCATAAGTAATAGCAAAATCGACGCACCAAAGCCCCAAACCATGAGCCGTTTTTTTTGGAGCAGGGTGCGCTGTTCTGAAAAGAGAATATCGTGATTGGCCATCGGGTAATCCGCATATTCGAGGGCCAACATCCAGGCACTGAAGAGAAGCCAGAGCACGGATGCAACAATATTGACCCCCGGAACCAGAAAAAGCAGCAGCAAGGGCAGTGCGCGCAAGGCAAAATAAGCCAGCTTTTTAAACTCCGAAATCAGGGCGGGCCAAAGCATGCGCAGGGTTTGCGCAAGATCAAAGGCCGTTTCCCGACCGCGGTTTCGGAGCCGTTGTTCCACACGTTCGGCTAGCAAACCGTTAAAAGGTGCGCCAATGAAGTTACAGACGTAAATAAAGGTAAAAAAGACGATGCCGGAAACAGTGAGGGCAAAAAGCGGCCAGAGCAACCAACTCAGCCAATCCAGCCACGCGGGCAGCAGCCAGGCCACCAAACGATTAAACTGTTGCGCGCCAAAAAAAATCAATGCCGAAAAAAGCGCAATGTTGATTAAAAGCGGTACAAATACATAACGGCGGAGACCGGGTTGCAGCATGAAGAAAAAACCGCGTAATAAATAGTGTGCCCCCAAAAAAGGATTGCCGTTCAAGTGACTCCCTCGAATGAAGCTCGTTGCGCTTAAAACCAAAATGCGAAACAGTATATCGCAATCGTGGAATCTTGTGAAATCTCAAATTCCACAATCGCGGAATTTGGTGAAAGCCCCTTGATTGAACTTGATCTGTGTTTTTTGATAGGCTTCTTTTTACGGCGCGTGCGTGAAATTCTTAGGGGGGCTCAACGAATCGAAGCCTTTTGATGCAAAGGCTTTCATGATAGGGAGGAGGAGAAAATGTCAAAAAAAATCGGGGTGATTTTATCCGGATGCGGCTATCTGGACGGCGCGGAAATACAAGAATCGGTGTTGACCTTGTTGGCGATTGATCGTGAAGGGGCATCCGCTGTTTGCATGGCGCCCGATGTTGATCAAATGCATGTCGTAAACCACATCAGCCAAGAGGAAATGCCGGGGCAGCGCAATGTTTTGACCGAAGCCGGCCGCATTGTGCGCGGTCAAATACAAGATATCAAAACCGTGTCCGCTTCCGACTTGGATGCGCTCATTTTGCCCGGCGGCTACGGTGTGGCTAAAAACCTTTCTGATTTTGCCGTAAAAGGCGCGGATTGCAGCGTGCAGGCTGATGTGGCCCGCTTACTTCGCGACATATTGAAAGCAAACAAACCCATCGGCGTGATTTGCATCGCACCGGCGGTGATGGCGAAAGTCGCGCAAGATTCGGGCGAGGCCGTGACTTTGACGATTGGAAACGATGCGGACACGGCGGCGGCTTTGGGAGAAATGGGTGTGCAACATGTCGATCGTCCCGTTGAGGACATCGTCATTGATGAAGCACATAAAATTGTCTCGACACCGGCTTACATGCTGCCCGATCGTCTTTCAAAGATCGAAGAAGGCATCAGTAAGCTTGTGCATGCCGTTATCGAAATGAGCTGAACAAAAGCAGCTTCAAATATAGAAGGTTTCATCCGCTCGTTTTTAACCTCCGTTGCGCCTAAATATCCGGGGCCTTTTATCATTCAGGATTTGCGGGGTCCTGCGCGGATTGCTTGCCAATGACCGGATCTCGCGTTAAAATATAGAAGCATTGCAAGAGATTTATGAAGGCGTTTTGATGGCGATATTTTTCTGAGTGTCCTTGTTTTTCTCGATATGCAGTGTTTTAAGGAGGATAGATGAGCAATGAAATCACTCAGGTGGTTTCCAAGGGCAAGCTGTTGGTTGCCATGCCAAAGCTGAATGATCCTAATTTTCGTCAAACCGTTATTTTGCTTTGCGAATATAGTTCCGACGGTGCTTTGGGTGTTGTCTTAAATCGCCCGACGGAAATGGCCGTTTCCATGCTGATGGATGGTTTCCAAGATGTCTCCGGTGAAAAAAAAGTCTATGCAGGTGGCCCCGTGGCAAGAAACGGCATGCTCGTCCTCTGCCGCAGTGATGAAACCTCCTACGACGGACACAATATTCTTGATGGTGTTTTTGTGCCGAAGGACCTGGATCGCATCAAAATCGCCGGCGCCTTGGGTGACAGCGGTGAAGTGCGGTGTTATCTCGGTTATGCAGGCTGGGCGCCCGGTCAATTAGAAGAAGAACTCTCTGAAGGCGCTTGGAGCCTGTTGCCTTCCGACCCCACACTGGTTTTTGACGCCGATCCTTCATTTCTCTGGTCGCAGATGATGCGCCGTTTGGGTGATCGATGGGCATTTTACGCGACGATGCCGGCCGATCCGAGTTTGAACTAAGGGCGCTGAGCGACATCCCTCAACCTTTTCGTTTCCGGACGCTTTTATAAAGTGCGCGGCTGCCGCCCTGGCTTTTTACAGCTTCTTTTTGACTCCCGTTTTTGCTGCTGATTTCTATCACGGGACGGACAAAAGCGGCGGCGCCGTATCGCGAAGCAAAAAAGTTCCTGAAAAAACTTACCCGCTACACCGCTTTAAACCAAGTGCCGGTTTCCTGGCGGCGACTGAAGCACTGATGTTACATACGCCATTCCCGCGAAGGCGGAAGTGAGGTATTGATTATGCCAATAAAATCATGAAGAAGCACAGGATGACCGCTTGCGTAATAGGCGATTGGAAGCGTTCAATCCGCTTGGCGGACGGCGAGTTTTTGATTCACCGTGAGCCGCCAGGCCTTGAGCTTTTTTTCAAGCAGCGGTGCGCGATGGATTTGCGGTTCTGAATGTGGAAAGTTGCCTTCTTTTTCCCAGTTCCGCACGATTTTTTTTGCTTCTGAAAAGGCATCCGCAAAACTGGGGGCCTGATCCAGTGCGTATTGGAAAAACGCCCGGCCGAAATAAGTCATCTCAGAATCATCACCGCATCCGAAAGAAGCCCGATCCGCGTGCGCGGAGGTCATGACCATTGTGTGTTCATCTTTGAGATGATCGATGAAGCCACCGGAATAACAGGCGGAAATGGCGACGACTTTCCACTTAATGCCGGATTCCTGAAGGATTTCCGAGAGTGTCTCTGCAGACAGGTTCATCAAAGGCACCCCGCCGAGCGAAACAGAGAGGGTGTGCGTCTTCGAACCGTGACTTGTGAGGTACAAAAAGAGAATGTCTTCTTCGGTATCCATTCGGGCGGCGAGAATTTGCAGCGCCACACGAAGATTAATGACACTTGCGATCGGCACTTCATTCACAATCGCCGGATGATTGATGAGGTACATCGTCCGGTTTTGCATGCTGAATTTGGTTTCAAAGCGGGCCGTTGTATAAAGGGCCTCGTTCATGAAGACGTCCTGATGGCTGTCTGCTCCGAAAGACAGGAAGTATAAATCCGGCACACCGGGTCGTGAAGCGGCGATGCGGCTCATGGATTCGCTGAGCAACTGGTATTGATAAAACAACACGACTTCGGGATTCATGATGTCGCCGTCTTGAGGTTCACGCACAAACTGCGTATTTTTATCCAGCAAACCGTGATTCCACTCGCCGGCCAAGGTCTTTGCATTGCCTTCGGAATCAACAAATGAAAGGATGCCTTTTCCGTGGAACTCGTTGTTTTCAAACTCGCCGACATACTTATCGCCATTGCCTCGCGTCAGCATGCCGTAGCCGTAGAATCTCCCTTCTTTAAAATCGCCGGTGTATTTTGAGCCTTCTGCAAAAAAATACACCCCTTCGCCGTGAATGAGCCCATTCGAAAACTCGCCAACGTAACGGTCTCCGTTGAGGGTGAGCAAGGTTCCTTTGCCGTGCGGTATCCCGCCCTCAAAGGTGCCTTCGTAAAGTGAGCCGTCCATCAAGGTGACCTTGCAGATGCCGGCACAAGATAAGTGTGCGTTTGCCTCGGTTCTCTTGCCGGTGTCGTGGGTCTTTAGGGTTGTACAGGCGGTTAAGGTGGTCAGAAAAAATAAGGGTAAGAGTATTTTTATCTCCTGAAAAACGTGCATTACCGAAGCCCCCTCGTTCCAGTATATCAGGCAATCGGAAAAACGGAGGGCGGTTTGGGGGAAAGGCCGGAACGGATCGGTGTTTGTCAGGCCGGGGCGATGTTGCCGTCCACCATTGTGATCAGGCGGTCTGACTGAAGGGAAAGTTTTTCATTGTGGGTGACCAGCACAAAGGTCATGCCGCGTTGTTGATTGAGGGTGCGCAAAAGGCCAAAAACCTCATCGCTGGTCTGGGTATCCAGGTTTCCCGTCGGCTCATCGGCCAAAATAAGTTTGGGGCCAAGCGCTAAGGCTCTTGCGATGGCCACGCGTTGTTGCTCTCCGCCGGAGAGCTCACCCGGTTTGTGATGCACCCGGTCTGCCAAACCCACGGCATCCAGCAAGGCCAAGGCATCTGCTTTGAGTTTTTTTTGCGGCATGCGACGGATGAGGCCGGGCATCATGGTATTTTCCAGGGCGGAAAATTCGTGCAAGAGGTGGTGGAATTGAAAAATGAACCCGACCTTTTCGTTGCGAAAGCGGGCCAATTCGCTGTCGGATTGTGCAAAAAGGTCGATCCCTTCAAACAAAATCTTCCCCGAAGTGGGTCGATCCAAAGCACCCAGCAGGGTCAGCAGCGTGCTTTTTCCCACCCCGGAAGGCCCCACGATCGCCAGCATTTCACCCGCTTTAATTTCAAAAGACACGCCTTTTAGAATGTGCAGCGCCTTGTCCGGCATGGGAAAAGATCTATGGAGATCAATGACTTGAATCATGCCCTGCACGCCGAACGGTTGCGGATTCCGGGTTTATTCATAACGCAGCCCCTCAACGGGCTCCATTTTAGCCGCCTGCCATGAAGGGTAAAGTGTCGCCAACAAGGTAATCAGAAAGGCCGATCCTGTTACGAGCACCACGTCAATGAGATGAAGGCGCATGGGCAGATTGCTGATATAGTACACATCTCCCGGCAATTGATAGAAGGTTTCCAGGGCCAAACTGATACCCAGCCCCAACGGAAGCCCCACGGCCACACCGATGCCGCCGATGATGAGGCCCTCAAAAATAAAGATGTGGCGAATGGATTTCTGGGTCGCCCCCATGGCCTTTAAAATCGAAATTTCACGTGCCTTTTCCGAAACCGTCATCGTCAAAGTGCCCACAATATTAAAAGAAGCCACCAAAATGATGAGTACTAAAATGACAAACATCATATCTTTCTCGAGTTCCAGCGCCGAAAAAAGGTTGCGATTGAGTGCCTTCCAGTCGCGTGCCTGATAAGGAAAATCCAGGCGGGCCTCGATTTCTTCCGCAACCGCATCGGCCAAAAAGATATCCTTGACCTTCACTTCAATTCCGGATGCAACATCTGCAAGATTAAAAAAACGCTGCGCCTCGGCCATCGCAATATAGGCCAGAGAAGAATCATATTCATACATGCCCGAATCAAAGAGGCCCACGACCTGAAATTTCCGAATCTTGGGGGTAAAGCCGCTTGGTGCGCCCAAGGCCTGACCGATAGATGCGCCTTGTTTCAGAACGGGAGAGACGACATGGATCACATCGCCCCAAAACACACCCAAGCGATTGGCCAACTCCTGTCCCAGCACAATGCCGGGCAGAATTTTTTCGGGGCCGTCCTTGCCTTCGTTTGCCTTTGTTTGCGGCGGCAAATTGGGCGGGGGCGTGTTCAAAAATTCCAAGCGGCCTTCGACCATGTTTTCCCCAAGCTTCGTGACCGTGCCCTCTTTTGCGGGATCAATGCCGCGCAAGGCAACACCAAAAGCACTGGACGGTGAAGACAATAAGACCTGTCTGAAAATGAAGGGCGTGGCCGAGACAACCTGAGGGACTTCAAGAACCGCATCAATGAGA
>Ga0256830_1000304_pt1 | contig 43338 bp, 43 predicted proteins | sample 128326metaG_FD_190537 | JGI IMG/M metagenome (GOLD analysis project Ga0256830, IMG submission 190537) | Hydrothermal vent microbial communities from Lau Basin, Pacific Ocean - 128-326 | ecosystem: Environmental > Aquatic > Marine > Hydrothermal vents | place: Pacific Ocean: Lau Basin | collected...
ACATTCGATCGGCTCCGGATAGCGCCCCGGTTCTACCTTGGAAATCTTCACCCTCAGACGCATAGCTCACCTCCTCCTGCTACTGCCCTCATTATACACCTTTTTCACCAGTTGTGGAACAGTCACCTTGTTCCGTGATTGTTCCTCCCCTCTTGACTTAGTGGTAGAAAGTATGCTATAATAGGTGCAGGTTTGATACAGAGCACACAAGCATTGGGCACCTGCGGGAGCCATTGAGGGATTGCACTACTACTCATCCCGAGATGGGCTCTGGGGTGCCCAGTATTATTTCGCCGTTATCTTGCGTCCCTCATCAGAATGCAGCTTGGAAAGGAGGCTGAGTGATGAATAAGAAGGGGTTGCTTCTTGTGGGAATTTTCGCGCTGTTGAGCTTGGCAGGAGCACCCGAAGCCTCGTCGCACACAGGTGGTCTCAAGTAGAAACATTTACTTCGTTCCGCAAAGAAGGAGGGTTAAAAGGTGTAATAGTACGTGTGGGAGACCACACTACAATCACAGATGCTGCGGGGTACTACAAACTGGAGAGGATTCCTGTTGGTTTCCATCAAATGCAAGTTATCTTTGCCGGCGAAGTGCTTACTGAGCGCCCTGTGCTTGTTATCGCTGGACGCTTGCGAGATATAAATGTCTACGCTGTACACGATGCAAAGACAAGGCAGTACTCAGTAGAGCCACAAGATTCTAGCGGGGGGCAAGGAGGAGATGAAGGGAATCCTTGGACTTGTCGGGACTATAACGGCCCCTTCGGATCTCCCTACTGTGTACACGTTCATACACCTCAGAATTTCTTCTTAAGCGATTGCGACCAAGCGTACTTCGCAGCTGGTTGCTGGCGTGATCATACCTCTAACCCATATTGCGATGGTTCAACGCGAAACTGCTCGCCTGTCATTGGTCATTCACATTGGCACCATTGTCATTAGTTTTGGAGGGTTTGGTGATTGCCCCGTTGCCCTTGCCCTCTGTCTTCTCTGCCTGCTTGCTCCTGGTCCTCTTGTCCCTAGCTGTTTTCTCAGCTATGGTTGGTGTGCTGACCGATAAGAAGGCCCTGTACTGGGTGGCTATGGCCTTTGGGGTATTAGTGATCATGATGGGGGTGTGGCAAACCATTGTGTACACGACTTCTGCGAGCATTCTGCTTTTCGTCTTCAGCGCTGCGGTCGTTATCTTGCTTATGGTTGCTATGTTGCTAAGGAAAAGAGCGTTGTATTGGATTGCCCTGGCCTTTGGGGGGCTAACAATACTATGGATCATATGGGTCGCCATCACGGTGTCCCATATGTAGTTGCTTTGCGCCAGGTGCCTCAGAGCAAACCGCTCTCTGAACAAGCGAACCGACAACCTTTGACGACAAGACGGACACAAAGGGCACAAAGGGGAATCCGTTCAATCCGCTCCCCCAATCCGCTGACAGCCGTCCGCTTCGGAACGGATGGCTGTCAACGGATTTGAGAACGGATTGAGCGGATGGGAGGCACAGTCCTCGGTCCTCAGTCCTCGGTCCTCAGTCCGCCGCTAAGCCGCCAGCCGCTATGCCGCTAGGCCGCTAAGCCGCCCTGGAACGGATCGCTGTCAACGGATTTGAGAACGGATTGAGCGGATGGAAGACGATGGCTCCGCAAGCGCTTCGGCGATTCAGAGGCTCTCTGCGTCTCTGCGTCTCCGCGCCTCCGCGTTTCTAGCGTCTGGGAGCGCTCCTATCCATTCAATCCGCTCCCCCAATCCGTTGACAGCCGTCCGCAGGCTCAGTGTCTTCACCCCCCTCAGCGCTTCAGTGATTCCGGGGGCTTCTGAACCGAGCGTGACCGGAGGCTGCTGAATCGCCGAGAGCACCGAGGGCTCAGGGGCTCCGAAGGCGGAGAGAGCCGGCCGACTACGGACTACGGACCGTGGACCGTGGACCGTGGACTGTGGACTATGGACCGCGGACCCCTTGCCAGATACCCGACCCGGTGTTATACTTGGCCCGCTCATTCCCCCACACCTTCCCGGCAAGGAGGTCCTATGGAGGCAGCACGGACGGTACGCGGTCACTACTTCGAGGAGTTCGAGATCGGAGACCGGGTGGTCAGCCCGGGCCGAACGGTGACGGAAACGGACGTGGTCCTCTTCGCCGGCCTCTCCGGCGACTACAACCAACTCCACACCGACGCCGAGTTCGCCCGCAACACCCCCTTCGGTGAACGCATCGCCCACGGCGTGCTGGGCCTGGCCATCGCCACCGGCCTCGTCGCCCGCCTCGGCGTGATCGAAGGCACCGCCGAAGCCTTCACCGGCCTGGATTGGAAGTTCCGAGCCCCCATCAAGATCGGCGACACCATCCACGTCGTCGCCGAGGTCACCCGCAAGAAGGAGATGAAGCGGCTGGGCGGCGGCTTCATCACCCTCAGCGTCCAGGTGATCAACCAGCGGGACGAGGTCGTCCAAAAGGGGAGCTGGACCGCCCTCATCCGCAGCCGCCCCCAGGAAGAGCCGGAAGAGGACGAGGCGACCCCTTGACGACGGAGCCCCGCTGCCGGCCCATCGCCCCCCACCTCTACCAGATCGTCCTGCCCACCCCTTTCCCGGTGGGGCCGGTCAACGTCTACCTCGCCACCGGCGAACCGCTGACGCTGGTGGACACAGGGCCGCGCACGGCGGAGACCCGGGCCGTCCTGGAGACGGCCCTGGCCGGGCTGGGCTACACCCTCGCCGACATCCGGCGCATCATCGTCACCCACGCCCACGCCGACCACTACGGGCTGGCGGCGACCATCGTCCGGGAGGGGGGAGCCGAGGTCTGGACCCATCCCCGCAACCGGCCCGTGCTGGCCGACTACCGGGCCGAGCGACAGCGCCGGCTCGCCTTCTACGATGCGGTGCTGACCCAGGCCGGCGTTCCCCCCCGGCTCCGCCAGGCCATCCGCCGGAGCTCCCATCGGATGGCTCCCTTCGCCCAGGCCGTGCCGGTGGCCCGGACGCTGGAGGAGGGGGACGAGGTCGTGCTGGCCGGCCGCCCCTGGCGCGTCCTCTTCACGCCCGGCCACGCCGGCGGGCTCATCTGCCTCTACGAGCCCGAGCAGGCCCTCCTCCTCTCCAACGACCACCTGCTCCTGAAGATCAGCTCCAACCCGCTGGTGGAGCCCCCACCGCCCGGGGGTGGGGAACGGCGGCGGGCGCTGGTGGAGTACATCGCTTCCCTGGAGCGGACGGCCTCGCTGGAGGTCGAGGTCGCCTGGCCCGGCCACGGCGACCCCATCACCGATCACCGGGCCCTGATCCGGCAGCGGCTGGCCTTCCACGAGCAGCGGGCCGGCCGGTTGCGAACGGTCCTCGACGCCGAGGGCCGGACCGTCTACCAGATCGTCCAGGCCCTCTTCCCCCGGCTCGACCCTCTCAACACGCTCCTGGCCGTCTCCGAGGTGATCGGCCACCTGGAATGGCTGGAGGTCCGGGGGGAGGTGCGCCGGTGGCGCGAGGGCGAGGCAGTCCGCTGGGGGGCCGTCCACGCCCCTCCGACCGCGCCGGCCTGACAACGGCGGCCGTCCTCGGTGAAGCCCAGCCCCGCCCGTTTGACGGCGGAGCATCGGCACTTCAGGCTGGTGCTGGGCGATCTCTTTGACAAATTCCCCCATTTCGTTTATAATTTTGGTATGATTCTATCCGATGCCCATCCTTCCTATCCAGCGGCGAAAAGATGACAGGACCGTCTTTTGTTGGGACGAAACGGATGATGTTGCCCAGGGACCTGGATGCCCTCCTGGACCGCCTCGTCGGTGGGCAGGAGTTTGGCCTCCACGGCCCTATGCCGGGAGCCGTCCGGCGGGTGTCCGTGGTCGGGAGAGAGCATCCCGCCACCATCCACCCCGCAGGGCGCTCGTGGAACGCCTATGGCCCCTGGTCTGGCACGGGCAGCGAAGTGCCCGCCGTTCCGATCCTGACGTGGCTGGACTGGTTCTTTACCAACGGTTGTCCCTTACTGCTGCGTGATCCCCGCTCCTCTCCTCCATCGGGAGGAGGGTGATGTTGCACCCGACGGAAGCACAAGCGCGGGGATGACGCCCCGCGCTTTTTCGTTTCCGCATCGGAACCCCGGCTGCCAGGAGCGCCTCCCCTGGGCCGGGAGGAGGTGGGTTCGACCCCCACGGGTTCCGCCAGGGTGTTGGCTCAACACCTCCCTCGTCCGGTCAGGTCCCGTGCCTGCCGGACGAGGGACCGCGCGAGCGTAGCTCAATAGGGAAGAGCACCGGTCTCCAAAACCGGCGGTTGCAGGTTCGAGTCCTGCCGCTCGTGCCTACGACGGCCCCGCTGCCAGGAAGCCCGAAGGGCAATGGGGCCGGTCGTTCGAGAAGCATAGGGGAAAAGCCCTGCCGAGGTAGCTCAGGTGGTAGAGCGTCTGACTGAAAATCAGAAGGTCCCCGGTTCAAGTCCGGGCCTCGGCACCTGGGCCAGAGGGTTTCGGGGACTGTGATCCGCTGAGATGCGGACCGCTTTCCCCATCGGTGCCCTGCCGGTTCGAGTCCGGCGGCCCCCGCGCCCGGTAGGGAGCGTCTCTGCGCGAGCGCACCGGGCCTGACCCCCGCGACGGCGGGTGGGCCGGTCAGGCGGTGACCAGGGCACCCGAACCCTCGGCCAGCTTGTGGAGGTGCGCGATGGTATCCGTGTTGCTCCTGAACGCCAGCTTCGAGCCACTGGCCGTGATCTCCACCCGGCGCGCCGTCTCCCTCGTCCTGCGAGGACGGGTGGAGGGGGTGAGCGGTGAGGTGGTGACGGTTCAAGGGGCCTCCCAGGCCCTCACCATCCCCACCGTGATCCGGCTGCGTCGCTACGTCAACGTCCCCCGACGCGGTGCCCGGTGGAGCCGGCGGGGCGTGCTCCGGCGCGACGGCTACCGCTGCGTCTACTGCGGCGCTCAGGCGGGCGATCTGCAGGGAGGCCGGGTGCTGACCCGGGGGGACTTCACCGTGGACCACATCGTCCCCCGCAGTCGGGGGGGCAAGAGCACCTGGAGCAACACGGCCTGTGCCTGTCGCGCCTGCAACCAGCGGAAGCGGGACCGCACGCCTCGGGAGGCCGGGATGAAGCTCCTCTGGGAGCCCAAGACCCCCCGCGCCAGCTACCTGGTGGTCTCCGGCGAGGTCCCGGCTTCCTGGAAGGTCTACCTGCGCCTGTAGGGCGCAGAACCGGCTGGGGGCAGGTCTCGGACCTGCCCCCAGGGGATGATCGGCGACGGTGCAGGGGCCTGGCATCCGCCAGACCCCCCGTTATGCCTGCCTCTCCAGCGCTTCGACGATGGCCTTCGCCTCCTCCACGAGCCGAGGAGCCGCCTCGTAGATGGCCTTGCCCTCCATATCGGCGGCGATGGCCTCGGGGCTGTGGGAGAGGAAGCCCAGGACCGGGAGGTCGCCGGCCCAGCGGGTGATGAAGGCCCGGTCCTCCTCCCCCCGCACCTTGTTCCCCACGACGAAGACCCGGCGCACACCGATGTCGGCGGCCAGACGGGCGATCTGGCGGGCCGTCTCCAGGCTGCGTCGGCCCGGCTCCACGACGACGAGGAACCCATCCACGGCGCTGGCCGTCGCCCGTCCCAGGTGCTCCAGCCCCGCTTCCATATCCAGGATCAGGACCTCGTCCCGGTAGAGGATGAGGTGGGTGACCAGGGCCTTGAGCAGCGCGTTCTCCGGGCAGAGGCAGCCGCTTCCACCGGCTTCGATGACGCCCAGTTGCATGAGCCGGATGCCCCGGTACTCGACGCTGAAACGGTCGGGGAGGTCGTCCACGCGGGGGTTCAGCTTGAAGAAGCCCCCGTAGGTGCCCGGCTTGGCCCCCGTCCGCTCGTAGATGAGCGCCTCCATCTCGCTGATGGGCTCCAGCCGGTCCAGGAGCTCCTGGGGGAGCCCCAGGGCGTACCCCAGACAGGCCGCCGGGTCGGCGTCCACGGCGATCACAGGACGGCTCTGCTGGGCGTAGATGTGGGCCAGCAGCGCTGCCAGCGTCGTCTTGCCCACGCCCCCCTTGCCTGCCACGGCGATCTTCGTCATCTTGTCTCCTCCTCGGTCTCGGTTCCTTCCACCTCGATGAGCACCTTCAAGGTCCCCTTTGTGGCCGCCCACTCGAAGGCCGCCCTGCCCTCCGTCAGCGGATAGCGGGCCTGGATGAGGGGGGCCACGTCCACCAGCCGCTGCCGGAGCAGGCGCAGCGCCGGCGCGAAAGGCCCGCACCGGCTCCCCTGCAGCGTCACCTCGTCCACCACCACCATCGTCATGTTCGTCTCCAGGAGGCCGTGGTAGGTGCTCTTGAGGACGAGGCGGCCCCGAGGGCGAACCAGTTTCCGGGCCGTCTGGAAGCCGCCGGGATGGCCGGTCACCTCGACGACCACGTCGGCTTGGCCGAAGGGGCCCTCACCCTCCAGGGCGACGGGGATGCCCCGCCGGGCGAGGAGGTCCAGCTTCTCCTGATGGCGCCCGATGACCAGCAGGTCGCAGCCGGTCAGGGCCAGCACCTGGGCGCAGAGCAGCCCCAGCTTGCCGTCGCCGATGACGATGACGCGGTCGGTGGGCCGGATGTGGGCCTGATCGGTGATCTCCAGGGCTGCCGCCAGGGGCTCGACGAAGACCGCTTCGTCGTCGGAAACCTCGTCGGGGACGGCGTGGAGGTTGACGATGGGCAGGGTCAGGTAGTCGGCGAAAGCCCCATCGCGGCCGGCGATGCCCAGCGTCGTCCGGTTAGGGCAGTGGGTCGGGCGGCCAGCCCGGCAGGTCTCGCAGGTCCCGCAGGCCGCGTTGATCTCCCCCACTACCCGCCGTCCCACCCAGGCCGGGTCGTCGTCGCAGCGGACGACTCGCCCGACGAACTCGTGGCCCGGCACCCCCCGGAAGTCCAGGTAGCCCCGGAGCAGTTCCAGGTCGGTGTTGCAGATGCCGGCCTTCAGCACCCGGACCAACGCCTCCCCCGGCGGGGGCTCCGGCGTGGGATAATCGGTGCGCAGGTGGATCTGACCGCCTTCCAGGTACAGGGCACGCATACTCTCCTCCTATTGCAGACCGCAGACGGCCGACCGCGGACCGCCGACCACCGGACCAAGCGACAAGGGGCAAGGGGCAAGGGACAAGGACCAAGTGACCACTCGACCACCCGACCACCTGACCAGGCGACCAAGCGACCAAGCGACCAAGCGACCAAGCCACAAGGGGCAAGGGGCAAGGACCAAGTGACCATCCGACCAGGCGACCAAGCGACCACTCGACCACGACTGAGGACTGAGGACCGAGGACTAAGGACCCCCAGGAGCCAGCCCTCGGCGACGGGCTTCCTCCCGTAAGACGGCCATGATGGCGTGCAGGTCCAGCCCCTCCGGGCAGATCATCCCATCGGGATCAGCGTCGGCGCAGACCCAGATGGTGCGGTTGGTGAGCGCCCGCTCGTCGTCCTGCCGCACCGCCTGCATCACCTCGGACGGCAGGAGGTCCATCCTGGCGACCAGGTCATCGTCCAGGATGCAGCAGTCGCACTGGCGACAGCGACGGACATCCTGCCCCGTGGCCGCCAGGACGATGTAGACCAGAGGCCCTCGTCGGGATGCCATCGTTGCCCACCGACTTCTTCTTCCCACCGGGCCGGCGGTCTGGCAGCCGGGCGGGTCCCTGATCCACCCGGAGCGCCAAGGATGCGGAGCCGCTTTCTAAGGGGCTTCCAAGGTCACGGCTTGGGGATCGCCAGGTCCTCCGGCCCCTGGTCCGAGAGCTTCAGCGTCGGGTTGGTGGCCTGGATCAGTTCGTGGATGATCTGGGCGTACTTGACCTTCTCCCGCGCCTGCCAGGCCAAGAGCTCGGGGCTGGTCCAGGGCTTGTACCAGGCCCCTGGGCCGGCGGCCAAGGCCGGCCCCGGCTCGATCTTGAAGTAGCAGGGGGCGCAGACACGGGCCATCTCCGCCCCCTCGTAGAAGCGGTTGAAGCCGCCAAAGCTGTCGGAGAGGTAGATGTGCAGGTCCATCGGGATCTCGATGGCCTGCCGGATGCTGGCCAACTGGGGCAGGCTCAGGTCGCCCAGGGGGTTGAAGGTGCTGGCTCCCAGCATCTGGAGCACCTTGCCGCCCGCGGCCGAGGCGTGGCCGGCGAAGATGCTGACCTTGAAGACCACGTCCTCAGGGATGTCGCCCCGCTTCTTCAGCTCGTTGACCAGCCAGAGCAGCCCTTCGTCAATGACCAAGAAGCCCCGGAAGCCCAGGTCAATGCAGCGCAGGAACTCGCTGATGACGTAGCGGAGTTGGTCGGAGCCCCGATAGCGAAGGCCGGAGAGGCCCCCTTCGGGGGTGATCAACTGCCGACCCACATCCCAGCCGGAGCGGGGGCCAGGGGTGATGATCACCTCCAGCCGGGCCTCGGCCGCCATCTGGGCGAAGTCCCTGAGCTCGGCGTCATCCAGGAGCGTTGAGCCCATCACCGTGGAGATGAGGCGGTGGATGGGGATCTGCCGCTTGTTCATCTCGTCAATGAGCGCTTCGAGCACCTGGGGCCGCTCGACGCCGGAGATCTCCATCCGGTAGTGGGCTCCGTCGGGGAAGGTCTTCTCGCTGCTGGGCAGGTCGTAGGCATCCCGGCCGGGGATGCCCACGGCCTCGATCATCTTCTGGACATCGTGTTGATTGCGCATAGGGCACCTCGCTCGTCTATTGGTCCAGGAGGCGGAGAAGCGCTTCGTACTCTTCGTCCTTGATGGTGAACCAGTTCTCCGGCTGGGGGAACTCCCGTTCGGTCACCTCTTTGACGTACTGCTTCAGGCCGTTGAGGATGACGCTTCCGGCGTCCCCGTAGACCTTGGCCATGCGGGGCTTGAACTTGGGGTAGAGGCGGAACATGTCGTGGAAGATGAGGAGCTGGCCGTGGGCGTGGGGGCCGGAGCCCAGGCTGATGATGGGGATGTTGGCCCGTTCGGTGATGAGCTGGCAGACGCGGTCGGGGACCATCTCCAGCAGGATGGCGAAGGTGCCGGCTTCCTCCAGGATCTTGGCGTCCTCGACGATCCGCTTCGCCCGCTCGGCATCCCGCCCCTGCACCCGGAAGCCGCCCAAGGCGGAGGCGCTCTGGGGCGTCAGGCCCAGGTGGCCCATCACCGGGATGCCGGCGTTGGCGATGGCCTCGATCCGGTCGGCCATCTCCTGTCCGCCCTCCAGCTTGACCCCGTCGCAGGCCGCTTCGGCCATGAAACGGCCGGCGTTGCGGATGGCCGTCTCCACCGAGGGCTGGTAGGTCATATAAGGCATATCGCCGATGAGGAAGGCGTTGGGCGTGCCCCGGCGCACGGCCTGGCTGTGGCGGATCATGTCGTCCATCGTCGCCGGCAGCGTGCTGTCGTAGCCCAACACCGTCATCGCCAGGCTATCCCCCACCAGCACGATGTCTATCCCGGCCTCCTCGACCAGGTAGGCCATCGGGTAGTCGTAGCAGGTGATCATCGTGATGGGGATGCCCTGGGCCATCTTGTTGTAAAGGACGGGCAACGTGACCTTCTTCCGCTCGTTCATAGGGAACCTCCCTCCGCTTACCGAAACGATACCCGGCACGGGGGAACACGCTGGGGTGCCGGGCTCAAATGGCGCTCTTCCCCAGTTTAGAGAACCAGGACGGGGCTAGCAAGTGACAAATGTCACCTTATAGCCTCAACTCCGTCATCCCATCACCGGGATGAGAATCGGCCCGATAGGCCGCAAGCCGGGGGGTGGGGAGATTCTACGGGAAAAGCGGGAGGCTGTCAAGGGGGGCTCCCCCATAGGCCGGAATTGTGGTAAAATGACCTTGGGAACCCATTCCGATCGCCAGCGCTCACGCGCGACCTATCCTCCACGAGGCACGAGGAAAAAGGATCACGCTGGCTATGGATAACCAACCCACAGGCGCAGCCTCACCAAGTCCCTCCTCCCCCCCCACCGTGTTGGTGACCGGGGCGACCGGCTTCCTGGGAGCCAACCTAGTCGCCGGTCTCAATGCCCTGGGGTATCCTGTACGTGCCCTGCACCGCCGTACCTCCCGCTTCGATGGACTAGAGGGTCTGGAATACGAGCCGGTCCTAGGTGACCTGCTGGACCCTGCCTCGCTGCGTGCGGCGATGGAAGGGGTGGACTGGGTCTTTCACGCCGCCGCTGTTGCCGACTACTGGCGCACTCCTCCGGAGATCCTCTACCGGGTCAACGTGGAAGGCACGCGCCACGTGATGGCCATTGCCTTGGAGAGCGGTGTCCGGCGGGTCGTCTTCACCAGTTCCGTCGCCGCCCTGGGCGTCCCCCCCGACGACCGACCCCTGAACGAGGAGGCGACCTTCAACCTCCCTCCTCACCGCTTCCCCTACGGCCATAGCAAGCACCTGGCCGAGCAGATCGTGCAGGTCTTCGTCACCCGGGGGTTGGAGGCCGTCATCGTCAACCCCGCCGTCATCATCGGTCCCCGCGACCACCACTTCATCTCCGGCAGCCTCATCAGGGCCGTCTACCGTAGGCAAGTGCCCGTCGCCCCCCCTGGGGGAACGAACTATGTGGCCGTCGAGGATGTGGTGGCCGGTCACCTGGCCGCCATTCAGCGGGGCCGGCCAGGGGAACGGTACATCCTAGCCGGGGAGAACCTGACCTACCGGGAGATGTTCCGGATCGTAGCCGAGGTGGTGGGCGTACCTCCTCCCCGTTGGACGCTGCCCCGCCCTTTGGTCGGCCCCTTGGCCTTGGCTGTGGACCTTCTCAACCGGGTCTGGCCGGGCCACCTGCCCATAGACGGCAATCAAATCCGCTTGAGCGGACGGTTTCTCTACTTTGACGGCAGCAAGGCCCGGCAAGAGCTAGGGCTGGGACCTCCCACCCCCTTCCGGGAGGCTGTGCGAGCCGCCTTTCAATGGTATCGGGAGCATGGGGATTTGTGAGCAGGCGATGACACACATAGGAGGACCGCAATGAAGATCTTCATCACCGGAGGCACAGGGTTCATCGGCAGTACGTTGGTCCGCCAACTGGTACAGCAGGGCCACCAAGTGACCTGCTTGGTGCGCAGTTCGTGGAAGGCCGAAGGGCTGCAAGCGATGGGCGTGGAGGTGGCCTGGGGGGACATCACCGACCGGGCTTCGATGCGGGAGCCTATGGCGGGAGCCGACTTGGTCTTTCACCTGGCAGCCTGGTACGAAGTGGGCCTGCCTCCCGGCGCCGGTCCCTTGATGGAGACCATCAACGTCGGGGGAACGGAGAACGTGCTGGGGCTGGCCGTGGAGCTAGGCATACCCCGCATCGTCTACACCAGCACCATCGGCGTCTACGGCGACACCTATGGGCGGGTGGTGGATGAGACCTACCCCCGAGCCTGCCCTTTCCTCTCCCACTACGATCGCACCAAGTTCCTGGCCCACCAGGTGGCTCAACGCTACATTGAGCAGGGCGCTCCGGTGATCATCGTCCTGCCAGGGTCGGTGTATGGTCCTGGCGATCCCAGCCAGTTGGGCCGGTTGATTCGGATGGTCCTGCGGCGGCAACTGCCGGTCCTTCTGGGCGCTGACAGCACCTTTACCTTCGTCCACGTGGATGATGTCGCACGAGGCCACTGGCTGGCCGCCGAGAGGGGAAGACTCGGCGAGAGCTACATCCTGGCCGGCGACGTGATGTCCCTGGGCGACTTCGTACGGCTGGTCGCCCGCCTGGGCCGGGTCCCTCCACCGCCCCTCATCCTGGGCTCCCGCCCGGCCATCCCGCTCTACCTGACCGCCCGTCTGATTGAGCAGGTCCTGCCTCTCCCTCCCCTCTTTGCCTCGGAATCGTTGCGCAGCCTCACAGGGGTGACGTTGATGGTCACCTCGGCCAAGGCGGAGCGGGAGCTGGGTTACACCCACCGCCCTCTGGAAGAAGGATTGGCCGAAACGGTGGCCTGGGAGCTGGCCCACCAGAGCGGCCCACCGATCACCTGGCCGACCCGACACCAAGTCGCCGGTGGCCTGATCCTGGCTGCCGCAGGTCTACTGCTCACCTGGCTGCTGAGCCGCCGCTTCCGACGGTGAGCCCGGTCGTCGTTCGTCCTTCAGATACCCTTGAACAGGGAGGTGTGTCATGGAATCGCTTCTAGGGATCAACCTGGAGACCTTGATTGGAACGCTGGCCGCCTACTTCGCCATCATGGCTGTCCTGGCCGTAGGCACCGAGGTCGCTTTGGATGCCCTCAAGATCCGCATCTTGCGGAAACGTCCCTCGCCCCTGGAGACCCTCAAGGAGGTGGACGACTGGATTCCCGCCGACAAAGCCGGTCAAATGGAAGCCCGCCTCAAGGCCATCACCCAGGTCCTCGCCGATGTAGACCGCACTCTGGAGTCCGCCCGAAAGGAGTGGAAGCCTATCCTGGATGAGGCCATCCACAGAGGAGAGACCTATCTCAAAGAGACGGACCTGGCCGAAGCGCTGATACGGCTGGAGGCCCGAGCCAAGGAACTGAACCGCTATCGGGTAGCCGCCATTCGGATCTTCTCCCTGATCATCGGCATCTTCCTGGCCGCTGTGCTCCAGGTCAATACCTTCGATTTGCTCCAGCCGGTGATTCCTGGTATCTTCAGCGGCATCCTAACCCCGGGAAGCGTTTGGTTCAACATCGCCGGCATCCTCCTCAGTGGCTTGGGGGCCAGCGCCGGTTCCTCCTTCTGGCACGACCAGATGAAGCGGCTGCAGCAGACCCAACAGGTGGTGAAGGCTGCCGAAGAGCTCAAACGGGAGGCCACCATCATCCTCCAGGGCGCGGTCGCCTCGGCCCCGGAAGAGTGATCGCACCGATGCTATGCTCCCTGCACGTCGCGGAGCCGGTGCATAAACTCACCGTTTACAAACCCTTGCTTCTGTGATAGAATGGAGGGGCAGGAACCGAGGGCCATCCCAAGACTGGGCAGGGGTGACATGCACGCGACCAAACAGAAGATTCTGACCGCCATCAAGACGCGGGGCGGCCTCACCACGGGGGAGCTGAGCGAGATCCTGGGCATCAGCACCACGGCTGTACGTCGTCACCTGGCCAATCTGGAGGCCCAAGGACTGCTCCACCACCGACGCGAGCAGCGCGGCCTGGGCCGGCCTAGCTTCGTCTACGAACTGACGGAGCGCGCCCAGCAGCAGTTCCCCCAACGTTACGCCGAGTTCGCCCTGGACCTGCTCCAGGAGATCCAGGCGGCGGAGGGGGATGAGGAGATCATCCGGCTCTTTCGGCGCAGCGCCCAGCGCCGTCTGGAACGTTACCGCCCCCACCTCCAAGGGGATTCCCTCCCCCGACGCCTGGCGACCCTGATCCAGATGCTGGAGGAGGAGGGCCAGATGCCCACCTGGGAGGAAGCAGCTCCGGGCCGATTCCTGCTGCGACAACATCACTGCCCTTTGCTGAAGATCGCCCAACACTTCCCCCAGGTCTGCGATGTGGAGACCTGGTTCCTAAGCGAGTTGCTCCAGGCCCCCGTCGTCCGGCGATGCCACATCCTCCAGGGCGACACCGCCTGCGTCTACGAGATTGGGAACGGGAAGAGTGCTCCCATCCTGTAGGCTTGCTGACCGTTGGGCACCAGATATGCCACCCAGGGCCTGGTGTCCTCGGAGCCTGCCTGATCACTACCCGGCATCGAACTCCCAACCACCCGCTTACAGGGGACGCGGCCGTGGGAACCCGGCACAACCTCTCAAACCCGACGGCATCTAAAGGGATAACGGACAACGTCGAGGACGAAGCTGTCCTGCTCTCCCGGCTCCAGGCTGGTGATCGCGCTGCCTTCGCCTACCTGGTAGAGATCCACTCCCCCCACGTCTATCGGGTCGCTCTCAAGCTGTTGGGGGATGAGCAGGAGGCCGAGGAGGTGCTCCAGGAGACCTTCCTGAGAGCCTTCGAGAAGATCGGCCAATTTGAGGGGCGCGCCCGCTTGGGCACCTGGCTCTACCGCATCGCTACCAACCTGGCCCTGATGCGGTTGCGAAAGCGGCAGCTTCCCACCGTCCCCTTGGACGAGCCTCTCAGCGGGGAAGATGGGGAGGAGATGCCCCGGGAACTCCTGGATTGGAGTCAACTCCCCGAGGAGGAGCTGCTGAGTGCCGAGGCCCGGGCCGAGATGGATGCCGCCATCGCCGCCCTGCCGGAGACGCTGCGCTCCGTCTTCGTCCTGCGGGACATCGAGGGGCTCTCCACCCAAGAGACGGCCGACGTGCTTGGCCTCTCCGTGCCCGCCGTCAAATCGCGCCTCCTGCGGGCTCGCCTGGCCCTCCGCGAACGCCTTTCCGAGTACTTCGCCGAGCGGGTTCGGCAGGTGGACCATGCTTAGAGCAATGGAATGCCGAGAACTGCTGGGAAACCTGATGGACTACCTAGACGGTGAGGCCGAGGCGGCTCTCTGCGCCGAGATCGAACGCCACCTGGCTGCCTGTCCCGACTGCCGCGTGATCGTGGACACGACCCGTAAGACCATTACCCTCTACCGGGCCTACGCCCCGCCCGTGATTCCTGAGGACGTGCGTCGGCGGCTCTACCGGGTCCTGAACCTGGAGGACTTCATCGCCTAGCGACAAGCACCTGTCTATGGATGATAAGCCACCTCATCCCGACCAGGCTCAGAAGCTCCTGCACTACCTGCTCAAGAGGATCAACAGAGCCATCCGGGAGTTCCGGCAGATCGAGGATGGTGACCGGGTGGCCGTTGCCCTCTCCGGCGGCAAGGATAGCCGAACACTGCTGGAGGCGCTCTGCTGCCAACGCCGCTACACGCCGGAGCGCTACGAGGTGATCGCCCTCCACGTTGTGGGCACCAGCGCCGGCTTTCCCGACCTGCGGCCCGAGCTGGAGCCCTGGCTGGAGCGCCTGGGCGTCCCGTATGAGTTCGTCCCCCTGGAGCTCCCCCCAGGCGAGCCACGACCTCTCTCCTGCTTCCGCTGCAGTTGGAACCGGCGCAAAGCTCTCTTCCTGGCCGCCGATCGGTTGGGCTGCAACAAGCTGGCCTTCGGTCACCACGCCGACGATGCGGCGGCGACAGTGCTGATGAACCTGGCCTACCAGGGTCGGCTGGAGCCTCTCTGGCCCCGTCTTCGCTTCTTTGAGGGCCGGATCACCCTCATCCGACCGCTGATCTACGTGGAGGAGCGGGAGATCCGCCGCTACGCCAGAGCGGTTGGCTACCCGGAGGCCTCCTGGGTCTGCCTCCAGGGCACCGTCTCGAAACGCCATCGGATGAAGGCCCTGCTGCAGGAGCTGACCCGGGAGAACCGCCACGTCCGAGCCAACCTTTGGCGGGCTGCCCGGCGGGCGGCCGGCTTCTAGCACACACCCGGCTATCTGACCGCTGTCACCCTCCTGCTAGGCGCGCGGTGTCCGATGACAGCCATGGCTTATCGCAACCTGCAGGAAGGTCCCTGGGAGATGTGAGAGATAGCTCAGGCACACATCCCCTCTCTATCTCCTTACTCTACCTACCTAACGACCTAACGAGGAAGAGCTTATGAGCAACCTGCACTGGAAGACCGCCATCACTCAGGTCAGGCCCAACGAAATTCGCCTGCGCGGATATCGCATTGACGAGTTGATGGGCCGGGTCACCTTCGGTCAGGCCGTCTACCTGGCCCTGCGGGGTGATCTCCCTTCGCCAGAGGTGGGGCGGCTGATCGAGGCGATGCTGGTCTCTTCCATTGACCACGGAGCGACGCCTCCCTCGGCGTTGACTGCCCGGACGGTGGCCTCTACCGGTGCTCCTCTCAACGCTGCCGTCGCCGCCGGCGTCCTGGCCATCAGCCGCTACCACGGCGGGGCCATCGAAGACGCTATGCGGACGCTCCTGGATGCTCTGGCCCGCCAGGACGAAGAGGGGACAGCGGCCGAGGCCGTCGCCGCCCAGGTGATCGCCGAGATGCGGGCGGCGAAGAGACGGGTGCCCGGCTTCGGCCACCGCATCCACACCGACGATCCCCGCACCAAGCGCCTCTTCGCCCTGGCCGAGGAAGCCGGTGTCGCCGGCCGGGGGGTGGCGATGATGCGAGCGTTGGAGGCCGCGCTGGCCGAGGCTTTGGGCCGTCACCTGCCCATCAACGTGGACGGTGCGTTGGCCGCCCTGCTGGTGGACTTGGGTTTCTCGCCGGAGATGGGCAATGCCTTCTTCATCATAGCCCGTCTGCCTGGCCTGGTCGCCCACGTCTACGAGGAGCAGGCGCGCCAGCGGCCTATGCGCCGCATCCACCCCACCGACCACGAGTACGACGGCCCACCGGCACGGGACGTAACCCGCGATACGTAACGCGCAACCCGCGACACGCAATCCACGAGGAGTGCACAGGTATGGATGTCCGACGCAAACTCACCGAGATTATCCCTGAGTTCAACGAGATCCGCGACGAAGAGCTGCGGGCGAAGACCTTGGCGGTCTGGGAAGAGGCTCTGGCTCTAGGGGGATGGACCTTAGAAGCCCTGCAGCAGATCCCCTTCACTTTGCTGGCCGAAGATGTGCAGGTTACCTTCATCGAGCACGTCCGCACCGTTTGCCGCCTCTGCATTGCCGCCGAGGGGGTACTGCGGGAGGCCTATGGGGAGCGGGTCGCCGTAGATCGCGATGCCCTGGTCGCCGGTGCCCTGTTGGCCGATGTGGGCAAGCTCCTAGAGTACCGCCAGGAGCCCGATGGCCAAGTCGTCTTCACCGAGACCTACCGCTACCTACGCCACCCCTTCACCGGCGTGGCCCTGGCCTACAAGCACGGCCTTCCCGAAGCGGTCCTGCACATCATCGCCACCCACTCTTGGGAAGGGGACAAGTTCAAGCGCCGGCCGGAGTCCATCATCTTTCACCACGCTGACTTCATTGACTTCGACCTGGTACGGTTCCGGTAGCCTCCAGGGGGGGCACCTCAAAGGACCCGGTTCTTACGGATTCTCCCTTGACCCGGCTCCGCTGGTGGTCACTCCCTTGGGTGGTGTTTATCAATATCTGCTCGTTTCAGCCTATCCTTCACGCCCCCGCTCCTAACGGCTCGCGGTGGTCGCCAATCCCCTGCAGGTCAAGGGGATCGCTTCAAACTCGGAACAATCACAAAAGCGGTGATTACCCACAAGTGAGCGAGGGAGTGGTCCGTAGTAGGCCGTCCACGAATTTCTCACAAATGCACGAATGAGGCGGTCCTTAATTCGTGTATTCGTGCCCCATTCGTGGACGGCTAGTGGTTTGTCAACCGATATTTTGTGGGCGCGAAACAGCCTTATAGGGAGGCGCTCACACCCACAAATTCAGGGTTGACGACCCACTGGTCTGCCTATCTCCAAAGATATGGGTAATCACCGGCCTGGAAGCGGCCTGGCGGCGGGCCAAGGACCGAGGACTGAGGACCGAGGACTGAGGACTGCCCGACCGACCGCCGACCGCCGACCGCCGACCGGGGGGAGGCACCGAGGACTGAGGACTGAGGACTGAGGACCGCATACGACCACTTGACCAAGTGACCACCCGACCAAAAGGAGGAGAGAGCATGCAAGCTGCCAGATCGCCCGTCCGTCGAGAGGTGCTGCCTTACCTGGCCATCATCCTCGGCGTCACAGCCGTCTCCTTCGCGGCGATCTTCATCCGCTACGCCCAGCGGGAAGCGCCCTCGCTGGTCATCGCGGCTTGGCGGCTCACCCTGGCCTCGTTGATCCTGGCCCCCACCGCCCTGACCCGCTACCGGCAGGAGATCCGTCGGCTGACCCGCCGCGAACTGGGATGGGCGATCCTCTCCGGTCTCTTCCTGGCCGGCCACTTCGCCTCCTGGATCACCTCCTTGGCCTACACCTCCGTCGCCAGCTCCGTCGTCCTGGTCACCACCTACCCCCTCTTCGTCGGGCTGATCTCCACTTTTCTGCTGGGGGACCCGGCCACCGGCGCAATGTGGGTCAGCATCTTGATGGTCACGGCCGGCGGGGCGATGATCGGGATGGGAGACTTCGGCGGAGGGCGCAACCAACTCCTGGGGGACCTGTTGGCAGTGATCGGAGCGGTGACGGCGGCCGGCTACTTCCTCATCGGTCGGCGACTACGGGCCAACCTGCACCTGGTCACCTACATCTCCGTCGTCTACGGTGCAGCAGCGATCTTCCTGATCGCCTTCGCCCTGATCGGCGGCTACCCCCTCTTCGGCTACAGCCCCGTGGCCTACTTCTGGTTCTTGATGCTGGCCCTGGTCCCCCAGTTGCTGGGCCACTCCTCCTTCAACTTCGCCCTGCGCTACCTCTCGGCCACTTATGTGACCATCACCGTCGTCGGGGAACCGGTGGGGTCCACAGTGCTCGCCTACTTCCTGCTGGGAGAGGTGCCGGGCCTCTGGCACTTCGTGGGGGGAGCGCTCATCCTGACCGGCATCGTCCTGGCCTCTCGGGAGGAGCGGCGGATCCAGGCTGAACGGGAGCGATCCGATTGAGAGTACAGGTAGATGAACAGCAAGCATTGTCCTTGACGGGGAAACGCCGTAATGCTATAATCGGACCTCGTAATGAGCCCATAGAGCATCGAAGCTAAGGAGGAAGGAAAACCTATGTCGGTCGAAAAAGGTCTGGCAGGCATCGTCGTAGCCCAGACGGAGCTGAGCTTCATAGACGGTCAGGAGGGGGTGCTCATCTATCGGGGGTACCCGATAGAAGAGTTGGCCGGGCGAGCCTCCTTCGAGGAAGTGGCCTACCTGCTCTGGTACGGTCTGCTTCCCAACCGTTCCCAACTGGACCAGTTCGTCCAGCAGTTGAAGGCCGAACAGACACTACCCGGGCCGCTGCTGGAGGTGATGCGCTACTACCCCCGCTCCACCCATCCGATGGCGGTCCTACGCACGGCCGTTTCAACGCTGGGGATGCTGGACGAGGAGGCGGACACGACCGATGAAGCGGCCAACCGGCGCAAGGCCCTCCGCCTGATGGCAAAGATGCCCACCATCATCGCCGCTTGGGAACGGATTCGCAACGATCGAGAGCCGATCCCACCCCACGAGGAGCTGGGCCACGCAGCCAACTACCTCTACATGCTCACCGGTCAGGCCCCCGACGAGGCCGCCACGCGAGCAGTCGAGACCTACCTGATCCTGCTGGCCGAGCACGGGATGAACGCCTCCACCTTTGCCTGCCGGGTTGCCGTCTCCACGCTGGCGGACATCTACTCAGCGGTGGTGGCCGGCATCGGCACGCTGAAGGGGCCGCTCCACGGCGGAGCCAACGAGCGGGCGATGCAGATGCTGCTGGAGATCGGCTCCCCGGAGCGGGCCGAGGCCTACGTGCTCGACCTGCTAGCCCGCAAGGAACGGGTGATGGGGATGGGCCATCGGGTCTACAAGACCCAGGACCCCAGGGCCCGTATCTTGAAGGGGCTGGCTGCCCGGATGAGCGACCGGCGCTGGTACGACATTGCCCTGGAGGTGGAGCGCGTCTTCCTGCGGGAGATGGTGGGCAAGCGCCTCTACCCCAATGTGGATTTCTACTCTGCGCCCGTCCTCTACGCGGCCGGCGTTCCCATTGACCTCTTCACGCCCACCTTCGCCATCAGCCGCGTCGTCGGCTGGACGGCCCACATCCTGGAGCAGTACGCCGATAACCGTCTGATCCGTCCTCGGGCCGAGTATGTCGGTCCCAAGGGCCTCAAGTGGGTACCCATCGAAGCCCGCTGATCCCGACCGCCGCCGCTATTCGGGGGGGAGCGACGGCGATTCCGAAATCCAAAAGAGTGCCCGGCTCGGAGAGCCGGGCATCCTCGTTTCCAAAGCCTTCCTCCAGCGCAACTATTCACCCTCCCGCAGGTTAAGCGCATTTCTGACGCGAAACCGTGCTTCAAATAGCCCATCGGGGCTGAAAGTGCCTTCGACCGGTGACCTGCGGGAGGGTAGGCTGAATAGATACCCTCCGGCGCTCTGAGCGGCCCCGGGCATCTTCCCCAATGGCTCACTCCCAACGGAAGAAGCGGAAGGAGATGGCGAGGGAAACGATCAACCAAGCGGATAGGACCAATCCGTCCAGCCAGAGAGGCTTCCAAGCGCTGGCCTCCACCATCACCTGGCGTAGGGCGTCGCCCAGGTAGGTGAGGGGCAGGGCGTAGAGCACCGGTTGCATCCAGTCGGGGACGAAATCTATGGGAAAGTAGACCCCGGAGAGGAACATCATCGGGAACTGAATGGCCTGCACGATGGCGACGCTGGACTCCTCGGTGCGGGCAAAGGCGGCCACCACGTAGCCCATCGCGATGAAGGTGAGCGCCCCCAGGAAGACGAAGAGGGCCAGCATCCCCAGCCGGTTCCCCACCTCCACCCGGAAGACGAGCCAGCCCACGACGATGATGAGCACCGTCTGTAGCACGGCAATGATCAGCCGGAAGAGGACCTGGCTGGTGACCAGGGCGGAGCGGGGCAGGGGCGTCGCCCCCAGCCGTTTGAGGATCTGGCGCTCCCGCAGTGAGACGACCGTGCCCGCCGCAAAGAGCCCCAGTTGCATCAGTGAGACGGCCAGGATGCCCGGCACCATGTAGTCAATGGTCCGCAGGTGCTCCGCCTGGAGAGGCTGGAATTGGGGCGCGAGGATGCGGGGCCGCTGGGTGACCATCTGGTCGAAGCGCTCGAAGAGGCCGCCGAGGACCCCCTGCAGGACCTGAGCCCGGGTCGGCTGGGAGGCGTCGTAGTAGATGGTGATGGGGACCGGATCCCCTCGGGCGAAAGCCCGTCCCATCTGAAGCTGGAAATCGGCGGGGAAGACGATAGCAGCGGCCAGGTCCCCTTGCTTCAGCGCCTCCAGCACCTCCTCACGGCTATCCCGCGAGATGTAGAGGGGCAGGCGGGCCTCCTCGGATCCTGCTTGCTCCTGCTGCCGGAGGCGTAGCGTATCGCTCGAGACGTAGCCAGCGGCAATCGCCCGCTCTAAGGCGCGTTGGCAGAGCTCCCGATCGTCGGCGGGGAACGCCTCCCCGCCTTCGTCCCGATCCATAGCTTCCATCTGACAGTAAAAGCCGGCCGCCGCCATATCCTCCGGGTCCTCCAAGACGACACCAACCCGGAAGCCGCTGATGTCGGGGTCGCTGAAGAGCAGGCCAAAGATCAGGATGAAGAGGATGGGAAAGGCCAGGGTCCAGAAGAGGGCCATCCGGTCCCGCACGTACTCCTTCACAGCAGCGACCGTCAACGCTCGCAACGCACGCATCAACCTACCTCCTTGCCCCCGATGGATGGTGGATCGCCGACCTCAGTCCCGAATGCGCCGGCCGGTGAGCTTGAGGAAGACATCCTCCAGCGTCGCCCGGCGCACGTGAAGCGCATCCACCTGGAAGCCGGTCCGCTGCCCCCGCTCGAAGAGCGCGGCCAGGGTAGCCTCCACATCGTTGGTGTAGAGGGTGATCGTCTTGCCATCCTGGCGGACCTGGGTGACGGCCGGTAGGTCCTCCAGAGAGAAGGAGGCCGCCTGCTGGCCGTTAATCTCGAACTCCACCGCCCGTTCCTGGAAGTGGGCGCGGATCAAGGCCTCGGGGGAATCCAAGGCGATGATGCGGCCGTGGTCAATCACCGCCACCCGGTCGCACAACCGCTCCGCTTCCTCCATGTAGTGGGTCGTCAGGAAGACGGTAGCGCCCGCGCTCCGTACCTGCTCGATGACCTCCCAGAGGGAACGACGGGCCTGAGGGTCGAGCCCGGTCGTGGGCTCGTCCAGGAAGATGATCTCTGGCTGGTTGACCAGCGCCAGGGCCACGGAGAGCCGCTGCCGCTGACCGCCGGAGAGCTCCTTGGTGAGGGTGTTGGCTTTCTCCTGCAGGTTCACCATAGCGATCAACTCGTCCGCCTCCCGGCTCTGGGGGAAGAAGCTGCGGAAGAGGTTGAGCACCTCCCGAACGGTGAGCCGAGGGAAGAGGGCAGTGGTCTGGAGCTGGACACCGATGCGGGCTTTGACGGCGTCGGGTTGCCGGCGCACATCCAGCCCCAGCACGGTCACCTGACCGCTGTCGGCCCGGCGCAATCCCTCGATGATCTCCACAGTGGTCGTCTTCCCCGCCCCGTTCGGCCCCAGCATCCCGAAGATCTCGCCTCGGCCCACGGTGAAGCTAATGCCGTCTACCGCTTTAATCTCCCCGTAGTACTTGCACAGATCGCGCACTTCAACGACGGCGCTCATCCCTCATTCCTCCTACCCAGCGGTGTTTCCGACGGTGCTCTGTTAAAAAGCCCGGATGATCCCCACCTCCTGGACATCCACCGGCACGCCTTCCAGTTCGGCGGGGATGCGGTCGTCGGGGGCGAGTTGGTCCAGGGGAACCTTCTCGTGCACCGAGACGACGATACAGACCTCGTCGGTCTGCCGTCCTCCCCGCTGCCGAAAGCCGATGCCCACCCCCACGACGTTGGCTTTGCGCAGCAGCTCGGCCTCGTGAGTTGCCTTCACCGCTTTTACCCGTTTCAGGTCTATCGTTGCCACTATGACCTCCTCTCGGTCGGGGCACCCCTCAGAAGGTAGGCGTCGGGAGGGGCAGTTGCTGGAGCAGGAAGGCCATCTCGGTGCGGGCCAGAGCCTCCAGTTGGGCGTTGTCCTGGGCAGCGGCCAACTCTGCCGTCCGCCGCAGCATTTCGATGGCCCGGTCAACTTCCCCCCGCAGAGCGGTCACCCGGGCGGCCAGGTAGAGGGCTTCAGGCCGGTCGGGCGTGAGGGCCAGAGCCACCTCAGCATCGGCCGCCGCTGCTTCCAGGTCGCCTGTCCCCAGGAAGAGCTCCCCCCGGTAGATGTAGGCCCAGCTCTCATCGGGCAGGCGACGACGGGCCTCCTGAAAGGCCCGCCGCGCCGCCGCCTCATCCCCCAACCGCCGGTAGAGGAGGTTCAGCCAGAGATAGGGCTCGTACTCCTTCGGCTGGAGTCGGGCTGCCTCCTCGAAGGCTCGGACCGCCTCCTCCAGCTCGCCCTGGGTGAAGGCCATCTGCCCTTGGTCCAACCAGTCCAGGTAGGCCCGCAGTTCCGGAGGGGGGGCCAGGAAGCGTTGGTACAGGAAGGCGGCGACGGCGATCAGGACTATCACCGCCAGTCCGATCTTCAGAAGACGCCGCCGGGCCCGGCGTCGCTGCTGGGCAACCACCTCGTCCAGGTGCCACCACCACCGCCCACCGCGAGGACGTTCCGCCACCAGCCGAGGACCGACCTCGGCCACGAAGCGAGCAGCCTGGTGGCGGAGCTGCCCCTCGACCGTCTCCAGACGTGCCCGCTCCGGTCGCACGTCCATCCCCTTCCGCTCCAGCGTGGTGAGGAGGACAGCCACCCGGTCCAGATCGCGCAGGAGCTCCAGCGCTTGAGGACCGGCCCCCTGCAGGTGGCTCACCCGGTGCTCACAGCGGTCCAGGAGCGCCCGCAGTTCGTCCGCCGGGGTGCGGGGCTGCTCCGGTGTGACCAGTTTGGTCATTTCCGGCCCGTGCTCACCTTCTGCTCGTAGAGGTACTCCAATCCTTGCCTCAGCAGGACCTCCGCCTCCTCGGGGGATTGAGCGGAGAGGGTGAGGGGGGCAAGGAGCTCAGGGATCAGTTCGATCAGTTCGGTTCGGGGCCGACCGGCCTGGCAGAAGGCCCCAACGGCATCCCTGACCTGCTCCAGAAAAGCGATCATCGGCCCCACCGCCGAGAGATCGCTAACCGGTCCATAGGCGGGCACGATGAGGTCCACGGCGATCTCCCCCTGCCGCAAGCGCTCCAGGGCCGCCAACCACGCCTCCAGGTCCATCTGCTCCAGGCCCGGGACGGCACCGACGACAACGGTGTCGCCGGCGAAGAGGACCCGCTGCTCCGGCACGTAGACCCAGAGGGCGGTCCCCGTGGCGTGGAGCAGACGGATCTCCTGACCATCCACCGGCAAGATGAGGTGCCGGCTGAAGGTGATCTCCGGCAGGCGGACCGCCACCTTCTCAATGGCCGGGTCCTGCTCGCCCAGCTCTGCGACAAGGGCCTGGCGAAAGGCCTCTTCGGTGTAGGAGGCCATGGCCGGCCAGGCCGTCTCGTGGGCCACCGGCCGGCCGCCCAGGAACTCGGTCCCCAGCACTCGGTCCTGGCGGTGGTTGGTGTAGATGACGAAACGGATGGGATGATCGGTGAACTCGGCGATGCGGGCCCGCCAGTGCCGGGCGTCTCCGGGCAACAACGGGGTGTCCACACAGATCACCCCTACCTCTGTGAGGATACAGCCCACGTTGACGCCCCGGTAGCCGGTTTCGACGTAGATGTCGGGCGCAATCTCTTCCATGTCCGGCAGACCTCCTTGGTTGTCCGCTGTCCGCAATCCGCTGACTATCACCTGCCGACCGCCCCTTGCGATCCGCCGTCCGCCCCCGCCAGACGATCCCGAACCCGCTGGACCACCAGGGCCATTGCCGCCTCCAGTTGATGGGCATCGCTCAGACGGCCACCGCCCTGGGCGAAGTCGGGCCGTCCCCCCCCACGGACCTTCTCCAGCACGCCGTCGGTGCTCCGCACCAGTTCCGCCATCGAGAGGTCGAGGGCCTCCGAACGGGCGAAGCAGAAGCGGGCCGTCCCGGCGATCTGGGAACCCAGCAGGGCGACCACGTGGGGATGGGCGATCAGGGCCCGGGCCAGAGCGGTCAGCTCTCGGGGCTCCCGCCCCCGAAAGGTGGCGACGACCAGGCGCACGGGACCGACGGTCGGCGCAGCGGCCAGCAACTCCTGGGCCTCGTGGTCGAGCAGCCGCCCCTGAGCAGCCTGCAACTCCCGGCGCAGCGCCCGGTTCTCCTCCAGCAGTCGGGTCACCGTCCTGTCCAGGTCCCCATCGCCGACGTTCAGCATCGTGACCAGTTCCTGGAGGATCTCGGTCTTACGCCGGTAATCGGCCAGGGCCCGCCCCCCACAGCGGAAGAAGAGGCGCGTCTTCTCCCCTCGGTTCTCCACCCGGACCACCTTGATGATCCCGATCTCGCCGGTGTAGGAGACGTGGGTGCCCCCACAGGCAGAGAAGTCGAAGTCGGTGACCTCCACGACCCGTACCGCCCCCGCCACGGCGGGGGGACGGCGCAGGGGCAACTGAGCCAACTCTTCGGGGGAGACGATGCGGGCGGTGACAGGTCGGTTCTCCCAGACGATCTGGTTGGCCACCTGCTCGGCCTGGGCCACCAGCGAGGGGAGCAGCCGGCGCTGATTCAGGTCAATGGTCGCCACCTCCAAGCCCCGGTGGGTAGCCGGGCTCAGGTGGAAGGAGAGCGTCTCGGCCCGGGCGACGCGGAGGAGAGCCTGGGAGAGGATGTGCTGGCCGGTGTGCTGTTGCATGTGGTCGAAGCGGCGGTTCCAGTCCACCTCGCCCGTGACCTCATCCTCCGGGATCGGCGCGGCCAGCACGTGCAGGATGGGGGCGGTCATATCCCCCCGGTCGTGGCCCTCCTTCAGGATCAACACATCGGTCACCTCCACCCCGTTCAGTCGGCCTCGGTCGGCCGGCTGACCGCCGGAGGTGGGGTAGAAGGCGGTCCGATCCAAGACGACGGCCGGCTGGCCCTGGTAGCTCAACCGCCGGATCACCCGCGCTTGGAAGTGGGTCAGGTAGGGGTCGGTGAGGTAGAGACGTTGGGTCTCCATCGGACTCACGCTAGCTTTCATGGGAGGCAGTGGGGGAGGCAGCGGGGGAGGCAGCGGGGGAGGCAACGGGCAGGGTGAACCGGAAGGTCGCCCCGTGACCGGGTGTGCTCTCCACCCAGATACGCCCGCCGTGGGCCTCCACGGCCAGCTTGCAGAAGGCCAGACCCAGCCCCGTCCCTCGGGGAGCCCCCTCGTAGCGGACGCGGGTGAACTTCTCGAAGATGCGCGACTGGAAATCGAGGGGGATGCCGGGCCCGGTGTCGCTGACGCTGACCATCACCATGCCCTCTTTGGCCATCAGGGAGAGCCGTATCGCGCCGCCGACGGCGGTGAACTTGACGGCGTTGTCCAGCAGGTTGACGAGGACCCGGGTGATCATGTCGGGATCCACGTAGACCGGGGGCAGGTCGGAGGGGATTTCCAGTTCCAGGGACTGGAGCTTGATGTTGGCCTGGGGGCGGACGAATTCCACTGCCTCGGCCACCAGCTTGTCCAGCGCGATGGAGCGACGCTCCAGGATCGCCTGACCGGTCTCCAACCGGCTGATGTCCAGGATGGAGCCGATCAACTGGTGCAGCCGGCGTCCGCTTCGCTGGGCGATGCTCAGCAGCTCCTCCGGGGGCACGCTGGGCTCCTCCTCGGCCAGCACCTCCCGCAACAACTCCAGGCTGTTCATAATGTTGCCCAAGGGGTTGCGCAGGTCGTGGACGATCATCCGGGCCATATCCTCCTGCATCTTCTGCAGTTCGATCTCCGCCGAGATGTCCCGGCCGATCCACTGGAAGAGCACCTGCCCGTCCACCCGCACCTGTTTGACCCGCACCTCGCAGGTCACCCCCTCCACGCCGGGGGGGAGCTGAGCCTGGAAGACCACCGCCTCGCCCTGCAACGCCTGCTCCAGCGCCTTGGCGAAGGGCTCTCCCAGGGAGGCGATGGGAAAAGCCTGAAAGCGCTCCTTGGACCAGCCCATCAACTGGAGGGCGCGCCGGTTGGCGTCCACCACCTGTCCATCGGCGTCGGTGATGAAGATGGGATCAGCGTTCTCCTCGAAGAGGCTCTCGTAGCGGGTCTCGGCGGCGCGGATGCGGGCGAAGAGGCGGGCGTTTTCCACAGCACTGGCTGCCAGGCCGGCCAAGGCGCTCAACAGTTCCGCCTGGTCCTGAGTGAAGGTCCCTCCGCGCGGGTTCATCGCCTCGATCACCCCCACCGTCTGCCCCTTCAGGACCATCGGCACGCAGAGGATGGTGCGGGTGGTAAACCCGCTCTGCCGGTCCACCCCCTGGTAGAAGCGGGGGTCCCGGGTGGTATCGTCCACGATGAGGGGCTGACCGGTCTCGGCCACCCAGCCGGCGATCCCCTGCCCCCGGGAAAGGCGCAGCCCTAGAACGGTCTCCGCCCCCTCACCCGAGGCGGCTGCGAAGATCAGGTCGCCGCTCTCCTCCTCCCGCAGAGCGATGGAACAGGCATCCACCCCCAGCAGGTCCCGCACCCGATCCATCAGCACCCCCAGGATGCGATCCAAGTCCAGCGTCGAGGTGATGGCCTGGCCTGTCTCGTTCAGGAAGGCCAGTTCCTGGAGGCGGCGATCGGTCTCCTGGAGGAGGCGGGCGTTGGCCACGGCCATGGCGATGGAATCGGCGAAGGCGGCCACCATTTGCGCCTCGTCCTCGCTGTAGAGGTGGGGCGGGCGGCTCGCCACCAGGAGCAGCCCCAGCGTCTCCTGGCGGGCCGTCAGCGGTGCCCCGATGTAGCTGGGGAGATCATCCCAGCCCGGCAGGGGAAGCCCCCCGGGTGTCGTCCCGCCGTCGGTGAAGATGCGAGGGCGTCCCTCTCGGATCACCTGCCAGGCCCATCCTGCCTCCTGGCTGTCGAGGTTCAGGCTCTGGGCCTCCGGCGAAGGCTTGAGGCCCCGGCTGGCGGCCATACGCAACCGGCCCTGCTCCATCAGGAAGACCGCACAGCCCCCGCAGGGAAGGACGCTGGTCATCTGATCGAGGACGGCGTTGAGGGCCTGGCTCAGGTCGGAGGTCGCGTTGATGATGCGGGCGCTCTGGTGCAGGGCTTCAGCCAGCCGGTGTCGGTGTCGCTCCCGGGCGCGGAGGCGGGCGTTTTCGATGGCGATGGCCGCCTGCCCGGCCACCGTGGTGAGCAGCGCCAGGTCCTGCTGGCCGAAGTGGCCGGGCCGGTCGGAGACGAGGACCAGGACGCCCACCAGGTGGTCGGAGAGCATCAGCGGCACAGCGATGGTGGAGCCGTGCCGGTCCCCGGGCAAGGAGAGATCGGCGTGGCGGGGGTCGTGGCGGAAGTCGCTCACCACGATGGGCTGACGGCTGCGCATCACCTGGCTCACCAATCCCTCTTCCAGGGTGCGCTCCTTGGCTCCTTCCTGACCCTCCGCAGCCCCCCAGCCGACGAGGGAGAGCCGATGGGTGACTCGCCCGGCCTTGTCCAGGACGACGAGGTAGCCGTCCACGGCCCCCAGGCTGCGGGCCGTGATCGAGAGCATGCGCTGCAACGTGGTCGAAAGGGCCAGCCCCGCGCTGGCATTCAGCGCCTCGCTGATGGCGTAGAGAAGGGGCAGGGGCCATTGGGCGTCACGTCGCCCTCTTTCCTGCGTCACGTCTGCGGGCTGTGGGCTTCCGTCCATCCTCGCTCAACCGTTTCGGTCTCGTGGGATCCCATCCGCCTTGGAAAAAACGCCCTCAGAAACCTTCTCTGAGGGCGTCGCGCCATCCGTCCCCATCTTTCCACCCCCCCCTTGCTCTCCGCGATGGATAGCTGGGACCCCCATCCCCCTTCCTCTTGCTGCTTCCACCGGATGCGTCGTCCGGCGGCAGCCCGACATAGGCCGTCAACGCTCGACGCGCATCGGCATGATCACGTGCAGGAACTCTGTCTCCCCCACCGGGCGGATGACGCCGGGGCTCCGAGGGTTGGTGGTCTCCAGGACCACCTCCGGCGTCTCGACGACCGAGAGCACATCCATCAGGTAGCGGACGTTGAAGGCGATCTCGATCTCCGGTCCCTCCACCGTCGCCACCACCTCGCTGGCGTTGTCCCCCCGCTCGTCGGAGCGGGCCGTTACGATCAGGGAACCCGGCTGAAGCTCTCCGCCGGGGATGATCTTCAGCCAGGCGGTGTTGGCCACGTCCCGGGCGAAGATGCTGGCCCGCTTGCAGGCTTGCAAGAACGCCTCGGTGTTGACCACGGTCCGGGTCTCGTACTGGGTAGGGATGATCCGCCGGTAGTCGGGGAACTGCATATCAATGAGCTGGCTGACCAGATCGGCGTTGGTGAGCCGGAAGATCACCTGGCCCCTCGAGGGCGTGACGGTCAACTGGACGGGCTCCTCCTGATCGGCGAGGATCCGCCCCAACTCGGCCAGAGCCCGGGCCGGGATGAGGATGCTGACCGGCTCGACGACCGGCTGGGGCAATCGGGCGGAGCGGAGGGAGAGGCGGAAACCATCGGCGGCCACCATCGTCACCTGGTCCCCCTCGAACTCCGTCAACACGCCGGTGAGCATCAACCGGCTCTCGTCCGTCGCCGCCGCGAAGACGACCTGACGGATCATCTGCGCCAACGCCTCAGGGTCCAGGAGGACCTGGGAGTCCGGCTCCGGCTCTGGGATGATGGGAAACTCCTGGGCATCAATCCCTTTGAAGTTGGCCTGAGTACTCCCACAGGTCAACTGGAGGGTTTGGGTACGGACGGAGAGGGTCATCTCCACCGTCTCGGGCGGCAGAGTGTTCACAAAGTCAATGAAGGTGCGCGCCGGAACGGTGATCGCCCCATCCTCCTCCACTTTGGCTCCGATCCAGCAGTTGATGCTGGTCTCCAAGTTGGTGGCCGCGAGCTTGAGGCGGCCCTGATCGGTGCTGAGCAGGATGTAGGAGAGCACGGGCAGGGCTGTGCTCCGGCTGGCCACGGCACGCCCCACGATGCTCAGCCCTCTGGCCAGGTTCTCTTGCAGACAGGAGACTCTCATGCAGGAAACCTCCCGGTTCGTCCTATCGTATCAATCCCCGCGTGTATCTATTCAGCCTACCCTCCCGTAGGTCACCGGTCGAAGGCGCTTTCAGCCCCGATGGGCTATCTGAAGCACGGTTCCGCGTCGGAAACGCGCCTAACCTGCGGGAGGGTGAACAGTTACCCTCGCGTTTCAAATATAGCATCAGTCGGCGAATTTGGCAAGTCGCTCAAACAGGAAAGAAGTTCACCCCCACCATCCCCGGCCCAGTATGGACGCCCAGGGCTGGGGAGAGCTCGCTGACGATCTCCTCGACGCAGATGAACTTCTCACCCACCATCGCCAGCAGCCGACGGGCCTCCTCGGGGGCCGCCACGTGGGTGACGGCGATTTTGATGCGGCTCCCAAAGGGAACCCGCTCCCCCATCAACCGGATCATCTGCCGATACGCTCCCAGGCGGCTGCGGGCTCGCCCCAGCGGGACGATGACCCCATCCTCCATCCCGATGAGGGGCTTGACGTTCATGAGGGAACCGACCAGGTGCTGCGCCCGACCGATGCGTCCACCCAGGTAGAGGTAGCGCAACGTATCCGCCGTCTGGATCATCGTCCCCTTGGCCGCTACCTCACGGGCGACCTGGGCGACCTTCTCCAGGGAGGCATTGGCCAGGGCCGCCCGCGCCGCCTCGATGGCCGCCCAACCGTGCACCATCGCCACCTGAAGGGTGTCCACCACCTCAATCCGCAGTTCCGGGAGCCGCTCCTGAGCCATCTCCCGGGCGACCAAGGCCGCCTGATAGGCCCCGCTCCCCTTGGAGGTCATATGGACGGTGACGATCTCTCGGGTTCGTTGGGCAACCCGCTTGAAGGCTGCCAGGTAGTCCCCGGGACCGGGATTGGCCGTCTTGGGCAACTGCTTCGCCTTCGGCAGCCACTCGAAGAACTCCCGTCGGCCCACATCCACCAGGTCTCGCAACGTCTCCGTTCCCTTGTGGATGTAGTAGGGGACGACCTCGATCTTCAACTTGCGGACCAGCGCTTCAGGGATGCTGGCACAACTGTCCGTGATCACCTGGACCATAGGGCCCTCCTCGGCAGAGCTGTCAGACGGCAAAGTGGGATTCTGGAGCAGATTATAGCCCAAGCTCGAAGAGTTGTCCAGAACTTCCCGCACCCTCCCGCAGGTCACAAGGTGCTCGGCAATGGCAACGGCTTACCGGCAGCGGCCTACGACGCGCTTTAGGCTGTGGGGAGAACCTGCGGGAGGGTCAGTTTCCCCCTCTTCACCCTCCCGCAGGTCACAAGGTGCTCGGCAATGGCAACGGCTTATCGGCAGCAGCCTACAGCACCCTCCCGCAGGTCCCAAGGTGCCCGGCGATGGCAACGGCTTACCGGCAGCGGCCTACAACGCGCTTTAGGCCGTGGGGAGAACCTGCGGGAGGGTTCCCCCGGCGATGGCAACGGCTTACCGGCGCGGCCTACGACGCGCTTTAGGCTGTGGGAAGGACCTGCGGGAGGGTTCCCCCGGCGATGGCAACGGCTGACCGGCAGCGGCCTACGACGCGCTTTGGGCCGTGGGAAGGACCTGCGGGAGGGTTCCCCCTCTTCACCCTCCCGCAGGTCCCAAGGTGCTCGGCAATGGCAACGGCTTATCGGCAGCAGCCTACAGCACCCTCCCGCAGGTCCCAAGGTGCCCGACGATGGCAACGGCTTACCGGCAGCGGCCTACAACGCGCTTTAGGCCGTGGGGAGAACCTGCGGGAGGGTTCCCCCGGCGATGGCAACGGCTTACCGGCGCGGCCTACGACGCGCTTTGGGCCGTAGGAAGGACCTGCGGGAGGGTTCCCCCTCTTCACCCTCCCGCAGGTCACAAGGTGCTCGGCAATGGCAACGGCTTACCGGCAGCAGCCTACAGCACCCTCCCGCAGGTCCCAAGGTGCCCGACGATGGCAACGGCTTACCGGCAGCGGCCTACAACGCGCTTTAGGCCGTGGGGAGAACCTGCGGGAGGGTTCCCCCGGCAATGGCAACGGCTTACCGGCAGCGGCCTACGACGCGCTTTAGGCCGTGGGGAGAACCTGCGGGAGGGTTCCCCCTCTTCACCCTCCCGCAGGTCACAAGGTGCTCGGCAATGGCAACGGCTTATCGGCAGCAGCCTACAGCACCCTCCCGCAGGTCCCAAGGTGCTCGGCAATGGCAACGGCTTACCGGCAGCGGCCTACGACGCGCTTTAGGCTGTGGGAAGGACCTGCGGGAGGGTTCTGACCCTCCCGCAGGTCCCAAGGTGCTCGGCAATGGCAACGGCTTACCGGCGCGGCCTACGACGCGCTTTGGGCCGTGGGAAGGACCTGCGGGAGGGTTCCCCCTCTTCACCCTCCCGCAGGTCACAAGGTGCTCGGCAATGGCAACGGCTTACCGGCGCGGCCTACAGCACCCTCCCGCAGGTCCCAAGGTGCCCGACGATGGCAACGGCTTACCGGCAGCGGCCTACAACGCGCTTTAGGCCGTGGGGAGAACCTGCGGGAGGGTTCCCCCGGCGATGGCAACGGCTGACCGGCAGCGGCCTACAACGCGCTTTGGGCCGTGGGAAGGACCTGCGGGAGGGTTCCCCCTCTTCACCCTCCCGCAGGTCCCAAGGTGCCCGGCAATGGCAACGGCTTACCGGCAGCGGCCTACGACGCGCTTTAGGCCGTGGGGAGAACCTGCGGGAGGGTTCCCCCTCTTCACCCTCCCGCAGGTCCCAAGGTGCTCGGCAATGGCAACGGCTTATCGGCAGCAGCCTACAGCACCCTCCCGCAGGTCCCAAGGTGCCCGACGATGGCAACGGCTTACCGGCAGCGGCCTACAACGCGCTTTAGGCCGTGGGGAGAACCTGCGGGAGGGTTCCCCCTCTTCACCCTCCCGCAGGTCACAAGGTGCCCGGCAATGGCAACGGCTTACCGGCGCGGCCTACGACGCGCTTTAGGCTGTGGGAAGGACCTGCGGGAGGGTTCCCCCTCTTCACCCTCCCGCAGGTCCCAAGGTGCTCGGCAATGGCAACGGCTGACCGGCAGCGGCCTACGACGCGCTTTGGGCCGTGGGAAGGACCTGCGGGAGGGTTCCCCCTCTTCACCCTCCCGCAGGTCCCAAGGTGCTCGGCAATGGCAACGGCTGACCGGCAGCAGCCTACAGCACCCTCCCGCAGGTCCCAAGGTGCCCGGCGATGGCAACGGCTTACCGGCAGCGGCCTACAGCACCCTCCCGCAGGTCCCAAGGTGCCCGGCAATGGCAACGGCTTACCGGCAGCGGCCTACGACGCGCTTTAGGCCGTGGGGAGAACCTGCGGGAGGGTTCCCCAAAAAGCCCTAGCCAGCGCCTTGACCTTCTTCCCCAACCAGAGTAGAATGAGGGCATACAGCCGGCAACCAGACCATTGGATCAGGAGTCATCCCTTATGTCTCCAGGACTGATACGCATCGAAGAAATCGCAGCCTACGAAGGCCAGGAAGTCACCATCCGGGGTTGGCTCTACAGCCGCACGGATAAAGGGCGCCTCCAGTTCCTGCGCCTCCGGGACGGCACCGGTATGGTCCAGGCCGTCGTCTTCAAGAAGGACGTCCCGCCTGATGTCTTCCGGGCTGCCCGGTCGCTCACCCAGGAGTCCTCCCTCATCGTCAGCGGTGTGGTGCGGGCCGATCAACGAGCCCCTGGCATCCCCGGCGGCTACGAGATCGGCGTCACCGATCTCCAGGTGGTCCAACGGGCCGAGGAGTACCCCATCCAACTCAAGGAACACGGTCCCGACTTCCTGCTGGATCACCGCCACCTCTGGATCCGCTCCCCCCGCCAGTGGGCGATCCTGCGGGTGCGGGCCACGGTCATCCGGGCCATCCGAGACTGGCTGGATGATCACGGTTTCGTCAACCTAGACACGCCCATCCTAACGCCGGCTGCTTGCGAAGGGACGACGACCCTCTTCGAGACCGACTACTTCGGTGAGCCGGCCTACCTGACCCAGAGCGGCCAACTCTACAACGAAGCGACCATCGCCGCTTTCGGTCGGGTCTACTGCTTCGGCCCCACCTTCCGGGCCGAGAAGTCGAAGACCCGCCGCCACCTCACCGAGTTCTGGATGGTGGAACCCGAGATCGCCTACTGCGACCTGGACGAACTGATGGAGATCGAGGAGCAATTCGTCAGCTACATCGTCCAGAGAACGCTGCGGGAGCGGGCCGCAGAACTGAAGCTGCTGGGACGGGACACGACACCGCTGGAGCGGGTGGTTCCCCCCTTCCCCCGCATCTCCTACGATGAGGCGCTAGAGTTGCTGGCCCAGATCCGCGAGGAGACCGAGGACGAGACGCTCCGGGCAATGCTGGAAATCGAGTGGGGAGATGACTTCGGCTCCCCCCACGAAACAGAACTGGCCCGGCGGTTCGACCGGCCCGTCTTCGTCTACGGCTATCCCACCCAGGCCAAGGCGTTCTACATGGAACCCTGGCCGGGCCGTCCCGAGGTCTCCAAGAGCGTGGACCTGCTGGCTCCCGAGGGATATGGTGAGATCACCGGCGGCAGCGAGCGGATCAGCGACCTGAAGCTGTTGGAAGAGCGTCTGGTGGAGCACAACCTGCCCCGCGAGGCCTTCGAGTGGTACCTGGACCTGCGCCGCTACGGCAGCGTGCCCCACAGTGGCTTTGGTTTGGGTGTAGAGCGCACGGTAGCCTGGATTTGCGGCATTGAGCACGTGCGGGAGACCATCCCCTTCCCGCGGATGCTCAAGCGAGCCTACCCATAGCGACGTTTCCGATGCTACGTACAGCCTTGTTTCTCCTCCTCATCACCTTAATCGTCTGGTTCCTGCTCTGGACCTGGGAGATGGGGGATCCGGGTAAGGCCCTGCGGGCCATGGTGGACACCATCGTCCGGGCTATCCAGAAGGTGGGCAACGCCATTCGTCGTCCCATGTACCGCATCCTGCGCCGATTGCCGGGAATGGCGCTCTGGATGCCGGTGGGCCAGTAGGGGTCATCGTCTGGGGACTTCTGCCGCAAACCCGGCCTGGATACCTATGTCCGGGCCGGGGGAGCAAAGTCTTCAGGACCGCCCCCCCAGCCGGGCGGTTCGGCCCGGTGGGCGGCCGGGAAGATGGCAAGACGTCGGCAGAGGGCACCGGGCTGCACCCCTCGCAAAGCAGTCAGGGAGAATCGGGTTATGAAAGGACGGGAAAGGCGCGGTGACTGGGGGATGGGTGTGTGGCGGGCCATCGTCCTGCTGATCACCCTCCTCCTCCTCCGAGGCTACGTCGCCCTGGAGGATTGGGTGTTGGCCCAGATGGCAGGAGCACTGGAGCGAGACTTGCTGCTGGAGACGATCCCGTTGGTCCTGCCGGGGCTGGCCGGCGCGGTCCTCTACCTGGGACTGCTGCCCCAGCCGCTCCGGTTCGGGTCCTTCCGCTTCAGCAGCGCCACCTTCGTCTTCCTGGGCTTGTTGCCGACTTACCTGGCATTGGGGCGGTTCCTGGGGCTGGCCCTGGGACTGCCGATGTGGGCTGTGGGAGGCAGCCAGGCTCCCCGTCTAGCTGCCCTATGGGCGCTGATCGCCGGCGCGGGGCTGGTCGCTTCGTTCATCCGGCCCATCCCCGTTCCCCCGGCCCAACCCACTTCCCAGCGGCAGGGTTACACAATTCAACAACAGCGGGCCTCAGGCCGGGATTGAGGCCAGGTCGGCCCACCCTAATGGGTGGCGACGCGATCCGTGGAACAACCCCACACCTTACGAGCGATGAACCCTGATCCGGTCGGCCTGGCCGCCGCGCGAGAGCGTGTGCGTCGCTGGATCTCGCTGCGAGACCCGGGCGAAGCTGCTGCCGTCTACTACGCCCTCTACCATCCACCGCAGCGTACCCAACTCTTCCTCCATCACGATGCCTCCGGCTTCGTGGATGGCTTCCTGGCTGTCTGCCAAACGGGACGGGACCTCTTCCGACCCGTGGTCGTCCTGCGGGCTGCAGAACCCTCCATCGCCGTAACCTTGTTGCAGGCGGGGTTGGTCCCCGGTCGCCCTTACATCATTCAGACCACCTCGCGTCTGGCCTCCACCCTGGAGGTGGTCCTGGAGGTGAACGTGGAGCGCCGGGGCGTCATCTTCGCCCTGGACCCCACCGCCTTCCGTCCCCTGCCCAACGTCTTGGTACAGCCGGCCCCCGGCCCCGACCGCGAGCGCTGGCGCTTCGTCATCCGCTCCCAGGGGCGGGTGGCCGCCGAGGCCGGCATCAACTGGCGCTCCCCCTTCTTCGCCGAACTCTACGTCTGGGTGCACCCCCAGGCCCGAGGGCGGGGGTGGGGGCGGGCGGTCCTCTCCGCCTGCACCGCCTCCCTCCTGGAAAGCCAGGTGCTGCCCCTCTACGTCGCCGAAGAGAGCAACGAGGCCGGCATCCGCCTGGCCGAGACGGTGGGCTACCGGGATACGGGCCGGCGCGAGGTCGAGGTGGAAGGGGTCTGCCGCCGCCGCACCCCCCAGATCGTCCGGCACAAGGAGGTCACCGATGCCTGAGTTCACCCTCCACTTCCCCCCCGACTTCCGCTGGGGGACGGCAACCAGCGCCCATCAGGTCGAGGGCAACAACACCAACAACGACTGGTGGCGCTGGGAGCAGGAAGAGGGGCACATCCTGCGTGGCCACCGATCGGGCCGCGCCTGCGATTGGTGGGAGCGGGCCGAGGAGGATTTCGACCGGGCGGCGGCGATGCACCAGAACGCCCACCGCCTCTCCGTCGAGTGGAGCCGCATCGAGCCCCAGGATGGGGTCTGGGACGAGGCAGCCCTGGAGCGCTATCGGACGATGGTCCAGGGGCTGCGCCAGCGGGGGATCGAGCCGATGGTCACGCTCCACCACTTCACCAATCCCCTCTGGCTGGCCGATATGGGCGGCTGGGAGCGGGAGGAGGTGGTCATCCCCCGCTTCCGTCGCTTCGTCCGCCGGGTGGTGGAGGCGCTGGGCGACCTGGTGGACCTCTGGTGCACGCTGAACGAGATGAACGTTTACGCCGTGCAGGGCTATCTGATGGGGGTCTGGCCGCCGGGGAAGCAGGACTTCGGCCTGACGATGCGGGTGCTGCGCACGATGCTCCGCGCCCACGCCGCCGCCTACGAGGCGATCCACCAGGTGCAGCCCGAGGCCCGGGTGGGCATCGCCCACGCGATGATCATCTTTGACCCGGCCAACCCCGGCTCCCCGCTGGACCGCTGGGCGGCCCGCCAGCAGGACAAGCTTTTCAACCAGGCCATCCTGGACGCGCTGCTGCGGGGCCGGCTCCCTCTCCTGGGAGGTGGCCCCTTCCTGCGCGGTGTCCGGGGGACGCTGGACTGGATCGGCCTCAACTACTACACCCGGCGGATGGTCGCCTTCGACCGCCGGGAGGCCAAAGCGCTCTTCGGGCGCAACTTCATCAAAGAGGGGGCGGAACAGTCCGATGGGGGCTACGGCGAGGTCTATCCCAAGGGGCTCTTTCGGCTCCTGCGCCGGCTCTCCCGCTACGGCCTGCCCCTCTACGTCACCGAGAACGGCCTGCCCGACGCCGACGACGACCAGCGCCCCCGCTTCCTCATCACCCACCTGCGCCAGCTCTGGAAGGCCCTCCAGGGCAACATCCCCGTCTACGGCTACTACCACTGGTCGCTGGTGGACAACTTCGAGTGGGCGGAAGGGTGGACCCTGCGCTTTGGGCTGATCGAGGTGGACCCGGAGACCCAGGAGCGGCGGATGCGGCCCAGCGGTGAACTCTACGGCGAGATCTGCCGGGCCAACGCCATCACCCACGAGATGGTTGCCCGCTACGCCCCCGAGGTGATGGAGAGACTCTTCCCCGGATAAGAATGGGAGGGGCTATGGCCACGCGGACAGGGAACGCACATCCAGGTCGGATCCCTTCACCCGATGCACCAGCGTCTCGTCGGCGGTGACGAGGGGGAGAGACAGACGCCTGCTCAAGGCCACATACACGGCATCATAGGCCGTTATCCCATAAGCCGTGCCCAGTTCCAAAGCATCGAGGACCAAATCCATTGTGGAAATCACTCGCAAGGGCAGGCGGATCAGATCGGATACATCCTGCCGGGCGGCATCGGGTGAGTAGCCAAAGTGCTGGACGTATTTCCAGAGGATGTTGGCGCATTCGACAAAGAACAGATCTGGCACGTAAAAGCGAGCGGGCGGCGTATCAGTCAGATGATTGAAGAGGTCTTCAACACGGTCAGAGAGAGGCTCAAGGAGGAAAAGTTTGATACCCACACTGGCGTCGAGGACGCAATCAAAATTCATCGGCCTCGATCCTGGCGGAGAAGGGTTGTGCTATCGGGGGCGTTGACGGCGGCGGGGTTAAAAAAACGACGACGACGAATGGAGGCCAGAACAGCCTGGGGAGAGGCCTCCGCCTCCTCAAGCGCCCATTCGAGCAAGGCGATGACCTCAGCACTCAACGAGCGGCGCTGAGCTTGGGCACGGCGTTTGAGGCGAGCGTAGAGCTCCTCGGGCACGTTCTGGACGTGGAGGATAGTCATCGGTCTTGACCTCCTACGAATTCCAAATTTATGATACCACGGACAGGCTCTTTGTGCAACTATCCTACGGTGAGGGGGACGAGATGCGTTTGAACCGTGATTGCTGCACCGGCTGTGGCTACTGCCTCCTCGTCTGCCCCCACGACGCCCTGGGCAACGATGGCTGGGCCTTCCTGCGGCCGGAACGGTGCACCGACTGCAACGCCTGCCTCTACGCCTGCCCCAACGGCTGCTTCACCCCCGACCGGCCCCCACGCCGCCGCGCCCGGAACTACGGCGATGGCTACGACGCCCTCATCATCGGGGCCGGCTTGGGCGGGCTGATGACGGCGGCAGCCCTGGCCCGTCAAGGTTGGCAGGTCGCCCTCTTCGAGCAACTGGGCTTCCCCGGCGGGCGCTACACCGAGATCCGCTACCACGGCTACCAGATCACCACCGGGGCCTGGACGCCCCTGGGGCCTCGCAGCAACATTGGGCGCTTCCTGGCCGAGGTGGGGGCCCAGGTGCGCTGGATCACCCTGCGCGACCGGGCCGTTGGCGGGCGGGTCCCCGACCTCTTCCACATCGCCTTCGCCGATGGCCGCTACTACCGCCGCTTCGACGAGTTCCTCACCTCCCGAGAGATGCGGGCCTACGCCCGGGCGCTGGCGATGGGCCGGCGGCCCGGTGCCGAGGGGATCAGCATCCACGACCACCTGGCCCGGTGGGTGCCCAACCCCGACCTGCTGGCCGTGGCCGACGCCAACGTCTGCACCGCCTCAGGGCTGCGGGCCACCCAGGTGCCGGCCAGCGAGTACACCGTCATCGTCCAGGAGACGCGGGCCGTGGGCGCCGACTTCGGCTTCCCCATCGGCGGCCCCCGGGCCATCGTCCAGGCGCTGCTCCAGGTGGTGCGGAAGGCAGGAGGACGTCTCTTCACCCGCAGCCCGGTGACCCGCATCCTGCTGGAGGACGGGCGGGCCGTGGGCGTCCAACTGGCGACGGGGGAACAGGTGCGGGCAACCCGGGTGATCCACAACGGCGGGCCGGCCCGGCTGCGACGGCTGGTGGGCGAGGAGAACCTGCCCGCCGACTACCGGGCCCGGCTGCGGGGCCTCAAGGACGTCCCCTGCGGAGCCCTGGTCCTGGGGCTCCGGGAGCCCCTCTTCCCCGAGGTGCCGATGCTCCTCACGCCGGGAGCCCAGCGGGTCGTCGGCATCTTCGCCCCCACCTTCTTCGATCCCACCCTGGCCCCGCCGGACCGCCACCAGGTGGACGTCTTCTTCCCCCTGGAGTCGGAGGACCGGCGGGCGGAGCTGGCCCGGGTGTGGGAGGACCTGCGCACCCTCTTCCCCCGCCTGGACGCGCTGGTGGAGGTGGCGGTGCCGATGCTCTTCACCGGCGGCTGGACGGGGGCGGAGAGCGGGCAGTACGTGGGGCAGACGGGGGAGGCCCGCCTCTCCCCTCAGACGCCCATCGAAGGGCTCTACCTGGTGGGGATGGACCTGCAGGGGAGCGCCGTGGCCGGGGACATCGTGCCCCTGGGGGTGCGCCGGCTGCTGGAGGTGCTGGCGTGAACTGGCGCGATCCCTCCTACCTGCTGCGAGGCACCGAGCGCCAGCGGGCCGCCTACCGCCTGCTCCGGGAGCTGCGCCTTTTCGAGGATCTGCGGGATTACACCCCCGTCCTGGTGGGCACCATCCCCCTGGGGATTGACGTGGCGGGGAGCGACCTGGACATCGTCTGCGAGGTCCAGGTCCCGGAGATGGAGACCTTCACCCGCCGTGTGACCGCCGCCTTCGGTCACCAACCCGACTTCCACCTCAAACGGAAGCGGATCAACGGCCTCCCCACCGTCGTGGCCGGCTTCACCGCCTCGACGGAGGGGTACACCTTCCCCGTCGAGATCTTCGGACAGCCCCGGCCGGTGACGGCTCAGAACGCCTACCGCCATATGGTCGTCGAAGCCCGGCTTCTGGCCCTGGGGGGCGAGCCGGCCCGGCGGGCGATCCGGCGGCTGAAGCAGCAGGGCCTCAAGACGGAGCCCGCCTTCGCCCGCTACTTCCGCTTGGAGGGGGACCCCTACCAGACCCTGCTGGAGCTGGCCGCCCTGGACGACGAGGCCCTGGCCGCCGTGTGCGGACTGCGGACGGCGGACCACCGAGCGCCGACCGCCGATCGCTAGGCCGCTAGGCCGCTAACCGCTAACCGCTAGGCCGCTGAGAGATTATGGACCACTTCCGATGGATCGCACCCTTCTACGACCGCCTCTTCGGCTTCCTGGAGCCGGGCCGGCTGGCAGAACTGCTGGCTCCCCGGCCAAGTGACCGTCTCCTGGACGTCGGCGGGGGAACGGGCCGGGTGGCCCAGCACTTCCGGGCGACGGTGCGGGAGGTCTGCGTGGTGGACCTCTCCCGAGGAATGCTGGACCAGGCCCGGGCCAAGGCGGGGCTGCGGGCCTGCCGGGGGCGGGTGGAGCGGCTCCCCTTCGCCGACGGGAGCTTCCAGCGCATCATCGCCGTGGACAGCTTCCACCACTTCCAGGACCACCCCCAGGCCGCCGTCGAACTGGTCCGGGTGCTGGCCCCTGGAGGGCGGCTGGTCGTCGAGGAGCCCAACATCGAGCGCTGGCCCGTCAAGCTCATCGCCCTGGCGGAGGCGCTGGCCCTGATGCGCAGCCGCTTCTACAGCCCGTCGGACCTGGCCCGCCTCTTCCAGGCCGCCGGCGCCCGCGTCACCCTGTACGACGACGATGCGCTGAACTATTGGGCCGTCGTGGAGAAGTGAAGCGTGAAACGTAAAGCGTGAGGGAGGGATGAAGCATTTCGTCGCCATTGCCGGCAACATCGGCGTGGGCAAGTCCACCCTGACCGGCCTCCTGGCCACCCGCCTGGGCTGGGAACCCTTCTACGAGGCGGTGGACGACAACCCCTATCTGGCCGACTTCTACCGGGATATGCGGGCCTGGAGCTTCCACTCGCAGGTCTTCTTCCTCTCCCGTCGGCTGCGTCACCACCGCCAGCTCCTACAGCGCCCCAACGCCGTCGTCCAGGACCGAAGCATCTACGAGGATGCCGAGGTCTTCGCCCGCAACCTCTACGAACGGGGGCAGATGGACCGACGGGACTACCAGGTCTACCGGGAGCTCTACGAGACCATCGTCAACTTCCTCCCCCCGCCCGACCTGGTCGTCTACCTACGGGCTTCCGTCCCCACCCTCCAGAAGCGGATTGCGATGCGGGGTCGGGACTTCGAGCGGACCATCACGGCGGATTACCTGGAACGGCTCAACCAGCTCTACGAACGGTGGATCGCCCACTTCACCCTCTGCCCGGTGCTCACCGTGCCGGCCGATGAGCTGGATTTCGTGATGTACGACCGCCATCTAGAACTGATCGTCGAGAAGGTCCTGGAGAAGCTCCAGGGCCGGGACGAGGTCGTCTTCAACCCGTAACCCGCAGCACGGAGGTATCCATTCAGCCTACCCTCCCGCAGGTCACCGGTCGCTAACCTGCGGGAGGGTGAACAGTTACGCACGGAGAGGCTCCTATGGCTCACCTCTTTTCCCCGCTCACCCTTCGCAGCGTCACCCTGCGCAACCGCATCGTCCTCTCGCCCATGTGCCAGTACTCGGCCGGCGAGGACGGTCAGGCTACCGACTGGCATCGGGTCCACTACGGGGCGCGGGCCATCGGCGGGGTCGGCCTGATCCTGCTGGAGGCGACGGCCGTCGAGGCCCGAGGTCGGATCAGCCGGGCCGACCTGGGGTTGTGGGAGGATGCCCAGATCGAGCCCCTGATCCCCCTCGTCCGCTTCTGCCGGGAGCAGGGCGCAGTGATGGGGGTTCAACTGGCCCACGCCGGCCGCAAGGCCTGGAGCGCCCACCGAGGCGTCGGCCCGGCCACCCCCGTGGGTCCCAGCCCCCTCCCCCACGACGAAGGCTGGGTGGTGCCCCACGCCCTGGACCTGGAGGAGATCGAGGGGATCGTGGCCGCTTTTGCCGCCGCCGCCCGGCGGGCCCTCGCCGCCGGCTTCGACGTGGTGGAGGTCCACGCTGCCCACGGCTACTTGCTCAACCAGTTCCTCTCCCCCCTGGCCAATCGGCGCGACGACGACTACGGCGGCCCGTTGCGCAACCGAGCCCGCCTGCTCCTGCGGGCCGTCGAGGCGGTGCGGGCCGTCTGGCCCGAGGAGCGCCCCCTCTTCGTGCGCATCTCGGCCACCGATTGGGCCGAAGGGGGCGTGACCGTTGAGGATCAGGTACAGGTGGCCCGCTGGCTCAAAGGACGGGGCGTGGACCTGGTGGACTGCTCGTCAGGCGGCATCGGGCAGCCGCCCCCGGACCGGGTGGGGCCGGGGTATCAGGTCCCTTTCGCCGAGCGGATACGGCGGGAGGCAGAGATCCCCACGATGGCCGTGGGGCTGATCACGACGCCGGAGCTGGCCGACGAGATCGTGCGCAACGGTCGGGCCGATCTGGTGGCCCTGGGCCGGGAGCTGCTGCGCCACCCCCACTGGCCCCTGGATGCAGCCCACGCCCTGGGATGCCCCTTCCCCTGGCCTCGGCAGTACCGGCGGGCAGCGCCGGCCAAGGCAGGCTGACGAGCAACAGACCTCCGAGGTCCTTCAGATCTCGGAGGTCTGGGAAGAAGCCGAAGCGCCGGCGGCCTCGGAGCAAGAAGCGCTAGGGGTGTTGCCCCCCACCGGCGGGAGCACCCCCGCCCCCCCTCAGGGTGAGCCGGCCTGCTCTACCGACGACCAGGGGAGGCACCAAGGGCCGAGGCACTGAGGGGCAGGGGGCAGGGGGCAAGGGACCAAGCGACCAGCCTTCCCGCCTCGCCGCTCGAACGACCCGGCCAACCCGGTGCATCTCCCAGGGTGGTGATCGTGGCCCGGTTGACGGCCGGTCGGGTTGCGCCCCCCTGACCGGGAGGGGTCTATCCCTCCCCCTCTGCCAAGCGTGCCCCCACGCTCGGCCCTCCTCGCACGCCTATCCCCACCCCCTTGACAAATCGAGAAGACGCTCTGGTATAAACACGAGAGCACCTTTGGGGTATACTACCCCTATGTCTTATCCACCCAACTCCCTGAAGGAGGTGCTCTCGTGTCCCTACAAAGTATACCACCCGAAGCCCGTTTGCGCCACCTGGAGGGCCACTACGCCGACCGCGTCGCCGCCTTCCGCCAACGGCTCGCCGCCCTCGGCCCCGACCGGGTCCTCATCGTCCTCCTGGACATCGGCAAGAACGTCCACTGGGCCGGCGCCTGGACCGCCGCCGATGAGGAGCTGGTCGCCCCCT
>Ga0256830_1000305_pt1 | contig 43140 bp, 65 predicted proteins | sample 128326metaG_FD_190537 | JGI IMG/M metagenome (GOLD analysis project Ga0256830, IMG submission 190537) | Hydrothermal vent microbial communities from Lau Basin, Pacific Ocean - 128-326 | ecosystem: Environmental > Aquatic > Marine > Hydrothermal vents | place: Pacific Ocean: Lau Basin | collected...
GCGCGAGAAGATCCTGTCCCACCCGAAGGTCAAGGAGAAGGCGGATGCCATCCGCGCCGCGCGGGAGGCGGCCGAAGGCGAGCTGGACTTTGCCGACCTGGCGTAAGGGGCTCCCTACCCCCGCAACCTTGGGCGGCCGAGTGCCGCCTTTTTTTGTCTGCGCGCTTTGTGGGGCCTCGCCTGTTGGGATTAGAGGATTCTACAGGCAGTCGGCAAAAGTAGGGATAAAGGATACGCCTCTGCCGTAGGCTTGTACGACTGGCACCGCCTACCCGGCTGTGCTATAATATCGGTGAAGTCGCAGGATGGGCCTGTGACAAAAACGGAGGAACCAACCAATGGCAAAACGCACAGTGAGCCTTAAGGTGGATCAAGAGAATGGCCGGATCGTCTTCTCGGCCGGCCCCGTGGTGCAGCTGCCGGCGTACCACGACATCCCCGAGAGCATTAGGCACAGGCTGTGGAACGCTGCAGTGGCGGACTTTTTGCAGTCCCGCACGTCCCAGCTTTCCAAGGCTGGGGCGGAGGCCCGGGCGCGGGGCATGAAGGAAGTTATCGCCCTGTGGAAGGGCGGTGAATGGGCATCCCCGCGTGCGGCCGGTGCGCCTACGGTCCGCGTCGAGGTGGAGGCCCTTGCCCGCCACTACAAGACGTCCGTCGCCGCCGTGCAGCGCAAGTTGCGCGACCTGCCGGAGGAACGGCGGGAAGCGCTGTTCAACTCCCCGCAGATTCAGCGCTTGGCGGAGAAGATCCGCAAAGAGCGCCAAGCCGCCGAAGGCGCGGATCTGGACTTTGGGGATCTGTTGGAGGCGTGATCCCCTCTTGGCCGGGCCGGGGACGCCACGGACTGGCATCCCTGTCCCGGCTGTGCTATAATTCAGACATGAAGTCCCGGGTGGTCCGGGACAGCCCAAAGGAGGCAGATATGGACAGCCTTAGGCAGGTCGCGCGCGAGTACGCGCTGTCGTGCTATGCCCGCAGGTTTTATACCTGCGGGGGTGTTGAAGTGGGGATCTTGTTGCTCCGCGACGAGATCCCCACGCCGCCGTGGGCGTGTGACGGGGCGGCGGTACTCCGCCGCCTATACACCGACCGCTTCTTGGCGGTCACCGCTACCGCCCGGCGGGACTGGGGCCTGCCGGACGCCTTCGCCATCCCGGTCCCGGATATACCGGGTTGGCGAGTTCGGCATTCGCTGGTCGATTACGACCAGCACGGTAGCAGTTATAGTGCTATGCGGGACGTTTGGACATACGTCCCGCTATAGCCCCTGCCCGTCCCACCCCCTCCCCTTTGCCCCGCCTCAGCGCGGGGCTTTTTTTTTGTCCCCTTGGTTTTGCTTTTGGCCGGGTGGGGATCCGTAGGCCCTGCCATCCAGGCCCCCGCCCGACCCCCCATCGGCCCCCCGGCCGGCCGGCCTTTGAGACCCCTCACGGTAATTTACCTCGATTTTCCAACTCAGCCCCCAAGTCCGGACCACCTAGCGCCCCGCACCCCCACCCTCTATTATATACTCATGCCATCGCGCCTACACGAAGCTCTCGCCGACGCCCTGCTCGCGAATCCCAGCGCGCGCCAGCGCGACATCGCGAAGCAACTTGGCGTAACAGAGGCGTGGCTGAGCACGGTGAAGAACTCCGACGCCTTCAAAGCCTATTATGAGAAGCGGAGAAAGGAGTTCAACGAAAAGCTACATGAGGCCACGGTGGCGAAGCTCTACGCAACCGCCATCGAAGCCGCGCAAAGAGTCCTAGAGGCGGTGGGGGACGAGGATTGTCCTGCGGATTTTGCTCTCGAAGCGCTCGACACCAGCTTGAAGCGACTAGGCTACGGCGCGGGCGGCACGAGTGTGGTTATTGATAATTCAACGACGCAGCTTGGAGTAGCTGTCGTGGATAGGGGCATTCTGGAGGAGGCAAGAAGGAGAATGCTTAATGGAGTGGCGGAAAATCGGCCCGCTGCGCTGGGCGGAAGTAGCGGAGCCGCCAGACTTCTCGAGGCGGAGCCCGAGGCCGATCGGGGTGAAGGGGAAGGGGATCAGGTACGAGCGCCAGGCGCACCAGTATCTGATTAAGAAATTTGGCACGGGCTATGCGCCAGGAGTCTGGTTCAGGTATCTTGAGGAAGGTGCAACTAAGCCGCGCTTCTGTCAGACTGATGGAATTTGGATTGATCCAAAGGCAGGCCGAATCGTAATTATCGAGATCAAGCTCCGGCATACGAGCGTTGCGTGGTTTCAGCTAAATGAGCAATACTATCCAATCATCCGCCACCTATTTCCGGAGAGTATGTGGAAGATTGGATTATGCGAGGTCGTTGCATGGTATGCGCCTAATGTGCCAATCCCCGGGACGGTGAAGTTGCTATCCGACCCCCGGAAGGCCCTCCCCGGCGCATACGGAGTCCATATATGGAACCCGCGGTACAAGAAATAGACCTCCGTGAGGCGGCCGTCCTAGGGGCGACGGACGGGGTCTTATTCTCCCACGTCTTTTTCCCGAAGACCTACCGCGTGCCAAGTCCCCCCATGCACTACGAGATGTGGGATAGTTTTCTTACGCCCGACCGCCGGTTTATTTCCTTCCAAGTATTCCGCGGCGGCGCTAAGACGACAATCTGCCGCACGAATATCGCACACCGAGTCGCCTACGCAATCTCGCGGACGATTCTCAATATCGGCAAATCCGAGGACGCGGCCTCTAAGACAATCCAATGGCTGAAGCGGCAGGTCGAGCACAATACCCGCTACGCGTCGACCTTTGGGCTCCGGCCGGGGAATAAGTGGACGGAGACGGATATAGAGATTGTGCATGAGGTCGAGGGGATTACGATCCGTTGTATTGGGATGGGCATAACTGGCTCCGTCCGCGGTCTCAATATCGACGACCACCGGCCGGATTTCATCATCTTGGATGACGTGTTGGATGAGGAGAATTGCGCCACTCCCGAGCAGCGGCGGAAGGTGACGGAGAAGATCTTCGGCGCGGTGGAGAAGAGCCTCGCCCGCCCCGCGGATAATCCACGGGCGCAAATGGTAATGCTCCAGACCCCCATCGACGTCGATGATGCAAGCGAACTCACCATGCAGGATCCCGAGTGGCATCCGGTGAGGTTTGGATGCTTCGATGAGGATGGGGAATCCCGCTGGCCCGCGCTCTTCCCGACGGAAGAACTACGGAAGCAGAAAGAGAGCGCCATCGCCCGCAATATGCTGTCCATTTGGATGCGGGAGATGGAGTGTAAGGTTGTCGCTGATGAGAAGCGGTACTTCCGCCCATGGTGGCTCAGTGAGTGGACCACTCGACCCGAAGTCGGCTTCCTTGCGGTGCTGGCGGTTGACCCGTCGCCGCCGAAGGATGAGGAGCCGGAGAAGCGCAAGACGAAGGATCCGGACCCCGAGGTGCTATCCGTTGTTGGGATTGTCGGCGGGAAGCTCATGGTCCTAGAGACGGTTGTGATTCAGGATCCTAATCCCGCCGTCACCCTTACGACGATGCGCAGTCTGATGCTTAAGTGGCGCGTGAAGGCGATTGGGGTAGAGACTGTCGCCTATCAGGCTACTCTGAAGTGGCTCATCGATGAGAAGATTCGGCGCGGCGATTTGCCGGCTGTTCCGGTCTATAAGATTGACGACAAGCGGAAGAAGACGAAGCGCATTCGCCACACCTTTACAAGTGCCATTGAGGAGTTCGGCACCATTTATATCCATCGGACGATGGAGACCTTTCGGCAGCAGTTTGAGGACTACCCGGATGTGAAGCACGATGACGTCCTGGATTCCGTCGCAATTGGGATTCAGACGCTCGAGCGGTATAGGAATCTGACCTACGACGAAGACGGGAATGTGCTCGAAGAGGGCTTTACTGATCTCTTCGACGCGAAGATGGATACGAGTATTTACGCAGCGCCATGAATGTCGAATTGCCATATGGCTCCAAGCGGCACGCCCGCGTGTTGAAGGAGCTCTGTACGCGGCGGGACTACGCTGAGCGGCACATGACGGAATATTATTCCGAGCTTGCCCAGGCGGAGGACGATGCGAATTTCTATATTAAGGAGACGGAAGGGGACGCGCTGCGGCGGGTAGCTAGGGATGCTGGGCGGCCGCAATATACCACTATTGTGGTCCCGTACTCGTATGCTCTTATGCTCACCGCGCATAGCTACTTTGTGAGCGTGTTCTTGGGGCGGAATCCTGTGCATCAGTTCTCTGGCCGGAATTCGGATGGACAGCAGGGCGTCCTTCCGTTGGAGGCCATTATCGACTACCAGGTCCGCGTTGGGCGGCATGTTGCGCCGTATATTATTTGGCTGCTGGATGCCTGTAAGTATGGCATCGGGATCCTGGGTGTCGACTGGCGGGAGGATCGCGGAAAGGCCGTCTCCTATGAGGAGGTGGAAGAGACGATATTTGGCATCCCGACGGGGAGGAAGAAGAAAGTCAAAGTCGTCGAGGAGACGGTAAATTTCCTCGGAAATGGGGTCTTTAACATTCGGCCGCAGGATGCGTACCCAGATCCGCGCGTTGCGCTGTCGGACTATCAAAGCGGGGAGTTCTTCGGGCATCGGATTGAATTGCTTTGGCATCAGTTCCTCGCCGGAGTGGAGAGTGGGAAGTACATTAATGAGGAGGTGATGCGGAAGCTGTACTTGGGCGGCGTGAGGAAGCGGCGGGATGAGAGTTCCTTGCGCCTCCCTGACACAACTGATGCCTATGTGGCGTCGAAGAAGGCCCTCGCGCCCTTCGAGGGATTTCAAATGGAGGTAGAGATTATCCCGCGGGAATGGGGACTGGATGGCTCGACGGAGCTGGAGCGCTGGGTCTTCACCGTTATTGCGGACGAGGTTGTGATTCAGGCGCGGCCTTGTGGAGCGCTGCATGGGAAGTTCCACTACTGTGTGCTTGAAGTGGATTTGGAGGGGTATGGGTTTAAGAAGCGCGGGCTGATGGAGATCGGCAAGCCCCTCAATCACACGATGACGTGGTTGTTGAATAGCCACTTCCACAATGTCAGAAAGACCCTCAATAATGAGTTCATTGTGGATACGGGGCTGATTAATGTGGCGGATTTGAAGAACCCCAATCCTGGCCGCTTCATTCGTGCGAAGGCTTTTGCCATGGGGGCGCGGCTGAGTGATGCTATTCAGCAGCTTACTACTGTCGATGTGACCAGGACGCATATAAGCGACATGCAGCTTATTGCGACCTTTATGCAGCAGCTCCTTGGAGTGTCAGATTGGTTTACCGGCGGCCCGCCAACTCGGAGCTCGCGTAGGACGGCCACTGAAGTGCGGACGAATTCCACTGGCAGTATGACTCGGATGCAGACCGCCGCGCTGTATCAGAGCTCGCTAGGGTGGGAGTTGCTGGCGCAGATCCTCGTCCAAAATACGCAGCAATACATGGATGAGGAGTTGCAGCTGCGCGTCGCGGGGGATGCTGTTGGGGCTGAGCAATTCATCCGCGTATCGCCGGAGGATATTGCCGGGTTCTTCGATTATGTGCCGGCCGATCCCAGTGCGCCGCCGGATAAATTCGCAATGGCGAATCTTTGGAGGGAGTTTCTGAAGGATATTATTGCCGTGCCCGGCCTGGCGCAGGGATGGGATTTGAATAAGATTGTGAGCTATGTCATGCAGCTCGCGGGGGCGAAGAATGTCAATCAGTTTCGCATCCAGGTGATGGATGATGAGGATGTCATCCGTCAGGCGATGATGGGGAACTTAGAGCCAATAGGAGGTCGTGGTGGAGGAAATACCGGAGTTCAATCTGCTGGAAACCTACAGCCGGGAAGAGCTGTATCAGTTGAGGAAGGAGCTGGCGAGCCTGGACAAATCCCTGGTATGGGATCTACTGGTTAAGACATGCAACTCGAGCGTCTTTTTCTTAGTGCAGCGGCTTGCGGCGCCCGCCGATACTCAGGACGGGCTTATAAAGAAGGAGCATCTGGCGGGGAAGGCGACGGCGTATTCGGCAATCGCTGGGTTGCCCGAGGTGTGGAATGAGATGCTTAATGAAGTTTTGAAGGAGGAAGAAGATGGCTGAGGAAGCTATGGAGAAGAATGTGAACCCGATGCCGGGGGAAACTGCCGCCGGAAGTGGTGGCTCAGGTGGGATCGATTGGAACGCGGTCCTGGCTGACTTCGAAGGTGAGGAGGAATCGGCGCTGGAGAGTGAGGAGGGCGCTGAGGAGGAGACCACTTCGGAGGAGGCCGAAGAAGAGACGTCCACGAGTGAGCAGGACGAAAGCGAGGAAGGCGAAGAGGAGGGCGATGGAGGCGAAGATGAAGGTGCCTCCGAGGCCCAGTCTTCGGCGGAGGAAGAATCCGCGGAAGCCGATGCGGCGAAAGAGTCCTACGAGACGAGGCTTACTCCGGAGAAGATTGAGGAGAAGCTGGCGGAGGAGCGCAAGAAGCTCGTCGCTGAGTTGGAGAAGCGGTTTGCTATCTCTGAGGAGGAAGCTGAGGAGCTGATTGCAGAGCCGCAGAAGGTTTTGCCGCGCTTCAAAGCGCAGCTTATGGTGGAGTTGTACGAGAATCTACTGCGTGCCGTTCACACGACCGTGCCGGCGATTGTCGATTCCGTCCAGCAGTATCGGAGCCAGGCGGATGAGTACGAGCGGGCGTTCTTTGAGCGGTGGCCGGAGCTGAAGGATGAGAAGTATCAGGATGCGCTCTTGCGGATGGCGACTGCCTACCGGCAGGCGAATCCTGATGCGAGCCCCGAGGACTTTATTGAGGAAGTCGGGGCGCAGGCGATGGTCAGGTTCAAGATCACGCCCAAGGGCGGCGGCGAGGAGCGGCTGCCTGAAGGGAAGCGGAAGATGCGGGATGTTGAAAAGACCCCGCCTTCGCGACCGAAGGGCGGCGCTCAGCCTGGAAAGGTGAAGCGGACGCAGGTAGAGGAGTTCTTTGAGGAAATCACTGCGCTTGATGAGGAGGGATAAGAGATGCCTGCTGTAACTGGACTGAGAGGAACTGGAGACTGGGGGCCTGACGAGCGGCCCAAGAACTTCCGTGAGATGATCCTGTGGCTGAATCCGAATGGGGATGCACCGCTACAGGCGCTCATGTCGAAGATGCGGAAGGAATCCACGGATGACCCTGAGTTTTCGTGGTGGGAAGAGACGAATGTCGTGTGGCGGGGTGCCATCAATAATGGTGCGGGCTACACGGCGACGGACACCACGCTGACCATCGATACGGCGGATGCCTTGGAGCTGAAGAAGGGCGACCTGCTGCTGGTCGAGACGGCGGAGGACACCGCGTATAGCGCGGAGATTATGGAGATCGCAAGTGATCCGACCTCCAGCACGTCGATCACCGTCACGCGGGGTGTCGCTGGGTCAACGGCGGCTGCGCTGCCGGATAACACCTTCCTGACGAAGATCGGCAATGCGAACGAGGAAGGCAGCCGCGCGCCCACCGCGACGAGTCGGAATCCGACGAAGCAGTTTAACTACACTGAGATTCAGAAGGATTCCTACTCAATCACTGGCACCGCCGAGGTGACGAAGGCGCGTACTGGGGATCCGGTGAAGAACGACAAGAAGCGGAAGATGTTCGACCATTTCGCCGCTCTTGAGTTCACTTCGATCTTCGGGAAGCGCTTCGAGACCACCGGCGCCAATGGGAAGCCCAAGCGGTACTCGGGCGGGCTGATGTACTTCCTCGCAGATGCGGCGACCAATCGCGGGATCACTTCAGCGATGCAGATTTGGGGTGCCGCGGCGACGGAAGACACCTTCATCGACGCCATCGCCCCGATGTTCGACTATCGGACGGATGATGGGAATGTCGACACCCGAATCGTGCTGTGCGGGAATGGGTTCCTGACCAACCTGAACAAGCTGGTGAGGAACAGTGCCAGTACGCGGATTCAGTACGATGGGAAGATCGACTTCTACGGGCTGAGTCTGCGGCAGTTCACCATCCCGCAGGGAACGCTGTACCTGAAGACCCATCCGCTGTTCAACCAGCATGGGCGGTACACGAACTCGGCGCTGTTCATCAACCCGAGTGCGATTCGGTGGCGGTACATGAATGGACGCGATACCAAGTTCAAGGACAATGTGCAGCTGCCGGACGAGGACGCGCGTAGGGGGTATTGGCTCACCGAAGGTGGGATCGAGGTCAACTACGCTCGGACCATGCAGTACCAGGGCAACTTCCAGATCTAAGGAGGGAGTGTGGCCGTTTGGGAGGGCTTCGGCCCTCCCGCCTTTTAACCAGATGAACGACTATATCATCTTTAGGAAGAATCCACTTGGCCTCCCGATTGGGACGAGGCTGGAGCTGACGGACTATGGATTTGAGAAGGTCATTTGTCGGCAAGTCGATGGGAGGAGTGTCGGTGTGGGGTACTATGGGATTGTGTACCCGACTGAGGCACTTGCGGACTACGTTGTGAAGATTTGCAACGAAGGGTTTGATGAGAGGGCGTTTCTGAAGACCTATAGGAGGAGGACGCTTGAGGTAAAGCTGACGGAGGAAGAGGCGTCCTTTGACCCGGAGGAGTTTGGGTATCGGGAGCCTAGTAGGGAGGTGTAACGGGGGCCGATATCGTAAGTGGTATTGGGGGCTAACTAGAGGAGGTGCGAAATGGGCTGCAAAAAACATCGTAAGAAGGGCAAGATGCCGCCGAGGCGGAAGTAAGAAGTGGCTGGACCGACGATAGAAGGCACCTACACCGCTACGGCAAGCGGTGTTGAGACGTGGGACATCACGGGTGTCGTCATACCCTCTGGTCTCACGGACGGCCTTCTCATCGTCGGTAACAGCTACGAGTATGGTAACAACGGAAACGAGTCCAATGTTACTGGAGTGCAGATAGATCCTGGTGGGGCAAATCAGGCGGATTTTACCAAGATCAATAACGCGTCTGTCTTTGGATCGTATGGGAACGAGGCAAGCCTGTGGTACTTGGCCGATGCGAATATTCCACCTGCTGGAACTTATACCATCAGGATTACGACCAACCTGCCTAGTGGGTATGCCTACACGGTCTATGCGGCGAGTGGGTGTTATGTGCTGTCGGGCGCCAAGCAGACGGGGATCCCCGATGCGCAAAACACACAGACTGCGACGACGAGCACGGGAGTCACGACAAGCCTGACGACCGTGGCGGCGGACACCATTTTGATTGGTAGTTACTCGCAGGGGGATAATAACGCGCCGACCGCCAATTCTGGACAGACTGTTGCATGGGATTTAGCTAGTGGTACGAGTCGAGGGACGAGTTCCTATAAGCAGCTGACGAGTGCTGGGTCAGCATCGCTTGGATACACGCACGCATCGAGTAATCGCGTCGCGCATGCAATTGCATCGCTGGCAGCGTCTGGTGCGGCGACTAGGACCCTTACCACGTCGCTTGATGCGGCTTTGAGGAAGATTGGAGTTACGAAGTCCACTACTCTTGATGCCGCGCTTCAGAAGCAAGGGCTGTCGTTGCAGACTACGCTCGATGCCGCGCTGCAGATAGCAAGGCAGCTGAGTGCGACTGCCGATGCCGCGCTTCAAGGGAGCAAAGTAAAGACTACCACCCTAGATTCTGCTTTGCAGGCGCAAAGGCAGCTCCAAGCGACGCTAGATGCGGCGTTGCAAAAGGCACTCCAACTGAGTGTTACTCTTGATGCTGTGTTGCAGGATGGGAGTTCGACGACTAAGACACTCACGACTACCCTTGATGCGGCGGTGAAGGCTCTAAGAGGGCTTCAGGTGACGATGGATGCTGCTGTGAAGGCCATCGGGGTTCTGCGGCAAACGACGCTGGATGCGGCTATTCAGCGTGTGGGGAATTTGCTGAGTGTTGCGTTGGATGCCGTGCTTCAGCGGCAGCAGGCTTTGCAGGTTGTCCTTGATGCTGCGATTAAGGGTACGAAACAGAAGAGCGTTGTGCTGGATTCTGCCCTTGTGCGGCGGTATGCGCTTACGCTGTCTCTTGATGCGCAGTTGGTCTTCCAGCGGACGTTGGCTGCTACGCTTGACGCCGCTGTGAAGAAGCTCGGCTATACGCTGACCCTGACTGTAGATGCGTTCATTCGGCCGCCGGATGGGGTATGGCCAAAGGAAGGGAGTGTGAACAGCTCCTGGACGGCGGAAGGGGATGTTAGTTCCTCCTGGACGAAGGAGGGGGATGTCAGTTCGTCTTGGACGAAGGGGTGAGAGATGGTTGCGACGGTACGAGTTGTTGAGAAGAATGGGAGTTCGACCAGTCCTACTCTAACGCAGAAGGACGGCGGAACGGTCCGCTTTAAGAATGCGGACGATGCGAATGTGGATTTGAACAATCCGATGGTGATCCCGAGTAGTGGGAGTGATTGGAGCTTTGAGAAGTGGCTCCGGCTCGAGATCACCGGCGGGACGTTCACGGAGATTACCAATTTGAAGTTCTATACGGATGGGCAGAATAACTTCGGAACTGGTGTGAATCTGTGGGCGAAGAACGTGGCGACGTATGCCACGCCGGCAGAAGGGACAGGAAGTACGGGCTACACCGATGCCTTTACTTATACGTCGAGCGCCCCGCTGAATTTGGGAGCTGGGCCGTACACGGCAACCGGTGAGATTGGGGATCATGTTGTGATGCTCCTTGAGGTGCAAAGCTCGGCGTCGAGTGGGGTGCTATCTGGGGAGACGGTCACGTTCTCCTACGACGAGATTTAGGATGGACGCCTCCAAGTACAATCGTATTGTGCATGAGGATGGGTCCATCCAGGTGGATGGAGATGGAGTTAAGCTCCTTGTGATGAATGATGGCCAGGCGAAGGCGTTCTCTCGTGTAGGGCTTCGGGTTGGTGTTAGAGGTCCGGAGAGCGCGGTGCGCTGGCTTGTGGGGGAGCTGAATGGCGTGCGGGTGTATGTAAGCCCGGAGGCTGTTATCCTTACGACGCAAGATTTGTATCCGTGAGGGAAGAAGATGCCGATTGAGAATGCGACGTACATCTCGCAGCTGGATCCGAACAATCCGCAGGGGAATGTGCGGAAGGTTCTTGAGGGGGATGATGAACTGCGGCAGCTCAAGAGCGTGTTGCAGAATACCTTTCCGAATGCGAATGGGGCGATCAATCCTACGCCGGCGGAATTCAATATCCTTGTCGGAGCGACGATTACCACTGCGCAGTTGAATAGGCTTGGTGGGCTTGGGGGGACTGCTTCGCGGGCTGTAGTCACGGATTCGAGTGGGAATCTGTCCGAGAGTTCTGTGACTTCGACGGAGCTGGGCTATCTGTCTGGCGCCACTAGTAATATTCAGGGGCAGATTGACAACATTCTGCCCTCTGCAGCCAGTGGGAATCTTCTGCCTAATTCAGACTTTGAGGTTGATGACAATGGAGATGGTGTTCCTAACGGATGGGACGTTACCACTTATAGTGGTGGGAGTCAGTCTTTGGACACTTCTACGTTTGCCACCGGATCTAAGAGTGTAAAATTCACTTCAACGTCAGTGGCGAATGGTGGTGGTTACTTGTTAAGTGCCAACTACATACCGGCCTATGAAGGAGATGTGTTTGAGCTGTCGTATTTGGTAAAAGCCGCCAATACTGGAGTGTCCCATGCCGTGCAGTTTTACTTTTACGACTCCGCTGGGACTTTAATTGACTCTGCCAACACGACTCAGTTGTCTGATACGCCGACAAGCTGGACCAGGTTTAGCCTGGTTGCTCGAGCCCCGGCCAATGCCGCCAAGTTGAAGATTATAATGGTTGGCGGGTATCCCAATGTTGGGGCGTCAACTGGATCTATTTGGTTTGATAATGTGATGCTGCTACGACAGCATGTGAGGGAAACCCCCGAGTGGCTCTGGAGTTTTGACTCTGGCGGCTTGGGATTCGATGCTCAAGGGACGGACCTGAATTACACCACCAACACTACACTTACTGACAATTTTATTAGTTGTCGTACTTTCACTGTGCAGAGTGGGGTCACTGTTACTACGGCGGGGTTGCTTGTTGTGCGGGCTAGGCGGTCCATTACCATTTATGGAACGATAAATGGTAAGGGTCTCGGTGCAGCTGGTGGTGCCTCCGACACGGCTGGTGCAGATGGGTTGCTTGGTGGAGGTGGTGGGGGAGGTGGAGGAATGGAATTCTCTCCCTATACTAAAGGAAAAAATGGAGGTTACGGCCTGTATCGTTACGGCTATGGGGCGGGGGGCAGGCCTGGAAGCAGTGCTCCTGCTATTACCAGCTCTGCTCTTAATCTGTTTAAGATGTTCGGCCCAATGCCTATGATTGATTTCTCTTCGCTGGCGCTCGGAGGTGGGGGCGGTGGCGGAGGCGCCAATGGTGGAAGTGCTGGTGGTGCTGGCGGGGCTTTTGTGATGTTGGTAGCTCCCACTATTCAGCTCATTGGGGGACATTCCATCAATGTGAGTGGTAATAACGGCGGTGCTTGTGGAGCCGACTATGGAGCCGGAGGTGGTGGCGGAGGCGGCTGCGTTGCTTTGATTTATCAGTATCTTAGCGGCACGCCTAATGCAGTGCTAACTGGTGGGTCTGCCGGTAGTTGTTCCAACTCATACAGGCGAGCTGGGAATGGTGCTAGTGGTCAGCTGATTCAGGTGCAAGTATGAGCTGGCGAGAGGATGTCAAGAAGGCTCTTGAGCGGGATGAGGGACGCATTCCGTATGCTTATCAGGACTCTGAGGGGTATTGGACTATTGGCGTTGGGCACCTTATTGATAAGCGCCTTGGTGGTCGGCTTCCTGAGCATATTATTGATGCGTTGCTTGAGTACGATATTGAGTTGGCCATTGCGGAGGCGCGGGCGTTCTTGTGGTTTGAGGAGCTGAGTGACGCTAGGAAGGCGGTAATTGTGAACATGATGTTCAATCTTGGATTGAGGAAGTTTAAGGGATTCAAGAGGATGATTGCGGCGCTGGAGAGGGGAGATTATGAGGCCGCGGCTGATGAGATGCTGGACTCTAAGTGGGCTCGTCAGGTTGGGCCGCGGGCGGTGAGACTTGCGCAGCAGATGAGGGCTGGTTGATGAATGGGAATCCGATGAAGTGGTGGCCTCTTGTAATGACGGCGGCGGCTGTTGTGGCGTCGTTCTCGGCGTCGCAGGTGCAGATTGCCGCGAATGAGAAGGCAATTACGAAGTTGCAAAAGAGGGAGGAGAGCCAAATTCGGACTGAGGAGCAGGTGAAGCAACTCAAGAGGGACCTTGAGGAAGTGAAGCAGGCGGTGGATAAAAATAGTCAGAAGTTGGATAGGATTCTCTACGAGATGAGGAGGCAAGCGAGATGAAGAATGTGTTTCGGACTCCGGTGAAGGAGCAAATCAAGTCTAAGGGCTTCCTGGCTGGCTGGGGGCTCGTTGGGCTTGGAGTCTTTTTGATGGTGGAAAGGGCCGAATATGGCTCCGGCATCCAGGTGCTGCTATTTGGCCTGGGGATTCTGGGGCTGCGGGACAAGCTGGGAGAAGGGCAATGAGGGTAGACTGGGGAGCAGTCTGGGTAGTGTTCTTCCTTGTGGTCGCTGTCCTTGGGCTGCTCGCAGAAGCATCGAAGGCCGCGCCTACTGCGGAAGTGGTGTATTCGCAGAGCTGGTGTAAGGCCGCCGGCGGCAAGCACCAATTCCGTGTTACGCATCCGGTGACTGGGGAGCTGGTAGGGTTTGCGGATTGCGTGACGGATAAGTGGGCGGTGGAGGTGGAGAAGGAACGGAGGTGGTATCAGGCCGTGGGCCAGAGCCTTATGTATGCGCAGTATACTGGACTACGGGCGAAGATAGTCCTCATTGGGAAGGAATATGGCAAATACCACCTGCGGCTGTTGAATATGATTTGGAACTACCAGCTTCCAATCGAGGTGGAGGTGATTGCGCCATGAGCAAGGTTGTGGATTTAGCGGAGTGGAAAGAGGAAAAGGAGCGGTCTGACTTCAGCTTCGTGGCGACGTGTGGGGAGTGTGGAGGGCAGAGTCTGGTGATTCACATGGATGGGTCGCTGGAGTGCCCGAAGTGCGAGCGCATTCTGAAGGCGCGGGTGAGCGTGGAGTTCGAGTGAGATGAGGATGTGGCTGACGTTTGGAGGACTATTGGCGATTGTCGTCCTCGTCTTTGGCGCGGCGGTCGCTGGGTGGAGCTACTGCAAGTATCGGACGGAACGTGGACTCGCTGCGAAGGTACAGGAGTTGGAGAGGCAGCGGGCGGATCTTGAGAGGCAGATCGGGGAGATGGCTGTCGCCCTGAGTAAGGAGACGAATAGGGTACGGGTCGTCTACAGGGATTTGCGTAGGGAGGTGGAGAGGCGTGAACGTGAAGTTCCTAATGCTAGGTGTCTTGATGATGGGGATGTTCGGCTGCTCAACGCGGCCGCTAGTGGTGCAGGAATCGCCGCGCTTTCCGGAAGGATTACTGAGCGCCCGCTGCCCTGAGGAGCTGCCGAAGCTGCGGACCGGCAGCAGGAATGATATCCGCCGCACGATGCTCGCATGGGCGGAGGAATATCATCTTTGCCGGGTGCAAGTGGATGCGTTGAGGGAGACAATCCGTAAGGTGCAGGAGGGAAGGAAGTGAGGAGAAGTATTGTCGGAATAGTGCTCTTTGCATGTGTTGCTGGCGTGAGTGCGGGAGAGATTGGATTTGGGATTGTCATCAACGGGCAGTCGCTTGGATGGACAATTCGAGGCGTTGACAACAATGTAGAGGTTGGGGTTGTTGTCAGGGACACTGCGCGGTGGTACGCCGCGGCGCTTGGAAAAGACGGTAGGGTGGCTGCCGGTGGTATGTTTGGGAAGGATGTCCGCCCCTATGCTGCGTTGAGGGGAAGTGGGAGCGATGGCTATGTGGGGGTAGAGACGGATTTGTGGAGTGTTTGGGGAGTTGGGGTGCTACTTACGAAGGAGGAGGAGGGGATCCCTACTGTGGTCGAGGAGAAGGAAGAAGAAAAATGTGAGAAATATGACCATCCCCCGCCTTGCATTTAGGAGGTGACTTATGCCAAAGGCGTTCGAAGATTGTCGTCGGCGCGGTGGGAAGATTAGGACGAGGAATCTACCGGGGAATCGCTACCAGCATATTTGCATCTTGGATGGGAAGGTATACCCTGGTGAGATCAAGAGGAAGAAGGGCAAATGAAGCGCGACGCTGGGGTTGACCTTATCATGTCGTGGCTGGGTGCGAGGACCAGCGCGACGCTGAGGGATAAGGTCATCGCGAATATGTCGTATGTGCAGGAGACTCTTGAGACTGAGGAGCAGGTCCTGCCGTGGTTCCTCGTGACGACGAATGCGAGTACGACTACTGTCACCGGGAATGAGAGGGTGCAGCTGCCGGATGACTTCCTTGTAGAGTATGAGCCCAGTGCGCTTTGGATTAAGGATAGCAGTGGGAAGTACGTGGAGTTGGTCAAGGAGGATATCGACTACATTACGAAGAAGTATGAAGGAAAGGCAAACGGGCTGCCAAAGTATTATGCACTGGTGGGGAATTACTTTTACTTCCGGCCAATTCCGGACAATGTGTACACCATTCGGATGAAATACTATGCCAGGGATGCTAGTATTGCGGGGACGTATGGGGATGCGAACAATATTGAGAACAAGTGGCTGAAGTTCGCAAGCGGATTGGTTCTTCCCCTTACGGCCGCTCTTACTGCGACTAGGGATTTGCAAGATCCCAATAAGGCCGCCGCGTATCAAGGGGAGGTCCAGGCGGCAAGGATTAAGCTCATTCAGCGGACTCAGGATGTCCTGCACACGAATATGAAGATGAACATGGGGGATGACTGATGCCGACCGCGCGGCTATACAATATAGGCGCGTATGGGCAGATAAGCGATCTGCCACCACATGAGCTTCCCCTCGAGGCGTTCCTTGAGGCAAGGAATCTGCGCGTGGGTAGGGAGTTCGTGCAGAAGATGCCTGGGTCGAAGGATGCCTATGTTGCGGGGGACAGTATTTTCTATGGCTTCGGCTGGCCGGGGGTGGCGGAATATCTTTGGCTGTATGCGAGTGGAAGTCGGATATATACTTACAACGGCACAGTTGAGACGAATGTCACTCGCTACAACTCTACGCCGGGGGATAACGACTACAATGGCGGGGCGAGTCCGGTGTGGACTGGGGGTATTCTGAATGGCGTGCCGGTGTTGACGAACACGAGTTTGCTCGATCCGCCGCAGCAATGGGATGCTAGTCTTGGGCGGATGAAGGATCTCGCTAACTGGCCCGCCGGGACGTATTGTAAGACTATTCGGCCGTTTGGGAACTTCCTCGTTGCGCTTCATATAAAGGATTCGAATGGGGAGTTTCCATACGACGTTATGTGGTCGCATCCCGCGGACCCCGGGACAGTACCTGCAACGTGGACTGCATCGGCGAGTACGCTTGCGGGGAGGAGGTCAATTGGGAGTACAGGTGGATTCCTAGTTGATGCCGTCCCGATGCGGAATGTGCTCATTTTGTATAAGGAGGATGCCGTTTGGGGGATGCAATTCGTCGGTGGGCAGAGTATCTTCCGAACGTGGGAGATGTTCGACTCCTTTGGGGTATTTGGCCGGAATTGCGTTGTGCAATTTAAGGCCGGGCAGCACTTCTGCTTGGCGGTGGAAGATGTCATTGTGCATAATGGCGCGCGGTGGGATAGTATTGCCGAGCGCCGCGTAAGGAACGCAATCTTTAATGAGTTGGATACGGCGAATTTGGATCGGGCCTTTGTAACGCATCATCCGAAGGAGAGGGAGATTTGGGTCTGTATTCCGACGGGGGCTGGAGCGTATGCTAGTAAGGCGTATGTGTGGAATTATACATACAATACGTGGACGACGAGGGATTTAGATCAGCTCCGCTGGGCGATGGCCGTACAAAATATCTCTGGGCAGCAGGATCTCACTTGGGATGCACAGAACTATACCTGGGACGAGGCCCAAGGGGTGTGGGACGTTCGGGTGTATGGGCCGGCGAATAGGGATCTAGTGTTCTTTAGCGGGAATGGAAATAATGTCCGGGTGGAGGGGAGTATCGCTGGTGGGACGGGAGAAACTCTCCGTGCTGTCATCCAACGGCCAGGGTTGGCGCTGACAGGGGAAACGAGGGATGGGCAGCCAAAGCTGAATCTGGATCTAGTCAAGTTCTGTTCCGGGATGCGGCTGCATTTTGATGTCGCCCCGACGACGACGATATATGTCTACATTGCGTCGCAAGACACGCCCCAAGGCGCGGTTACATGGAATGGTCCATACAGCGTTGATCCAGGGTCTGAGTATTGGGTTGACTTTGAGGTGTCGACTAGGTTGGTGGGATTCCGGATAGAGGATTCCATGGCTGGGGATACGCAATGGCGGCTGTCAGGTATTGAGCTTGACATTATGCCGCAAGGGAGGTTCTAGTGGCGGAAACTTACTATCCGCTTGATCCGCCGGAGGAGTATGATCCGGTTTGGCTGGCGGATGAACTGAGGAGAATCTCGGCCGCGCTAGCGGAGATGGAAGTCGGGGTTGTCCTCTTAGTGCCGCAGGGTGTAGAGCCGAGCCAGCGGTCGGCCGGGATGATTGCCTGTGCGGATGGGAGTAATTGGGATCCAGGTTCAGGGTTTGGCCTTTATGAGTGGACAGGAACAGCTTGGCGAAAACTTTAGAATAGATGCCGTCCCGCCGCAGTATGCAGCGGGGGTGTTGAAGTATATCGAGGAGTGGTTGGAAGAAGGACGACGGCGCGGGGGCGTTGAGTGGGAGTTCGATAAAGTCCTTGCTGACGTGAAGGCAGGCCGCCTTCAGCTTTGGGTGGGAGTAGAGGGGACGAGAATAATCGGCGGCGGCCTGACGGAAATTGTCGAAGTGGATGACGGGGAGAGTGAGTTGTGGGTCTATACTGTTGGCGGGGATGGAGTTTTGAAGTATATAGACCAGGTTGTGGAGTTTATTACGGATTTCGCTAAGTCTGTGGGATGCAAGAGGTTCGCATTCTGGGGGCGGCCAGGATGGCAGAGGGCGTTGAAGGATAGAGGGTTTACGCTCTTAGCTGTGAGGCTTGGGAAGAGAGTGGAGTAAGGTATGTCTGGTGGACGAGGAAACCAAGAGCCTACCTACAAGCGGCAGGAAGTCGTACCGTGGTCGGGTGTGCAGCCGTTCCTTCGGGATGTATTTCAGCGGCTGAATGAGCTATACTCCCAGGGGGCGCCGGAATATTTTCCAGGGCAGACTGTTGCCCCCTTGGGGCCGGACATCACGGCCGGTGTGCAGAAGATGCGCGATGCCGCTGGCCAGCAAGAGCAACTTCTGCAGGATACCCTCGGTCGGCTGCAGGTCGCTACGAATCCGGATGTTGGAAATGACCCATATCTTGCCGGCGCGGTGCAGGGCGCGATTCGCCCTGTTATGCGGCAGCTGAATGAGGTTATTCTGCCAAGGATCGATTCGGAGGCGGTGGCCGCTGGCGGATATGGTGGTGCGCGGCAGGGCATTGCGCAAGGGATTGCAGCAAGGGGAGCTGTGGATGCGATTGCGGATAGGACGTTTGCGGCGTATAGCAATGCGCTTCAGAGGAATTTGGATCGGGTGTTGAAGTCGACCTTCGCCCTTCCGCAGCTCATTGCTGGGACGCAGGCGCCTGCGCAGACTTTGATTGGCGCGGGGAATATCATGCGGTCCTTCGAGCAGGCGCTCTTGGATGAGGCAAGGGCAAGGTATGAATACAATGCGACGAAGGATCTGGACTATCAGCGGCAGTTCCTTCAAGATTTGCTTGGGGTGCCGATGGGGCAGGAAGCGACTACGAATGCGGATGCCATGCGGCGACCGAGTACGTTGAATCGGGTGCTTGGTGGTGCTGCCGCTGGTTATGCGAGCACTGGTAATTGGTGGGGTGCGGCTGCGGGCGCACTCGCCGGGCTGTTCTTGTAGGAGGGACATGGGATGCAGCATGACATAAATGTGGGGCAGTTTCAGCAGATTGAGTCGCTGCTGAGGAATATTGGGTATCCGGGCTTTCAGCAGGGGAGTCCGTTGGGGCAGGCCATCGCTGGTAAGCAAGGCCCTGTGAATCCGGCAGCCCCCGCGGCTAATTTCGTCGGACAAGCGGCGGTGGGTCAGAGTCCGCAGCCGGGTGAGGCAGATGCTAAGATGGCGATTGCGAAGGCATTTGCGAGTCTGCTAGGCGGCGGTCTTGGGCAGCAGCAGGCACCGATGGATATTTCACTCGGACCTCTCGCCGTCGCAACGCAACGGACTCCCATGCCGATGGCGCAGTTATTTCGGAGGTGAGATATGAGCGTGCCGCAGAATGAGATCGTGCAGCTTCTTCAGCAGGTTGGGCAGATGCAAAATCCCTTTGCTGCCCAGCAGGCACAGACGCAGCCTGCTCAAGCGCCAGAGCCGGCACAGCAAGGTGGCAGTCTGTTCGATTTCAAGGATCCGCTCTTTCGGATGGCACTTCTCCAAACCGGCCTCACGCTGATGGGGGATATCTCGCGGAGGGAGTCGTCCGCTAACGCAGCTGCCCGCGCGCTGTTGGGAGGTCTGGAAAGCTACGGAACCCTCAAGCAGGCGGCGGCTGAGAGCAAAATGAAGAAGGAGGAGTTGAAGCTCAAGAAGCAGAAGGCCGCTGGGGAGTTCGAGCTCGGGAAGGCCGGCGTCATGGCGGATCTGTTGAAGGCGCTGAAGAGCGGTGCAAAGGGGAAGAGTACCGACCAGTGGCAGTGGGAGCTTGCTGCAGACGTGGCTACGGGAGAATTGGAGACCTTGGCGAATAGCATGGGGATGACGCCGAAGCAGTTCCTCGCTCGCTATCCGTCGGGGCTGCCTGGATTTGTGAAGGCGGTGAAGGCGGTGCTCTTCGATGGCGCAGATCGGTCGCTGTTGACGCAGGGGCTTCAGCCGGAGAAGGCGGTGGGGGATGATGAAAATTCTGTGCTTTCTGATGCGCTCAAGCAAATCATTCGGGATCAGCTGGACATAAATCCGGTCCTTATTCTCTTGCGAGTACTGTCACAGAAGGCTCCCGACGTGAAGGACGCACTTGGGAGCGTGCTTGAGTCGCTGCGGGAGAGGATGGCTATGGATCGTGAAAAGGGCCTCGACAAGGAGAAGTTGGATCAGTTGATGGATGTCTTGGCGGGTTCGTAAGATGGCGAATGAACTAGAAGGTCTCTATAATCCTCAAGCCGGCCTTGCGCTGGAAGAGGCTCTTGACGGGGAGTCACAGCCGAGCAGCCTCATGCAGGGGCTAAGGAGTGGGCTGTGGAATCTCCTCCAGAGTCAAATCGAAGCCGGGGCAATAAAGGATAAGATCCTTACCGGCGAGGTGCCTGAGTCGCGGATCGAGCTTATCCGCGCTATGTCGGAGGAGGCAAAGAAGTTCCAAGGGACGGTGACGAGAATTGAGGATGTGGACAGCATCCCGAAGTTCCTGTCCTATATGGCCTTCCAGACCGGGGCGCAGGTGCCCGTTATTACGTCGATTGTGTTTGGGGGTGGAATTGGTGGCGCCATTGGGAAGGGGCTTGCGAAGGGCGTCACGAAGGCCGCGATTGAGAAGGAGCTAAAGAAGGCAGCGGGCATCAAAGAGGCGCTGAAGAAGGTTGAGAAGAAGTACGTTGCCCGTGGGGCCGGCGCGGGGGTGGCGTCTGTTACAGCCCCGATGCATGTAGGGGAGAATGCGGGGGAGCAAATTGAAGCCACTGGGGATGTCAATGTCCCACTGAACTTGACGGTGGCAAGTCTGAATACGGCGCTGGATCTGCTGCCTGTAGCTCACGTTGCTAGGGCGCTTGGCATAGGGCGCGGCGCTGAACGGGCGTTCTATCGTATGCTGGCTGAGATGCCGCGCGCGCAGCGGATGGCCCTCTTAGCTACGACTACGGCTGCGATTGAGACTCCGACCGAGACGCTTCAGGAGTTGAATAATCTTCTCGCTAGGAAGATTATCGATGAGAATTATGAGGTGCTCGGGCCGGAAGGGATCAGTAGGCTGAAGAACGCTGCTGCGGCTGCTGCTGTGTCGTCGCCATTCTTTGGTGCGCTGGCTGGTGTGCCGAAGGTGCAAAGGGTTATTGATGAGAAGGGGGAAGTTGTCGATGAGGGTACTAAAGCGCTTCCGAAACCGGAGGATGTTCCTGCGCTTCCTGCGGCGGAAGGTCCAAAAGAGGCACCGAGTAGGGTAATCCCTGATAGGGTCTTCTCCCCTAAGCGTGGGCCGGAAGAAATCTATATTCTGGGTGAGGAGGGCATCCAGCACTACAAGGATGTGCAGCTTATCACCGCTCTTAGTGAGGAGGAGTTGCAAGATTTGCCTCCGGTTGCGCGGGTGTTGAAGGCGGAGGAGAAGCTGCCGCAGGATGAGAGCGTGTATGCGCCGAATGTCCCTGAGAAGAAGGGGACGTTGGAGAAGAATATTCCTGCCAGGGGCCGGGCGAGGAGGTATGGGAAGAGCCTTGATGCGCTCCTCCGCGCGTATAAGGAAGTATTGAATAATCCGAAAAGCTATCAGTCCGAATCTGCCTTTGTCTTTGGAAAGACGGAGAGGCTGACTCTTGCCGCTAAACGCCGTCTGAAGGCGCTGGAGAGGGCGATACAAGAGACTGCGGATCGGGCCGGTATTGTGCCCCAATACCCAAGTGGTATTAGGGGCCAAGATACAGGCCAAAAGCCCCCTGCTGCCCCTCCAAGGGAATCAGACACTACCCTTGACCTTTCCCGCCTGTCGAAGGGACAGCAGCGTATCTACGAGCGGCTGAGTGAGAAGGAGGTCGTTGAAGGACTAAGCGAGCGGGAGTATGAGCAGCTGGAGAAGCTCCAAGCGATTGCCCGTGGGGAGGTTGCGGAGAATATCAGGAAGCTCTCTCCAGAGGAGAGGATTGCGCAGGAGAGGGAACTCCTTGAGGAGCTACGTAAAGAGGAGGTCCTCTCTGCGACGAAGAAAGATGAGGTTGTTGGGATTAAGCGGAAGGAGATTGCAGATGCAATCCGTCCTATCCTTCGCGGATTGAAGGTGCGGCCGAAGGTCGTCATCATGAACAGCCTCGACTTCATTGGGACGGAACTTGAAGAGCGGGCGATAAAGAGTAGGGCGATCTTTACGAATACCACCGGTACGCCGTATGTTATTCTGCTGGAGGATAACATTGGGTCGAAGGAAAGGGCAGTTGCATCGCTCCTGCATGAGGTCTTCGGCCACTTCGGGCTACGGGCGATTATGGATGCGAAGGAGTTAAAGAACTTCCTTCGGATGGTGGATAAGTATGCCAATCAAGATGAGTTGCTGAAGATTGCGGAGGAGTATGGACCTACGATTCTGAAGGAGCTCGAGGAGCGCGGCATCACCGGCAAACTGGCCCAGCAGCGAATGCGGGAGATCGTAGCAGAGGAATATATCTCCAAGCAGGCGGAGGCGGGGAACTTCAAACTTCCCTTCATGAAGCGCCTGGTAGCGAGGATTCGGCAGCTCTTAAGGAAGCTGGGTGTTAAGCTGAAGCTGACGGAAAATGACATCCGCCTCATTTTGAGGGATATTGATAAGGTCCTTCGGAGTGGGAAGGGCGCGCTCGAAGTTGGTTATCAGGCACGGGATGGAGAGGTGTATTCCGCCATTACGTCTGCCAGGCTGGCGAATCTTGCAGATGAATTGAGCATGGATGAATTGAAGGAGATTGCGAAGGAAATTGATGGCTTGGGTAGTGTGTGGGGGATTCGGCTGAAGAGAGGTTGGTTGACGCTCATTCAGCTCGTGGAGCAGTATAATGTCCCTTGGGCAAAGGACTACCTTGCTGAGGTGGAGAAGTGGTGGGCGTCGAAGATGCGCTTCGTCTCCCATGCGAATGAGGTGGGGATCAAGTGGATGCAGCTCCCCAAAGCCGAGGCGAATCGGCTGGCGAAGGCGTTCTACGAGATTTCGATGGAGTCGTTTGAAAGGAACGAGCGGATTTCGAACGACGTCATTGCGACTTGGCTGGTGGAGAAGTACCAGCTTGGCAAGGAGGCGGTGGAGATTTACTTCGAAGTGCAAAGGCAGTTGGATAACATTGTCGACGAGATGGAGCGCAGCCTGAAGTATAGTGCAGTAAGGGAGGCGTTCCCGGATATTACGAAGGAGGAGGCACTCGATTTCCTCGACCAGTGGCAAGCACTGCGGGATAGGGATGCGGAATTTGATGAGTTCGTAAATCTGGCGAAGAGGTGGAGCAAGGGGGAGTTAGAGGAGTTTTCATTCCTCAGCCATATGCTCGAGATTGAGCAGGACGCGACTACTATGCGGCTCCGCAATTACTTCCCGCTGAAGCGGTTTGGGAAGTGGACAGTCGCGGTGCGCGCGAAAGAGGCAATGGAGTTTAAGGGGAAGAAGTACAAGAAGGGACAACTGATTGCCTTCTATACCTATGAGAATGAGCCTGCGGCAAAGGAAGGCGCCGCGTTGGCACGGAAGGAATTTAAGAACCTTCCCATCTACGTGCGGGAGAGTGTGCTTACGGATGCGGAGTATCAGGCGCTTGGGCTGCCGCCGAGCGCGCTGCGTGGGAAGATTGAGCAAGAGCTTCAGCTTACGCCGGAGCAGATTCGCCGGCTGCGCGACATTTGGATTGCTATGTCGCCGGGCAAGTCATGGTTGAAGCATCTCACAAAGAGGCAGGGGATTGAGGGCTATTCGGTCGATGCGCTGCGGACGTTCGGCTCCTATATGCTGTCGGCTGCTAGTTACCTTGCCAGGGCGAAGCACTACTACGACATGCGCGAGCCGCTCAACGCGATGCGGAACGCACGGCGAGTCACTGGGGAGTTGGTGGAGAATGACAGGGCCTTCGAGTTCCTGCGGGAGGAATTGGAGAAGCACTTCAGCTATTTGATGAAGCCTGAGAATGACCTTGCCATGCTGCGGGCATGGGGCTTCATCTTCTACTTGGGCTTCAATGTGAAGTCGGCGCTCGTGAATGCCACCCAGGTGCCGATGGTGACGTTCCCATTCCTCTCTGCGCAGTATGGCGCAACGAGGGCGATGAAGGCTATTGCGGATTCCTACGGGAAGGCCGTCGATGTGCTGAGGGGAAGGAGGGAAAAGGTTGATAAGGATGTCGTTCGTATGCTCGATGAGCTGATTGAGATCGGGGTGCTGGATGAGAGCCAGGTGTCCGAGCTGGCTGCCATCGCGGAGGCCCCGAATCTGCAAAAGATCCTTCCCACGCAGAAAGGGGCCTTGTGGACCAACAAAGTGTCCTATGTTGCTGGCTGGATGTTCCGTCACGTTGAGGTATTCAATCGCCGGGTGGCGGCAATCGCGGCGTATAATCTTGCTCGGCAGAATGGGAAGAATCACGAAGAAGCCACCGCCCTGGCGAAGGATGCCGTACAGGCGACGCAATATGAATATGCGAAGTGGAACAGGCCGCGCTTCTTCAGAGGGAAGGCGTCAGTCATCTTCCTCTTTTACATGTATATGCAGCATACGCTGTATCTGATGGCTGGCGGACGGGGAATGAAGACGGCAGCCGGCGTGTGGTTTATGCTTCTTATGGGCGCGGGGCTGATGGGGCTGCCGGGAGCAGAAGACATCCTCGACATCATTTCCGCCGGCGCCACGAAGTTCAAGGAGCTTACGGGGATGAAGAATCCCCGAGTGGACCTCAAGCTGGCGCTGCGGGAGTGGCTGTCAGAGTACACCGACCGGCCGGATCTATTCATGTATGGGCTCGGTCGGTATTATGGCCTTGGCCCGTTGCATCTCCTAAAGGCGGCTGGAATTCCTGTGCCGAATGTCGACGTCTCGGGGTCGCTGAGTCTTGGACGGATTGTACCTGGGCTGCGCGGGGCAATGGAGTCGGGGGACAGGAATCCTGAGGAGAAGTTCGGCCGGACGATTTCGGACGCCTTGGGACCGGTCTTCGCGATTGGGTATAACCTCTGGCGGGCGGTGGAGAGCAATGAGCCCGATACGTGGAAGAAGTGGGAGAGGACATTGCCCACTGCCTTCAGGAATGTGTCGCGGAGCCTGCGACTCACGCTAAGGGGCGTCGAGCGGACAAGGGATAATGTCGATCTGATTGAATTCGATAAGACCGATCCGCAGCAGGTAGCGGAGTTGATAGGGATGCTCTTCTCCTTTACGCCGACAAGACTGCGGCAGGTCTACGAGAGGCGAAGGACGATAAAGGAAGTCCAAATGTATTGGATGACCCGCCGGGCGGTCCTCATGGATCAGCTTGCGTTCGCTGTGTTTTCGAAGAATCGAGCGGCGGAGCGCGACGTGAAGGACGGCATCCGGGAGTACAATAAGGGCGTCCCGCATCCGAAGTTGAGGATCACTCCGCAAGACCGGTCCCGAAGCCTCAGGACGCGGCGGCGGCGGAAGAAGAGGATCGAGGCCCAGTTCCTTGCAGAACGGCGATTACAGCCGCTTGCTGCGCAGATAAGTCGGAGCTTTCCCGAACTTTCGACCGAACGTTGAGAGCTGAGCCGACTTGCTCAAGTGAGGCTAGTCCTGCCTTTACGATTCCATCCAGTGCGCGGCTGAACTCGTCGAGGCTCATTGTGTGCATGACGAGGCGCCATAGGGCCTTCTCGTTGATGGTGTCGTGGCGGGAAAGGGTCTTGATGAGGATTTGCGTCGCGCGAACCAGCGGACTGCCCGCGATATGGGAGAAGACTTTGTAGAGATTCGCCTCCATCGCGTCCATAATGCGCAGGGCCTTTGTGAGGTCGGAGGCGGTAATGCGCATGTCGTCCGCGCGGGCAGCGGAAAGAATCATAGCCAGTTTGTGAATGTGAGTTTGCTTCCTCGCAAGGTAGCCAGTTAGTCGATCGTCGGAAGCAGATTCAATCGTCTGACAGTGTTCCTCATACCACTTGGTGCCCCACTCGTAGGCGTCGTCCGTCAGCGTGAAAGGGCCTTTCATGTTGGCAATGATGGCGAGGTCTTCGACAAGTTTTTGGCGGAGGGTACTGTCGATTTGCATCTTCCTGCCAGGGTAGGCTTCGTAGTGACGCTTCTTCTCCCCGTAGACGAATACAGTTCGTGAGACGAACCCGCCGCCAATCGCATACTCAGGGAAGTTCTCGTTTATCCAGCTTGGCGTAGTCGCGCCGATGAAGTTTATCCAGGGATTGGGGATTTCGATTTCCCCTTCGTAGGATGTATGCCTGCGCCAAGGTCTGGACCTACCGTCCCACAGGTCCACAAGGACATCTATCATCTCTTTATTCTTCGGGTCTAGGAAGGTGCCTAACTCGCTTGCGATGATGGTAATGGGGGAGTGTTCCTCGCTCTTTCCTCCAGGCAGCTCCACTACATCGCGGGCGGCAAGGAGGGCCTTCGTGAGCCCTTGCCATGTCGCGCTATGCGGACCGAAGTGGATGCCATCGATTTCGGAAAGGAGTTCTTCCCCGATTCCGATGGTAGTTGACTTCGCAATTACGCCCGGCGGCGCGACGAAGATTATGAAGAAGTTCGGCTTCCACTTCCAATAGGTCATATCTATCCACGTCTTACCCCGCAGCGCGCCGGCGATCGTCGCAATGCCGGAGAAGAAGTGAAAGATATCCGGCGCCTCTAGGTGTTTTGTGTAGTCGAGGTAAGACAGCAGCCAGTTGTCCAGACTACGCGGCATGGAGTTCTTTTACTTCGCCCCAGGAGGAATCAGAATAAGCCAAATCAACAGGGATGATGAGTGGGTCGGGGTAAGGAATTTCTACTTCAATTGTCTTCTTAATTTCGTCAGCATACGAGAGGAGGAAGGTTTCCTTCAGTTGGAAGATAAGGCTGTCGTGGACTTGAAGGAGGACTTCGATGTCCTTGGGGAAGCGCTCCTCTAGTCGCTCCCAGCCGATGTTGATGGCGATTCCTACGGTGGATTGAGGGATCCATGCTAGGGCGTCTGTGAAGCAGCTCTCTGGTCGGTCAAGGAATATCCTCCGATAGCCAAATCTATTCTCGACCCGGCGAGCGGAAGCAAGTTGCAGCTGGGTTCTGTCATGCCATTTGCGAATCCCCGGATGCGCGGCGAACCAGCGGGTCTGGAGTTCCTCCACCTGGGCAACTGGGAGGCCAAGGATCCGCGCAAGAGTGCGTGCGGTTGCGCCATAGTTCGTGCCGTGACAGAAGTTCTTTGCGAATGTCCGCTCGCGGGAAGTGAAATTATCCCCAAATAAGGCGCGGGCGTTTTCGTTGTGGATGTCCTTTCCTTCCCGAAGGGCGGCCTTTAGCGGCTCATCGTCGGCTTCCCACACGACTACTTGGAGGTCGGCCCGCTGTAGGTCTGCTTCGCAGATGACGTAGCCGTCGTCGGGAAGGAATAGCTCCCGTATATTCGGCAACTCGATTGTCTTCGCAACCATGATTATTCTTCCTCTTCGAGCTTGTTTCCCTTTGTGATGTTTTGTAAGTTGATGCCCATGTTGAAGGCATCTTTAGATGAGGAGAGGCGGAATGTCTCCGTCCCATCTGTTTTTAGCATCGTGCGCACGCGCTTGTCGGAATAGATTTTCGCCCGGATGTAGGTTTGTTCGAACTGGCGTAAGCTGGATAGCTCAATCAGGGCGCGCGTTATGGGAAGGAGAATAGGATCCTGCTTGGCAAGTTGCTGGAGCGCATTCTGGTCGGTCGTTGGCTTCTTGGTCTTTGGGTTGAGGACTTTGCGTAGTTTCATCTCGTCGTAGAAGAGAATCTTCATCTGTGTGTCGCTGGTGTACCACGGGGCTTTGTAGCGTTTCGTCCCCACGTTTCGGCCAACGATCTTCTCCAGCCAGCGTTCGCGCTTCTCGATTTCAAATTCAATGTAGCTTGCAAAGCGCAGGCACCGCGCGTCGTTCCAGCGGATCCCCCTAAGCCAGACGTTGAAGTTGCGCTCATTCTGCCTATGTTGGAAGGCATGAAGGGGAATCAGCCGCTCTTCGCGAGAGAGGAGCTTCTCCTGCTCAAAGCGCACTTCGTATGTGACACAGCAGTCCTTGCAATTGTAGCGCCAATATTGCTCATCAGGGACAGCGGCGTTTTGTTCCTTCGACTCGTCTTTCCAATAGCGGTGGTAGGAGCAGTAAATGCTGGATAGGAAGTCCAGAGCCTTCGGCGTGCCGGGGAGGAGGAGGTTCTGAGTGATAGAGGTGTCCCAGTCTAGCCGCGGCCGGATGCCCCACCAGTAGGAAAGATATTGCCTGTCGTAGTTGAAGTTCTGTCCAATTATGCGCGCATTGGGATGGGTGAGGATGCGGCGAAGTAGTTTGACGATGAGGAGTTCTTCCTCTTCGGAAAAGTATTCTCCTCTATCCCGGTAGAGGAATGGGATACAAATCGCCTCATCCGCGCTCCACGAGAAGCCGATGCAAGAGATATACGGCCTAAAGGTCTCGATGTCACACGCGAGCCAAATCTCCTCCTGTTCGAGGCGGGAGAGGAGTCCAGTTGCCCATTCGACGCAATCCGATGCCGACGGCCGGATGTGGAATTTGTAAGTCGGCTGGGGAATGGAGGGGTGAGATAGCTCCGGCCGAATCCGCATCTTTATATCGTGGCGAACCCACTCAATCCACTCCCACTGGCGGAGGACAAGGGCGGGATGGAGAATGGGAATCACCTTGTATGGCGTGCCATCGGGACGGCGGTAGATGGACTCTAGCACACTCCCTCGCCACTTTGTGATTCCGGATTCTCCCGTGAGTGCCCACAAAGCGGTGTCCCCTACAGCGACGATGAGATAGGGATTCGTCTCCCGGATTTCTTCCTTCAGCAGTTCGATGCCGGCTCGGATTGGTTCCTTCGGATACCGGCCGAGGTACTCCTCTACGCCTTCCTTCTTTGCGGCGGTCTTTGTGAGGAAGAAGTGGGAGATCTTGTTCCCCGGCGGACGGACGTGGCATACGTTCGTAATCCGGGCAGAAGATAAGTCAATCCCATTCTCCTGAAAGAGGTCGCGAAGGAGGCGGCCTGATGCTCCCACAAAGGGGATGCCCCGGTGGATTTCATTCTCACCGGGGGCTTCCCCTACGATGAGGAGCTTATTGGGGCGGGGTCCGGCGCAGATCATACGCCGGTGCTGCCCAGGCCATTGGTGCCGCGCGTACCCGCCCCGCTGGCCGCCTGTGCGCCCGCGTCAGCGGCGTTCGCCCCCCGCCCTATACCTAGGTACCGCCCTACCCGCAAAAGCGCCTGTCGTAGCCTCTCCAGCCGACGGCTCTTATTCAGACACGGCACCACTACGAGCTGCGCAATCCGCTGTCCAGGATTGATTTGCATTTGTGCGGTGGACTTCAGAATGACCTTAATGGTCCCGCGGTAGCCAGGATCGATAATGCCGGGAGCGTTGAGGACGTAGAGGCCCTTGGCGGCAAGTCCGGAGCGGGAGCAGACGAGGCCAACGAATCCCTTTGGGATGCTTACGGTGACGCCCGTGTCGACGATGTAGGGAAGGTCGCCCGGGGCGATCTGCGCAAAGGCCGTTGGGTTGACGAGGTCGAAGCCCGCGTCGGAAGGATGGGCCTTCTCAGGGATGATGGCTTCAGGGATGGCTTTCTTGAATTTGATTCGCATTGGTGTGTCCTCCTATTCAGCTTTGCCCGTCTTTTTGAGAAGGGCAAGGTTATAATACTTCTCGTTCAGTTCGATTCCGGTGGCGAAACACTCCGCGCGACTCGCGGCTGGGAAGATGTTGCCGCTCCCGCAGAAGGGGTCAAGAACCTTGTCGCCTGGGTAAGCGGAGCGGATGAGGAGGTTGTGAAGTAGGTCTACTGGCTTGTGCGCTGGGTGGTCGGTCTTTGTGGGTTGGGGAATGGAGAGTACATCCGTGTAGAGGCCGGTGACTTTCTTGCCGCCTCGATAGGCGTACATGATTGCCTCGTAGGTATAGCGAGGGCCGAAGTCGGCATTCGGATATGCGCCCGTGTTGCCTTTTGCCCAGATAAGGGGGCGCGGCCAGACATCCCAGCCACAGGTCATGAATGCGATTTGGACGTAGCCCCAATGGTTGATGTCGCAGAAGACGTATGCGTGGGCCTGGGGCTTGCAAAGGCGGGAAGCTTCTTCCGCAAGGAATTGGATAAGTTCTTCGAACGCCTCGCGGGAATCGTCGTATTCATGTTCATCCGTGTCAAAGGTGCCCTTCTTATGGATGTCGATTCCATAAGGGGGGTCGGTGAGGAGGATGTCGAACGTGGATGGGGGGAGGGTAGGGAGGATCTCCCGCATGTCGCCCAGGCGCAGGTCATGGGAAGATTCAACTTCCTCTAGCTCCGCCCGCCTGGCTGCAATCTCCTCATGCTTCTTCTTCTCGCGGATGAGTTTGAGTGCTTCCTTCTCGTTCTTCGCGGCGGCGACAAATGGGTCGTCCATGTGCTCGGCGATGACGATTGCAGTAGAGGCTTCCGTTACATCGCGCTGCGTCGCAGGCCGGCCCTTGTGGATGATTGCGAATTCTTCTGCGGTGTCGGTCTTCCGCCAGGAGTCGCCATGCTGTTCTTTGCGGAGTTTGTGGAGGAGGGCGATGGCGGTAGTCTTCTCCTGCCAAGTGAGGTCGCGGCGACGAATGTTCTCCTCCAGCTCCGCTTCATACGCGGCAGCGTCGTCGATGTTCGTGATGAAGGTGACTGGGACTTTGCCGAGCGGGACTTCGGCCCCGTCGTGGCGGAAGGTCAGGCCGCACTCGTGGAGAAGGCGAATGGCGCGGAGCCGGTTCTCCCCCGCGACGAGGATGACAGATTCCTTCCCGTCGCGGACTACGAGTGGGTTAAGAAGCTCGCTTTGGTAGATCGACGCCGCGAGTTCTTCTATGAAGGTTTCGTCGAATTGCTTGCGAATTCGCTTGTCGTGCTGAACGACGATTTCGTCTGTTGGAAGAAGCTCCATAGTACCTCCAAGTGAAAAGGGAGAGGGGGCCGAAGCCCCCTCGCTCAGTTACGCGACAGGCGCGAAGTTGCGCACCACCGCGCGGGTCCGGTCGTTGTAGGTTTCATGTCGGACGGACACGCGGGCAGAGCGGCCTTCGAGCATGCGGAAGGACCAGCCCGAGTTGGGGTCAATCCCCAATGCGGCGAGCAGCATACCCAGGCGGACGTTCTTGGTCTTGTCGTTCATGATGAGATTGCCCTCGGAATCGAGGTCCAGCCAAATGGACAGGTCCGCCGTGGGTTTGTCATGACCGACGGCCTCCCGCGCCCGCTCGTCGTCGATGACGAAGGACAGGGTGAGCTGGTAGGAGGGTTCAGTGCGGTCGGAGTCTTCCTTCGGGTCGAACTTGCGCACCTTGACGGAGCCCTCTTTGACGGTGCCAATGGCCTCGTCGATCTCAGGGATGAGGGGGTACTCCGTCGGCAGTTCGCCGGAGAAGCTGCGGTCAAGGAAGGTATCAGGGTCGAACGATCCCATAGTGTGTTGCCTCCAAGTTGGTCTGTGTTAGGGTCTGATATCGCGGGCGGTATTAGCCCCCGTTTGCTTTGGCGCGCCAACTCTCAATCAGCGCGCCAAAACCCGGCTTCAGCTTGTCACTCTGCGGAAGGTTGCGGGACTTGGCAACCGCGCCCTCAGGGACAACGGACCAAGTAAAGGTCGCACCCTCTCGGCGTTGCAGAATGACATCTGAGAAGATTTGCGGAAGCTCCGGGCCGATAGCCCTTCCGAGCGCATTCGGCACGGCTTTTCGGATTCCGTATTCCACGTCGTAGTCGATGTGGGAGACGAGCACAAAGTGGCAGCGCGTCAGGTTGCAGAGGGAATCGATGATGGCGATTTCCTTCTTCTGGGATGCGCCCCATTGAGGTTGGCTAAGGGCCACTGGCTCGCCTACCATGAACTGCATTGCGATTTTGTTCAGGCCGGTGAGGGAGTCGATGACGATAACGCGATCCGTCCCCCATTCTTCGACTGAGCCAAACTCCTTCCCATTCTGGTCGACGAAGTTGTCCAGGGTCTCAAGGAGACGGATGTATTGGTCATATTTGACCTTATTGGGGTCGTTGGTTCGTTCCTTGAGGGAGTTCCAGGACAGCGGGGCAATTTCCTTTGCGGCCTTCGCCATGTCGCGGAAGGAGCTTGCGCCCGGAGGGATATAGGCCCAGTGGACTTTGTCCGGGTCGATCTCCGGCCACGGGCAGTTGGGGAACTTCGGGGCCAGGTTTTCCATACTGGGCTCGGTGAAGATGACGAAGAGTTCCAGACCGGCCTCCGCCACAAGGGAGCGGAGGGATGTGGTCTTCCCTGAGCCCGAGTCGCCCATGAGGAGAACGTTCACGCCATGAGTCAGGTAGTTGTTAGTCATAGGGGAGTATACCTCGCTCTAGTAGGGAGAGAGTGTGGAGTAGAACTTCCTTAGGTATATAGCCTGCCAGTACGCGACCTTGGGATATTTCATAGTCTGACAGCAGGTGCCCACCGCCGCACTGGGGACAGGGTTCCATAGTAGCAGTAAATGCGTGTTGACATCCAGCAGTCTGTAGATGAGTAATGCTCCCCCAGGGAGTTCCACAGACTGGGCACACAAATACGGTCGACCAGAGGACTTTATTGCAAGCATGGGTCGTTCCGATTCCGAGGAAGCGTTCATAGGGGTATGTGATCCGGTATGCCGTCTCAACGAAGATTGCTTGTATGTCCATAGGTTCGCACAAGTTTGCGCAAGTAGGACTCGATTTCAGGGAGAAGGGCAATCAGCTCCGCAAATGCACGGTCTTCGATACCGGAGGCAAGTACCCTGCCAGGCGTGTGGGTGTCGCAGATGCAATAGTAGTTGCCTTGCTTCTCCACGCGAAGTGGGAAGATGCTAAGGTTCGACCGCGTGTAGAGGGCGAGGATGTCGTGGATTGTTGTCATAGATGCTCTACCTCCACGGGAGACCAAGTGCGTTCCTGATATGCGCTGAAGTTCGGTACGGCTGGGGTTTGGGTCATGCAGAGATCCTTATACCCGCAGCCACCATATTGGCTACACGGCTCCCCCCAGGCGCGGTGGAAGCGGAGGGATTTCCAATCCGCGACAATCTGCCGCACGGTGTGGAGGAGTGAGTCATACCAGTCGTCGAGCTTCCACTGTGGGGGCATGAGAATTGTGTCGGCATAGTGTAGCTTCGTCTTAAGGATTCCTGCTCCGCGAACGATTGCCCCACGGACGTTGATGCCGACTTCCCGTGCGCCCCAGATGTAGCCAAGGAGCTGGCCGCGGGTCTCCCACTTCTCTGCCCAGGACTCGCCCATGGAGCCGGTTGTCTTGTCGTCGTAGACAAAGGGGCGAGCGTCGCCGGCTTGCATGATGGCGTCGAAGCGACCGGCGTAGAGGATTGGGTCGCCCGTCTCGGGATTGGAAATAGGCAGCGGGACGACAAAGCCGAATTCCACCGCAAGGGAATCGTGTACCTTCGCCGGCGCGAATGGGTCGATGTTCGGCGTGCCGAAGTAGTCGAAGTAGCCGAGGAAGGCGTCGATTACGCGATAGTAGGGCTTCTTGCCGTCTGCTGGTTCGAAGTCCCCGTAGGTCTTTATGATTGCTTCGACGCCACGGTGGACAGCGGAGTCGAAGTCGAGGCCTTCCTCGTAGTATGCTTTGCGGTAGGCACGCATCCCGTCCGCATAGGCGCCGCCCGCAAGTAGATGGACGGATGGTACAACGGGAACGCGGTTCGCGCAATATTCCCAGAAGAACGCTCGTGGGCAGGAGCGATACTTGTCAATCAGGCTCGACGACAGAGCTTCTGGAAAGCGAGGAGTTATGTCCGTCGCCTTCACGAGGCCGGATAATGAGAGATTTGCCTGACCTGTGGAAGGAGACTCGGTATGCAAGTTTTGCATCTTCTATTCTTTCCCCTTGTTCGTAAGCGCGGCGGAGGGAAGAGCGGTAAGAATAGAACTCCGCTTGAAGGCGGCGCACCGCTTCCTCCGACGGCAGTTTGATTACGAGTTCCCCAGCGTCCAACGCTTCGCTGACGAGGTAAAGGAAGTCGTCGGGGATGTTGGACCAATGCTTGACGTCAACCATTCAGGAGGTCGTCGAAGTTGGGAAGGGTTTCCTTCTTTCGTCGTGCTTTGGGCTTCTCAGCCGCCCGCCGCTCCTCGCGAAGGATGTGCCTGCGGAAGGCTATTGCCTCCGCAAGCTCCTCGTCAGTGTATTCCTCGCCGGCAAGGATTCGCCGGCGGAGGTCGTTGAGTTTGTGGATGTCGAAGTCGCTCGCGCTCACCTGTTGGTCTCCTCCAAATTGGGGTCCATTATACCACCGTTGTTGCGAAGGATCAAGTCAAGGAGCTGCGTTGCAACGCCCCTCGTTTCCTTCATACCGTGGTTGGCAAGGAAATGCAGGCCGGCGATGAGCAGGTCGCGGTCGATGGTCTCCGCGCCTTTCAATCGCGCGGCGATCTGCTTGTGCGCGTCGGAAGAGTGCAGGGTGTTCCAAGCGCGAAGGAGGTGGGTAATGAGGCTGCTCCGCGCGCCATGTGGAATGCGGTCGAAGAGCGGGTCGCGGAGAAGCTCATTGTTTACCTCGAGGACGTCCTGCGGGACGTAGACTCGGAGCTTCATCGTTGGCATGGTTTTCTTAGGCATTGTTTCCTCCAATAAGGGTGAGAGAAAGTTTGGCTCGAGTATAAGCGACGTAGCGGAGATTGTCTTCCTGGAGGAAGTCCTCTTCCGTCGTCGCGAACTTGGAGGGCATGAGGCCGGGGTAGAGGATGTATGTGAAGTCGGCCTCGTCGCCCTTTGCACGATGTATTGTGGAGAGGGTTACGCCGCCGTCGGTGGAAAGGAGTGCCTTTACTGCGTCGAGTAGGTCGCCGACGGTCGAGAGATTCTCATCCTCCGCAAGGGAGGCGTAGGTGGTGTAGAGTTCATCCAGGGCCGCCTTCTTCCTCTCAGGTGCTTGGTTGATTTCGACTTCCAGCAGGCGGAGGAACTTCTTGATTGGCGTCGTCCGCTTGTGCTTGGAGAGGCGGCTGAGGATGTAGCGTCCCAATGAGGTTCGGATGCGCATGGGAACTTTGTGGCGAAAGAGATAGAGGCCGAAGGAGAAGAGCGGGCCGTTGTTGCGACAGAGAAATAGGGCGCGGGCGGGAATTTCGTTGTATTCGGGAGTGTGGGGAATGGTGATTACTTCCCCGTCCGTAGCCTCGGGGGCGGCCTGGATGTCAGGGACGATTCCTTGCGCAGCGCGGATGACGGCCTTCGAACAGCGATAGGAAATCGGCATAAGGAGGCGCGTTGCGGAATGGGTGTCCGCAAGGAGGTCCATGCTGTTTGTAGCCGCGCCTCGGAAAGCGTAGATGCTCTGCCGCGGATCGCCGCAGATGATGAGGCGGCGAGGGGAAAGCTTCTCAATAATATGGTGCTGTATGGGGTTGAGGTCTTGGGCCTCGTCGACGAGGAGAATGTCGGGACGAGGGAGTGGGATGTCCCGCAGGAAGGGCAGCTCTAGCATGTCGTTGAAGTCGATTGTGCGAGTGTCGGACTGAAGGAGCTCCAGGATGCGAGGCAGGTAGTTGGAGAGGGTTGCCTGCTCATCGTCCGTAAGGGGCGCGGCGGAAAGTTGGGATTCCCAGTCGTAGTCGTCGTCCAGGCCGGCGCAGTTCGCCCGGGCGAGGTCAAGCTGGCGATTGGCCTCGTAGTGGATGTCCTTATGGCGGGAAGGGATGAGTTGGCGAATCGTGTCGAGGGCTTTCCTCGTGTCGATTTTGACTTTGAGTTTCTTACGGACGGCAGCCAGGCAGAGGGAATGGAAGGTTGCGACGTTTGTGCCGGGCATCCTCGCCTTCATGGTTTCTGCGATGTGTTTGTTGAAGGCAAGGGCATAGACCTCCGATAACTCGGGGGCGACTGAGGCGAGGTGGGTGAGGATGGTAGTCTTTCCACTGCCCGCCCGCGCGATGATGGAAAGGTTTTCCTTAGTCGACGTGAAGGCGTCGATAATCTTCTGCTGGTAGTCGTCGAATTGCATTGTCGTCACCTGTCGGAAATGAGTTGTGCTGTCTTCTTGTTCAAAAGGAGGCCGAGGCCGGCGATATCCCCGCGGTCGTAAAGTGGGAGGATGTCACGCAAGGGGATGAGGAGGAAGTTGCAGCGCGGTTCCATGAACGTCAAATTGACATAGGTGCATGCGCCGGGGGCATAGGTGAGGAAGCAGGTATCAACACCCTCGTCCATGTCCGCGCGGGAGATAGTTGGTTCGTCGTGGAAGAATGGATAGAAGCATGCGCAAAGTTGCTCGATGCGCGTGGGGTTCTTTGCGATGAGAATTTCATCCGCGACGTCAACGTGGAGTGGAATTGTGATTGTGTATGACATCAGTCGTTGTCCCCATAGGTTGCCCAGGAAGATGCGATGTCGTGTGCCTCGTCCTCAATGGTGGCGGTGACGCCGGAAGAGTCGAGGCTGTGGATGATGAGGCGGCCGACGGCTGCCACGTCGTTCTTCGCGATGGCGACGGCGAGGTCTTCCAAATCGCGGTCGGAAGTGAATCCTTCCGCGAGATCGTAGAAGAAGTCCAGCGGGGTGTCGAGAATATGGCGTGTCCAAGCCTTCTCACGGGCGGCGGGAAGGTGGGACTGGATGTCGTCGTTGGTCATGGTTAGTCCTCCTGTGAGTAGATTGCTTCTTTGGTCCAGCGAAAGGGCCAGTCTCCACATTCTACGAGGCAGATGTCGTAGATTACCTTGCCTACGCGAATTGCGGCGTAAGGGAATTGCTTACGGCATTCTACCATATAGAGAAGTGAAGTGGAGTTCATCTTGATGGTGTGGTATTCTCCGCCCTCCGTCTTCGTCGTTTCAACGGGGACTTCGTGTGTTTGGTTGTCGCTGAGGCGAATGACCTCTCGGCGGAAGTCGCGGAAAGTGGGCATCCTTTGTGTGGTGACGAGGATGAGTTGGCGACACGGCTGCCGCTTGCATAGGATGTCGCACTTGGCATGAGGGAAGAAGATATCTGTAGTCACGAAGTAGTCAATCTCTTGTCCGTACTTGAGCCAAAGGTGGCGGTACTCACAGTCGCGCCACTCTTCGAGGATATCGAGTTCGTGTTGTGATAGCTGGCTGAAGTCTTTTGTTGCGAGAGCTTGTGCGATGTGCTCTGCGACGGTGTAAAGGTGGTGTGGCATAGTTAGTCCTCCTTGTTGCGCAGGTCCTGGAACTTGTCCTTGGGGCACCAGATTGTATGTCCGTGGCACAGGTCGATGCGTACCTCGTTGCCAGAGGTGCAAAAGGGCTCTCCAAAGAGCGGGCACCAGTCGCCACACGGAATCATTGCTTCACTGCTACCAACGTAGCTAAAGGGGCAAAATTGCTGCTTCAGTTGGGCACCCCTCTTCACTTTTAGGTATCCACTGGTGGTGATTTGGATGTCACGGTCGTGATCTTCCATTTTTCAGTCCTCTTCTGTCTTTATACGCTTGTTCCACAGGCGTGTTGCCTCTGTCCGCCAGTCCGCTACATCCGTGCGGATTGCTGGTCCTTGAGCTCCGCACTTATTGCATAGCGTGAATCCATACTCATCATCATAGGTAAACTCAGCTATGGGAGCCAGATCCAGGCTTCCGCAAAATGGGCAAGGGTTGACTTTGACTCGTTCTGTTGGCATGGTTAGTCCTCCTTCTGTTCTGCGCGCGGCACCAATCCCCAATGAGAATATTCTCCAATCTCCCAACCTGTCGTCAATGATCACTTTCATGACTGATCTCCTAAATTGGCGGCAACCTCACCGGCTGACTCGGCGCCCAGCGTTACCGCTTCCCCACGCCGCAGCCAGCAAGGTTGCCATTACTCCATGCAATCGTCGCAAACCCACTTCTCATCGTCGAAGAGGAAGAAGTTGGGCTCTGTTGCTTCGCAGACAGCGCACTGCTGGGGGTCTTCAAGTCCAGTTGCCCAAGCGCCGTCGTACCAGACTCCCGGAATAGAAGTGAGCTTTTTGACAAGTGGGTGTTGTTCAGCGCGCTCTTCCGCCTCGTCTTTGGACTCGGCGGGGATGAGAATGAGTGCGCCGAATTGGATCACGAGGGGGTAGTGTTTCATGATTCGCGCTCCTGTCTAGGGGTTGCCTTCTTGAGCCCTAAATAGACTCGCCTTGCAAGCGGTCCCTTGCATGGACACCGCTCAAGTCTTGTCATAATCTTTGCATCTGTTAGATTGAGAGCGTATACAACAGTTTCATATTCGCATGCTAGGTACGGTCCGCCAGGTAGCGTTGCATGGTCGTGTTGCTTCGCTATACGAAGGCGGTTGCGGATTATGTCTGCGTCGATAGCTGTTAGAGGCTTTTCGGTGTGAACAAGCATTTACTGTGTACCCCTTTCCGATTAGATCTTTGGCGCATCCACATACCTGTGGCGAAAGTTGTCAATCCATTCTTCGATTGCTGCTACGCGCTCTTCTAGGGTCATGCGTTTTCGTATTTCCTTGAGTTCCTCCGTGCGTCGTCTAACCTCTTGCTCGTAACAACGGGCGCACTTTAGGTTGATGTGAATGGTCTTGCCTCCGCAAACGGGGCAGTGTTCTTCGCATTTGGACAGATGCCGCCATTCTCGTCGATTTCTTCCTGATGCAGGATAGCACCTGCAAGGCTGAGGAACATCCGATTGCATTGTGCGCATGTCGGGCCGAGCAGGGTTTGCTTGATGTCAGGCAGTTCTATGTTCACTTTAGTCTACTCCTGTGATTTATGGAGCGCTTGGGCTAGCAGCGCCTTGCTCAGCAGGAATTTGCCAAGCTCTTCAATTCGGTATGCATCTATCCCGTAGAGGTCTTTAAGTGCTTCATTCGCGACGTCTTCAACTATAAGCCCGACCGCGTTTACTGAGCAAATCTTCCTTGATAGGGTAAGAAGGAGTTCTCGCAGTGCTGTTGGATCTCTAACGACGCTATTGATAATGTCGTCCAGAGTCGCCGTAGCGTCTAACTCTTTCGAGAGTTTGATTGGGATTGTGAATTGATTAGTCATCTGTTTGCTTGCCTCCTGTAGTTGCAGTTCCGTATTGGAATTTTGTGCCTTCGTTTGTGACGTCGAAGCGGACGCGCTGCCCGCAGTAGGGACAGTAGTCGTGCGTAAGGCCCGTTGACCACTGGACGGGCTTCGTTACCCACTCTTTGCCAACCCAAAACAAAGCTACATCAAGTCTGTTCTCGCATGAGGGACATGCAAGGACATGGCGAATATGACTGATCGGGACTATCATGGCTTGTCTGGCTCCTCTCCGTTCAGTGTGGGCGTGCAGTCTACTGCTTCACTGTCTACTACCCTGACGTTGAGTTGGCAGCGGGAAAGGGTCATGATGAGAATGCTTAGTACCATCAAGATGACAGCGATTCCGAGTAGCTTGTCGGTGTTCATGGCTTGTTACCTGGTTCCGATGTAGACGAGGAGCGCAATCGTGCCAATGGAAATGAGGGCCGACAGCGCGTAGATTGTGATGAAGGCGATTGTGTCGATGGTCTTTGGGCTGAGTCGTGGCATGGTTTGGGTCTCCCTGTTGGTTACTTTACAATGGGGACGAGGCGCACGTAGAGTGGACGCGCGTTGTTGAAGTCGACTTCCAAGCGGCGGCGGACGGCGGACATAAGCCAGAATGTGCCGTCGAGGTGCTTCGGCATTGCTGGCCCGGAGTGGGCAAGCAGAGGATAGCTGAGGTCGTGCGGTCCGTCCCAGCCGGCGATGATGAAGTGGGCCGGTCGGCGAAGGGGGACGTCGGAGACGACGGCCATGATGAGTCTGCATCGCTGTCCGACGGCTTGGATAACGAGTGGCGCGCATACGGCCTCATTTTTGTCGCTTGAATCGGTGTTGTAGTAGAACATAAGCGTATTGCTTATGTGGTTTGTGGGGCCTCCGAGGAAGTAGCGTTTGAGCATGGTTGTGAGCTCCTATAACTAAATGATGCCCTTGCGGAGAACGACCGGGCCAGCCGGGGAACCATCAGGGTCTCCGCTCCCTGGGCATTGGGCCTTACTTCAAAGTGTCCACCACCACGTACTTGTCCGCGTTGGCGCGGTACTCGCAGCCGGCGACCTCGAACTGGTAGTTCGGGGCATCGGGGCCGACGTAGCGGACCACGCGGATGGGATCCTTCGCGCAATCCAGCGGCTCGACGCCGTGCTGGGTGCCGAAGTAGTAGGGGGTGGCGATGAAGGCCAGGGCCATCGTCAGGCCGTGAAGGATGGTCGGGAGCATGGTGCTTCTCCTCTACTGTGCCGCACTCGCTGCCCCGTGCGGCTTGGGGCGGATTATGTAGTTTGTCTGTAGGCAGACAGCGTTGTATGTCCTTGCCGTGGGGTAGGCACACTCGCGTAGCTTGTTGAGTGTAAGTACTTCACCTTTCCACAGGGGCGGGACGTGGACGGGAATTTCCGTCACTAGGGCTGCCCGCCGTGCGAGGCCCAAGGAAATGGGGTCGCTGGTGATGATGTGTCTGCCCCAGACGTCCTCGATTCTGGGGGACGCTGTGGTTGGGATGTATTCCTCACCAATAAGGTCGACTTCGCGGAGGTAGTCCGTAAACGCGGGGTGCTGGGAGACGACGATCTTCGGCGCCTCGAAGCGAGCCCGCGTGAGAATTTTCCTCCCGATGCCTGGGAGGGTGAGGGCATCTAGTTCGTCCATGGCGAGGACGTCGGCTACGGAATGCCTCGACGCCAGACCGTGGTCGCGTAGGGCGCGGGCGATGGCGCGAGTGTAGTAGAATGGGTCGCTCATTTCTTGGACCTCCGTAGGCGCGGGGTGGGCAGGATGCCGCGGCTGTGAAGGTCGTCGATGGTTTTGCGAAGGTAAGCATCGACGTCCTTCTTGGTGCCGAGGCGCCAGCCGGTTAGGCCAATGGCGGGGATTTCGTAATTCCACCCGCCGAGGGACTTTGAGGTGATGCGGTATTCTTTTCGCATGGGGGTTATTTGATGGTTCGAAGGAGTTTTGCAACGGCCTTCGCCTTTTCGCGGTTAGTCTTGTAGGCGCGCGGGAAGGCGAAGTCGATAAGGGTGCGAATCTCGGCCTTCGACAGGTGCGTGCCGTTGATTTTGTATGGCTTGGGGCCGCGGGTGTAGAGAAGTTTCATCATGCGGTACCTCCCTGGGCGGCGCTGGTGGCGAGGGATTGGAGCTTGAGGATGACTTCGCGTCGGAATTTGCGCTTGGTGAGGATGGGGAAGCAAATTCCCGCGATGCCGTTTGCCTGCATGGTCTGCGCGACGCCGGCAAGTGGGATGTCGGCGTTGGTGACGTGGATGCGCGGGTCGACGCCGGGATAGGGAAGGGTGAAGAAGACGACGTCGAGGTCACCCAATTTGTCCTTCCCTTCGGCGAGGTAGGGCTGTAGGGTCGCCATGCAGAGGGAGTAGGCTGATTGGTACTCGGTGAATGTCTGTTCGGCTATCATGGTGGTGTCCTCCATTAGGCGGTGGTCCCTTCTTGCGGAGGCAGGGTTGTGACGGTCTGCGGGACGACTTCGTTGATGATTTGGAGGATGTCGTCCAGGTGCTTCCGCTTGAAGGGAATGGTGAAGAGGACGGTTGCGGTTTTGTGTTCGACTGCAAGTTCGGCGAAGAAGTCGAGAAGTCTGATGTCCGCATCGCAGTAGAAGAGGATGCGGTGGTAGGTGTCCTTCCCTGCCATGACGAGGATGAGGACGTCGGTCAGGAGGTCGTCCGCTGCGGGAAGGTAGTCGGCCATAGCGGCGGCGAGTTTGTCGTAGAGGATTTGGTCTGCGGAAGTCATGTTGGTGGCTCCTTAGTTGAGTTCCTCGATGAAGGTGAGTTCGTCCGGGTCATCGAAGAGCGAGGTGATGGAAGGCTCTTCTTCGTAGGTCCAGCCTGCGGGACGGGGTAAGGCGAGGGGCGTCCCGGGGGCCGCGGTGCGCGGTAGGCAGGCGGGACAGGTGGGGGTTGTGCGGTCCCGGTATTCGACCCTCCGTGGGGTGAGGAGGGCGGCCTGCTGCTCGGTGTGGGAGAGGCCGGTCCAGGGGATGAGGATGGTGTAGGGGTTCTTGAGGCGGTTGGGGACTGCGATCTCGGCGTAGAGGCCGGCTTCCCACGGGCAGGTGTACTCTTCGCCGCAGGAGGTGCAGCGGGTGCGGGTCCAGATGAGGCGAAGGGCGATGGGCCTGCGGCTCTTTGGATGGAGAAGGAATTTCCTCCGTTGGTCCTCCGGGGTGGGAGGTGGGGTGTAGCGGGGGATGCCCGCCTTGGGCTTGGACTTCGCCTTGGGTTTGCGGGTCCGCTTTTCTTTGGAGAGGAGTTTGCCGAACTCCTCGAGTATGTCGTTGGTCATGGCGTTTGGCTCCCTTTGGTTGTGGATTTGGTGGGGGCGCGGCGGCCCCTAAATGGGGGTATGATACCATAGGCGGTACCGGGGGCGCAAGTGGGGGCCGTTTTGCGCGCCCGGCTTATATAGGTGGATAGCGGCCATGTATAGGTCCGTAGGTGCGTAGGTCCGTAGGTTACATGAGCCACAATTCTAGGGCGATTTCGTACTTTTCTTCCGGCAGGATGAGAATCCTTGAAGCGAGGTTGGGTAGGGGGGATTCGGCATGTATTTGGCGCTGGTATGCTTCGGCCTCGCGCCGGTAGCGGAAGGGAATCCGAATTGAGGCGATTTCGGGGTTGAGAAGTTTTTGGGTAATTTCGTCCGTTGTTGGGCGGTGCATGGGTGAGGGCCTCTTTTAGTTGTCTTCCAAAATTGACTTGGGGTCGAAGGGTTGGGTGGCTGCCTCTTGGATTTTTGCGCTTTCGCCCATGAGGGCGTCGAGGATGCGCGTGTTGAGGATGCTTTGGTCTTTGGGAGCCAAGATGAGCGCGGGAGGGGATTGCTGCACAATGAGGTTGCGCATGGCGAGGGCTTCGGCGAGTTTGGGATGGGTGGGCTTGAGCGCTCTCCTATAGGCGTAGAGGGAGCGGCGAAGGGTGTAGGCTTCGGAGGTTGTTTGGGTTGGGATTGTTATGGTGTCGGGGTCGGAAAGGAGTCTTTCCGCCAAGAGTTTGTAGGCGCGGCCGTATTTGTCGGGGTCACGGGAGTATGGCATGGTTGGGGGCCTCCTTGTGGGGTGGAGTGTGCCTTTGGGGCCTATATTATAGCATAGGTGGGGGGATGGGGTGGGGGGATGGGGGGATTCTGCGGGAGGTGTGGGGGTTTGGGAAGGGGTGGGAGCGCGGAGGCGCGCAGCGCTGGACCGTGTTGGACCGTGTTGGACCGCGTCGGACCCTGAAATGGACCCTGGAGTAGTCGGATCGGGGGACCCCCCCTCTCCCTCTCCTTGCCCCCCTAAGCCTCGAAAAAAAAA
>Ga0256830_1000306_pt1 | contig 43084 bp, 37 predicted proteins | sample 128326metaG_FD_190537 | JGI IMG/M metagenome (GOLD analysis project Ga0256830, IMG submission 190537) | Hydrothermal vent microbial communities from Lau Basin, Pacific Ocean - 128-326 | ecosystem: Environmental > Aquatic > Marine > Hydrothermal vents | place: Pacific Ocean: Lau Basin | collected...
TCTCAGGTCTCTTCAAGGTATCGGATAAAAAGTACAATTAAGATCAAGTGCGGCTGCAAGTTGTTCCAGGTACTCTTTTCTCCTGACCTCAACAGCGCCCATCCGGGCTGTGGTTTCTGTGATCACCTGGCAGTCAAGCAGTACAAAACCGCGTGCTCTTAAATGTTTAACAAGGGCTGCCAAAGCCACCTTTGAGGCGTTAGGTTTGCAGTAGAACATGGATTCACCGGCAAAAAATCCGCCGATGCAGACACCGTAAAGTCCACCGGCCAATTCACCATCACTCCATGCCTCAATGCTGTGTGCGTGGCCTAGCCGGTGAAGCTCGATATATGCTTCTATCATATCCTTTGTAAGCCAGCCCGGCCCGTAATTTTCTTCGTGCCTGGATGCGCACTGCTTTATGACTTTGCTGAAATCCGAATTGATACGTATCTCGAAAATATTTCTATTTATAATCTTCCGGAGTGTACGGCTGATCTGGAATGCCTCCAGCGGAATTACAGCACGTGGATCAGGCGACCACCACAGAATCGGTTGGCCAGGACCATACCAAGGAAAAATCCCGCTTCTGTAAGCCAGCATCAGGCGTTCGGGAGAAAGATCACCACCTACAGCAACGATTCCCTCATGCGTGGAAGTTTCAACGTCCGGAAACCAAAGTCCTGCACCTTTGGTGCTATGGTCTTTGAGACTCCCCTGGACAATCATAACCGCTCACTTTTTTCTTTGACGGTAAAGCTTTGGATCAATCACTGCTTCTGCCTTTTCAGAATCCAGTATACCGTCCAGAAATTTATTGATCATTTCAATATGAGGTTTTGGATCTTCGAGCAGCTCGTTGAAATTTATATCAAGACGCATTATGTTCGGCTGGCTGTTGACCCAAGCATCAACCTGCTGTAAGTGCTCCATATAAAGCCCGGCCATTTCCTCATCACTTGTATCGTCTGCGTCCTCTTTACGGCGAACCAGCATTTTTTTCTGAGAAGCCAGGATTTCCGGCATGGACCGCTTCATAAAGATGATGCGGTATGTATAGGCAGGAGGCAGGTACAATAGTAGAGCCGAAATCACCTTGACCACCTTCCCCTCGGCCTCGGCCAGCCAGGAATTGTCTCCATCAACAAGTTTTTTTACACGTTCAAACTCGTAGTAGCCTTTTGGATTGTCGTCATCCGCGGTTCTTAAGTTGTCGGTAAGAGGAAGCAAGCCGCCCGCCTCCAGCATTTTCATCATCATTGATGTGCCGGAACGGGGCAGGCCCGAAACAATTGTTATGTCACGGCTATGGTTCTTTTTTCGAAATACTTTAAGTAGGCGTTTCATGTTGTATTTAAATTATAATTACTTTCCTGGTCTTGTTAAAAAAACTTCACCGTTGATGTTGGCAGCAACCCAGTATCTTGCTACTTGCACTTAGTCGCATCTAATTAGCGGATAAAACGTGGTCATTGAACATATCCGAGGGCTTTCAGCCGGTTAAGTGTATCTTTACTTGGTTGATTGCGGGCAACATTAACTCTTTCAGGTTCGTTTTTCTCCTTTACAGCCAAAAGCCATTTGTTCAGTTTTGATTCGAGATTTTCTGATATGGCGTTATTTACCATGTCAATGTTCGTCTTTTCTCTGGGGTCTTTTGAAAGGTCATAAAGTTCAGACTTTCCTGAAGTCGAACTTATGAATTTCATGGAATTGGAAAATATTGCCCGTTCGATACGATGAAACCTCTTATGTAATCTGAGCTTTATACGATCCGGAAATGACTCGCTTATCACAGTTCTATTATTTAAATCTTCGGGTTTCAACAGGCTGAGACCCTGAACATTTCCGGGAATTTCATATCCCAATGTGTCCAGAACGGTAGGTAATATATCAACACCGCTGACATACTGTTCAATTACTGTTTTTTGGCTGCTGTTTGGGTACTTAATAATAAGGGGAACTTTAACCTGGTCTTGATAAACTGAGGTTCCGTGTTCAATATGCTTACGTTCCCCGAAGGCCTCACCATGGTCTGCAGTGACAATAATCAACGAGTTTTCATATAGATCGGCTTCTTTCAGCCGTGCAAACAGTTTTCCTATATGAAAATCTTCGTAAGCAATACCACCATCGTACTGGGATAATATATGTTGCCGTTCTTTAACAGTAATATCTCTTTCGAGTCTCAATACCTGATGTTCCAAGTCACGAAAGTGGCCCATTGTAAAAGTCTCATCTTTACCCGGGAAAAGCCTGTCATATGGTGCCGGCGGGGCATACTCTGTATGGGCATCCATGTAATTTAAAAAGAGGAAAAAACTGTTGTTATCTTTTTTTGCCTTATCTATAAGTGAAAAGGCAACCTTATTAATTTTATCAGCACGGCGATAGGTGTTATCACGATCGGATGCTGGTATCATCCAGGCCATGAAATTATGGATTGTTTGTCTTAGATAGAATGGGCGTACTTTGCTGACAATATTTCCAAGAAATATAACCGGCGATCTATAGTCATAAAAATTAAACCCCTGATCCAAATTATAATAATCATGGAGGTATCCTGGGTTTGCAACAACAGCCATTGTTGAGTAGCCTTTTTCAGAAAGTATTTCAGCAAGTGTATCGAATTTATCGTCCAGGGGCGGTGGACTTTTTGGCCAATCGGCAAATCCGCTTGTTAAATCATCCTCTGACGGTGTATTAAAAATATGATGGGCACCATGACTTGTTGGATAGAGCCCTGTAAATATTGATGCGTGTGAAGGCAATGTTATGTCAGAGGTTGAGACTGAATTGATGTATAGAGAGGACTCTTCCGCAAATTTTTTAAGATTGGGAGATGTATCTCTTTCATATCCGTACACTGATAGGTGGTCTGCTCTGACTGTATCCATGCTGATGAGTATGACATTGGGTTTATTTGTATTTTGAAGTGAAGATAATGTTTTCTGGTCTGTCTGCAGAGGTGTCTGTTTCAGGATAAGACCCGCGCCGAAAACCAGGCAGTAAACAGGAACAAGAAACGCCAGCGCCCTCGTAGAAGACACCGGTCTGCTTTCCATCGAATTACTGGTTCTTTTTATAGCTATAATTTTATGAAAAACAAATGATATCAAAAATACAGCGGCAGGATAAACAAGAGCTGAAAGTGCCCTGACTGTCATCGTGGCACTACGAAGCGGCTCATAAAGTATCCATGGCAGAATACCAACCAGCACAAAGGCAACAGTCCAGGGATTGGTGATAAAACGCAATCGTTTCTGCCAGAGAGGATATCCTATACTAAGCGCCAGCGCCGGCAGAAGGAGGAGGGAAACACCCATAGAGGGTAAAAGTGGACGGATATGGTAGTCCGTATACAACCATATATAACATATATTTGCATTAAAGGCCAGAACAACGGTAAGTGTTGTAAAGGGAGCGAACATTGAGCTACCTGTTTTTTTCGAGAATAGATTGGCCCTGGTTGCCGCATAAATGCAGAGTCCGGATATTCCACCAATGATCAGACCCATAACCGGATAAACGGTAAACAGCAGCAAAGTAAAGTAACGATGAACAGGTGTATAGGCATGTGACGGGGTCATGATCCAAGGAAGAATGGCTGTAAAAAAATACTCAACCACTGCATAAACAATCCATGCTGTTACTCCGTATATTGCGCCGGCATACATACTTTCACTAACATTCTGTAACCCTTTGGTTTTTGTATTCATATTTACTCGTTCTCCTTCTGAGTTGTTTTTTTCGCTTGTATAGAAGTTGTATAAAAAAGGTTAAACAGAAACCCTAAACGGCTTCAACAGCATAAAGCCAAATACAAGTGAAAGAATGAAAAACAGTACAAGCCAATGTACAGTCCAGCCAAATAATGAAACCTTCATGTATGGATACCTGACCTCAAAAGACTCGACTTCAAAATCACTTGCCAAGGCTGGTTCGCCAGGATAAAAAAATGTTTTCAGCCCATTTTCTTTTAAGGTTTTAGGTGAAATTTTTGTAACTTTATCACCAATTACAATCCTCTTTTTTATTTCTTTATTAAACACCCGGAAGCTTAAATCGAACTCTCCTTCTTCTTCAGCTTTGATTCTCCAGTATATTTCCTCTCCCCCGTTAATACGCAGTGGAGGAGTCTCTACCTTCAAACCTTTGGGCAGAACCAAGATTCCATTGGCAGCATTTTCGGACTTAGTTGGATTATTTATTCTTACTTTTACAATAGCCGTTTCGCCGGAGTGAAGGGGTCTATATTCATATCTAAGGCCGGTCTGAATAATTATTATCACTACAGGCAGCATAACAAACAACAAGGGTTTTAACATATGCTTCAAGTATATAAGATTATATTTCAACATATTCTTCTGTGCAGATAATACTATCCTTATATCGTTTTTAAATAGTCTTACTTCCAGGAGATGTCCCATTATTCTGCTTTTAGTTCTCTTAATAGCCTCCTGATTTGATGTATATTTAAAAATTGGAAGCATTATCACTGTAGTCAACAGAGAAACGGCACACAATCCATATATCGGGTCAATTGACCTGAACGGGTAAAAAAACAGGTCAAAGATTGAAGTAATGATATGATTAAACTTGTTCATAAACTTTTAAGATAGATAGCCTAGCCCTTGAAGTCTCTTCTTAACCTTGTCCTCAGAGAGGGATTCATCTTGCCTTGATATCTCTTTTTCTATCAGATGGCTTATAAACTCATCAACCGATGAATACCCGGATTTTTCAGCGTATTGTGTAGCCTTTGATAATAATTCCTTCTCAATTTTAATTTTTGAACCAAACATGATTTCACCTTTCTTTCTAAAACCTTTCAAGTTTTTTAAAATATAGGTTCTCCTACCATATCTTTATCTTTTTCAATATTGAACTCTTTCAAAATAGTAGGCGCAATATCGTATAGAGCAGGAGAATCTGTCTTAATCTTCCTGTTTGAAAGAATAACTCCTGGCACCAGCTTATAGTTCCACAAATGTGTACCACTCCATTTCTGCATGTTGTCACCAATTAGTCCTTCAGGAACCTTGCCCAGAGCTGTTTCCCAGGAAGCCCTATAGCCCCTGTTATAACCTATAAGAAGATCAGGCGAGTCTTCAACATATTTGCCGGAATATAGCTCCCTGCTTTTATAGACTTTACTGATGATACTCTCTCCTGTTACCGGGTCTATCACAGCCTCCAGTTTCTCGATAAGTTCATCCATAAGTTTTTCTTTTTCAGCTCCACTTGATACTATTCCCTTGCCCTCTCTTCCCTTGAGGTTTATATATACTCCATTGAAACCAAGTGCATACGCAGTTGTCTGGTTGAAGTCCACGTTCTCGAAAAAGGCTCCGCTTTTTTTAATGTTTCTGTCGATAAAATTAATATATCCGTTATTTTTCAACCAGGTATTCAGATGAAAATATCTGCGAAAAGAACCAAAACCGTGATCTGAAAGAGTTATGAGGGTGGTGTCGGCATCGATTTTTTTCATTGTATTTTCAAGAATGATATCCATGTCCATATATGTTTTTCTTATGGCTCCGGAGTATTGCGCAGCTTCTTCCGAGTTATGGGCAGGATGTTTCTTGTCTATGTTTCGCCAAAACATATGTTGAACAGGATCAGTCGTAGGGAAATAAACAAATAAGAGGCCTGAGTCGAATCGCTTCATCTCCAGGTCGAGCATCCTTATTCTTTCGTTCTTTATAAATTCAGATAACTCCAGGAAGTCATCGTTATGAAGGTAATCCTGATCCAGAGCTTTTGTATCTTCAGGCATTCCCTGAGTATAGAAAAAACCGATTTCATCAACAAGCTCGGCCGAGTAGTCATCAGGAGTACTGACCGGAATTGTTGGATTGGAAGGATCAATATTTATTGGAGAGACGTAAAGTTCAAACTCCGGCCTGACTTTCATCAGGTAGAACCGGCAGATTCCGGTTATTGATTGAAAAGGTGCAAGGTTAAATTCAACCTGTGCCCAATCGCTCCACTCCCCTTCATTCAGAAGAAACTCGTTGTCACCTGCCTGGATCAGCGCCACCGGGTTTTCAGGATCGACTGTTATTGTAAGCTCTAAACTTACTTCGGTCTTGTCAGCCCTAAACGGATTTGGAGGCCCAGTCAATTTTGTTTTAACGATATTATTTGAAAAATGTATGTTTAATACTCTACCGCTTGTGACCTCCTCATCTGTTTTTATTTTTTTGGTGGTATAAAAAGTAAATGTTCCGTATGTTCCCAATATGTCCGGTGTCCCCATTCCAGAGAGGGTTTTTGCTCCGGATTTGACAGGTGGAAAGTTTGCCGGAATTTTTATCACTGTTGAAGGGATACCCTCGTGTTCAAGGATTTCCCAGAAGGCCTTTCCTTTTCTAAGAAGCAGTGTTTCGGCCTTAGAAAACGGAATAAGCCAATCACCTATTTTAAGTGTTCTTTCGGCTTCAGTCGTCTTGGAGGTGGAAAGATAAGGCATGTAGCTTTGCGGTTCTCTGGCGATAAAATCAAAAATACCGTGCCCTCCGGGATTCATGCCCGTGATTAAGTTAGACCATGCTACAGGGCTTTGAGGCGGCATGGAAGTGACAAGAGGTTTGAAACTCCCCATTTCCTTAAGCCGTTTAAAGTTCGGCATAAGGCCTTCCGCCATATATTTTTCGAGCAGCACAGGGTCCATACCGTCAAAACCAAGTACAAGAACCTTTTTTGCAGCTTGTGGCTGTTTTGCCTCAGCTAGGGAAGAGATTGCGAAGTAAGAGGCAACGATGAAAAGTATGGTAAATAAGATAAATCGTTTCATCTTTCGCTCTCTGGCTTTTTTGGGCTGATTAAAGGCTTTCCGTCCATATAAGATGGAATCTCCACTCCGAATAAATCAAGAACGGTAGGGGCCATATCCTTGATATGGGGGGTGTCATCAGATATTTTTCTGTTACAAAAGAAGACTCCCGGAACAAGACGCGGATCCATGCAGTGATCTCCACTCCAGCTTTTGTTATTATCTTCGAATGTTTTTGCGTCCACTCTGCCGACAGCCGCCCCCCAGGATGCTCTGTAACCTTCGTTATAACCTATAATCAGATCAGGACCATTATCACGGTATGGCCCATCATAATGTTTTGTAATATCATAAACTTCTTTTATCGCGATTTGTTCTGTTTCTTCATCAGGCAGACCTTTAAGCCTGTTTATCAGCTCCGCCTTTAACTCTTCTTTTTCATCAGAAGACACAATCCCCTGCGCTTCTCTTCCCTTTTGGTTTATATAAATACCACTCAGGCCGAAGGTATATGCCCTGGTCTTGCTCCAGTCAATATCCTTAAACCATTCATCACCTGTCTCTTTTCCATCCTTCATCGCTAAATATCCGTTTTTATAAAGCCATGAGTTCAGATTGATTCCACGCTTAAACTGTTTGAATCCATGGTCGGAAATAACCATCAAGACATCGTCTTTATCAATGGTTTTCATCACCCTGCCGATCATGTCATCCATCCTGGTATATAGTTGCTCAACCGTGTTTTCGTAATTTTCTTTAACTACATTATTAATAGAGTGAGCAGGATGGTCTTTAGAGATAAAACGCATAAACATGTGTTGAATTCTATCTGTTGTATCAAACACACATACGCACAAACCGTTTTTTGTCTTATCAATAGCGTTGAAAAACATCGTTTCTCTTTCTTCGTGGTGCTTGTATGCCTGCTCCAGAAAGATATCTTCATCGATCACTCTTTCGTTTAACGCCCATGTATCCTCAGCAAGACCGAGGGTGGCGTAACTGCCCATAATCTTAGCCAGGTAGACAGAATAGGAAAATGGAAACGATATGGGAAGAGATGGAGATTCAGGGTCGATATTTATAGGAGTCATGTACATTTCGAAGTCCGGTTGAATGTTTTTTATATAAAAACGGCATATTCCATGAACCTTCATGCCCGGCCCGGCTTTAAAAGTTAATTTCACCCAGGGAGAATAAGTCCCCTTTTTAAGCCTTATTTTTTCTTTTAATATCTCTAAAGTAGCTTCATCTTCACTGTTTACGGTAATAATAAGTGGGATACGCATTTCTTCGGTTTTTTTGAGCAGGTAATTATCCGGTCCCGGAATATGCGTTTTGATTTTATTCCCTTCCCTGTCAACATGTATCTGTACTCCACCTGTCTGTTTTTCAACCGAGTTTATATTGGATGTATAACCGGTAAAGGTTCCCTGAGTACCCTTTAAATCCGGTACACACATTCCGGATAAAAGCACTCCGTTCAACTTTTCAGGAGGATATGTTATAGGTACCCTGATTATTGCACTAAAAATACCGTACTTATCCATGTGAGTCCAGAAGGGCTTGCCTTTTCTTAAAAGCTTGACACTTGCTTTGCTTAGCGGGATCGAATATTTACCTATGGATAGGTTTCTTTTTGAGCCTGTCTCTACCTTTGTTGACGAGAGTTCCGGAAGATAAGTACGAAGGTCGCGGTTTAAAAAGTCGAAGATATTATGGCGTGACGGATCGACGCCTGTAATAAATGTGGACCATGCCACTGGAGAGATCGGCGGAAGAGTTGTCTGGAGTTTTTGAAATGTGCCGCTACTTCCGAGTTCTGAAAGGTTCGGGAGTTTGCCTTCCTGCATATATTGTGTAGCCAGGTCTGGATCCAGCCCATCAAGACCCACTATAATTACGCGCTTGGTATCATGTTTTGCAAACGAACGCTTTTTTGTCTTTAAGCCTCTAATGACAAGGCTAAGCGGCCAGAAAAGAATTGTCATTACAGCCAATAATATACTTACAAGAAGGATGAAGAAAGAGGATATGAATGCGAAACCAGCGCCGGGACCAATATAAGCATGCGCGGTTTCAATGCCGCCAGGAAGTAAAGATACAGATAACGTTAATACTAATATATAAAGAAGTTTTTTCATTTGAGATATAGTAAGTTTATTGAGTATATTCAATAACTTTGAGGTACTAAGTGATCTCTTTGCCTGAATTTGCTATGGGTGGTAGAACCCTTCAGTGCAGAAGACGACTCAAACTTCATTATTGTTCCGAGTTATTAATTATAACAGAAAGCTCCATTCTTTATCTTCACTATATCAACTAGTGATTCGGTATCGCAGAAAAATACTGAATTCTAAGACTCAAATTTGGCAGTATAAAACTATATCTTTTTAACCGGCATATTGTAAAATAGTAAAGTATATTTTTTACATTTTACCCCCGAAATAATACAACCCGGATGAGCCGCAGTTCTAAGAAATTTCTAAGTAGTTTTTTACAGGGTTCATTTAGTTGTAAATTTAATAATAATGACTTCATATAAAACAAAAACAATCAAAATTTTTTTTCACATTGTTGCTGCAGGTGCCTCTATTGGAGCGGTTTTTGGCTTTTTAAGCGCATGCCGTGATATTTTTCTAAATGGTTATTTCAGTTTGGGATACTGGAGAAATATATCATTTGTTCTGCGAAATACGATGACAGGGTGGACATTGATTGGAGCTGTTATTTCGGTTGCGCTCATTCTGTTAAGGTTTTCACTAAAAAAGGTATCAATAATTACGGTTCTAACAAAGCTTACCCTGAAACCACTGCGTTTGTCTCATGCCGCTGTTTTTCTGGCCGCCTCAGTACTTTTGATGGTTTTAGTCTTTTTCGTTCTGTTCGTTCTTTACGGCAGGCCGGAACCACGGTTTCTAGGCGCTATATTGGCGGTAACCCTCATAGGTTTCGGGCTTGCTGTTTCTATTGCTCACTTTTTGAGCAGACGTTTTATCCCTGACTCCATAAATTACCGGACATTCCTTTATGGGTTTTACGCAATGACGTCAATATTCTTGAGTGGTAGTATGATTGCTCTTTATCCGAACTGGCGTAACCCTATGCAAAGCGAGAGTGTTACTGCCATTATAAGTCTTGCTATAGGTTCGTTTTTTACTTTTTTCATAGTTCGTGCAGTTTTTTTCAACTTAATTAACCTGACTAACCTTTCGCGCAGTCTATTGCTGAAACGCTATATACTGTCTCCATACATACTGCCGCTTATTCTGTTTGTTGGATTTCAGTTATTATTTCCATTTTTGTCTCGTCCGACACTTAGTACGAAAACGTCAAAGAATATAGTTCTTATAGGAATCGATACATTGCGCCTTGACCATACCTCACTCTTTCGCACTGATCAGAGAGGCCTTCAACTCACACCAAATTTAACGCGTCTGTCTAAGTCAGGTGCCAGCTTTCGTCACGCGATCTCCCAGGCGCCATGGACAATGCCGGCATTTGCATCAGTAATGACAGGACGTTATCCGCAAGAACACCGGGCGATTTCCCAGGGCGGTTTTCTGCGAAAAAAAGAATCCACCCTGGCAGAGGTTCTAAAAGAAGCCGGTTATTATAACTCTGCCGTTATAAGCGCACCTATGCTTAATGAAAGACATGGTTTTTCACAGGGCTTTGATGAATTTGACCAGAGTAACATTTTAGGCCGCGCAGCTATCACCTCTAAAAAAGTCACGGATAAAGCGCTTAATACCATTAAGGAAAATAAAGACGGCCCGTTTTTCCTGTTTGTTCATTATTTTGATCCCCATTATGACTATATGCAGCAACCTGACTGGGACTTTGCAGATCACTATACAGGTTGGCTTTCTAAGAACCGGATAACAATAAATGAGTTAAGGGAGAAGAGGCGGCTGCTCGGCCCTGATGACATTGAGTACCTGCTGGATCTTTATGATGAAGAGATAGCATACACCGACCGGGAAATCGGCCGGTTGCTGGCCTTTCTAGAAAAAGAAGGCCTTATGGAGGAAACAGCAGTAGTAGTTGTTGCTGACCACGGCGAGGAGTTCATGGAGCGGGGATGGATCGGTCATACAGTAAGCCTGTTTAACGAACTGATCCGGGTCCCACTCATCATGCATTTGCCGGGTGTAAGTTCAACCGGAACTGTTATAGACACCGTGGTCGAAACAAGATCTGTGTTTGGAACTATTCTTGATTATCTTGGCATTCGTAAAGGGGAAAAAACGGAGTCAGACAGCCTTGTACCATTGCTCACGGAAACGGCCGAACATAATAAAGATAAGGAAAGCAGTTACGGATTCGCTTTTTCATCAACATGGCTTCCCGACGCTCATGGAGAAAAACGTGTGCGCAAGTTATCCGTTCATATGAATGAGTGGAAACTTATCTTTGATTATGATAATAACAGCTCGCTTTTATACGATTTATCCAAAGATCCCTACGAAACCAGGAACCTCGCTTCCGAGGAGCCGGAAAAGAGGGCTGAACTCTGGAAATTACTTGATTCCTGGCATAAAATGGTCGAAGCTTCCGGTGCAGAAACACCGGCCTTGAATCTAAGCGAAGAAGAGGTTCGTAAGTTAAAGTCTCTCGGATACCTGTAACCCAAGTTGATAAAATTGACGATAAGACAATGGCTCAGCATCTCAAAGTGTGTCTAGATTATGAGCACGGTTACTGGATATATCCTAAGGCTTTTAAGCGGTCAAGGGTGTCTTTGTCTATTTTCTTATGTGACAAAGAACTCTTAAAATATGGAGACTCTTCCTTGGTATCTGAGAGCCATTGGTTTAACAGGGCTTCCAGATCAACAGCGACATCTGTATTTTTGCTGTAAATATTTGTTGTTTCGTTGGGATCCGTGGATACATCGTAAAGTTCCTGCTTTTTCAAGGTAGATGTGATAAGCTTCATCCCACCTGAAAATACCGCCCTTTCAATGTTATAAAAACGTTTATGCCATTTAAGCTTTTTACGGGAAGAAAATGATTCGCTTATCACAAATCTGTTATTTAAGTGTTCAGGTTTAAGCAGGCTTATGCCTTGCAGGTTGCCGGGAATTTCATACCCCAGAAAATCAAGAACAGTCGGCATAATATCTACACCACTGACAAATTCGTCCACCACTTTGCTCTGGCCGGTGCCAGGATACCTGATCAGAAGAGGCACATAGACTTCATTTTGATAAACAGAATTTTCGTGTTGAATAAAGTCCCTTTCTCCAAAAGCTTCACCATGATCCGATGTAATAATAATAACGGTTTTTTCATAAAGTCCGGCTTTTTTCAGCCTCTTAATTAATTCTCCGATATGAAAATCCACATACGCAATTCCACCATCATACTGTGAGACTATATGCTTTTGTTCTCTTCCGGTAATCTTACGCTCAAGCTTCATTACCTGTTTTTCCATCTCAACAAATTTACCGGGTGTGTATGTCTCGTCTTTACCCGGGAAAAGTTTGTCATAGGGTGATGGCGGGGTATATGGAAAATGAGGGTCCATATAATTTATAAACAGAAAGAAGCGCTCGCTTTTTTTAGTTTCATCAAGAAGAGTAAAAACCTCATCATTAATTTCATCCGCATTGCGAAACGCCATATCATAGTCGGAAGAGTGTATAAACTTGGATAGAAAAGTATGAATACTCTGCCTCAGGTAAAATGGATGCACTTTTCCACGAAATTGTCCCAGAAACGGCACCGGAGTCCGGTAATCATAGTGTTGAAACCCTTGGGTTAAACGGTAAGAATCTCCAAGGTATCCCTGGTTTGCAACTACGGCCATTGTTCTATAGCCTTTTTTCGAAAGAATTTCAGCAATTGTACTAAATTTATCATCCAGCGGCATGTTATGTGCCCAGTCATAAAAGACACCTGCACGATCATCCGCCGGGTTCTGAGTCTCAAATACATGATGAGCGCCATGGCTTCTTGTGTAGAGTCCTGTAAAAATAGATGCATGAGATGGCAGCGTCATGTTTGATGTAGCAATTGCGTTTTTGTACAAAATAGCTTCTTGCGACAGCCTTTTAAGGTTTGGGGTGGTATCCCTTTCGTATCCATACAATGATAGGTGGTCAGCCCTTACCGTATCCATTGTGATAAGTATAATATTAGGTTGACTCGAATCACTGAATGACGCTGCCGTGTTTTGGTCCGTCTGCAGCGGTGTCTGCTTATAAAACAAGCCGGAACCGAAAACAATTAAAAAAACAGAAGCCGTAAAGACGATATTGCTTTTTGGCGGCGTTGATACTATTTTTATCGCTTTGTCGGTATTTTGCCTGTCTGTGATCTTGTAAATGATTTTATAAGCAAAAAATGATATTAAAAAAATAGCAGCAGGATAAACCATAGACAAGATTGCCTTAACACTCTTTGACTGACCGGCAAGAGGTTCGAAGGGAACCCATGGTAAAATGCCAAACAACACGATCACAGCAACCCATGGATTGGTGATAAAGCAGAGCCGTCCGTACCAGATAGAGGATATGGAACTAAGTATAACTCCTGCCATTAACAGCAGGGAAATACAAAAAGACGGCAACATATTAATAACTGGATAATTACTAAACAACGATGTGTAACAGATGTTTAAAACAAAAAACAGAATAACAGAAAAACTCGCTGCCAGCTTAAGTAATATATGAGTTTCTTGTCCTCTAAAAAGTCTTTTACCGGTTATCCGGTTAACATTCCACCCTGACAAACCACCCAAGGTCAAACCAATAACCGGATAAATAAGAAACAACAAAATCGTAAAACCCCAGTGGGTAGGGGTGTAAGCATGAGAAGGCTTGGTAAGCCATGGAAGCGTGGATGTAAATAATTGCTCAACAACGGCATAAATCATCCAGGCCGTCAGCCCATAGACAGAACCGGCATATATGTTATCTCCAATTGTTTTAGTCCGCATAGATTTTATTTACTTGTAACAGCTCAGGTATCTTTTTCAGGTTGTAGGGGCGTATTACGGTATGCCCCTGTATTTGGATGGTTAAAGTCAGTCGAAAGCTAAGATGATTTTTCCGTTTTTCAGGCCGATACGCAGCATACCGCCTTTTTCCAACTTTCCAAAGAGAAGTTCGTCCGCAAGAGGCTGTCTTATCTCTTTCTGGATAAGCCTCCACAACGGGCGGGCGCCATAAGCCGGATCATGACCATTTTCGGCAAGCCACGACCGGGCTTCCGGAGACAGCATAAATGTAACCTTCTTTTCTGAAAGTTGAGCCTCAAGTTCCGCGATGAACTTATCCACCACTTGCTCCATGGTCTCTTTGCTCAACCGGTTGAAGGCTATAATGGAATCCAGCCTGTTTCTGAACTCGGGACTAAATGTGTTTTTAACCACTCTGCTTACTACGTCCGGTTTGCTTATGTCCTGCGGCTTATTGTTTTTACCGTCCCCGGCAAAACCGATACTTCCCTTGGCAAGTTCCTGGGCTCCCACATTGCTGGTCATGATAATAATTACATTACGGAAATCAGCTTTTTTCCCGTTGTTGTCTGTGAGTGTTGCGTAATCCATTACCTGGAGCAGAATGCTGAACATGTCTTGATGAGCTTTTTCAACCTCATCCAGCAGAAGCACAGAATAAGGGTTCTGTATTATTGCATCGGTGAGAAGACCTCCCTGGTCAAAACCTACATATCCAGGCGGAGCTCCGATAAGGCGGGAAACAGCATGGCGTTCCATATATTCGCTCATATCGAACCTGAGGAAACGCACGCCCATGATTTTGGCAAGCTGTTTTGCAACCTCGGTTTTACCCACTCCGGTAGGTCCTGTAAACAGGAAAGAGCCTACTGGTTTATCCGGATGAGAAAGGCCGGCACGGGAAAGTTTAATGGATGCAACAAGGGCTTCAATGGCCTGATTCTGTCCGAAAACCGAAAGCTTAAGGTCGCGGTCAAGGTTTTTGAGGATTGCCTTATCCGTAACCGAGACACTTTTTGAAGGTATACGAGCGGTCTGAGCCACTATACGTTCTATATCTTTTATTCCAACCGTTGTTTTTTGCCTGGCCGTGGTCATTAACCTCGTTGCCGCTCCTGCCTCGTCTATAACGTCTATGGCCTTGTCCGGCAGTCTTCGATCGTTAATATACCTGGCCGAAAGTTCAACCGCTGTACGGAGAGCGGCCGGCGTGTAGCGCACGCCATGATGTTTTTCGTAATAAGGCTTGAGTCCTTTGAGTATTGCAACAGCTTCCTGCGCGGCCGGTTCTGCAATATCGATTTTATGAAAACGGCGCGCAAGCGCCCTGTCTTTCTCGAAATAGTTGCGGTATTCCTGGTAGGTTGTAGAACCTATGAACCGGATTTCTCCGGAAGCAAGTGCAGGCTTTAATATATTTGAAGCATCCATCGAGCCGCCGCTTGTAGCGCCTGCGCCCACAATTGTATGTATTTCGTCTATGAACAAAATCGCGTTTCCGGATTTTTTTAAAGACTTTAGTACTCCCTTAAGCCGCTGTTCAAAGTCTCCACGATACCTGGTTCCGGCCAGCAGGGAGCCCATGTCCAACAGGTACAGTTCAGCATCTTTAAGAATATCCGGAACCTTACGCTCATGTATCTTTAAGGCCAGCCCTTCGGCCAGAGCTGTTTTGCCGACTCCTGGATCTCCAACGTACATGGGATTGTTCTTTGTACGGCGGCAAAGGGTTTGCATGGTACTTTTCAGCTCAGACTCACGTCCTATTATAGGGTCTATAAGTCCTTTCGCAGCCTTTTCCAGAAGATTTATGGTAAATGTCTCAAGCGGTTTTTTGGTAGGGTACGGTCCCTCGTTTCCGAATTTAACCGAATCCTCATCCTCATCGGAGTATAGGTCATCATCTATTTCTTCGCTTAAATCGTCTATTGCGGAAAGTCCATGGGCAAGGTAATTGACTACGTTAAAACGGGTGACTCCGGCCTCTTCGAGGAAGTAAACAGCATGGGAATCAGGCTCGCCGTAAAGGGCCACCAACATGTCTCCACCGGTTATCCGGCTTTTGCCGGAACTTTGAATATGAGTTGCAGCACGCTGGAGAACACGCCGGAAAGCCATTGTGGGCTCAGGGGTCAGATCAGGCCCCTCGGGAAGGCTGACGAGGCCGTTTTGCAGGAAGTCTTCAACCACGACTTTCAGCTCATGCGGTTCTCCTCCGACCTGGCTTACAATATCTGCTGTCGCTTCATCCAAAAGAAGGGCAAACAGCAGATGCTCGGTTGTAAGGAACTCGTGCCGCTTGGAACGCGCCTCTGCTTGCGCCACGCTTAAAACTATTTCTATTTCCGGACTGATCATGCTCATTTATTCAGGCTCCATACTGCATTTTAACGGGTGTTGATGCTCTCTGGCAAACTCATGGACCTGGTTCACCTTGGTTTCCGAAGTTTCGCGCGTGTAGATACCGGCTACACCAACACCCTTGTGATGTACCGTCAGCATTGTATGCAGGGCTTCGGCTTCACTTTTGTGGAAAATTTTACGCAGAACCGTAACCACAAACTCCATAGTGGTGTAATCATCGTTATGAAGCAGAACTTTGTATAGCTGCGGCTTCCGGGTTTTTTCCTTCTCTAAGATGGAAGTATCGCTTCCAGCCTGATACTGTCTATTGCGTCTGACCATGTGTGTTTTAGGAATTACACTAAAAATACAAAGTTATTCTTACGGGGTCAAGACGGCTCTTATTCCAGCCTTATTTCCTTGACCCCTTTTATCTCTCTAAGTTTCTCCAGGACATTCGATATTTTATCCGCTGTTGTCTCTTCCACCTTAACATTAAAAACCACTGTATCCTGTACGCTTTTGCCCATAAATTCCACCATGTTGAGGTGCGCTTTTCTAAAAGCGGATGTTATTCTGTTTCCCATACCGTACTCGTCAGAGGCCAGAATCTCCATAGAGACCATGACTTTTACCTGGACTTGGGATTTCCATTTAAGAGGAAAATACTTTTCGGGTGAGATCTTCTTAACCAACCGGCAGCTGCTTCTGTGTATTACCAGCCTGTTATTTTCAAACACTCCGACACAGGCGTCTTTAAGCACCGGGATACAGAAAGAACAGTGTCCCACCGGAAAGTCCAGGTACGGCACCCTCAGGAACTGGGACCGCGGGCGATTGGAAAACCATGCGCCTATCATCCTGTTTAGGAAATTTATCTCCATGGTTTTTATATCCTGGATTCGTTTCTTTGTGATAAGGCGCAAGTCGAGAATCAGGGTGTCACACCGGTTTTTGTCTTCCAGGATTCCGATGAATTTTTCGATCTGTTCGTTTTCGTTATAGCGCTGGTTAAAACGTTTCCAAAATTCGTCCAGGTCCACCTGGTAACGAAACAGTGTCCGCTCAAGAAAACTCCGGGCATACCCGGCAGCAGCGACCCTGGCCCGGCAATTTAAGTAGTTGTTAATAATCTGTTTAGAACGAAATGTGATGCACTTATCGAGCGAGGCCGAGGTGATAACGGGCTCAAGAGCGCTGTTAATGCTGATCTGATCGCCGTCCGTGAGCCTTGTCTCAAGAGCGACAGGTGTTCCGTCTATTACAGCGCTAACGGCCCGCAGACCCAACTCCGGGTCTACCTTGAACGCAAAATCAAGAGCAGTGGAAACTTTTTCCATGTCAAACGGCACCCCGTCTTCGGAAATCACGGTAATTTCTTCCGGGTTGTGATATGCAAATACACGCTGGATATCTTTAAAATCCCCGTCTTCCTTAAGATATGTTTCAAGGTGCCGCATGTATACCATGTTTTTAGCCGCATCTTCACTAAAACCATATGTGAGCATCCCTTTTCTATTAAAGACATGATACTCTTTTGTCGTAATAGACATGGGAATTTTAACACCGTGATGCAATATCTCGAATCGGAGACTGCGGTGATTGTTATAGCGTGGCACAGAGATATAGTCGTATATTGAACTTCTTACATGTGAGAAGTGTTCGTTAATCACTCCCATCATTGTATAGGCAGCGTACCTGTCCTTCATAATCACTCTCAGCCTGAAAGCATCGGCAGCGACCATCCTGTCATAGTTGTAGTGGTTTACAAAAGGTTTCCAGTACTCCTCGACCGAAAGAAGGGGCAGTTCCTTTTCCCTTGCAAGATTCCATATCTTTTCCTCGATCTCATCAAAGCCGGGCCGTAGTGCATCCTTTAACTCTTTAACCTGCTCGCTATACCGTAATACCTTTTCAGGCTGGAGAACCCGGTTGCAGAGGAGCTCCATTTCGTCCGCGATATCCATCAACGAGAGGCGAATACAGATTTTGAAGAATATATCAAGGGTTTCCCGTGCAATGCGCTGCTGCTTCTCCGGCGGTAGACTGCCGATTGTTTTCATATTGTGAAGACGATCGAAAATTTTGATGTACAGGATTCTTGGGTGTTTCAGTGAAAGGCTGAAGAACTTGTCAAAGGATTCTATTTTTTTGTTTTTTATCTTTGTCATCCCGTCCACCACGTTCAGAACCCCCTGACCGAAGTTTTCAAGGATGCCTTGAGTTGATACGTCTGTATCCTCCATTACATCATGCAGAAGACACCCGAACAGGGAAACAAAGTCCACCATGTGGTTGGCTGAAACATCGAAAGCGACGTTTAAAGGGTGAAAAACATAAGGTTCTCCACTTCTTCTGAACTGCCCTTCGTGAGCCCGCTTAACAAAATCAACCGCATGGTTCAGCTTATCTCTGATGCTGATAATTTCGTCGTTTGAAAAGGATGTTCTGGAGTGGATGATTATATTTTCGAGAATATCGGTGACGATATCATCTATCTGCGCATTTACCGTCTCAGGATCGTATTTCGTCTTCATGAAACTCTATCCACCATCAACTTGTAAACAGACAAGTTGAGCGATTTTCCTGCTGAATTCGGGTAACATATGTACCTAATTAAATTAAAGCATTTAATTCATTTTCTTGTCCATATTCCGCTTTTAACGTCTGTTCTTAAGAGCTGGAGCAAGAGATGTTTTCTCTTTACTTTCTTCATCTGTTTCATTTTCTTCCGGTTCAACCTTAGGGGGAACCGGAGCCAGGTCACCATTAAATAACCGATAAACACGTATCTCCTGACCATCCAGTACCCTCCAAAGAGAGACCAAAGCCATACCGTCCGGTGTAAAATTAAATATACCCGGATTCAGGCCGGCCTCGTTATCCCGGCCCGGAATAAATTTCAGATTCATCTCACCTTTCACAACAACCCTAACCTTGCCCGTGGCAAGATCGGCCAGGAATATTTCCTGGCGCTGAGCAGTAGTCCAGGCGCGGAAAGCCGCATACCGGTGATCCGGCGACAAGGCGAGATCACGGTATAGATACTTAATACGCCGCCAGGGAATCTCGACAACTAACTCATGCTGCCCTGTCATGAGATCCACTCTGTATAGTCCGTTTGGTCTAAGAAGAATTGCAGTTTCCGGGTCAAGCAGGCGGAAGACCGCCAAAAAATCGTCACTGGAAAAAAGATAGGAGTCCAATTCCGGGTACAGGGTCATATCAGGTTCACCAGGTACCAAGCGGGCAAACCTATTCCCGTTAAGAAGAAAATAGAGGGATGGCTTGTCCTCATCATCACTTTTTACAGAATCAAGCAGAGTAAGTCTTTCATGCACAAGCCTTGACATGTCAAGCCAGGGCCAATCGATTTCAGGTGTCTCGCTTTCTCCTTCCTGAAGTACAACCTCAGGTTCGGTGAAATCTAAGTCTTCAAGCTCGCCTTCGATTCCGGCCAGGGCTTCTGCCGCCAGGAACTCTTTTCCGGATACAGCAACAACCGCCTCTACCCTGCTGTTTCCCCTTGACATTATCAATGAAGAATTTTTAAACAGCATCAGGTCTGGAATCCACCATATATCGCTTTTCCAGCTGTCAAGAAACATGCTTATTAAGGAATCATACCTATAAACCTGGAGGACAAAAAGCTCACGTGTACCTTTGACGGGAATCAGTGACCGGACTATCGTGTCCGGCGAACTTTCTCCTGTCGATAACCCCGGGATAGGCTTAACTCTTCCACGGCGGTCCATAACCCATACCCCTTGAGCTTTGGTGTTGAACACGAGGTTAGATCCGTCTCCTGAGAATTTAGGCGGGTACGGCGCCAGGTCCGCCGAGGCTTTCCTGCACTTCCGGTAGGCCCGTTTGTATACTATACCCCTGCCCTTAAGAGGCCACTCGATCGAATCAATATCAGGAAGTCTCCAGCGGCAAAACAGGTTGTCGCCTTTTTTAAACCTTCTTGCATCCCTGGTTTGCAGGTCATAAACCGCCGCTTCCAGAACTCCGGATGAGTTTACATTAAGCGAAAGCAGGTCCGCATCGGCAGGCTTGCATAAAACCAGGCTTGAAAGCAATACAAAAAGCCTGAAAAAAAGCTTGAAAACAGAGTTAAAACGCAGTATTAAAGGTAGATGTGCAGACATGTGACATTATATACAGCACCGAAGTGAAATGTCACATATATCCGAGCTTGTCGTCTTGTCATGTTTGATAATGATTTGTTATCGTAAATTCAACTTGATTTTTAACTTGAAAGAGACATTTAACAAGCAACAGGATGAAACTTTTATGAGGCTGGCCCTTGAAGAGGCCGGCCTTGCATTTGCTGAAAACGAAGTGCCGGTAGGAGCCATACTTGTTGACCAAAACGGGGAAGTTCTTGCCAAAACTCATAATCAAAGAGAATCTGCTGCTGATCCAACCGCTCATGCCGAAATACTGGCGCTTAGAATAGGAGCAATACGCAGACATGAGTGGAGGTTGGAGGATGCTACCCTGTATGTTACGAAGGAGCCCTGTGTAATGTGTGCAGGAGCCATGATTAACTCACGTTTGAAGCGGGTGGTTTTTGGCTGTAAAGATATTAAAGGTGGGGCAGCCAACAGCCTTTACCATATTTTATCCGACCCGCGTATGAATCACAGGGTGGAAGTAACAGCGGGAATTTTTGAGGATGAAGGCAGGAAAATTCTGCAGGATTTTTTTATTGCCAGAAGATCTCTTAAAAATCAGAAAAAACGGCTCTAATTCAGACTTTTTTTAGACTTCGGAGAGGTGGCTGAGTGGTCGAAAGCGGCGGTCTCGAAAACCGTTGTGGGGGCAACTCCACCGTGGGTTCGAATCCCACCTTCTCCGCCATTTTCAGATTTATGCAGGCTCTGAGCGAATGCCGAGTCGTTGAAGTATACGTGCGGTATGCTTCATGCAATCCCGTACTCTCAGCCGCTTCAGGTCGTCGAACGTATCGATATCAAAATATTTTTTTAATCTGGCAGTTCTTATTCCCAGCGCGTGTGCTTTGGCCTCTGTCACTTCCAAAGTAGCTGCAGAAGACCATGGTATCTCCATGAAAACCGCATGGCTGACCCTTTTCTTAATCCCTACCAGGTAATATCCACCGTCTTCTGCCGGACCAAAGACCATGTCAGCAGAATCAAGAGCCTCCAGGGCATGCTCCAGCTCAACAGGCTCCAGATGAGGGATATCCGAGCCTATTAAAAAAACCTTTGGAGCACCCATTGAGACAGCCCGGTTCAGGCAACGGCAAATTCTTTCTCCAAACTCACCACTGCCCTGCGGAAAAAGTTTCACCCCGAAACGTGTGAAATACAAGGCGGTGTCGTCAGGAGTATGGCAGATCATTATATCCAAGTCCGGACGGGCCGAGAATTTAGATATGATATCTTGAATAAATGCGTCTTGAAGTTCTGAGCATTGCCCGGGTGTCAGGTCTGGCATTAACCGGGTTTTCACCCTGCCGGGCACTGGAGCCTTGGTAAAAACAATAAGCATGGGCCTGGAGGTCTTTTTGTGGTTTTTTTTTGTATTATTCCTGTTTTTCACCGGATCACTTACCGCGATAGTACCGGGCGAGCCATGCCGGGTTGGCACCGAGAACCGTATAGCTGAAAGCCATTATGCCGTCACGGATAACCGTGGAAACAACGCCGTGGCTTTCGAAGCGCCGGGGAGAAGGGTATATGGGAAGTTCGATGAAATATATTTTTCCTAGCGATTTAAGCTTTTGGCAAAGATCAATATCTTCCATAAGGGGAATGTCGGCATAGCCTCCTATGGCCTCAAATGTTTTTTTTCGTAAAAAAATTCCCTGATCACCATAAGCTATTCCGGTAAGCCGGGATCTGCGATTTGCAAACCTGGAAATCCACCGGTACCTAAGACATGAGGAATCCAGGCTGATATCAAAAGCACCGGCAACCACATCCTTATTCGAAAGTATCGCCCTGACCTCGTTTAGAGCGCCGGGTGACAGACGGCAATCAGCGTGCAGAAAAAGCAGAATGTCACCATTTGCGGCTTTTACTCCAAGGTTCATCTGCCGTGCCCGTCCCTGCGGCCCACTTAAAACCTTTTCCGTATAGGCCGAGGCTATCCTCACTGTAAGGTCGGAACTTCCACCGTCGACCACAATTAATTCATAATCATCAGCATCCGGCAGAGGCAGAGCTGAAAGTGTGTTGCTTAAGACGGCCTCTTCGTCTAAAACCGGCATTACTATAGATATTTTCAAAGCTCTTTAAAAACCCCAAGGCGCCTCAAAAGCATCTTTAATAAGTTCGGCGGACAGATCTCCGGCAGCATTCAAACTACTTATGCTCAGCACATCAAATCTACACGCAGGTAATTCACGAAAACGTTTGAGATATAAAAGCGCTACATTGGCTATTTTCCTCTGCTTTCGCCGGTCCACCGCTTCGAAAGGACTGCCGAACCTTCCACTTTCACGCGTCTTTACTTCCACAAATACCACGGTGTCGCCGTCACGCGCTATAATATCTATCTCTCCAAGCGGGGTGGTGTAGTTCTGCTCGACTATCTTGTATCCCCTTTTTACAAGAAACAATTTTCCAAATGCCTCACCATCGCTGCCAAGACTCATTTTTCTACTCCTGTCTTAAAGTTACAACCTAAATTGTACAATAATTGTAAAATATTTCTTACCAGGTCTCTCTGTGCTAATCTTAATAAATGGGGTTTTGACATTACGCATCTAAAATTTTAGTTGCCCAAACCAGCACTAAAATGTTAGCTTTTATATCGTCTTGAAAATTATAAAAAATGTTATACTATATATCTAGTGAGTGATATTGGTAGCAAATATATGGATTTCAGATCAAATTACCAACGTCTACCACGGATTTTAGTTGTAGACGATGACAAGGCTGTACAGGAAATGCTGACCACTCTCCTGAGTGAACTCGGCATGAATGTTGTAAAAGCCGTATCCGATGGTATTGAAGCTGTCGATTTTATTACAGATCACGGAGAAGATGTAGATCTTGTCTTACTGGATATGGTGATGAAAAAGCTGCATGGCAACGTTGCCCTGCCTATCCTCAAATCAAAAAAACCCGAGCTCAAGGTTATTATAATCAGCGGCTTTTTCATGGATTACAAAACACACTTTTTGGCAAACCTGGGCGCCGATGGTTTTGTTGAAAAACCTTTTACTATGACTGATTTGCAACAGGCGATAAGCAAGGCATTTCCTGCATTGGACAAAATCCCTGCCGGCAATGACTATACCAGCAGCCCTCTAAGGTAGAAAAAGATAATTCCGAGGTAATAATTTCGCGTTTTTTATTTAAATTACCGGTTAGTATTCCTCTGTTTTTGTGTCCTGATACTTATTACACCCTGTTAATTTTTTAATTATTTTTTAATGATGAGAAAATCAGCCCTGCCCGCCATAGTTGTTACTACCGTCCTGTTTCTTGATCTGCTTACAAAACAATGGATACGAACTCACTTGGCGTTGTATGAAACTATTGCTGTAACACCATTTCTGGATATCGTACACTTTCGTAACAAGGGAGCCGCATTTGGTATGCTCGCTTCCCTGGGCAACCCGTTTTTTATAACCATCTCCACTGTTGCAGCAGTTGCTATAGTCACCTATATGGTTAAGGTCGAAAAAGACCGCCTGATAATGGCAAGTGTGCTGGGAGGCGCACTGGGAAATATGATAGACAGGATATCCCTGGGCTATGTCACCGATTTCGTCTACCTTCATGTCGGTCAGTGGTACTGGCCGGCCTTTAATGTGGCTGATACCGCACTCTCGATCGGCATATTTCTGCTTGTTGCCTCCAGTCTGCGTCACCACCCCACGGGAGATGAGAAAGAAACAACGAACAAAGATTAAATGCTGTACGGTAATCTCTCCGGCTTAAAGCATGCCGAGCTGCGCGAACTTGAACGGCTCTATCGCAGAAAAATACCGGTCCGGTCCATAATCTCACCTGAAGCTGCCAAAATTATAACACGGCTCTCGGCCAGGCTTAACAGGCAGATAGGCATTCTTATAACCAGGCGCGGGCGTGTCAGCCACGTGGTTGTCGGCAATGCAACAGGTCTTTTCCTTCCCGATCTCAAAGAGTATGCCCTTGGACACAAGCTTCTTAGGGGGCTCCGGCTGATTCACACGCATCTTAAAGGCGAGCCCCTGAGTAATGACGACCTGACCGACTTGACTCTTTTGCGGCTCGATCTTATCGCAGCCATCGGAGTTTCTGGTGGGCAAGGATTGCCCGGAAAAGTTTATATCGGCCTGCTTAAGCCTGGAGAAGGCCAAGATAACCTATATGAAGAACTGCCGGCCGAAGACTTTCACCACATATCGTTGGATTTCAAGTCGTTTATCGAAGCGCTTGAGGAAGAGATGCACCGCACAGCGCGTGCATCTGAAAAAAAGTCTGAAAAAAGGTCTGGGAAAAAGACCGTAAAAAGATGGACAGAAGATGAACGCGCAATACTGATTTCGGTCAGCACAGGCCCCAGATGGCTTCAGGATGATTCGATGTCTGAACTGGAAGATCTGGTCCGTTCGAGCAATATCGCTGTCTTAGACCGGATCATCCAAAGACCTGCGCGTATAGATCCAAGGCATTTACTGGGGGCGGGTAAACTAAGAGACATTATAATACGTGCCATGCAGCTTGGAGCGACTGTTATCGTATTTGATCAGGATTTAACCCCTGCCCAGGGAAAGAGGATTGCGGATGCTACAGAACTTAAGGTTATAGATAGAAGTCAGCTGATTCTGGATATTTTTGCAAGAAGAGCCCACAGCCGCGAGGGCAAGGTACAGGTGGAGCTTGCGCAGCTTAAATACAGGCTGCCGAGGCTTACCGGAAAAGGCACCGCAATGTCACGTCTCATGGGCGGAATAGGAGGCAGGGGGCCCGGGGAGATGAAGCTGGAGGTTGACCGGCGGCGTGTCCGGGATCGGCTGGGACTTCTTGAAAAACAACTGAAATCCATTTCAAAGGCCAGGCGGCAACGCAAAGCAAAACGGGCCCGCACAGGTATTCCCATTGTCTCGATCGTGGGATATACAAATGCCGGTAAATCCACACTTCTTAATGCTCTCACAAAGAGCAGCACCTATGTTGAGTCGAAGATGTTTGCAACTCTGGATACTGCAAGCAGAAGACTGCGTTTTCCAAAGGAGCGGGATCTGATAATAACAGACACTGTCGGCTTTATACGAGATCTTCCCAAGGATCTTTTTAACGCGTTTAAAGCTACCCTTGAAGAGATGCAAGACGCGGACCTCCTTGTGCACCTGGTTGACATAAGCAATCCCAGGTTCGAGTCTCATATCGCCTCGGTCGAAAGCATTTTATCCGATCTTGGGCTGTCTGATAAACCTTCCTTGCTGGTCTTTAATAAAATCGACCTGGTCTCCCCAGATGCAGTCGAAAATCTCTGTTTGCGTTTTGGAGCCATTGGCATTTCGACCCTTGAAGGCAGAACACTTTTGCCCCTGTTATCCGAAATCGAGACAAGACTCTGGCCATAAAACATGGTATTCTTTTAAATGTAAAGATATAAGACGCTCTTAATTTCAGGTTAAAAAGATCAAAAGACATGCAATTGCCGGGTAAATATTTTATATTTATATATTTATCCACATTAAACTATATTTGTTACGAAGAGATCTGCTAAGACAATAGATTAAGGAGGTTTGGTTCGGTATGGATATAAATAAGCTAACCCAGAAATCCCAGGAAGCCGTGCAGGCTGCCCAGACAAAAGCTCTGCGCTTTGGACACCAGGAGGTGGACGGCGAACACCTGTTTCTTGCCCTTTTGGAGCAGCCCGACGGACTGCTGCCAAGGCTTTTTACAAAAATGGACCTGCCTGTTGATACACTTAAAACCGAGGTGGAAAAAGAGCTGAAACGCAGGCCCAGAGTTTCAGGTCCCGGCATAGAGAGTGGAAAAATCTACATCACCCACCGCATAGAGGAGATCTTCAGAAAAGCCGAGCAGGAAGCCGGCCGTCTCAAGGACGAATACGTCTCGGTCGAACATATCGCCCTTGCATTAATAGATGAGGGCGACTCCTCTGCCGCCGGTAAAATCCTTAAGCGGTTCGGTGTAACGAAAGACTCTTTTCTGGCTGCCCTGACCAAGGTCAGAGGCAGTCAGCGCGTAACAAGCGCCACACCTGAAAGCTCATACGAAGCGCTCGAGAAATACGGAATAGACCTTGTCGAACAAGCGAAGTTAGGAAAACTCGATCCGGTAATCGGCCGTGACTCGGAAATACGCCGTGTAATACGTATACTTTCACGAAAGACGAAAAACAACCCGGTTCTTATAGGAGAGCCTGGGGTTGGAAAAACCGCTATCGTAGAGGGCCTTGCCCAGCGTATAGTCCGTGGAGATGTTCCTGAGTGGCTGAAGGAAAGGTCGGTCTTTTCCCTTGACATGGGAGCGCTGATGGCCGGCGCAAAGTACCGGGGTGAGTTTGAAGAAAGGCTTAAGGCTGTCCTTAATGAAATAAAAAACAGCGAGGGCAAGATCCTGCTTTTCATAGATGAGCTGCATAACATTGTGGGCGCGGGCCGTACCGAAGGATCGACTGACGCCGGAAACATGTTAAAGCCGATGCTTGCACGCGGCGAGCTTCACTGCATAGGCGCCACCACTCTGGACGAGTATCGTAAGTACATAGAAAAAGACGCCGCGCTTGAGCGCCGGTTTCAGCCCGTCATAGTTGACGCGCCGTCGGTGGAAGACACCATATCCATACTGCGTGGATTAAAAGAGCGTTTCGAGGTTTTTCACGGAGCCAAAATACAGGATAACGCACTGGTCTCAGCAGCGGTTTTGTCGAACCGCTACATCTCCGACCGTTTTCTTCCGGATAAGGCAATCGACCTTGTGGACGAGGCCTGCGCCATGATCCGGACCGAAATAGACTCTATGCCGTCCGACCTGGACGAGGTTACCAGGAGAGTCATGCAGCTGGAGATCGAGGAGGCGGCACTCAAAAAAGAGACGGACGAGGCAAGCCGGCAGCGTCTTAATAATCTTCGCAAAGAACTGGCTGACTTAAAAAGCCATACCGATTCGATGCGCACCCAGTGGGAGACGGAGAAACAGGCCATATCCCGGGTTCGTGAACTTCGTAAAGAGATAGAAGAGGTTAGACACGAAATAGAACAGGTGCAGCGGCAGTACGACCTGAACCGTGCAGCCGAGCTGCAGCATGGAAAGCTTCCGGCGCTCGAGAAAGAACTTAAGGAGGCAGAAAAAAAATTAACAGAAAAGCAGGGGGGAAACCGGCTGCTCAGAGAAGAGGTGACAGAGGATGAAATCGCTGATATAGTCTCTCGCTGGACAGGCATTCCGGTTACAAGACTTGTTGAGGGTGAGCGCGAAAAACTTCTCCGTCTTGACGAAATTTTACACAAACGGGTGATCGGCCAGAACGAAGCCGTCCGGCTGGTTTCGGATGCCGTAATTCGCGCCCGGGCCGGTATAAAGGACCCGAAACGGCCTATCGGGTCATTCATATTTCTTGGCCCCACAGGAGTCGGTAAAACCGAGCTGGCAAAAACACTCGCCCAAACCCTTTTTGATACGGAGGAAAACATGGTCCGCATAGACATGAGCGAATACATGGAGAAACACACTGTTTCCCGCATGATCGGAGCCCCGCCAGGTTACGTCGGATACGAGGAAGGCGGCCAGTTGACCGAAGCGGTACGTAGAAAGCCTTACTCTGTCATACTGTTTGACGAAATCGAGAAGGCGCACAACGATGTATTCAACGTGCTTCTGCAGATCCTGGACGACGGCCGTGTCACCGACTCGCAAGGCCGGACCGTGAACTTCAAAAACACCGTAATAATAATGACAAGCAATATCGGCTCCCAGTACCTGCTTGAAGGCGTTACCAGCACCGGGCGGATAACCGAAGAAGCGAGAAGCTCGGTGCTAAGGGAAATGCGTACGCACTTCCGGCCGGAGTTTCTTAACCGCGTTGATGATATTGTTCTGTTTAAGCCTTTGATCATGGAAGAGATCAAGCATATTGTTGACCTTATGACCGACGACATAAGAAGCAGACTTGCCGAACGGAATATTAAAATCGAGTTGACGGATGCCGCCAGGGAGTTTGTGGCCCGTGAAGGCTTTGATCCTGTTTACGGAGCCAGACCGCTTAGAAGGTTTCTGCAGCACGAGGTCGAAACCAGGATAGGACGCCAGATTATAGCCGGAGGAGTGACTGACGGTGCAACCATTAAAGTGGACGCAAAAGAAGACGGCCTGTCAGTGGAGATATTTAATGCCCAGGAAGGGAAGGAGGTAACAGTAGATTAAGTCTCTGTTGGAGATCTCCCCCTCTTAGGCGCTAAGAGGGGGAGATGTTAATCTGTTTAGAACAGCAACTGGTATTGAGCCAGGAAGGTATTATCTTTATAACCACCTGCACCTGTCCAATCCCATTTGTCCCCGCTTGCTAACACATAGTTCAACTGAAGACGTGATGCGGAGTTAAAGAAAACGTTAAGTCCAAGAAATGTGTTGCCAAGGGTAGAATCTTGGTAATCTCCCTGATAGTATCTCACAACCGGTTCAAATGTGGAGTTGACGTTATAGCCTGCATGCACAAACCAGACTGTTTGGTCTCCTCTGGTTCCCTCGATATTTTCGCCGCTGATGTATTCGGCCTTAAGCGTGGCATTTCCAACATGACTAATGGCGCCTATATCTAAAACTTTATAAGCATCGGTGCCTGTACCGCCTGCCTGCTCGCTTTCACCGTAGGATACTTCAGCATGAATGGTTTTGCCCCTGTCATACATGATACGGCCTGCGTATGCTATGGAATCTCCAACAGTGCCGCCGTTTACCACACTGCTACGTGTTGTCGGATTAAATACACCGATATCATAGCTGAGGCCGGGGCCGATCTGACGTCCACTCAACATAAGGCCGGTGGAACGTTCAAGTACAAGTGATTTTTCCATGCCGCGTTTGGTGATGTCCAGCTTGGCGCCTGAGCCATTGAAATCCATGCCCACCGGAGTTTTGAATATACCCATCTTAATTGAAGCGGCACTGTGAAGCTTGTAGCCGACCTCTGCATCTTTGATGATTTGAGGAAGAAGGCCACTGTTGCCACTATCCGCTTTATTAAAATCTACCTGTAACTTGCTGAAAGCCTTACCCATCTTGGCCTTGTATCCGATACGAATACGGTCGGCTCCGAATCTAAAACCATTATTCTCAGCATTTTCTACATCCATTAAGCCATCACCCTGTTCCGCTGTACTCTGGATATAGCCGAACCACTTGACTTTTAATTCATCTCCATCCGCACTGGCCGCTTTCGGCATTGCCAATGCCGCCGTGAAAACAGCCGCCACTATGAAACTCATAAACACGAAAATTTTTCTCATCTTCCGAATCCTCCTCCAAATACTTTTGAGGTTAGAAATTTATGCCCTGTAAAACAGGGAAATCACTAAAATTTGTATTAAATTTGCCACTATGTTGTGTCGGTTTTACCTGACCCGTCTTTTAGGAAATAGGCCGCGCTATACTCTAAAATACTCTTAAAATACCGTTTTCAAAGCTGATATACCTCCAGTTTATACCCTAATTTTTAAGATGGACCGCACTGTCAAGACCTGTCATCAATATTTAGTTATGTCAATTTTATAGCAAAAAATATGCCAATATATTTGGTTCGATTGATGGTTTCTTTGTGTTTATAACGCAAAGATAGTGCAAGGTAAATGTGGATATGCTTTTGCTGGTTCTTATAATATTGACTCATTGGGGTCTAATCCTTTAAACTTTAATGCTTTTAAATTTTCCCGAATGGGCAAATCTGCAATTTCCCCCCATGCTTAATATTTATTATTGTGTGGTAGATCATATCAAAGAGGTTTAAATTCATGTCTGAAGATTATCCGGAAAACAGCAATTCCAGTCCCTCATCCGGTGGGACGGTTGAATATGAGGAAAGTTTCGAAAAACTTCTTGAAGAAAGCGATAGCATTCGACGAAAGACCAGGCTTAGACCAGGAGAAAAGGTAAAGGCCACGGTAATAAGTATTTCCGATGATTCTGTGTATATAGACTTCGGGGAAAAGAGTGAGGGAGTTGTTGCTCTGAGCGAATTTGTGGAAGATGGCGTAACGCATCTGAAAGAGGGTGATGAAGTAAATGCGTTCTTTCTGTCCAAGACGGATGGTACTATGCGTTTTACAACTTTGATTCACGGATATTCACCTGTAAAACTAGAGGCTATACGTGACGCACAGGCGGCGGGTATCCCGGTAAACGGCGAGGTTAAGCGAGAGGTTAAAGGCGGCTTCGAAGTTTCTGTAGGTGGGATCAGATGTTTCTGTCCGTTTTCACACATAGATTTGAGCGGTGGTCGTGAAGGAGGTGTTTTTCTGGGGCTAACGTTTCCCTTCAAGGTACTTGAGTTCGAGGAAGATGGCCGCAATATCATAGTATCAAGGCGGGCTCTGCTTGAAGAAGAGAAAAAGGCCAAAATCGAGGAACTTAAAAAGAGCCTTGAGGTTGGAGCTGAGATTACCGGAATAGTGCGCTCTGTGCAGAAATTCGGGGTTTTTGTGGCATTGGAAGGCGTGGTGGATGCTCTTATCCCTGTCAGCGAAATGGGTTGGGGGCGAATAGAAGAGCCCAAGAACCTGCTTTCTGTGAACCAGGAGGTGACGGCTAAGCTAATCGCTTTGGACTGGGAGAAGAACCGCCTGACCCTGAGCCTTAAGGCCATGCAGCCTAACCCATGGACCTTCACATCCGAAAAATATCCTGTTGGTGTTAAGGTTAGTGGAACTATTGTCCGGCTTGAACCCTTTGGGGCTTTTGTTAACCTTGAACCTGCTATTGATGGATTGATCCATATTTCAAACCTGGGAGCTGGAAGACGAATCAACCACCCGAAAGAGGTGGTTGAGGTGGGGCAGAGTGTGGAGGCATATGTATTAGCTGTAGACCCCGAAAAAGGAAAGATATCCCTGTCTCTTGAACAGAAGTTGAAGCCTGAAGAGATCGAACTTCCTGAAAAAGGTGAGCTTATAGATGGCGTAGTCGATAGAGTTATGCCTTACGGAATCTTTTTGAAGATGAGCAGTGGGCTTACAGGACTTATTCCTAATGCCGAAATGGGTACTTCCCGTGGCACTGACCACAGCCATATGTTTCCTGCAGGCACGGATATGCAGGCGGTCGTAATCGAGGTGGATAAAAAACACCACCGTGTACGGCTTAGTCGTAAAGCGGTGATTAAGAAAACGGAGCAGGACGAGTACAGCCGTTATAAAAACGCTGCAAACGTACAGGAACAGAAATCTTCAAGTGGCATGGGAAGCTTCGGAGAACTTCTTAAGGCCAAGATGGATGAAAGAGAAGCAGTTTAGGAATTCTATAAATTATAAATTATACAGGGCCGCCTCTTTGTGTGTTTGGACAAAATCCGAGTGCGAAAAAACAAGCTGGTTTAGTAGATTACTTTAGAACGAGCCCTAATGAAAATTTTGGTTCCCGATCTGTATTACAGGAAGTGGAAGTGAAGAGACAACCTGCCTGTCAAGAACTATGTCGACCCAGTAGGTCCCCTGTGTCTTGAACTCCAGGTTGATGATTATCGAAATATGACGGCAGCGTTTTGTTCTGCCTGATAGTGACAGCCTGGATTTTGTCTGTGCTATCATCGAGTTGCGGTCAGGTGTGTATATTCTTATTGACATATCATGATCGCTGTTATCGCCCATCCATTCGTTTATAATCGTAAGACGCAGGTGCATGGCAGGGAAGGTATTCGCGTATATATTTTCGAATATTCCTATGAAACTCATTTTCCCACCAACTTCCTGTCTTACATCATCACAAAACAGGGTGAAGCTGAGCTGTGGTTTTTTTATATCGGATCCCATGTAGTTCCCCATTTAACAATGTAAGCCTACCATTCTTCTGCTTCGGTAAACAAGTGGGTGTTGTTCTCAAAGTCCGATTGACGGTTGCCGGAACTGTGAAAATAATTGATTGCCTGCGCCATTTGCCGCCGTGAACTGTTAAAGTAGTAAGGTGTCAACCTCTGTTGGATCACTCGGACGGTTTTCTGCCTTTCGTTACAGAAACTTCAGGCTATACTGGATAGGGCACCTAATATCTCTAAGTGGCGCCTGGATGCAGATTGCTGCTCAGGGGTGGCTTGTCTTTAGCCTGACGAACTCCGCTTTTTATCTGGGGGTTGTGACCGCAGCCGGATCTATGCCGATATTATTTTTCACCCTTTTTGGTGGTGTTTTAGCGGACCGCTTCAGAAAACGCTCACTTCTTATGTTTACGCAGACAGTATCGATTCTGCCTGCTGCAATTCTGGGTATTCTAACCTTTACCCAGCAGGTTCAGATATGGCAAGTCATTGCTTTGGTAGGGCTTCTGGGCGTGGTTAATTCTCTGGATATTCCTGTCCGCCAATCTTTTCTTATTGATTTGGTGGCGCCTGAAAGTCTTCATCATGCCATAGCATTAAACGCAGCTGCTTTTAATGGGGCACGGATGATCGGCCCCGCCCTGGCCGGTTTTTTAATCAGCTGGTTCGGCCTTTATATCTGTTTCTGGCTTAACGCCGTAAGTTTTGGTGCCAGCCTTTTGGCCCTGTATTTTATACGTTCCGCCGATGCCGATCAATATCCGAAGGAAGAGGGAGGTGTTTTTGCACGGATGAAGGAGGGGTTTGTTTATCTTAAGATGGATAAAGAAATTTTTTCTCTAATGGTTTTGGTCAGCGTTTTAAGCCTTTTTGGCTTGCCGTACGCAACTCTTCTGCCTGTTTTTGCACGCGAAATTCTGCTTGTTGATTCGGAGGGATATGGATTGTTGATGAGTTCCGTGGGGCTGGGTGCGCTCTCCGGGGCACTGTGGCTTGCATTTAGAGTCTCCGGAGGCGGTGATAGCCGGCGAAATGTTTATTTAGGCGGCGTGTTTTTTGCCGCTGCCATGATATCTTTTTCGCAATCAAGACATATAACGCTTTCCATCTTACTTCTTTTTTGCACAGGTTTTGCCGCGGTTGCAGTTATCGCTTCGATAAATACAACAATACAGAAGAAAATACCAAACCATCTTCGAGGGCGTGTAATGAGTATTTATACAACTCTTTTTTTGGGAATGTTTCCCATAGGTTCTTTGATAATGGGAGCATCGTCACACCTGATCGGGGTTCGGTATGCTGTTGCTATAAGTGGAGTTATTTGCTTAACGGTTGTTGTTGTTGGCTCCTGGCGCTGCTACCGGAAGGCAAAACAGACAAATGGCTGAGATCTCAGGGATACTTGAGCGTATCGTATACATAAACGAAGAAAACTCTTACCTTGTCGCCCGTATTCAGGAAAAAGGGAAGTCTGATTTGACCACCATCATCGGTAATATTTCTGCACAGCCCGGTGAGTCCCTTAAGCTATATGGTAAGTGGATAAACAGTAAAAAATACGGAATTCAGTTCAGCGTTGAAAAATACGAAAGTCTTGTACCTGCCTCAACCACCGGAATAGAAAAATACCTCGGCTCCGGCCTTATAAAAGGTATCGGGAAAAAATATGCTTCCAGAATTGTAGGCCGCTTTGGCGGCGGTACTCTTGATGTAATAGAGCATGAGCCTGAAAAACTTCTGGAGGTCGATGGCATTGGCGAGGTCAGGCTGGATAAGATCAAGAAGGCTTGGGATCAACAGAAGGAAATCAAGAAGGTTGTGATATTTCTTCAGGAACACGGAGTCTCCACCACTTATGCCGTCAAGATATTCAAGACCTATGGAAACGATGCAATAACTATTGTTGCCGAAAATCCCTACCGGTTGGCTGCGGATGTGTATGGTATAGGCTTCAAAACAGCCGATAAGATAGCACAAAACATGGGAGTTAGCCGTGATTCAATCATGCGTGCAGAGGAGGGTGCTGCCTATGTTCTGTCAGAACTCGCCGGCAACGGGCACGTTTTCTACCCTGCTCAGAACCTGATCGAAGCCGCTGTGGAAATACTCGAGATAGACGGAGAAATCATAAAAAAGGCAATACGGTCTTTAAGTGAACACGAGAGAATTATTATAGACGGTGATGATGTTTACCTCAGCCCGTTTTACTACGCCGAAACCGGTGTGGCGGACAGGCTGGCCCTTCTTATGGCCGGGCCAAAGAGAAACATCAATATAGATATTGACAAGGCCATAAGTTGGGTGGAGGAAAAGAACCGGATTCAACTGGCCGATTTACAGAAAGAGGCCATAAGAAAATCGGTCGTGGAAAAGGTTATGGTGATCACCGGAAATCCGGGCTGTGGCAAGTCGACACTGGTTAAGAGTATTATTGATATTCTGGAAAAAAAAGGACTTCGCATACTACTTGCCGCGCCTACCGGAAGGGCGGCGCAAAGGCTGTCTGAGCTTGCCGGTATGGAGGCTAAAACCATACACAGGCTTCTGGAATTCAAGAAGATGAAATTCCAGCGTAACCAGGACAACCCGCTCGATGCTGACCTTGTCGTGGTGGATGAGGCATCCATGATAGACATCATTCTTATGAACAACCTTCTGAAGGCTGTTCCGCCCTGTGCCTCGCTTATACTTGTGGGTGACGTGGATCAGCTTCCATCTGTCGGTCCGGGTAATGTGTTTAAAGACATCATAAACTCTGGTGTGGTGCCGGTGGTTTCGTTGACAGAGATATTCCGGCAGGCGCGCAACTCAATGATTGTGGTTAACGCCAACAGGATTAATAAAGGCGAAAGACCTATTCTAAAGAACAGCAACAACCAGGACTGCTATTTCATAGAGGAAGAGAACCCTGAGCAGGTTGCCGCCCAGATTGTTTCTTTGGTTTCGAGGCGGCTGCCTGAGCATTTTCACGTGGATCCGGTCAGGGATATACAGGTTCTTTGTCCTATGCACCGGGGGATTATAGGCGTAGGAAGTCTGAATATCGCTCTTCAGCAAGCCCTTAATCCTGAAGGAAGCATAACGGTTAGCAGGGGTGGCAGTGCTTTTCGTCTCGGCGATAAGATTATGCAGATGCGTAACAACTATGACCTGGATGTTTTTAATGGCGATATAGGAATAATATCCAGCATAGACCAGGAGGATAACGTGGTTATTGTTGAGTTTGACGGACGGTTTGTCGAGTATGATTTTTCAGACCTGGATGAGATCTCCCTCGCTTATGCCTGTTCCGTCCATAAGTCGCAGGGGAGTGAATATCCTGTGGTTGTTATCCCGGTTCATACTCAGCACTATATTATGCTTCAGAGGAACCTGATTTATACCGCTCTTACAAGGGCCAGAAAGGTGGCTGTCTTTGTCGGAACAAGAAAAGCCATTGCTATTGCTGTAAGTAACGATAAGGTGGCTGATAGATTTTCAAGACTTAAAGAGAGGCTTGCAGGATAGCCCAAGAGCAAAAAACACCTCACACTTTTGGGCCGCTCTTACATCGGCTGTGGGCGGCTGGACTTTTTTCGTGTTTATTGACCATGCCTCAAGTTGTATGATAAATTAAAAAATATTTTTAAGGGCCACGAAGGCTTTTCCGGATTTTTTTAAAATAATAAGAATATTCCGGGCCTTCGTGGCTTTTTATTTTTTTGAGAGCTTTTATTAATAACTAAAATACTATGCATATGACAGATGCTCTACTTTCACCGGTTGTCGGTACCGGTTTCTGGGCCGGGACTATTACGGTTATAGGTGTTGCTTCCAGAAAGGTAAGGGAGAAAATTTTACTGGAAGAAAAACTTGTTCCTTTCATGGGTGTGCTGGCTGCCTTCATATTTGCAGGCCAGATGATTAATTTCACGATTCCTGGAACCGGTTCAAGCGGGCATATAGGCGGAGGCATGATCCTGGCGATCCTTCTTGGGCCTCATGCCGGCTTTCTCGCGGTGGCATCGGTTCTGACAGTGCAGGCCCTCTTTTTTGCGGACGGCGGTATCCTGGCTCTTGGTTGTAACATATGGAACTTGGGTTTTTATCCATGCTATGTTGCCTATCCGCTTATTTACAGAACTATCGCCAAAGAAAGGGCAAGTGCTACCCGGCTGAATGCCGCATCTGTTATAAGTGCCATAGCGGCGCTTCAACTGGGAGCTTTTTCCGTTGTGCTTCAAACCGTGTTATCGGCAAGGTCTGAACTTCCATTTTATTCTTTTCTCCTTGTGATGCAGCCCATTCATCTGGTTATAGGGGTGGTTGAGGGTTTTGTAACCGCCGGCGTAGTTGGATACATCAGGACAACCACTAAAGAAACCCGGGACGAGACCGCTGTGCCTGCATACGACATACGACGCTACTTTATTACTAAAAAGTTTCTTATCCGGATTGCCGCGGCAACTTTGGTTGTAGGAGCCTTTATGTCGTGGTTTGCCTCCACTAATCCGGATGGTCTTGAGTGGTCACTTAAGCATGCGGTTGTATCAAACAAGATCGATATGCCTGAGCCTGGTTCAAACTCTGTTGTCAAGGGCATCCAGAAGAATATAACGCTGCTTCCTGATTACGGATTTAAAAATGGTGATAGTAAGAATGTAAAAGAGGGTGTGCGGCAGTCATGGCCGAATGTTGATGCAGGAAGATCATTGTCAGGAATTCTGGGCGGAGTTATTGTTCTTGGTTTTGTTTTAGGCATCGGCTTGTTAATAAGTAAAAGAAAGAAGAAATTATGACGATACCCGGCAATGAGTATGTTGATATGAGTCTTCTGGATGACCTGTCTTATGGAAACACATTTGTGCATCGTCTTGATCCAAGGGCGAAGTTGTTAACCACCTTGTTTTTTGTAATTATTGTTGTATCATTTTCAAAATACGAGGTTGCAGGACTGATGCCGTTTTTTATTTTTCCGACGCTTATTATCGCAATTGGAGAGATACCCGTCCGTCTCATTGTAAAGAAGGTTCTACTTGTTTCTCCCTTTGCTCTTGCGATAGGTGTTTTCAACCCCATACTTGATACAGAGCCGATGGTACGGCTGGGCGGAGTAACTATTAGCAGCGGCTGGATGGCATATTTTTCTATATTGTTAAAGTTTATTCTTACAATCACGGCGGCTTTGGTTCTGATAGCTACAACATCTTTTCAAGGTGTATGTTTTGCCCTTGAAAAGTTAGGTGCCCCAACGGTATTTGTTGTGCAGCTCATGTTTCTATACAGGTATCTGTTCGTGCTTGTAAAAGAAGCCGCTTCTACGCTGCAAGCGTATAACTCCCGTTCATTCGGGGGTAGTTCTATCTCTATCAGGGTGATTACGCAGGTACTCGGAAATCTCTTTATGCGTACAGTGGAAAGGTCTGAGAGAATTTATGCTGCCATGGCATCCAGGGGATTTGATGGAACCGTCCGCTTTATGCGTCCGCATGGAATCAGAGCTTTGGATGTTGCTTTTACACTCCTCTGTATTGCCTGTTTTATCTTGTTTAGAGCGCTGAATATTGCCCGGGACCTGGGCTCTCTCATTACAGGGGGAGGCTGATAATGAGCCATCATTTACTCGAGGTTTCTGACCTTCACTATACATATCCTGATAAGACAAAAGCGCTTAAAGGCGTCTCTTTTCGCATCACGCATGGAGAGTCGGTGGGAATTGTAGGTGCCAACGGAGCCGGCAAAACTACCCTGTTTCTGCATCTAAACGGTTTTCTTTTTCCTGAAAAAGGTTCGGTTACGGTAGGTGATACGGTGCTTACGAAAAAGACGCGTAACGAGATAAGAAAAAGAGTAGGCATGGTTTTTCAAAACCCCGATGACCAGTTATTTATGCCGCGCGTATTTGATGATGTTGCATTTGGTCCTTTAAATCTTGGAATGGCTCCCGAGAAAGTGCTGGAACGTGTGGAAGACTCACTTGACAGGGTGGGCGCCTTGCATCTTCGCGACCGTCAGTCACACAGACTCTCAGGCGGACAAAAAAGGGCGGTTACTATTGCTTCGGTAATAGCCATGCAGCCTGATATCCTGGTAATGGACGAACCAGCTTCGCATCTCGATCCCGGATCACGCAGGCAGCTGGTAGAACTCCTCAAAGGTTTTCAACATACAAAACTTATCGCATCACATGACCTTGACATGATCCTGGATACCTGCGAACGCTGTATAGTACTCGGAGATGGAAAGGTTCAGGCTGATGGCCCGACCGTGGATATACTTACCTCCAGGGAACTTTTGGAGGCAAACCACCTGGAACTTCCTCTGTCTATCGCTAAAAATATGTAAGTGATAAGGTTGATTCACTTGACACTATCAATGCAGAGTTCTTATACTCGACAATCATGCTCAAGCTTTCTACAAAGGGACAGTACGGTGTCAGGGCCATGTTCGAAGTGGCCAAAAACTACCAAAAGGGCACAATTACCATCAAGGAGATATCTGAGAGGCAGGATGTCTCCGTATCATATCTTGAGCAGTTATTAAACAAGTTACGCAGGGCTGGTTTGATAGAGAGCATCAAGGGGCCTGGAGGCGGCTATCTGCTTAGCCGTGAGCCCACGTCTATATCTATAGGCGAAATCTTGAGAGTTCTCGAGGGGCCTGTAGCTATCACTACCTGCTTGGATCCTTCCACTGATGGATGTGACCGTGTGGATTATTGTGTCACCAGGATGTTGTGGAAATCTCTTGGAGAGAGAATAGAAAGTTTTCTTGATAAAATAACCCTTCAGGAATTGATTGAAGAAGAAAAAATCACACAGACCCAAGAGCTGGAAGACATAAAAATAATTTGAATTTGAATATAAAATTTGAAAATGCAAAAAAAAAGACCATACAGGTTTCGTAAAGCTGTGCTGTTGGATGTGAAATCTATTCATAGCTTGGTTAATGATTATGCTTCTAAAGACAAGATGCTTCCGTTATCGCTTCATGATGTTTTTGAATCGCTAAGGGACTTTCATATTTGTGTCTTTCGTAATAGAGTGGTCGGAGTCTGTGCCTTGCATGTCACCTGGAAAGGTCTTGCCGAGATACGTTCTCTTGCTGTAGCCGGCGGGTTTCAGGGCAATGGAATTGCAAACGCTTTGGTGCGGAAGTCTCTTGCTGAGGCAAGGCGTCTTGGAGTTAAAGAGGTTTTTGCACTAACTTATTGCCCGGCTTTCTTTGAAAAAATTGGATTTAAAGAGGTGGATAAAGCAAAGCTTCCGCATAAAGTATGGGCTGACTGTATCCGTTGTCAGCATTTTCCTGACTGTAATGAAGTGGCCGTAAAACGTAACTTGTAACTTCCAACTGTTTAGGTCAATATATTAGAGCGTGCTCATCCTTTTCAAAAAAACGCACAGTTTGGGTCTCAGATTGATATACGGCGTTCTTTTGCGAAATTGTTTATTATAATTATGGCGGTATGAAGACGCTGAAGTTTCATGTTGCGCATACGAATGGCAGGAATATCTTTGGCGGGAAATGGTATACTTCTGATTTCTGTCTGTATTTTACGTATATGGTTTGACAGATTTTTTAGCTGGTCCTGGTTGAAAGACTTAAGGAAAATAGGATTTACGGTTGTATAGCCCTCGGCAATGTCTTTAACCACTGCTTGTATGCTTTTTCCTCTAACGTCAGCCATCCTTTCTTTGTCTCCATAAAATTTTGGATGCAACAACACCACCTTCATAAAGAATAATTATAGGCAGCGCCATCAGTGTCTGGTTGAATGCATCGGGCGTCGGGGTGAGAAAGGCAGCCAGAATAAACGCACCCAGGATAGCATACTTTCTGTTTTTGGCGAGAGTTTCAGGTGTGACGATTCCCATTCTGGTCAGCATAATGATTATCAGTGGCAGCTCGAATATAAAGCCGAAGGCCAGAAGGAATTTAAGGCAAAAATCCACGTAATTGCCCGCAGATATCATCGGCACCAGGTTTTCCGAAAAACCCAGCAGAAAATCCATAGCGTACGGCAGTATTATCAGAAAGCAGAAAGTAAGGCCCAGGTAGAACATCAAAGTAGAGACAAGAATGAATGGGATGGCGTACTTCTTTTCATGATCCATGAGTCCGGGCGAGATAAATTTCCAGATTTCCCACAATATAAATGGAAGAACAAGTGATAGTCCGGAAAGAACTGAGGTCTTGAGGTACATCCAGAATGCCTCTGCCGGAGCCATGAAGTATAGTTTATGCGGATTTTCCATCTTTAAAAAGTTCACAAACGGTGCGGTTGGCTTTAGCTGGATATGGGAGTTCATTGGAAGTTTGATAACAGCAACCAGGAACTCACGAAAGTAATAGCAGATTATGAAACCAACAGCAAGATAGATGAGGCTGTGGATGATCTTTGCTCGAAGGTCCTCAAGGTGGCCCGTAAGGGGCATAGGATTGTCAGGAGAAGGGATATCCGTCATTTTTCAACGATTTTTCTATCTGCATCTTCAGGTTTTGACGATTGGCCGGTTACGGATGGGGTTTCCGGAGTCTCCTTATTTTCCGGAATGTCGGCTTTACTCATTGGCTTAAGGTCACTTATATCTAATTTTATATCGGTTTTTATATCGGCAAGAGGTTTCTCTATTGATTCTTTGATGTCAGGGAGGTCCTTTTTTATGAGTTTTTCTTCCTCCTGAATTGAACTTTGTATTCCATGCATTGCTTTTTTTAGCTCTGCTATGCCCCGCCCTAGAGACCTGCCTATCTCGGGGAGTTTTTTGGGGCCAAAAACCAGAAGAGCCACAACAAATATGATAATTAGTTCTTGAAATCCAAGGTCAAACATAGATTATAAATTAGTTTATTAGATCATCCCGTATACGAATGAGAGGCCGGTCGTCCCCTTGCTGGGGATAGCCAAGGGTGAAGAGTATCATCAAGCGGTAGTCAGGCTCTCTGCTGTTAAGACCGAAACCTAGACCGACGGTATTGGTTATACTCTCAGCCAGAATCGTCCGGTAACCAAAACGCGCCTCAAGCAGGTCAATACTGTTTTGATCGCGGCTGGTTTTACCATAAAGTTCGGCAAGCAGAACAAGCCTTTTTGCTGCCGAAAAATCCAGCCCCCCTGCTAGAATAAGTTCGTTATCCTTATCCGTGTCGTAGATAACATTGTACCCTAAATTGAAGTGTCCGGTAAAAGGACCGATCCGTTTGCTTACGATAACCAGGGCTTCTGTTTCCAGGTTTCCGGAGCCAAAGCCGGCTGACTCATCTCCTGTGGGCAGGGATACTGCCAGTAGGGCAGCCGCAGCCGGGCCGTACCGTCCCTCGTCTATGAACCTGTGCCGGATTCCAAGGGAAATATCCTCCATGCCGTCCTCATTCTTTCTGCTGCCTCCTGAGAGCGAGATTCCTGCCTCTGTATTCTTGGTTATGCCATAAGCTGCGCGAAGCGAAAACCGTTTGACGTCCGGCCCTTTTACTATCTCAAGCCCAGGCTCTATATCAAAATGATTTGCAATGGTGGTTTTTGTGCTGAAGACAGAAAAAACTCCTGTTGTCTGCACGGGTTGATAACCTTTTGGCGGATCAGCTGCCGACCAGGCTTTTGTGACAAGCATGAAAGCCAGAAAGATCCCGATAAAAAATATTTTGATATAACTTCTCACCAGACAAAAATAGCAAATAAACTCAAAAATATCAAATCAGTGCAATTTTATGAGTTATTGTTAATATAAAAAGTCGAACTTGACAGATACACCGGAAAAGAAATAAAATAACACCTTCTATCATAGGAAATTCGGGTTTTTTGCCAAAAATACGCTCAGGATCTGATCGTATTAACACTGCCCGGGAATTGGGGTGAGTCTTAAGTTTTGGAAATTAAAGTACAGGACAACCAAGTTGACAAGGCGCTGAAATCGTTGAAACTCAAAATGGCCAAGGATGGCCTTTTGAGGGACATAAAACGTCATACCTACTATGAGAAACCTTCTGTAAAGCGGAAGCGTAAACAGGCTGAGGCAAGAAAAAAGAGAGCCAAGGCTATGCGTGGCAGGAGATAGATGAAAAAAGGCCCGGTTATAACCGGGCCTTTTTTGTGTGTGCCCGGCATGGAAACTTTAGGAAACTATAGGATGTTAATCAATAAAGCATACGGTTACCGTAACAAAGAACGATTCAAAACAGGTATCCTTTTTCACTGCGGCGGTTTAAACCTCTACCCAAAAATTAGTCAATGACAAATCACCCCACAAATCCGGAAGAACCATAAAGATGTAGCTAAACTTATTGCCTGAAAAGAGATGACAGATAATCGGGATAGGGAGTCTCTCTAGGCCCCATTCCCAGGGCACCGTACTTACGGGCCCGTATGCGGCGTCTGGCCTGCTGTTTGCAGAGATATTTCATCGGGCAAATCGAATCCATATCAAGTGTCTATCGGGCCGTAGCCGGATGATGAATCTTGCACCATAGCTCACGCATGGAAATGAGTTCGATCTTTTTGAAGTGTGCATTGTTAAATCCACTGTTAGTGGCAAGTGTTTTTGAAAGCCGCCAGTAGCTTTTGCGCGATAGACCTAAACATATGGCAGCGCCTTTGCTAATTCCCAATGACAGCCGAAAATTGACCACCCTGAGTTTAGGTTAATGTTAATGATGGTTGCTGGTGTGCGGTCCTTATTAATTCATACTGATCCATTGTGAGCAACTCCTGATACAGATAGAAAAATTATTGGGACAAAAGGTGGTGCTGGAGGCAATGGAGTAGGCTCTTCAGGATTTACTGATTACTGTTGCTCAGATTTAGTCTCTCCTTCTGAGCTTACTTTCAGAAATTCCACAAGAGAATCTATCTGCGCCGGAGTGAGCGGACCGCCGCTTGTTTCGGCAAACCCCGGCATAGAGGTGCCGGATACACCTTCAAGAATTGTTTTCTTCAGCTCGGCCTTGCTTAGCATGCCCAAGCCGGAATAATTCGGATGACAGATAAAGCATACAGCATTAAAAAGTATTTCGCCTTTCTTAGAATCTATTTTATTACCTACATGACACTTCCTGCAATTTCCTTGA
>Ga0256830_1000307_pt1 | contig 42979 bp, 30 predicted proteins | sample 128326metaG_FD_190537 | JGI IMG/M metagenome (GOLD analysis project Ga0256830, IMG submission 190537) | Hydrothermal vent microbial communities from Lau Basin, Pacific Ocean - 128-326 | ecosystem: Environmental > Aquatic > Marine > Hydrothermal vents | place: Pacific Ocean: Lau Basin | collected...
CGTAGATGACGCGATCACTTCAAGCCAAATAAAGCCGGAACTATTTGATGCTGCCGAGCAACGTTCATCACTTGTTCCCGCATTGTCAGAACGGCAACTAGAAAGCATAAATGGCCAAGATTCACTTCTGAATACCCGAATACTGGCGTTATCTGTTAGCCCAATCAATGATATGTCATACATTACATCTGGAACTAAACCGATAATTTTATAATAACTATTTTGCGGACTTGCGGAACCTTCATGTAAAAGACCGCCATCAAATTCTAGTATGTGAGGAGAGGCAGTCGAACCCTCTGATAGCGCACCGGTATAGGCGAGCACATTTAAACTAAAATTTGAACCCGATAAAGTATTCCCGTCAATGACTTTAACCCACAAACTAGCGCTATCTGCAATCGTTAAACATCGCCCATTCAATGTTTCTCTGTTTTCAGGACCGCAAGCCAATATGCCCCGCTGCTTATTTAAATAAACAAGGAAATATGCTTTATCTGTCAAACCAGTGAATGAAATATCGTAGGTTACACCGGGAGTCAAACCTGTTATTTCATAATAACTTTGCGCGGGGCTTACCGATCCATCATGCGGCAAGTCATTATCAAGCACCAATGAAATGGGAACGGTAATAGTTCCTTCTGACGAAGCACCCGTATAAGCGGTCACATTCAAATCAAAAGTCGCACCAGCTTGCGTATAACGATCTTCAACACTAACCCATAACTCTCCAGAAGCATCTGACATTACAGAACAACGCTTATCAGCTACTCCCCAATAATCAGATGAGCATAGCTGTTCATTCCACGACCAAGAATCACTATTGAATACAGAGAGACTGACATTATCTGATAAATTCTCTAAAGAAATAACATATGGCGTGTTCGGAATTAAATTACTTAGGTGATAATAGCTATCAAGTGGGTTCGTAGAACCTTGATGTAATAAACCATCGTCAAACAGCAATTCGTATGGCGATTTTTTTGAACCTTCAGATACTGCTCCGGTATATGCTGTTACATCTAGAGTGTAAGTCAAACCTTGATTTTGCTGAGAGCCTCCGTAGACTTTAATCCATAACTCACCAGAACTACCAGGCTTGGTCAAGCATTTTGCATTTCCTCCTCCAAAACTCCTTACTTCACATCCAAGCGTTGCCCAGGCCCAGAAGTCATCTTTGTAAACAGCAAAACTAACACCATCCGTTAATCCTGACAGAGAAATATAATACGGTAGATCTGGCGAGAGACCTGTTATTCTGTAATAACTATGTAAGGGACTTGCCGAGCCTTCATGCGGCAGACCAGAGTCAAGCATTAACGATATTGGATTGGCTTGTGTCCCTTCTGATACAACACCAGAATAAGGTATAACACCTAAAGTAAAATTGGCGCCTTCAATCGTCGATGCTCCATCCACCTTAATCCACAATTCACCGGAACTATTCGACGCTGTAAAACAAATTTCATCCGTCATCCCCCATTTCCAGGAATTACACTCGAGCGCCTCCCAACTGTCAACGTAAACATATAAATCAGCATTAGCCGTTAAATCAGTCAGAGATATCACCTGAAGTGTATTGGGCTCTAGTCCGGTTACATGATAATAACTCCGTAACGGGCTAGTGGTTCCTTCATACGGCAGATCACTATTATAAGACAGCGCAACAGGAATCGTTTCAGAACCTTCTGATAATAGACCGGAGTATTCAATCACATTTAGGGTAAACGTTGCACCCGAAATGGTGGGCGACCCATTGACCTTAATCCATAAATTTCCAGCGCTATCTGTTATAAGTGTACAAATCCCACTATTCGATTCCCATTTTATAGAAACACACCCCAATTGCTTCCAGTCCCATGCAGCATTTGAGTAAACATAAAAATTAAAGTCATCTGTCATTTCAGATATAGAAACTGAATACAAGGTGTTTGCGGCTAAACCCGCTATTTGATAATAACTTCCTATTGGACTCGTCGTTCCTTCATGTGGAAAATCAGTCTCGTATGAGAGCAAAACGGGAGTTGTCAATAAACCTTCAGATGGCAAACCCATATAAGCAGCAATATTGATATTAAATGTCGCACCTTCTTCAGCATTCTCGCCATTTGCCATTATCAATAACTCACCGGAGCTATCCGACGCCACGACACAAGCTTGAATGTCTCCCTCTTTATATCTCGAATTACATATCGACATTTCCCAGGCATTATCGTCAAATACAGAAAACCAAACATTATCGGTCCAAGCATCCATTGATATTGAGTACAACGTATTAGCTTCTAAGCCTGAAAACCTGTAATAGCTATTCACCGGACTCACCGTACCTTCATACGGAAAATCATTCTCGAAAACGAGTAAAGCAGGCGACGACTTTGATCCTTCTGCAGACAAACCTAAATATGGAACCATACTTATAGAATAAGTCGCCCCCTCAATAGCTGCCGCTCCATCCACTTTTATCCACAAATTGCCGGAACCATCCGAATTAGCAAAGCAGTATCTGTCTACTTTTCTCCAATTCCAGGATTGACACTCTAATGTTTCCAAAGAGCTATCCGAGTATACAAAAAGATTCGTATTATCACTTAATTCCGTTAGCGAAATTTTGTAAACAGTATTTGCCACCAAGCCGGTAACTTGATAATAACTATGCAGTGGACTGGTGGAACCTGCATAATTAAGTCCTTTATCAAAAGTAAGAGAAACCGGAGAATTACGCGTTCCTTCAGAAAAGACGCCTGCATAAACAGTCACATTTAAAGTGAATGTCGAATCCATTTCCAAGTCTTTTCCTGCAACGCTAACCCAAAGTTTTCCTGAGTCATTCGATTCTGTTACGCATACTTCATCGGTAGTCAGACTATTCGAAGAAGTACATTCTGCATCTCCCCAAGAATTATCTGCATAAACTGACAAATCAATATTATCAGTTAATTCCGTTAGTGAAATATTATACAAAGTATTTGGCTCTAAATTGACTATTAGATATTTCTTAGGAGCATCAAAAATACTTTTTGAATTCGGAAAATTTTTGAACAATAAAAAATCATCCCTATTGATCACGGCGACACTTTCTAAGCCCAATAAAACATAGCCTGTCGTATCATCTGTTTCCTCGGTATTGGGAAAAACAGATATCTGATATTCTTGATCAGCATCGTTTTCTTCGTCGGCAATGCCATTAATCGTTACTGTTTGCGGTGTTGTCCAGTCTTCTGGGGTGAAGGTTAATTGTAAAAGTTCAATAGACATACCTATCGAATTTCCACCACTGACTAAACCTTCGCTGGCATCACTTGTTTCTACATCCAAGACTACAACACCATCAGGTCTTGTATTTAGCACTACCGTAAAAAGAGCAGTACCACCTGTTTCTGATGTATCAAGATTTTTTAATGGATTAATCGTTAATCCAGGCACATCGTTATCGCTATTAAACACTGAAATATTTTCAGGATCTACGCCGCTGAATATTGGATCATCACTGATCGCAGGAGCCGTTATGATAATGTAAGATTGATTACCATCCGCCACATCATCATCTTGACCGGTTACAATAATCTGTTGTGCCGTAGACCAATCTTCAGGTGTAAAAGTAACATCAAGTGATTCCACGGGAGTATTGGGAAAATCACCGCCTGTAATCATTCCCTCAGTTGAATCATCGGTAGAAATCTCAATAACGACATTCGCTGTCGGTTTAGCATTTAGCACGATACTAAAACTTGCAGTCCCCCCTGTTTCTGAAGTTTGCAAACTAGCCGTTGGAAACACCGAAATACCCAGTTCATTATCAAGATTAATGAGCGCCACATCGGGGGGATTTAATCCATTATATTCACTGTCCTCGCTCACCGTCGGTTCAGTAATAACAGAATAAGTTTGCTTACCGTCGAACAGATCATCATCCACACCTGTAATCACAATATTTTGTGGTATCGAATAATTTTCAGTAGTAAATTTTAATTTACTTTGATCTATGATGCCTTCGGAAGCATCACTACTACGGATATCAAAACTCACGTCAGCTATAGGCTGACTAGTCAATGACACTGAAAATACGACCTGGCCAGCACTCTCAGAAGTAATCATAGTGCTAGTTGGATTGATAACAACTCCAGGACTGTCATTGTCATTTACCAACACTGAAACATCCATATGATTAATACCATCATAATTAGCATCATTGCTGACTGCGGCATCCACAATAACTTTTACATTTTGCATGCCATCGGCAATTTCATCATCTTGTGCAACCACAGAAACAGCTTGCGGCTCTGACCAATTTTCAGGAGTAAATTTAATCTCCTGCATTTCACTTTCATCATCAATATTGTCAACACCGAGCAATAGTTCGGTCGTATCACTACTCCGCACTTTTATCATCACATCATCAATAGGCTGAGAGTTGAGCATCATGCTAAATGTGGCGCTATTATTCTCAGCCCCCATAGCTTCGCTCACATTGATATCCAACGGAGAAACTGAAATACCGGCTACATCATTATCATTGTTGGTGATTGTTACATCTTGAGGATTTAAGCCATTATAATCAGGGTCGTTACTCTCAATTTCGCTCGTTATTATAGTAACCACTTGGCTTCCATCAGCAATCTCATCATCCATGCCAATGGCAGTAACTGTTTGCGGGCTAGACCAATTTGAAGAATCAAAAATAAGCGTGTCAGGTGACACAGTGACTTCAGTTTTATCACTGCTTGTGAGCGCCATGGTAACTGGAGCAACAGGGTTAGAATCCAAAACAACTTTGAAGCGGACTGAGTCTCCATTTTCGGTGGTGATAAGCCCATTAGCTTGCGATATGGTCAAACCCGGAACGTTTAAACCCAAACCACAAGATGATAAAAAAATCGATAACAATAAAATAATGAAAAAATAATAAATACCATTTTTTTTAATTACCGTGCGAAATACCCTGCTTTTATTTTTGCTCATACTTTATTTTCAACTTCCCAGTAAATTATTCAGTTAACTCGCGGCTTTTTGTTCCCAACTCTATTTCTTATTTTTTGTAAGTTTCTGTACTTCAAACTAAATATGCAGTCCTCTCAACCTGACATCGCTATGATTCGATCCAAAGTCTCTTTTATGACTTTCTATCGCCTCTAAAATAACCGCATAGAAACTTAGCTCTTTATGAATAGATATTCCACTAATTTTTTAGAATCATATAGATAACAGCTATAAACAGTACTTTTGAACTAGTACAAAAGTACTAACAATGCGGATAATCAACGTTTTGGAGGCAAATTGCAGACTGTCTAAGAAGTGATCAAAATACATTTTCTGCAATGAAGAACAATTGATTGATCACAAGTTGAGATCCGGATCAAGAAAGCCGTTTATAATGCAGGTTAGCAGGATAAGGGATGTACTAGTAAAGATAAAATGGTGCCCGGGGCCGGAATCGAACCGGCACGGTATTACTACCGAGGGATTTTAAGTCCCTTGCGTCTACCAATTTCGCCACCCGGGCATAACGCGGTGCGCAGCATAATTCATAATGAAATATTTTTCAATATGCCAGATGCAAAATAAAGAGCGAGTTGAGACATCAAGCAAAACCTAGAAACTCAGACTTTTTTATATTTATCAATCACTAAAAAAGCAACTAGACAATACCATCACTGATAAATCAGGCGCGAAGTATACACGGCAAAAAATTATCTAACCAGCATAGGAGGCTGTCCGAAAACAGCCTCCTAGTATTGATAGAGTACGAAGGAACAAATTCATCAGATATCATTGTGCATTCTATCTGTTAGTCAAGCATAAAAGGCGAACGAGAATCAGTGTATTCTGTAGTCGCCTGAACTACATATTCGAGAATGTTGTCACTATAATAATCGATTAATGATTGTTCAATAAGAGAAATAGAAGTTTGAACTAGCGCATTGTCAACAACTATTGATGCCTTAGCATAAGTTATATCAGTCTCGCCAACACTGCCATATAAAAACAAACCATCTCCAATGTTGTTAAGCATAACCTCAACTTCCACCTGCACATCACTTGCTGTTGCATATCCTTGCATGGCTGTTGATGACACCTTGCCTTCTAGGTCGCCAAAAAAATCGGAGATTGTCCAGGTAAATTTTACACTTGTGTTGTTTTCAGAAATGACATGCATCACTGATATATTATTGTCACAACCATAGATTGTGCTGGGTGGAAAAATACCCGCTGAATCCAACGGCATCATATAGGGATCCTCCGGAATACAAGAGGCGGCACCTAATACCGTAATTTCCCCTGAAATCGGAATAAGCCCCCCTTCTATTTTAAAAATCGTTGGCTCGTCAGAGGTCAATTCGTTTCCTTTCAGAGCCATGAACATCGACTCAAGCTCAATCGCATGTTGAGATACCGATGGATATGCCGTTATTACAACAGCATCTATTTCACTATTATCAAATCCATCATTAACCGTTAAAGAAAACTGGTACTCGCCTTCCGCAAGGGGGATAAAACTTGGACTCTCTGTTGTAGAATCAAGCAACACAGGAATAGTGCCATCTGGCGTCGACACCGCACTCCACGTATAGCTATTGATTTCACCATCTGAATCAAAGCTCGCACTACCATCTAACACTACAAGTGCACCTGTAATCTCATTTCGATCTTGGCCAGCATTCGCTACAGGTAAAACATTCGCTTTGGTTGCGCTAATCGTTACCGTATCTTCAGCACTAGAAAGCATTTGGTCATCGACCACTAATGAAAAAACATATTCACCTTCAACATCTGGAATAAAGCTAGGATTAACCACAGTACTTGACGACAAAGCCGTAACAGCACTCTCTATGGGTACAGACAAAATTGCCCAAATATAATTAAGTGTATCCATATCAGCATCAGAACTTAGGCTCGCATCCAAAGTAACGAGTGTATTCGTTTCGACATTCTGATCCGCCCCGGCATGCGCAACTGGCTTAACATTTCCAGTGGCCGCAGTAATAACAACTATATCGGCTGAACTATCAAGCTTTTTGTCATTAACAGTCAGAGAAATCTCATAGACTCCATCCACATCAGGGGTAAAGGTTGGCATTATTGATGTGTTATCGGTAATCGCGGAAATCATACTTGCTTCTGGCTTTGACTCAATCTTCCATAGATAAGTTATCAAATCACCGTCGGTGTCATTACTCGCGCTACCATCCAAAGTAACGAGTGTATTCGTTTCGACATTCTGATCCGCCCCGGCATGCGCAACTGGCTTAACATTTCCAGTGGCCGCAGTAATAACAACTATATCGGCTGAACTATCAAGCTTTTTGTCATTAACAGTCAGAGAAATCTTATAGACTCCATCCACATCAGGGGTAAAGGTTGGCATTATTGATGTGTTATCGGTAATCGCGGAAATCATACTTGCTTCTGGCTTTGACTCAATCTTCCATAGATAAGTTATCAAATCACCGTCGGTGTCATTACTCGCACTACCATCCAAAGTAACGAGTGTATTCGTTTCGACATTCTGATCCGCCCCAGCATTCGCAACTGGGGCATTGTTAAGATCAGCAATACCACAACCTGTGAACATGACAATATTAACAAATCCTAATAAAACAACCGTAATTAATTTCATTTTAATCTCTCTTAAAAACTGTTTACTTAATCAGATTTTCGTACGAAAAACAATTGTCGCTCCAGCACTACAGGCTGGCACTTTAGGAGCTGAAAATATGAATCACACAAAAATATATAGGTGAACCACAAGCATAATAAATTCCAGCCTGTAGTCTGGACTACATCATAACGAAGATAATCAACAAGGGATAATACTTTTTTTCAAAACAATACATTTAAAATACATTTGTCCCACTAACAAGTTATTAAACTCTACAAGCAGTTCTTGCAGTCAGGTAGATAACCCCCAATTGAAACAACTGAGCCTTTAATTAGTATTAGACCCAAAAGACAATAAATAAAAAACTCTCTTAAATAATATAAAAATTTAGGGATGTATAAAATGAATAATAAAACAGGTACTAAAATTAGAAAAAAAACACGCCTTGGATTACCTATAGGTCTATCGTTCGCCACTCTTTTTTGCATTGGCTTATATGTATTGACATTTAATAATGACCTCCACTGGCTTGATTCCCCCGGCCCAATAAATGTCGGTCATGAAAAGTTATTATGTGATGAATGCCATCAACAGGCGGAGGGTACTCTCCGCCAGCAATTGCAAGCTAATGCACAATATCTTGCTGGAAAAAGGAAGTCAGGCACAGAAATAGGGCATCGAAAAGTTGCAAATGAAACGTGCTTACATTGCCACGACAGACCAAAGGATAGACACCCCGTTTATCGGTTTTTCGAACCTCGATATGCAAAGGCTCGGTTAGAAATTCAACCTCAATATTGTAATTCATGCCATCGAGAACATACTGGAAAGCGTGTCACTATGGAAATAGGAAGTTGCAAAGTTTGTCATAACAAACTAAAAATTAAAAAAGATCCTTTAGATGTATCACATCAACAACTCATTAAAGAAAAACGCTGGTCGACCTGCTTAGGCTGTCATGACTTTCATGGAAACCACAAACTAAAACTGAGTGAATCACTTAACGTTATATATTCCGAGCAGCAAATAAAAAACTATTTTAATGAAGCCCCATCTCCATATGGAAAAGAAAAATATTATAAAGCAATAAAAGGAAAACGTTATGGGAATTTATAAGTCATTTACATTATTTTTTTTACTCTTGGTCGCTTTATCGATCTACCTTTTTGTTAGCGCTCCACCACCCTTGGCGAATGAAAAACCCATGGGATTAAGCATTCCAGTGGAAGAGGTTCTAATACTGCTTGATCAAGAAAACCAATTAGTTCGCAATCTTTATACAAAAGAGATTGTCGGAGATGGGAAAAAGCAAAAACTGTTATTTGACGAAAATTGGGATGAGCGCCATGTATTTGCTGGACTGCTACCAGCACAGTTTTTGCGTGAAACGGCACGCAGCATAGAACGCAGTAAAGTAAAGCTAGGACTCTACTTGGGATCAGACTATGCTATTAATCAAGCAAACCAATTAGAGGGGATGCAACTACGCACCTTTAAACAAATTAAACGTGACCGAAAAGCAAAATTTTTATACATTGAAGAAGCTCGACGATACGTATACATGGCTCCTGACATCGCCACCGTTAAGCCTTGTGTAACATGTCATAATGATCACAAAGAAAGCCCCAAAGATGACTGGAAAATTGATGACGTAATGGGAGTAACAACATGGACTTATCCAAAAAAAGAAGTTCCTATTGAAGAAGTATTACTTTTAGTTGAAGCATTACATGAAGGGATAAAAAGTGCGTACCAAAATCTAATCACTGAAATGGAGGCTATGGAAAAACCACCACTCATTGGAAAACGATGGCCGAAAGAAGGATATTTCATCCCTGATGCAGACGAATTCATGCGTGAAGTAAATCAGCGAACAGCGAAGATAACATTCAGCCAACTCATTCAGATGGTTGCCAATATTAGCGCCAAAGAGGTGAGTTCATTATGAATACCTCAAGCTCTACTCGTGCAATTAATCCTAAGGTAAAAATGCCCATTGCAGTAACTAAGACTCATTCGTCAAAAAAAAATACGCGTCAATATCACATTATAATAGGTCTATTCCTTTATGCCTTATTGCTTGCAGCATGGACAATCGAATGGCAATGGCCTGCCCTGGTTGAACTACAACAGGATAACATCTATAAACAAATAACGGGCTTTCTATTGATGATCTTTATTCTCATGCAATGGAAACTGTATCTCGCACGGAGAACAATCAACCCTGCTCGTGCAATACACGCATTAAAAATTCATCAATGGCAGGGAGCGATGACCCCGGTTTTTTTCTACGTTCACTCTAGTTCGCTAGGCTATGGATTCCAAATGGTACTCAGTCTTGCGCTATTGATCACCACCTTATCCGGGCTTTTGAGTCCATCAACGACCAAAATAAGAAACCGCGGATACCTATTTTCATGGTTGGTGCTGCATGTATCAGGAGCTTGTATTGCGTTAATTTTGTTGTTTTATCATCTATTTATTTCCTACACTTACTCATGAACAGCTTCACTGCGGACGGTCTCAAACGAAAGGAAAAATGGGAATCATCGAAGGGTATGGGATACCCCCTGTGATTAAGATATATTGATTTTAATGGAGGCTGAGAGCGGAATCGAACCGCTGTCCACGGCTTTGCAGGCCGCTGCATAACCACTCTGCCACCCAGCCACATTAAAAACCTATCTCTAAATCAAAAAAACCCCGGTAGTTAAAGCCGAGGTTTCCAAAATATTGGAGCGGGAAACGAGATTCGAACTCGCGACCCCAACCTTGGCAAGGTTGTGCTCTACCAGCTGAGCTATTCCCGCAACGAGGCGTGTATTGTACTTATGGCCAAGCAACTGTCAAGGGTAAAAACACATGACTTTTTATTGCGTTAAAAGTACCTGGCAAACAATAATCTAGCTCTAAATTTAGTTTGTATCGCAATTACCTATTCATCTTTCAATGCTGGCCAGGCGGCCTTCATGTAAACAAGCATTGACCACATAGTAAGCACTACCGCCAGATAGAGCAACACCACTCCGATCTCAAATGTTGGAAACCCAAACAAAGGATCTCCGTATATCAACAGTGTTAGCGAAAACATTTGCACCATAGTTTTCACTTTCCCCATGGTTGAGACCGCCACACTGGCGCGTTCTCCAATTTCCGCCATCCATTCACGTAGCGCAGAAACGGTTATCTCACGTCCAATGATGACCACTGCGGGCAACACCAGCACGAGGGTGGGATATTTTTGCACTAACATGACCAAAGCCGCTGCCACCATCAGTTTATCGGCAACAGGATCCAAAAATGCGCCAAATCTCGAGGTTTCGTCCCATTTTCGTGCGAGATAACCATCTAGCCAATCCGTTATTGCGGCGAGCAAAAAGACAATGGCGGCGGCTTCATTCGTCCATTGAAATGGCAGATAAAAACACACCATGAAAACGGGAATCAGCCCAATACGAGCCCATGTGAGTAGTGTAGGTATGCTCAAAATCGCCTACCGCTTCGTTTTGGTTTCATTTTATTGATGAAATACATCATATATTTTCTGTGCAAGCCCTTTACTAATACCATTTATTCGTGCTAAATCTTCAACACCAGCGCTTGAGACACCTTGTAATCCGCCAAACTGACGCAATAATAATTGCCGTCTTTTTGGCCCAAGTCCCGGAATTTCTTCTAGCACAGAAGTTTCGCGTTTTTTTCCTCGACGCGCCCTATGCCCTTGAATCGCAAACCGATGTGACTCATCACGTACCATTTGTATTAAATGCAAGGCGGGAGAATGAGGGGGGAGTATAAAAGGCTGACTGTTTCCAGACAACCATAGAGTTTCCATTCCTGGCTTTCGGTCAACACCTTTGGCGACACCAAGCATTATGACCCCCGTAACCTGTAATTCCTCCAACACTTTCTCAGCTTGGGTTAACTGACCTTTTGCCCCATCAATAAGCAAAACATCGGGAAGCTTACCCTCACCTTCTTGAATCCGTTTATAACGCCGGGTCAACGCTTGATGCATGGCGGCATAATCATCGCCCGGTGTTATGTCTTTAATATTGAAACGGCGATAGTCCGATTTCAACATCCCGTTGGTATCACATACGACACATGAGGCCACGGTCGCTTCACCCATGGTATGACTAATATCGAAACACTCAATACGCAACGGCATGCTCTCAAGACCTAAGGCATCTTGTAAATTCTCAAAACGACTGAGAATATTTGCCTTATTTGCTAAACGTGTATCCAAGGCATTTTTTGCATTAGTCATTGCAAGCTGTAGCCAACGCGATCTTTCCGTTCGAACATTGAATGAAAACATTACTTTTTTTCCTAATTGTTCGCTAAGTACCTCTTGCAGCAAATTTGCATCCGCTGGTTTTTCACTAAATACAATTTCAGCAGGAATTGAATGTCCGGTCTGCTTGCTCACATAATGCTGCGCCACAAAAGCACCCAATAATTCGGCAATACTACGATCTTTCGCTTGTTTAGGAAAAAAAGATTTATTCCCAAGATTATTTCCTCCACGAAAATAAAAAACTTGCACACAAGCTACACCGCCTGCAGTAATAGCTGCAATAACATCAATATCCTTTCTACCTTCCGAGCTTATGTACTGACGTTCCTGAATTTTGCTCAAAACTGCAATTTGATCTCGATATTTTGCAGCGACTTCATAAGCTTGCTTTGCCGATTCATATTCCATTTTGGCCGCAAGCTCATTAATCACTTCATTATTTTTTCCTTCGAGAAACATTGATGCATGATGAACTTCTTCGGCATATTTTTCAGCTGAAATTAAATCCACACAGGGAGCACTACAGCGCTTTATCTGATATTGCAAACATGGGCGTGATCGGTTACCGAAAAAACTGTCTTCACATTGCCGTACCGGAAACAATTTTTGCAATAAATTAAGCGATTCCCGTGTTGCACCAGCACTCGGATAAGGGCCAAAAAAACGGCCTTTTTCTTTACGTGAACCTCGGTAATAACTCAACCTTGGGTATTTTTTATCAGCTGACAAATAGATATACGGATAACTTTTATCATCCCGATATAAAATATTATATTGCGGCCGCAATGATTTTATGAGATTGCTTTCAAGAATCAATGCTTCATTTTCGGTATGGGTAACGGTTACTTCTATACTGCGAATATGCGCAACCATCACACGCGTCTTTGGCGTTAAATCGCTTTTGGTAAAATAACTAGAAACTCTTTTTTTAAGATTTTTTGCCTTTCCCACATAAATCACATCTTTTTTTTCATTCAGCATGCGATATACGCCGGGGGAAGAAGTAAGATCTTTTAACAAGGCTTTACTATCAAACGAATTTTCTGAAGTACCTGAAGAATTCACTGGCTTGGGATTCTCTATAGCCCTGCAAGCTTAATGGCACGCTTAAATACATTGTGAAACATTTTTTCGGTAAGTCGCTTGGTTTGGGTATTATACCGACTGCAATGATAAGAATCGATCAAGGTATGATTTTCTAGTTGATGAATCGCCTCATGAGCAAATTTGTAACGACTCAGTTTTAATCCTTGCGCTTTTAAGACGGCGTTATGAGCAACACCACCTAACCCAATAATCACACTACCCAAGGGCATTTCTTGCAACTCATCCGCCAAAAATGCATTGCATATATTGACTTCTTCACCAGTAGGCTTATTCTGCGGAGGTAAACATTTTACCGCATTGGTTATTTTACATTTTTTTAGCTTAAATCCATCATTCAGCGCAATCGATTGCGGCTTATTTGCCAGCCCAAACTTATACAAGGTTTCATATAATAAAACACCTGCGGTATCTCCTGTAAAAGGGCGTCCAGTTCTATTTGCACCATGCATACCGGGAGCAAGTCCAACAATCAAAATTTTCGCGTTTTTTGCACCATAAGGAGCAACCGGTAACGCATGATAATCAGGATACTTCTTTTTTACATCCGCTAAGAAATGGGCTAAGCGCTCACATTTTTTACAATTTTGGTCAAACATAACTCACCACATAAAATTGAAGGTGCTAGTATATCAGTCGAAAGGTCCACAGATAAAATGGCCGTGCAGAATGTCATGCCCCTTGTTAATATAGAGACAGTAAAGACTAAGGAGGAGGCTGTCTGAGAACAGTGATCGTCACGCACGCTCTGCACATCCACGTGTTTTGCAGCATAAGACCATCCAGGGCCAAAAGAGCCAACTTGATTAGCGTATACTTTACGATCAGACTAAGACGAATAGCCATCGCTATTTAACGCATTTGATCGACTAATGTACGCAATCAGGCTTGTTCACAATAGGCCAGTCCGTTCTCGGACAGCCGCCTAACTACCAAGGGAGCCACCAACAAATGAGTTCAACCATCCAATCCATATTTAATTTACTCCGTGGTCGCACGCCCAAAACGGAATCAACGGACACAACATTAGAACCTGAGACTGCTACACCTGCAAACAATGATGACAGCACATCGGTTAATATTGATTCCATATTACAGGAAGAACGTCTATTTGAACCCCCGCAAAGCTTTGTCGATGCTGCTAATTTAAGCAAAACTGAGCTGGCTGCGCTCTATGAAGAAGCTGAAAAAGACCATGAAGGATTTTGGGCACGCCAAGCCCGCGAGCAAATCAGCTGGCACAAACCTTTTACCCAGGTTCTCGACTCATCCAATGCACCACACTACCAATGGTTTAGTGATGGCCTGTTGAATGTTTCCTATAATTGTTTGGATCGCCATCTCGCAGAGATGGGAAATAAAACCGCGATTGTATTCGAAGGTGAAGACGGCGACATTAAAACCCTCACGTATTTGGAATTACACGCAGAAGTCTGTCAATTTGCCAATGCCTTAAAAGCCAATGGCATTAAAAAAAGCGATGTGGTTGTTATTTATATGCCAATGACACCTGAAGCCGCCATTGCAATGCAAGCATGTGCGAGAATCGGCGCCATTCATTCGGTCGTATTCGGCGGTTTTTCCTCATCCTCCTTACGTGACCGAATTGAAGACGCCGGTGCGAAAATGCTGATTACTGCTGATGGTGGCACACGTGGAGGAAAAATTGTTGAATTAAAATCAGCGGCCGATGCTGCGCTCGATAACGCATGCCCTACGCTAGAAAAAGTCATCGTCTACCAACGCACCGGACATGACATTACAATGCAAGAAGGGCGTGATATTTGGTGGAGTAATGCGATTGATGGACAAGCCAATACCTGCGAACCGGAATGGGTAGAAAGCGAACATCCTTTATTTTTACTTTATACCTCTGGCTCTACCGGCAAACCCAAAGGCATACAGCATTCTTCAGGCGGATATTTATTAAATACCACACTCACAATGAAATGGGTTTTTGATATAAAAGACAGCGATGTATTCTGGTGTACTGCTGATGTTGGTTGGATTACCGGCCATAGCTACGTCACTTATGCTCCACTGGCAACCGGTAGCACCATGCTGATGTATGAAGGCGCACCTACCGTGCCTGATGGTGGTCGCTTTTGGAAAATTTGCCAAGATCATAAAGTTTCTATTTTTTATACTGCACCAACGGCGATTCGTGCACTGATGAAATTTGGTGATGAAATTCCAAATAGCTATAATTTATCAAGCATTCGCTTGCTTGGTACCGTTGGTGAACCCATTAATCCCAAAGCATGGATGTGGTACCACAAAGTCATTGGTAAAGAACGTTGTCCGATAGTAGATACCTGGTGGCAAACAGAAACCGGCGCACATATGTTGTCACCTATTCCAGGTGCAATGCCAACCAAGCCCGGTTCATGTACACGTGCCCTACCCGGTATTGACGCAGATGTGGTGGATAAAGATGGCAACTCAATTACCGAACCTAATCAAGGTGGTTTGCTCGTCATTAAAAAACCATGGCCTTCCATGCTGCGAAATGTATGGGGTGACCCACAACGCTACAAAGATACCTACTGGGGTGAGTGGGGCGGAAAATATTATGTAGTGGGTGATAGCGCCCGCAAAGATGCCGACGGCTATTTTTGGATCATGGGTCGAATTGATGATGTATTAAACGTATCTGGTCATCGCCTCGGCACCATGGAAGTTGAATCCGCACTCGTCGCCCACGAACGAGTCGCCGAAGCGGCTGTTGTTGGTTCCCCGCATGAGGTTAAAGGTGAAGCCATCTTTGCCTATGTCGTTCTAAAAGGTGAACGCCCTACCGATGGCATTGACGAAGAACTCACAAAAGAACTACGCGACTGGGTAGGAAAAGAAATCGGCCCCATCGCCAAACCAGATCAAATTCGTTTTGCCGATAACCTACCCAAGACACGTTCAGGAAAAATCATGCGCCGATTATTAAGAACCATTGCAAAAGGCGAAGAAATAAGCCAAGACACATCTACACTAGAAAACGAAGCGATATTGGATCAATTGAAAGGGAAGGCGTGATTATCTATCCCCGCATGATAATTTTTCTTGAATACCGATGCGTAACAGATGGTAACATCAGTTATTAAACAAAAAATACCTAACCTTAAATATTATACTGAGAATTAGATGTCGCAATCTTTATCTTTATATTTAGGTAATTCACTTGTTAATTGAAAACCAATTTTTTCCGCATCTTGATAACTAGCCGAGTTTATCGTGAAAATATTGATATTACCTGTATCAGCGCCGCACATAGCAATTCTACCTAAACCGTCGTTGCCTTTCTGAGAGCAAAGAACATCTATACCAGCCTGAGTCAGTTCGAATAACATCCCTTCTCTAGATATTCCATCAGATTCACATTGAATCGAGCCATCATATTTAAATATCTTTGCATAATCGTTATGTACATCAGTATCTTTACAAGACACGAGTAAAACAATCGCTGCTAATACAAAAATAGACATGAAATTGAAGTTAATACAATACCCCCTATTTTAATCTCGGTGCAAATAAGGAATCTGCGCATTAAAAAAAAGGTGGCCCAAAAGGGCCACCGAAAAAGCCACATCGACAAGAATTGTTGCGGAGAGTGAGTATTCATACACCGCAACAAGGTCACTATATGCTGCACTAGCTTACAGATGACTTACAGTTTTAAAGTTTTTAATCCATTCGTATGATTACGCATTAAATCCATAAGCATCAATCTATTTACCGCTACGCCATATCGAAATGAGCAATAATACACCACCTAATGCTGACGCAAGAAAACCAACCATTCCCCATATTGGCAAACCAAGTAAGGTATTTTCTTGCTCATTAAGTGACACAATAGCAGACCCAATAATAAGCGCAGCAATGACGATTCCCAGGGTCAGACGATTGACAGCATGGCTTAACATACCGCCAAAATGGTCGAGTCTTCCCATATCAACATTTAGCCGCATACCACGCCGCCTTAGCATTTTCACTAAGGCCTGAGTTTCACTTGGTAAACTACTTAATGCGCTCACAAGTTCTTGTGCATTTCCGAATCCTGTTTTCCAGAGTTCCTGCGGCGAATAGCGCTGCTTTATTAAATCACTTAAAAATGGATTCGCTTCTTCAACGATATTAAAATCCGGGTCTAAACGCCGCCCAACACCATCAAGGGTAAGAAAAGTTTTAAATAATAACGCGAGATCAGCGGGTAAAGAGAGTTCGTGCTCTCGAAGTATGCTAATCAGATCAGTCAACATTGCTGAAAAATCTAAATCCTTCAAATTCAGTCCATGGTAGTGATCCAAAAAAGTTTCAATTTCAATCACCAAAACATCTTCATCAATACGACCTTCCGCAACCCAATCATCAAGTACGGTAACTACGCCCTGCGCATCTTTTTTTACCAGCGCATATAATAAATCAATGATCTGCTCACGACGTTTTTTTGAAATTCTTCCCACCATGCCAAAGTCAATGAATGCCACTTTGTTGCCTGGTAAGCATATTAAATTACCAAGATGTGGATCTGCGTGGAACAAACCATCAACCAAGACCATTTTTAAAACGGCATGCGCACCACGTTTTGCAATCAATTTCCGGTCAATACCATATTGCTCTAATTTATCAACATATCGCCCTCTGACTCCGTCGATAAACTGTTGCACATTGAGTCGTTCACTCGTCCACTCCCAATATACTTTTGGAATAATGATATTTCGATCTGCTTTAAGATTCTTTGCAATGCGCTCGGAAAATCGACATTCTCCGGCTAAATCCATTTCCCTGCGTAACGACAAAGAAAACTGACGAACAATTTCAATAGGATGATAACGTTTGAGTTCACTCATATTTGATTCAGATATTTCGGCTAGTCGAGCAAGCAATCTTAAATCAGGTTCTACTTTTTTTTCGATGCCTGGACGTCTGACTTTTAGTATAACTTCCGCACCATCTTTTAAGCTTGCTCGATGTACTTGAGCAATGGATGCCGCTGCAAAAGCCTCGACGTCTACATGAGAGAATATTTCATCCAATGATTGGCCTAAATCTTTTTCTATCTGCTCTTTGATTTTTTCAAATGGAAGAGAAGGCACATCATCTTGTAACTTTTCGAATGCACGAATCCATTCAGGGGAAAACAAATCAACCCGAGCAGATAAAATCTGACCCAATTTTATAAAAGTAGGACCAAGATCCTCAAGTGCTTTGCACACGCGCTCTGGCAAATCCATATCAACACGGTTTTCTGACTCCCTCCAATGCAACACACGACCTGCTCGTTCAAGTGCATGACTAATACCTAGTCTCCGCACTAAATCACTAAAACCAAACCGAATCAATATAGAGGCAATTTCGTGCAGCCGTCCAAGGTCACGCGCAGCCGTTAAGGTTTCTAGAAACATAAAGAACTATTTTCTTTTCTCATTTAACGCATCGGCCAAACCAGAAAGTATTCCACTCGCAATTTGCGCGATATTATTGGCCGCTTCTTTGCCCGCAGTGCTTGCATGATTCACACTGTCTCGCCCTGCTTCCGCTAAATCTTTTTGCAACTCTTGTATTGCATCCTTTGCAGTACTCCCTGCTTGGGTACCAGAGTTTTTTAAATGATTAGCTAAATCATTTAATATTCCCTGACCTAATCTTTCAGTATTTTTTGCAACCACATTGAGGGTATCGATAAACATATCTTCGAGTGTCTCTAGCTCGTTGAGACTTGCCTTCAGTTCTCGATCAGCAAACTCTTGTGTTTTGCCAATAGCCTCTTTAGTCGCAAGCTTCGCTGCTTCCGCCGTTTTTTCTAACGCATCGTCAATTCCTGAAACCGCCTGTTTTAATGATGCTTCTAATTTAGAAGCATCACCATCCGCACCTTCTGTAACCCCCATAGTCACTGCATGTATAACCGACTTTAGATTTTCTTTGTCTATTTGTCGCTCACTCAGCGCCTTCAATACGATGGCGCGTACTTTTTGGCGCAAATCAATATCTTCTGCGGCGGCTTCTTTTGCTTCGTCTTTAATCTCTTCAGTCATTATTTAATTCCTTTTGTTTGAGTGAGTAAAAAATCTCGGTTTTTACTTTCTAAGATTTAAATATAAAGCAACGAACCTGCCTACTGTTCGCTGCGAAACGAACTCAAAAAAAAGCGCTGCTCGTACGAACAGCGCTTTTTTTTGAGTGCATAATGCCTAGGAGCCTGTCCGAGAATAGAGAACCTACTGCGGAAAATCTATTTCGGCCCCTTTTTCCGAATAAATTCGTTAAATAAAGCCCACTATTCGCCTTATTTATTCGAAAAAATGGACTCTAAATAACTTTCCCTCGCTACAATTTCTATTCTAAGACAGGCTCCTAGGAGCTTATCCGAAAACAGCCGCCTTAGTCTTCGACTTGTTGTAAGCCATCTAAATACCATGTAGTTTGCTTACCATGAATCGGTTGGGTAAAATGCCAAACTTCTTCAGACTTTACGACACGTCCTGCGGGCCCAGACATTATGTCAATTTCACGTAATTCCACCTTAAAATAGACCGAAGCTTCTAATTCACTTCCATTTTCTTTAACTTCAAGCAATTGCGCATTAGCATCCAACAACTCTGTTTTATTTTCACCCTCACGTTGATGAAACTGATCTTGAACTTCGCCAAAGACCTTATCCGTGGTAAATTGTCTAATATCAGCAAGGTCTCCTTCATCCCACGCCTTATGTAATCGCTCATAAGCTGCTTTTGCACCTTGTAGGAAATTATCAGTATCAAAGCCTTTGGGAACCGAAGGTGTTCCTTGATTGAAAGCAACGGTTTCAATCGAAGCCGTATCTACTTCCGGTTCTAAAACCAAATTATCGACGTTGTCATTATTTCCACCCTTTTTGAACATGACATCTGTGTTAAATTGGCGAACCGGTTTGCGAGCTGCCTCTCTCTGCTGCACAGGTGCTTCTTCCTGCGCATTTGTTTTTTCTGCAAATGTCTCATCGGGTATTGGGCCATCAGCCGCAGGTTGTTGGTATTGTGCTCGCTTACGTGCTGAAAATAGCTTAAAGAGGAGAAATGCGATCAATCCAAATATTAAAATATCCATAAAGTTAATATTTTCGAACGCTCCGCCAAAAAATAGCGCACCCAGTAACCCACCCATTGCGAGGCCCGCGATACCCGCCATCATTCCTGTACGTACGGCTCCACCCGCCGCAGTACCTGCGGCTCCTGGCGCAGCTTGCCCCCCCGGTGTTTCAGTGCTTTTTGCTGGGGATTTTTGGACGTTTCTTTTCTGTGGAGAAAAAAACGACTTTTTACTCCCAAAAGACTTTCCTGAACCAAACTTTTTAGCTTCCGCCTGCCCGATACCCATACCAAGCCCAATAATAAGAGAGAAAAATGTAATTGATATTGCCTTCATTGTAATCGATCATCCTAATATTTATTAGATTCTTAAGTAGAGTATATGTGTTAGCTGGTGGCGATTCAAACCAACTTTTATGACTTTTTATATTGATTACGATATAGTGTCAAAAATTTCATTTCCACAAAAACAGAATCGCTTGTTCTATGCTACTAGGAAATAATTCAAAATATGGCTGACATTATCGATATTGATCTCTATCGACACACATTTGTCGCCCTAGATCAGTTTAACTTTCACCAAAAAATTTCTGAAACAGAGAATATTGCGATCGCCATGTTCGAAAAGCAAGGTTGTAGTTCATGCCATCATTGGAAAAAATTACTCTACGATTATAAAAATGACCATTCAAATACTGATCTTTTTATCGTCGATGCTGAAAGCGAAGCGGCATTAGCACAAGAATTTGACATTTTCCATCTTCCTGCGCTTTTTCTTTATAAAGCGGGGGTATTTCACTCGGAGCTACAGTGTGAAGGGAAGCAATCCTGTTTGAAACAAACCATCACAGAACGTTTAAACGCCCCCCCCAACGAAGCGCCCTAAACTTACTGAATATATACCATAGAGACAGAGGTATTCGGGTATAAAATCTGAAAATCACTATTTATCCACGACCGAAACACTCGAAGCAAAAATTATTTTATCAAACGTTCGGTTCAGCGAACGGCTAGTGAAATTTTCCATCGTAACGTTCAAATCATGTTCAATATCATCACCTTTTTTTACCTCTACCGTAGTACCCGCAACCCAGTATTTCTCACTTCCTGAGTCTACATGCATATAGCTATACCCAGAGCCCTTAACAATATCGATGACCTTTCCTTTGTATATTGTCGAAGGTGCAGGCGGTGTAAATATGGCACTATTCTGGGCAGGAGGCATACCATGCGGCGTATTCATTTGCACGGAATGTGGTGAAGGCATTTCGGGATGACTAGAACCTGTACTCGCTCCATTTTCTGCTGCGCCAACAACTTGACTTGCGAGAGCAAGCCCCATAATTACTAAAAGAAAAATATTCTTATGCACCACTTAAAACTCTCCAAAAAAAATGCATTATGCCGCATTTATTAGCAGAACGCTATGGAATTAATGGTTATTCACTCGCCACGATTCTACCTCAAAGCCACAGATTGCGACTCGGTCGTCAATAAATCACACATAAATTGAGAAAACTTATCAACCGTTTTTGTCTCTCAGAAAAAAATAAAAAAGTGGTTATCAGTGCAATTTATAGACCGCAGATTTGTAACAAACTGAGTTAAAAGCATGAACATATTTAACTTTAAAATTCTAAAAATTTACACTTGCAACCGCTGATAAAGCTCGCTAAGGTATACATTGTCTTAGTTCCATTCGCATTAACTGCACACTGGGTTTTTTAAATAAAAAACATTACACTCGAACAACTTTTAAGCATCTTTTCATTCAAAACTCTGTAGGAGTTCACGTGCCCTCGTTTGATATTGTTTCTCAAGTCGATAAACACGAATTAGCGAATGCTATGGATCAAGCATTGCGGGAAATTTCCACACGTTTCGATTTTAAAGGCACAAAGGCTAACATTGAATACACTGACACCTTAATTACTCTAATAGCCGATAATGATTTTCAAATTCAACAAGTGCGCGACATTGCTTATAACAAAATGGCTAAACGCCAAATTGATATCGGCAGCTTTGAAGAAGGAAAAATTGAACCGTCAGGAATGACCGCACAGCAGAAGCTAGCTGTTCGTCAAGGCATTGACAAAAACACCGCAAAAAAAATTATTAAATTAACCAAAGAATCCAAATTAAAAATTCAAGCAGCCATTCAAGACGAACAGATTCGCATAACTGGAAAAAAACGCGATGATTTACAAAAAATAATGGCTACTCTAAAAAATCAAGATCTAGGGCTTCCTTTGCAGTATAAGAATTTTAGAGATTAAAGAGTTTAACTGACTTAATTTCCCCACTAATTTGTGGTTAACAAAAAAAGCAAACAGGAACCAAGAAATGGAAGAAAATTCGGTCGTTGAGTTAAACTCTCAAAAAAAGCTATTTTCTACTGACATTATCAAAACATTGTCTTCAGATCTTTCAGCAGACATGCCATTAGCCCTCATTTCCGTTGACCTTGAAGGTATAATCACCCATATTCAGGGAAACTTAATCCAAATCTTAAACCTAGAAATAAAGGATTTAATCGGCCATTGCATTTTTGGGCTTAACAAGCAATTAAGTCAGCTGGATGATTTGATTCAACATGGAATAAATGGCTCTCATCAAAGCACTGCATTTGAGTTGGGGAATTCCTACCTAAAAGCAAACATTTCACCTATTCACAATAATGCAACAATTCAAGGTGCGGTTCTCGCATTGTTTGATACTACCGAGCACCAGGTGTTGAAAAAATCTTTACTAGAAGTACAAGAGCAATATTTACTACTTGCCGAGCACACTCAAGACGTTATCACTAAATATACCCCTGATGGAATTTGCAGTTATATATCGCCTGCCTGCCATCGAGTACTTGGCTATAAACAAGAGGAAATCGTAGGCAAATCTGTTTTTCATTTTTTTCATCCAAATGATTTAAAATCAAAACGAAAATTTTTTAAAAAACTATTAGATCAACCTACAAACGATGCAATTTGCTACCGAGTAAAACGCAATGATGACGAATTTATTTGGCTAGAAACTTCAACTAAAGCCGTCACTCATGATAAAACGGGGAAGATGGTAGAAATAATAGCTGTCTCAAGAGATATAACCACCCGCAAACAAAGTGAGGAACGATTATTATATCTTGCAAATTATGACTCATTAACGGGACTTCCTAATCGCGCATTATTCCGCGACAGATTACGTCGAGCAATCGCACGATCACAACGCAATAAAACCAAAGTTGCGTTGTTGTTTTTAGATCTAGATCGCTTTAAAAATATTAACGATAGCCTGGGTCACCACGCAGGAGACCAACTACTCCGAGGAGTTTCTAAGCGCTTAAAACAATATGCAAGAGAAGGTGATACTATTGCAAGGCTTGGAGGGGATGAGTTCACGGTTATTCTCGAAGGCATTCAATCCACAGAAGATGTATCCGTAGTCGCTGAAAAGATTCTAGAGTTAATGCAAGCTCCTTTCAGATTAGATGGCCATGAAGTAGTCGTTACCCCAAGTATTGGAATCACGTTATATCCCGATGATGCCACCGATATGCGCAGCTTATTAAAAAATGCCGACACTGCCATGTATCGATCCAAAGAAAGAGGACGTAACGCCTATCAGTTTTATACCGCAGGGATGAATGCTAAAGCCTATGAACATCTGATTCTTGAAAACAGCCTGCGTCATGCGATGGAAAGAAATGAGTTTAAACTTTATTTTCAACCCCAATTTGATTTACATTCTCAAGGCATTGTAGGAATCGAAGCACTTTTACGCTGGGAACACCCTGAAAAAGGCTTATTAATGCCTGATAAATTCATCCCCTTCGCGGAGGACACAGGGCTAATCGTTCCGCTAGGTGATTGGGTACTAAGAAAGGCTTGTCATGAAGCAAAACACTGGCAGAACGTTGGATTAGAACCCATTCGTGTTGCAGTTAACTTATCTATGCGCCAATTTTTAGAGTGTAGCTTTGTGGATCAAGTGGCGTCGGCACTCAATGAGTCTAAACTTGCTGCTCGCTATTTAGAATTGGAAGTGACTGAGAGCTTTCTCGCGGCAAATGTCGAAAAAGCAGCGAAGACTTTGCGTGGCCTACATCGACTGGGGGTTCATCTCGCCATTGACGATTTTGGGACAGGGTATTCATCACTCAGTTATCTCAAGCGGTTCCCATTAAATACTTTAAAAATCGATCAATCTTTTGTGCAAGACATTACAAGAGATATGGACTCAGCCACCATCGTAGAAGCCATCATCGCTCTCGGAAAAAGCTTAGGGTTAAATGTAATCGCTGAAGGCGTTGAATACAATGATCAGGTTTTTTTCTTAAAAGAGCGCTCATGCGATTTATTTCAAGGGTATTATTTTTGCCACCCACTCTCAGGGACCAAACTGATACCATGGTTACATCGTTATCGTAGGAATCATGTTGCTATTCAACAATGGGGACTTTGGACTGATTCCGCTGCAAACCATTGATAAAAAAGAAAATATTTTAATAACTCAGCTGTTTTAATAATCAAAAGCCTCCTAGGAGCTTCCCCTAAACATCATGTATAATCCTAAATTCATATCTATATCAAATTTATCATTTATTAAACCCAGTGTTTAAACGAGGCTAACATGAATTTTGACTTACTCCGCAATATGGAGTCTTTTACACAAACAATGTTTAACAATATTATTAGTTTTCAGGAAAAAGAACACCTTGCCTGGAATCAGTCTTTAGCATTCGCCGATAGAATTAAAAACCTACCACTGCATTATTTAGTTTTTAGTAATGCGGATCGAGATCCTGAAAAATGCGGCCCAACCATTGCTCATTACTACCCGTTGCGACGTGAGCTGCAAACCATCGCAGAATATTGTAAAAAAACATCTAAAATTCCAGTCGTGATAGATGCTCATGCTAGAAATGGATTTATTGGAAGCTTGTTAGCTCGCGAAGGACTAAACGTTATAGGTCTACGTGATAACGAAGACAAGCCCAATCAAATCACCCATTTTTTTGATGAGAACTGCTACAACATGCGAGATATCAATTTGAGTCAAATAGACTTCCCAGTTGACGTTATTTTTTCCAGTTGGATGCCAAACGGAACTGATATAACTGACGACATCATACGCCTGAAACCAAAGCTTATCGTGTACATATACACCGAACACACTAACAACCAAGAAACAGTCATTAATCAAACAGGTGTTGAAGGCGCATTCGGTGAAAATCTACCGGATAATTACCAGGAGATTGATCACTGGGAGATTACGCGAAAAGAAAATATGTTTAGCGATATTTGGCCGGATTTAACCCCCAATATCGAAGAAATACGAAAAGTTAAAATTATTGCAGATCAAGCATTTCATGATTTAAAAATCAAACCTTCCGAACCCGATCATAAATATGACTGGGAAAACGATTTATTAATGATAGAAACAGCTATTGAAGCCAAAAATCAGCTGCGATTAAGAGGCTTACCGGTTGATGCCATGCAGTAGCAATAAAGCAAGACACCAAAATATAAACGACTAAGGAATGGGTTTTATTACTGGGCCACTAGCTTCTCGCCCATAATTTCCCTTTGTATGCGCAATATATCTGCTTTCGACATTTTTGTAGCAATTCGTTGTAGTGCAACATAGGCATCTCCGCTTCCAGCCTGAGCGGCAAGACTATACCAACGATATGCTTGTTGCATATCTCGTACAACAGTTTCACCTTCTTCATATAAATTCCCTAGATAGAATTGCGCTTGAATGAAACCTTGTTCTGCCGCCCTGGTATACCAATGAATAACTTGATCAACATCCCGTTTGGTTCCTTTGCCGTAGTAATACATCAGTGCCAGATTATATTGTGCTTCTACGAAACCACCTTCCGCCGCTTGTCGGTAAAATTCCACTGATTTTGCAAAGTCCTGCTTTATGCCCATCCCATTGCGATACATATTAGCAAGATTAAATTGCGCAACAGCATGCCCTTGCAATGCGGCGCGCTGAAACAATGAAATAGCTTCGTTATAATTTTTTTTTACCCCACGACCACTAATATACATCTGTCCTAAATCGATTTGCGCAGGCCCAAAACCTTGTTCAGCAGATTTTTGGTACCAATAAGTGGCTAGAGCATCGCTTTTTGAAACCCCTTCATCCCCATCACGATACTTTTTAGCCATTATGTATTGAGCACGTGAATCACCACTCCGTGCAGACGTTATTAACAAATCATCAAAAATAGTTTTTTCTGTAGTAAACCCTAGACCGGTTCCTGCAATCGCACCCGAAGAAAAACTTAGAAAGCAAACTATTGGCGCGACAAATAAAAAACCTAAGAACACTTGAGCTGTCTTCTCTTGGTGGGTAAAAAACATAAATCTAAATCCTCTGGCCCTACATGTATTTGGAATGGTGTAGATACTATTTGTAAATGTAAGAGTGTCATTGGTTTTCAATTGCAATAAGCTATTAAAACTAATGCAACGAGAGTAAAAAAATAGCTTGTAATAAGTCGTATTAAAAATTTGAGATGCTTAGCACCAGCGTATACTGCATAGATTTACCCTATCTTAACGGCTATTTTTAACAAGCCTCGATACTAAGCCATAATCCCTATTAAATGCAAACTCTTTGTTTTAAAGGTACATTACTGATAAAAGATACTCGTAGTAATTAAGAATGAGGTGTTATTGCTAAACACGGTTTCGGGGAAAAAGATGAAGCATTTAATCTCTATCGGTATCTATTAATGAATATAAACAAATTTGTTAAACTCAAGAGACTAAACGGGTACACGCTTATAATGATAGACTTAGAACCCGACCCCATGCTTAAAGACCTATTACGATGAATACACCAAAAAAAGAAATTTTTGGCTGGGCAATGTATGACTTTGCAAACTCAGGCTTTACGACGGTTGTACTAACGGCTGTTTTTGCCTCCTATTTTGTAGCTGTTGTCGCTGGAGACTTGCCGAGTGGAGAAGCCACATTCTATTGGACACTTATTATTGCTATTGCAAATGGTATTGTCTTATTAACCGCCCCAGTCATTGGTGCAATCGCTGATTTCAGCGGTGCAAAAAAAAGATTTCTTCTTATAAGCACTATCGGATGTGTCATCTTTACCGCCGGTTTGTCCTTAGTTGGGCCATCTGATGTTTTTCTTGCGGCTATACTTTTGATCTTAGCTTGCACCATGTTTTATAGCGGAGAAAATATTATCGGTGCGTTTTTACCTGAAATCAGCTCAGCCGAAAATATGGGGAAAATCTCCGCATTTGGCTGGTCATTAGGGTATGTAGGCGGTCTCATTATATTGGGAATATCCTTGGCATATGTTGATGTTGCACAGCAACGCGGCGAACCATCAACTGAGTTTGTCCCCATTACGATGATTATTGTCGCTATAGGGTTTGCACTCGCTAGTTTACCTACCTTCTTTTGGCTAAAAGAACGCGCGATTAAACAAGCACTTCCAAAAGGCCGTCATTTTTTTAGTATCAGTTTTCATCGTCTTAACCATACAATCCAACACGCCTACCAATATACGGATTTATTTCGATTTTTAGTCAGTCTATGCATATTTTACTCTGGAATTAACACCGTTATTATTCTTGCATCGATTTACGCACAAGAAGCCATGGGATTTGAAACGAGGGATACCATTTTACTGATTTTAGTTGTCAACATAACAGCCGCAATTGGCGCCGCAGTCTTCGGTTATCTGCAAGACAGAATAGGTGCGCTACATATCATCAAATTCACCTTGTTAATTTGGATTAGCGCGATGTTTATCGCTTATTATACTGACGACAGAACCACCTTTTGGGTCGTCGCAAATCTCATCGGCCTAGCACTTGGTTCGAGTCAAAGTGCAAGTCGAGCCTTGGTTGGACTATTTTCCCCCCCTGCAAAAAGTGCAGAATTTTTTGGACTATGGGGCTTAGCCACCAAAGCCTCGGCAATCATCGGTCCGATTGTCTATGGTTTTATTGCTCATATAAGCGATGGGAATCATCGCCAAGCATTACTTTCTACTTGTATTTTCTTTATTCTTGGCTTTATATTATTATTTTCGGTTGATCAAGCCCGTGGACAAAAAGCGGCAACCGAAAATGCAAGTGATGAGTCATTACGTAATAAGAATCCATGAATAATAACATTACAGCTATTCTACTAGCCGGAGGAAAAGGTCGCCGACTGGGAGGTAAAGACAAGGGCTTAGTAACATTCAAAACAAAACCTTTAATTGAATATGCCATCGATGTCGCATCAGCACAGACTCCCAACATAATCATTAGTGCAAATCGAAACCTTACGCTTTACAAAACCTATCGTTATCCAATATATACAGATCAAATCGATACTTTTGAAGGCCCTTTAAGCGGAATTCATACCTGTCTGCAATACGTCCGCACACCCTATGCGTTTATTCTCGCCTGCGACATCCCGCAATGCCCGCATGACATTATTAATCTATTAATGAATTGTATGTTAGAAAATAACGCAGATAGCTGTATGATTCACGATGGCAAACGTGCTCAACCTCTAATATCACTGATAAAAACAGCACTTAAGAACGATTTAGAAACTTTTCTAGTGGATGATCAGCGAAAAACCTTATCTTGGTTTCTAAGTACAAATCATTGCTTTTATCTGTATGAAAGCCCCAAAAATTTATTTAAGAACATCAACACAACGAAACAGCTACTGGATTTCTGATTTGAAAACCATAACCTCAATACCGATGCTTGGAATTGTGGCATACAGTGGAACGGGAAAAACGACCCTGTTAGAACAAGTCATTCCACTGCTTAAGCAACAGGGATTACTTATTGGTTTAATAAAGCATGCGCATCATCAATTTGATATTGATTATCCTGGCAAAGATAGCTTCCGCTTAAGAAAAGCGGGTTGTCAACAAACATTAGTCGCTTCTCAAAACAGATGGGCATTAATCAATGAAAATCCTTGCCAAGCAGAACCAAAACTTGAAAATTTAATCGCACAACTCGATCTACAAATACTCGATATAATCTTAATTGAAGGCTTTAAGCACGAAAAAATACCTAAAATTGCACTGTGCAGAAATATCGATGTTAGCGAGTCCGAATATGAGCAAGACCCGGATGTTTTAGCCATCGCATGCGATAACTGGCTTAATCAAAATTCTAATAAAGACAAATTAGATTTAAATAAACCATCGACTATCGCTGAATATATTCTCAACTTTGCCCGTACCGCTTGAAAACCCAATATTGGCGTGAATGGGAATACAAATAACTTAATTCACTAAGGAACACATCAAACATGTCAAAAACCGAAGCAAACTGCCAAAACGACGATGATCCAAATGCTCTACGAGTAGATATTGCGGCCAAACGCATAGATGACGCCATAAAAATTATCGCAGACGACGAAAAAATACCAATTCGCAACGCAATTGGTCGTGTATTAAAAGACAATATCGTATCGCCGATTAATGTTCCTCCCTACACCAATTCTGCGATGGATGGTTATGCCATTCGATCCTCAGATATAGGAACAGGACATTCTCAACCCTTAAACGTAGTAGGAAAAATCCTCGCAGGCCACTCTTTTGCCCAAAATATTCAACCCGGTGAAGCGATTCGCATAATGACAGGAGCACCCATGCCTGAAGGCTGTGATACGGTAATAATGCAAGAACATGTTACCCAAATAGGAAAACAAATTACATTTCAAGGTAAATACAAGCCAATGCAGAATGTTCGACAGGCAGGCGAAGATCTGCAAAAAGGAAATATTGCGGTCAACCAAGGTAAATTACTGACACCTGCGGATATTGGCTTACTCGCATCCCTGGGTATTTGTGAAGTAGACGTATTAAGAAAAATAACCGTCGCATTTTTCTCCACTGGAGATGAATTAGTACCGCTTGGAGATCAATTAGATAATGGGAAAATATATGACAGTAATAGCTATACGCTTTATTGCATGCTTAAACGTATTGGTATCAATGTCATCGACATGGGAATTATTGAAGACAATAAAAAAACTTTGGGTAATGCATTGCAAATTGCCAGTGAAACAGCAGATGTTGTCATCACTACCGGAGGAGTATCCGTCGGCGAAGCTGATTATGTTAAAGAAATACTTAAATCTATGGGTGTCATCAATTTTTGGAAAATAGCAATGAAGCCTGGACGTCCTTTGGCATTCGGAAAGATAAATCAAACGCTATTTTTTGGCTTACCGGGAAACCCAGTATCGGCGATGGTAGGGTTTTATCAGCTGGTAAGACCTGCCCTGCTCAAAATGAGTGGCGTCGAAAATACTAACACTTTGCGAGTAAAAGCGAGAACTTCATCACGATTGAATAAATCTAAAGGCCGAATGGAGTTTCAACGAGGTCATTTATACCAGGAAAAAGATGGTTGGAAGGTGAAAACGACGGGAAACCAAGGTTCTCATATGTTGAGTTCAATAGCTCAAGCGAATTGTTTTATTATTCTTCCAGAAGAATCGGAAATAATTCAGCCTAACAGTATAGTCGAAGTACAACCATTTGAAGTATTTATGTAGAAAAACGTATTTATTAATCTCATATTCAAAAAAATGGCCCTTATAGGGCCATTTTTAAGTTTAAAACAAGAAATTTATTAGCTAGCGGCTTTTTTTGCTGCTGCTTTTCTTGATCTTGCGGCTATTTTTCGCTTTCTTGCAGCAGCTGCCTTACGTTTTGCAGCAGCTTTAACTTTAGCCATTTCTTTTTTACTCCAAGCACTTTCCCACTTGGCTTCAAAAGCAGCTAAGGCTTTCGCTTTCATTGCTTTTTTATCCGCAATTGCTTTTTTCGCTGCGGCTGCGGCTTTTTTCTTCGCTGCTGCGGCTTTTTTCTTAGCTGCTGCGGCTCTTTTAGCTGCTGCTGCGGCTTTTTTCTTCGCTGCTACGATTTTTTTCTTTGCTGCGATCGCTTTTTTCTTTGCTAAAGCGGCTGCCTTTTTCTTAGATGCAGCGGCTTTCTTTTTAGCTGCTGCGGCTTTTTTCTTAACGATTGCGGCTTTCTTTGAAGCAGCCACTTTCTTACTCGCTACCTTTTTACTTGCAGCTTTCTTGCTCACTCTTTTCTTTGACATCTTTTATTACTCCTTTAAGGGTCCCCAACGGATGCATATAATCACAAAAAAAAGTTTTTAATGCAAACTTCTTGTTGTAATTTACGTCATGATCGATAAATAGTTTAGACTTTTTTTCAAATTTTTCATTTTTTTTTTAATTTATTTGCATTTTTTTTTATATTTTTACAAAAATTTTCAGTTTTATGATCGATTTTCTAAATTGTTTATCCCTTTATTGTTTGTTTTTTACAAAATATAACATTGCCGCTCTTCAAACTGAGTCGCTCAAAGTTTCCGTCAATATAAAATTTTTAATCTTTATCAGAGAAGAAAAGAGTTTGTAAAGCTTTCATCTCAACAAAGAAATAATCACTCAATTTTGTCGGAGAAAGCTTGTTTTTTAAAAATCAGAAAGGATTTCGACGAATACAACGGTAAATGACAATAATGAACAGCAGAAAAAGCATTCGAGGATCAACGCCATCATGACCTCCAAGACTAAACCCAAAACTCCCCGAACCTGACGATTCTCTAGATTTCACCACAATTTTCAGCTCACCACGGCGATAATTATTTGAATCAAGCGGGTCAGTTGCTCCAAAAATTACAGAATACTCTCCAATCGGCCCCGCATTCGCCCATGTAAGTCTGCCTGTCCCACTAATTTCTACACCTTCTGGTATAAATTCCAAACTTAAATCTTTATATTCGATAGACACACCATTGACACTGGCTTGTATATTATTAATCGCAACAAACCCTCCTTCAGGAATTTCAAATCGAGAAGGAAAAATTTGCAGACCATTAACTCGATCATTTAAATCTCTAACAACAACCTTGACACTGTTCTTTCCTAACTTGCACCCATCATCACTTGCATTTAAAGAAATTGTGTATTCACCGGACTGTGGAGCAATAAAACTAGCCGTTGTACTACTTACATCAAATAGGGGTAGCGACTTATTTCCTTCAACAGACCACCAGCTATTTTCAATCACACCATCATTATCTTGTGCACTACCCTCTAAAACAACAACATCATCAGGATCAACCAGCATGTCATTGCTAATAGTAACTTCCGGTGTGCGATTATTATCGTTAGCTGAAAAAGAACAGCTTCGAATCCTAACTGGCTTGTTTTTTCCGTAACTTCCACTAGGAACCAATTTCGGAGTGTTAAACATCAGTCCATATACCGTTGTAGGATTATTATCAGCGATAGGAATCACAATCCGCTCAAACCCTGAACGCCCATCACTAAGAACCGAGTCATCAGGAAGGTAATCCCCACCCAAATAATTCCCAAAATGCAACATCGGACGCGAGTTTTTCTTGGCCAGCAGACCGATATCACGTGAATCTCCAAGTTCATAGACTAATTCGATAATTGCCGTTACTGCGTTTGCAGGGTAATCGATATGAAAGTATTGCCATTCATCAAATTCATTTTTCTGTAGAGTAAGCTTGTTAAATTTACCTAGCGAATTAAGAGGGCCTGATTGCATGGCAAATTTGCGGGTATAATTCTCGGAATCAGCAGAAACCTGAACACTGAAATCAACATCTAATGGCGCGTTTATACTCCCAAGCTGAACATCAAAGGAACGTTCAACCACGCCATTTCTTCCCATTGAACCAAAATCAACGGTGTTATTGCCAAAACTTAGCAGATTATTACTACTCATAATGCTCGCAGTCACCGAGCCTGCCTCCGCCCAAAGGTTCTCAAGGCTAAGTATTAACTTTCCGGATTCACCGGAATCAAATTCACCATTTCCATCGACACCATCATCCCAACTCACTTGTTTGACCACAATAACCGGTTTAGGCGTACTCAGCATGTCCAGCGCGGCTTTCGCATCTACCACTCCATCGCTTACTAACTTGCCAGTAGTATTCTTGAACGGGTTTACAGAGGCCATAAGAGCCCCTTTTAAATCAAGCGCAGTAACACTCGTTGATCCTTTCGCTTTTAATAATGCAGCTACTCCAGATACGATAGGGGCAGAAAAAGAGGTGCCATTTAACAATTCGATCCCATTGGTATCTGTATATCCTCCAGACTCATATTTTGTGGTTAAAATATCTTTTCCCGGTGCAGCAAGATCAACTGAAGTTGCGCCATATTGACTCCAATGCAACAGATTACGGCTCGCATCACTGGCACCCACTGAAAGAATATTGGGAACATCAAGTTCCGCTGGATACATAGGAGCATCATCATTGTTTCCATGAAAATTTCCTGCGGAAGTGATCAATAATATATTTGACTTCTTGACCAGCTCTGTAATTTGTTGCTTATAAGGGGAATCCAGCGGCCCACCATAGCTCATATTGATAATATCGGCACCCTTATCTATGGCATATTTAATCGCATCAAATTCAAGCGTAGCGTTATAGGTACAGCCAATTTTCAATGGCATAATGCTCACATTCCAACTTACGCCGGCGATACCTTTTCCATTATTCCCAACTGCGCCTATCATTCCCGCAACGGATGTCCCATGATTATCACTAGCACAGGGTTCCAGTCCAGATTCAGGATTTGGACTCGGGTCATCATCATCCTCTATGAAATCATAGCCATTAACTATGTTTGCAGCCAGATCAGGGTGCTTAATATCAATAGCATCATCAATAACGGCTACGATCACACTCTTACTCCCCGTCGTGATATCCCAAGCTGATTCAAGATTGATACTACTAAAAATACTACGCTGATCCGCATATCGAGCATCTGATGGTTTTTTCATTGATAGCGCTTGGTAGGATAATCGAGATGATTCGGGTGATTCAGCAGAAACACGCTGACTCAACCTGTCCCAGCTCACTATGGACAATACACCGAAAGCAAAAAAACACACGGCTAATAAACATATTTTTTTATTACTCATCAAACACACCTTCTACGGATTAAGTTACCCTTATTAATAGTCGTCTATGGAGGAATACAAAACTGATCAGGAAAAAAAGTAACATAGGATTTATCAGCGCTGAGGATTGCTGAACCCTATAGTTAGCCCGAATAGTATATTGTAAGTCCTGCGGCGAAAAACCAGGGCTAGCTGCCAAAGTAATGTAATAAGTGCCCGCTGCCGGTGTTGGGATGGTTAAAATTTTCTTCTGGCCAACCGCTATTCCGATCACCACATCGGACTCTACTTCCACATTACCGTTTTCAAAAGACGGATAATCAAACATTGGAGTAGCATCATGTTTTGCGAGCAACTCAAAAACAGCGCTGCCAAAGCGGCTATCTTTAGCGGCTACCTCTATTTTCAAATCCGTCGCATTATCTGGTAAGTTAATGTGATAATAATGAAACTCGTCTTGCTCATCTAAACGCTTATTAAGCACCTGGCTTATAAGCTGGTCGCGTTTTAACTGTCCTAACTCTAGTTCAAAATATCGCGTTAGCTTCCGGTTTGCGTGATTGAGATCTAACTCAAACAGAATTTTTTGATAAGTAGCAACCTTCACTAATTCCATATTAGGAAACTGCAAATCGAAAATATCACCCTGTACCATCGCCGGAATAGTGCCAGGATAAGGCGCAGTCATGGCTACAGAATTCAGGCTTACTGAGACGGGTTCTTGCATGGATGCCCAGGTATTTTCAATCCCAAGACGTAAAGTAAATCGTTCATTTTCGTCCAGTAAACCATTGCCATTACCCCATTCAAGATCATCAATGACGACACTGTTAATCACTAAAACAGGCTCGGGAGACTTGCTTTTTTGAATCGCAGCGAATGCATTTACTTGTCCACTCGTCGCCAAACGCCCCGCAGCGGTTTCGAGTTTATCCACCGAAGCAAGTATAGCCCCCTTCAAATCGTAAAAACTTGCTGTTTTTCCTGATGCAATAAAAGAGGATTTAATCAGTGCGGCGATACCCGCAACAATAGGTGCTGAAAACGAAGTCCCACTCAAATTAGACGCATAGGTATTTCCTATCGCTAAACTACTAATGCCCACACCAGGAGCCGCAAGATCGACAAAGGTTTGTCCATATTGACTCCAAGAAGTTAAGCCTGTGGAAGCATCTGATGCCGCTACAGATAGAATATTGGGAAGTGCTAGACTGGAAGGATAATCCAAGACTCTATCGTTATCAGTTTCTGTATTTCCCGCAGCAACAACGAGTAGAATATTACGATCCTTAAGTTGATCAATCGCCATTCTTTCAAGTTCAGAATACATGGGACCACCATAGCTAACATTGATAATGTCCACAGCGCGCTGAATCGCCTGTTCAAATGCAACAAGTTCAGCAGCAACATCGTAAGCACAGCCTATTTTAATCGGCATAATGCGAGTATTCCAGGCCACGCCTGCGATACCCTTAGCATTATTTGTTACCGCACCTAGTACACCGATAACCTTAGTTCCATGATCCTCTACCAATAACTGCTTTGTCCATGGATCAATACACTCTGCAGGACTTGGGTCGCTCCCATTGTTTAGCGCATTGAATGGGTAGATAATGTTTTCAGCTAAGTCTTCATGATCAACCTCAAAAGCATCATCAATCACAGCAATCAGGACATTCGCATTGCCCTGAGTCTCAGCCCATGCCCCTGGAAGTTTGATTTGCTCATACAAAAATAATTGATTAGCAAACAATTCATCATCTGGCTGATGTTGTATACGAGGGTAACGACGGTAATTGGGTTCGGCAACCATGATATGCGAATCAGTATTAAGCTCTTTAACGGCGTTTTCCACTGATTGATTAGTTGTTAACTGCCATAATTCAACTTGCTGTCTCGGCATAGCGGCTTTTAACAATGCATTTTTTGATTGGCGAAAACCAGGCTTAAATTTACGGTTAACATCGTTGTGATATTTAACCAACACTTGGCCAGGTACATAGTGAGCCACATTTGAAGCAAAGCTTTCGCAAGACAGCATCACCAACAGAAAAAAAATTGAACCATTAAGTTTCATGCATTTGACGGGTATAGACGTGGCCAAAACTCTGGAAAAACGATCATTCATGGATTATTAGACATTAAAAAAGCCGCTAAGTCTAAACTTAGAGGCTTTTTGCGTGAACTCTTAGCCGTTTTTTCTACTCAATTAACGACACGCCCTGGAGCCTGCCCTAGTAGTAAACAAGCAAATAAATTAAAACCGAAAGCCAAATTTTAAACTATACGCCAGCGCATCACCTGTTTTATCCGCTTCGAACGCGAAGTTCATTAAGCCTAAATTTAGATTCGCGCCACCAAAAACCTTGCTCATTTGAAGACTCTGGTCTTCAGGTAAAAATAACGCAACCGTAGGATCTTTTGCCGTTAACGCGCTATTAACGAACACCACCCCTGCTCCTAAATATGGAGTCACCATCAAAAAACCTTTTGAAATTGAAATTTCTACGCTTTTTGTCGTAAGATCAAGTTGATCAACACCTAACACCGTAGTATACGCTCCACGTACTGCCACAGCAGGAATCGCCACATTGCCACTGACAAACGAATATCGAACTTCGCCGCCTGCAAACGCAATATCACCACCTGGAATGGCCGAATACACCGCACCAAAATCAATTCCAAATGGAATTCCAACATGGGCATGTATCTTAGGTACAGGAAGATAATCTAAGTCAAGCCCACTAGGCAGCACACCCTCGCCCCAAACATCTTTGTTAGCAAGCTGGCTAGCAGTAACTTCCACACCTATATCAAACCCAACGGGAATAACTCCACCACCTAAAGGTTCAGCGGGTATTATCGCCTTGTAACTAAACATCGCTCCTAAATCTTTGGTCGCTGCTTCGAAACGATTAGTAGCATCTGCTTGACTTTGTGTTAGCAATTGATCTAATTCAAGTGCCATTGCTGAAAAACTTATTAACGACAATGATGCGGCCCCAACTAACATCTTCATCTTTTTCATTTAGCGATCTCCTCGTTTGCCTAACTTTTAAATTGCCAGTCCTGAACTTGTTTTATACATCCTTATTAAAAAAATATTGGCCTTAAAAGCTATTAATTCTAATATTCTTTCAGGTCACACCAGAACTTATGTCGCTCGTTTTATGCACAAACCAGTCCGAATACTAAAAGTGTGTCTTTAGTATTATTGCGGCGATACAATGACCTACGAGAAACTTAACTATTAATGATCTTAAGATCCCATACTTCAACTCTCCGAATACGGATTCTAGGATGATATACCACATTCAAGCAATATATTAGTGCTAAAATCGAACTTATTTCAATCATTTAGACTCTATATATCGACAAATATGTCGCATTATGAGTGTTATCTAGGTTATTAAACCTATAAAAAAGGGTATATTTGAACGATAATCAGACTTACAACCCATGGTTTATTTAATTTTCAATACGTAATTTCAAAATGATTTATGCAATATTTTAATCAACGTCTACTCAATCTTTTCCTGGTCATGGTCATATCATTCGGTGTACTGAGTGGCTGCCTGCATGACAAAGAAACGAAGCCGACCCCTGCTGCAAGCTCAAATGGCGATAAAACGGATAAAGGAAATGACACATCAGGTTTACCCACCGTTAGTGTCAACATACTTGGAAAAGACAACTTCCGAATATCTGAAGGGCTTGGTTTCATAAACATAGCCGTGTCACTCGATAAGTCGGCTTCTAAAGATATTGATATTGCTCTTTCACTAAAACCAGGAACCGCTACTCCTGCCAATGATTTCAGCTTTGTAACCGCTGGGCGAAACCCTCTCAGTATACAATTTAAAGTTTTAGCGGGGAAAACATCTCCTGAAGAAACCATACAACTTCGTATCACTCCTGATAACGTTTACGAAGGTGATGAAACCTTCCTGCTATCTGTTAAGGCAACGGGTGCTAATGTGCCATCAAAACCTGTTACTTACACCATTGTGGACAACGATGAAATTCCCGTCGTCCAAATTAAGGAATTTATTAACAACGAACCCATTCCTACGAAAGCAATAGAAACAAATGGTAGTTTGGAAATACACATTGAACTCTATCCGTCAGCTTTACCAACAGAACTGGATATTCCATTTAGCTTTATCGCATCCGCTGATACAGAGACTCGCGCTGAAATCGGTGTGGATTTTAGCTACCCTGACTCTATAAAAATACCCGCAGAAGCCTCAAGCACCGTATTCACCATTTTGACAACAGGTGATGCAGTAATAGAAAACACTGAAACTTTTAATTTTAAATTGATCGAAATAACGGAGCCAGAGGGAATCAAACTTGGCAAAATATCCGATGTGGTATTAAGTATAATAGATGACGATACATTCAAAGACCTCAACGAAACCGGGCAAACCTTATGTGCCAATGCGACAAATCCAGTTGAAGATTGCTCGAATACTACCGAATTTCCTGCACAAGATGCTAACTATGAACGGAATGGCGGGGAATTCAATTTTACGACCTTAGGAATAGATGGCGTTTCAGACCCAACGGCAGCTAATCCGGCAACCTGTGTGCGAGATAACCTAACAAATTTAACCTGGGAGTTAAAAAGCAGCGCGTTTGGATTTCAAAATAATTTAAATGAGTATTCTTGGTTTAACCCACAAAGAAATGCCAATGGCGGCAATCCAGGATTGAATGGTAGCAACATTGGATGTGGCTTATTAACAGGGAATGGCGGCCCAGTGGCATGTGACACCGAAAAATATGCCATCTTTTTGAACAATGAAGCCTTGTGTGCAAGAAAAGGATGGCGAACGCCAACCGTTAGTGAGTTACAATCTATTTTGAATTTTTCAAATACCACAGCGGAGAATAAGACATTCGCTAATCAAGATTTTTTTCCAAACCTTCAGCCCGGATATTATTGGTCAGCGACCCCAAGTGTGCTTGATAACAGTAAGGCCTGGGCTGTTTACTTGGGTAAAGAGTTAGCTGACGATAGTGAATATACTGATGTTGCCTTAAAAAGTAAGCCCTATTATCTTATCCTTGTTACCAATGAGTAGCTTATAATTATGATTAACAAACTTAATTATCTTGTCATATTATTTACCAGCCTAGCCCTCAGCTTTCCGGTTTATTCTCAAATATGCGAACCCGCCGTAACAACAGAAACGTTGTCTGAAGAAAATTTTATAATAGACGATGCGAATGGCACAGTAGAAGATATAATCAGTCAACTCAGATGGGCTAGATGCGCCTTCGGGCAAACTTGGAACGGCAAAACCTGCGAAGGTTTCCCGCAACAACTAAACTGGCAAGAGGCACTTACAACTGCAGATGAGCTCGATTATGGACTCATAAATGCCTGGAGAATACCGGACATTAAAGAGTTAATGTCGATTATTGATTTCCAATGCGCTATACCGCCACTTAACGCTTCACTTTTTCCACAAGCCCCAGCATCGCTTGACAATGGACTATGGAGCTCTACCCCTGTACAAACAGATCCGATAGACCCATTAAATCCAGAAGTTAAAATATGGTTTATTGATCTAGGCGAAGGCAAAGTTAAAAAACGTGCGTGGAACCAGACAAACTATGTGTTTTTTGTCACCAAAGGTAAAATCGACTATATTCCATAAAAACAATCCCAGATTGTAGCTAAGCGACCACAATCTGAGTTAAGAATGGGAACAGCTGTCCTTTTCTCCTTATAGCACTAAACTGAATTTGCTGCTAATATCTATTTCGTTATTCATATTGTCTCAAGAATACAATGCGAACATCCGTTTTGCACCAACCTAACTCAAAATATAGAGATATGACGTTATGGGCGAAAAAGAGATTTTTTTATTGTTTTTGTTAACATTTTGTCTTTTTATTTTTGGGCTTCAAGCAACCGTTGCTGACCCTAATATGATGGCAAATGTAGATACTAAAAGTTGTTGTGATATTTTTATCGCTGCAAACTAGTTGATATACCCGTGGCGTTTGAGATATAGGTATATCCTAGCGTTGCAACTAGCTTGAAAAACGCCGCGACGGATTCAGGTTAAACGCTCTGAAGCCATGGTTATGCAAAAAAATCAATCAAACTATCTGATAGTACTCGCCTAATCACTTGCTCATTTTCTTCTCCATTCTCCGCTAAACCAGAAAACGATGAGCCATTTAGATTCTGCTCACTATCACTCCCTTGTTGCTGAGAGAACTGAGGCGATACATCTACATTTGCCAGACTCAAGCCACTTTCTTCTAACATTTCCCGTAATTTTGGCATCGTCGCATCAATAGCATCCCGTACATTTGCATGCTGTGATGAAAATGCCAATGAAGCTTGGTCTTGAGAAATACTTATCCTAATATTCACTCGCCCTAGATCCGGCGGATCTAATCTTAGCTCAGCAAGTTGTACTTCATTTCTAACCAACATATGTATCCGCTTCGAAAAGGCATTACTCCAATCAGGGCTACTCATCGGTGTATTCAATACACCCTGTGTAACCTGTGGATTAATACTTGCTCTCAAACCACCTAAACTCGGGAGCGCAGACCCTCTATCTGCAAGCGGTGTTATATTAGAAGAGAGTTTAGCAGTGAGCTGCTCTACGAGCTCGCTACTCGTACGCTGTTTATTACCATTCACAGAACGGTCTCTTTCGATAGCGTTGTTTGCAAGCATCAATTCTAACTTAGATTTATTCTCTCCCATTTTTTTCAATACTTCCTCAAATGGGTTCTCAGCTACCGTCTCAACAGGCAATTCTAAGTCCACTTTGTTTGCTAATACCAGGTCAGCAACAATGTGTTTGTTGGATTCTGCTAATGCCTTTTTCCCATCCTCTCTGCTAAGAGCTTGCGCCACAGGATTAAACCGTGGATCAACAGGTCTCCCTTTTTTGCTATCTGATTCTAAAACCTGCTCAGTCACTTTGCCACTGACAAATGCTGGACTGTCCTCAATAAGAGCTGTCGTAATTTCTGGGCTAACTTTTGAAACTCGCTCTTCTTTAACAACGGATGTGTAGCTGTTAACCGGACTTTTTACATCATCTTCCTGAATTATTTGCTTCGCCACAGCTAAGCCTTCTTCGATCAGCGTTTCTTCTGCGACATTTAAGATCGCAAGAAGCTCCTCAGTTAGCAATGGCTCTTCTTCATTAAGAGTTTCTTCGCCGAGTTCTTCCGCTACTCGTTCTTCCACAGAACCATCAGCGCTCTCAACAACTTCCTCATCTTCAGGAGAGACTCTTTCTTCCTGAGCGTTATCCTCAGAGCGATGATTTGCTGCATCGGATTCTGCTTTTTTTGACGAGGTACTTTGGGATGTATCATTTACTTGATCAGCAGATTCGTTTACCGCGCGTGATGTATTTTCCGTTGCAGAAGATCTATTTTCCGAAATGTTTTTAGAATCACCGACATTTTGCTGTTTCGGTTTTTCCGATACTTGTGACTCTGACTTTCCAGCATCTTTTGGCTTATCCAGTTCACGTCGATTTTGATCCAACATATTTGAAAATTGACGGCTTGAAGAATCCATTCTAACCCCAGAAAAGCTACTTTCCTTTTTTTGCTGTGCCACAATATTCGAATTAGTGAGAAGAAGTCCAATGCCTTTATTTGAAGAAAAATCTGGAGAAAAATCTGACATTGTATGCATTCACCCTTAGCTAACATTATCTATCTGTTAGCTAAAAAGCAACCGATATGCCAATTAGCGATTCAAGTGATATAATACACTCTTCGCGATAAGCAAACTATTGAGCAATAGCCTGTATTACTTAGAATTCTTTGAACTATTTCTATCATCCTGCTCCCGTTGCTCCCTGCGGATTTCACTGCGTAGCTCAGAAAGTTCATATTTTTGTTGCACCGTTTGAATAGCTTTGCACCGATTTTTTGCGGCTAACCATTGCCGTTTTGCCTGCTCGTATTCCAATGTCAGTTGTTTAATTGCCGTTTTTTGTTGCTCAACAGCATCATTTAGATTATTAAGAAACGCTTGATAATCCTGTAATTTAGCAACGGACAAACCTTTTCCCGCACCCAATAAGTTGCGCCCGTATTCCATCCTATAACTTTCTAAATCGTTTAATCTTTTTTTATTTAATTCGAGTTGCTGAACCCGATCACCCAATATTTTAGTCGCATCGCGTTCCTTCATCGCATTCAGTCTATTAATAGATACTAGGCGCTTAGAAGATTTCATTTATATACCTTCGTTTGGAACACACTGAAGCCGTTATTTAGATCTTGAGAATGTACTTAAGAGGCTATCGGAGCTGCAGCTTCATCCCCACCAGGCTTTTGCAATGATGTTTGCACCAGCTGTATAAGACTTTCAAGGCTCTGCTCAAAATTGACCGGCTCGTCCATGCCCTGAGCTAAAAAAGATTCTAAGTGGGGATACATTAAGATTGATTCATCAATGTTTGCATCGCTACCTTGTGCATAAGCACCAACGCTAATGAGGTCTCGATTTTGCTCATACGTTGAATAAATCTGCTTAAATCGCCGCGCAGATAATGTATGCACTTCGGGCACGATTTCATTCATTGCACGACTAATAGACTGTTCAATATCGATCGCGGGATAACGTCCTGATTCCGCAATATGGCGCGCCAAAACCACATGTCCATCGAGAATTGCCCGAGCAGCATCGGCAATAGGATCCTGTTGATCATCACCTTCAGCGAGCACGGTATAAAAGGCAGTAATAGACCCACCACCTTCGTCGCCGTTTCCGGCTCGTTCTACTAACTGCGGAAGCTTTGCGAATACAGAAGGGGGATACCCTCGGGTTGCAGGAGGTTCACCAATCGCTAACGCAATCTCACGTTGTGCTTGCGCATAGCGTGTGAGCGAATCCATGAGCAATAATACACTTTTACCTTGGTCTCTGAAATATTCGGCTATCGCAGT
>Ga0256830_1000308_pt1 | contig 42754 bp, 28 predicted proteins | sample 128326metaG_FD_190537 | JGI IMG/M metagenome (GOLD analysis project Ga0256830, IMG submission 190537) | Hydrothermal vent microbial communities from Lau Basin, Pacific Ocean - 128-326 | ecosystem: Environmental > Aquatic > Marine > Hydrothermal vents | place: Pacific Ocean: Lau Basin | collected...
TCCGCTATCGACAATCCTGGCGGTCTTTCTGAGCCATTCCCGGACCTTCCGCGTCATCAGCTCCAGGCGGAGTTCTCCGAAGAGGTTCCGCTCCTCGAACTCCCGCCGGACCTTCGGGACCTCGACCTGGTTCTCCGAGGCGATCCTCCTCAATTCGTTCTCGATATCGGTCTCGGTCACGAAGAGCTTGTGTTTCTTGGCCAGGGCCTCGCTGAGGAAGAGGTTCCGAAGGGCCTGTTCGGCCCCCTGGCGGATCTCCCCCTTGGCCTCCTCGGCCCGCTTCTTGGCCTCCTCCTCCGGCATGCCCGACCGCTTCATCTCCTGGACGAGGTTCGCGATCCTGTGCGCGACCTCCTCCTCGACGAGGCCTTCGGGAAGCTCGAAGGGGTGCTCGGTGTACAGGGTCGAGAGGATCTCCTCCTCCTGGCGGGCCTCCTCCCTGCGGCGCTTCTCTTCCTCGATCCTCTCCCGCAGCTTCTCCTTCATCTCCTCGACGGATTCGAAGTTGAAGGACTTGGCGAACTCCTCGTCGATCGGGGGGGCCTGGAAGCGGAGGACCTCCTTGATCTCGATCTCGAGGTCTCCGTCCTTGTCCCTGCACTCCTCCTTCTCGAAGGTGTCGGGGTAGTGGATCGGGAGTGAGGTCTTCTCCCCGGCCTTGCGCCCCTTCAGCCGTTCCTGGAACTCTTCCGGATCGGTGCCGGCGACCGGGATCCTCGCGTGGATCTGGAGACCCTGCTTGGCGGCCACCTCCTCGCCGTCGAGGAGGTAGCGGAGGTCGACCTTCGCGAAATCCCCCTCCTCCATCTCGTCGTCGGTGACGGTCAGCGTGCGCTTGGAGTTCGCGAGTTCCTGGAGGCTCGATTCCACCTCCTCCTCCGTCGCCTCCGCGGGACGGGCCTCGATCTCGATGCTCTTGACGTCGCCGACCTCGACCTCCGGCTTGAGGTCGATTTCGACGCTGAAGCTCAGCGGTCCCTCGGGGTCGAGGGCTCCTTCGGCGACGTCGAGTTTCGGCGTGCCAACGAACTCGATCTTCCGCTCGTTCAGGGCGTCCCGAAAACCGGTCTCGATCAGGCTCTCCTTGGCCTGGGCCAGGATCGCCTCCCCCATCCGCGCCTCGAGGACCTTGCGGGGGATGCGGCCGGGCCGGAAGCCCTTCATCCGGATCTGCTGGTTCGCGGACTTGAAGACCTCGTCGACATGGGCGCCGACCGTTTCGGCCGGGATGACGACGTTCAGTCGTTTGCGGCAGGGACCGAGTTCTTCGATTTGGACTTCCATGACCTGTTGGCTCCGATCGCAAAGAGGGCGAAGCATCCTAGCCGGAGGGGATGGGGATTGCACCGAGGCGCCCCGCTCTCGGCCGGGCCCCGGGAGGGGGGGGAGGGTCAGCGCTTCTCGAAGATCCTGCGGATCTGGAAGTGGCGCTTGATCCAGGTCTCGAGGATCGGGTGGCGCTTCCGGAATCTGGCGAGTTCCTCGGGGGTCGGGTCCGCCTCCTTCAGCAGGCGGGCGACGGCCGAGGGCCGGTTGCGCTTGATCTCGAGGGAGGCCGCGAGGAAGTAGAGGGAGGGGTCGGCACGTCCCCGGCCCGAGAGCTGGATGGCCTCCCGGAGGTCCTTCAGGGCCTCGTTCTCCATCCCGAAGGCGAGATGCGCCCGCGCGCGCTGGACCCATCCGTAGGGGATCCTGCGGTTCTTCTTGATGAAGCGGTTCAGCCGGTTCAGGACCGTCTTCTTGCCGGTCTTGTCGCCCAGGGCGAGCAGGGCCCTCGCGGCCTCCAGTTCGACCGAGGGGCGGTTCAGGAGTTCGTGGAGCTTGGCGAGGAGGGCGGCCTTTCCCGCGGGGGCGGCGCGCCTGCCGAGATCGGGGGTCTTTGAGAGGAGCCGCTGGAAGTCGGTGCGGGATAGGAGGTCTTCCTGGTCAGAGAGGTAGAGGGCGGTCTCGACCGCCGGGGAAAGGGCCTCTCCGGAGGGGAGGGCGCCGTCGCCGCAGAGCCGAAGCAGGAGTTCGAGGAGAGCGGCCTGCACGGCCGGAAAGGGGTGGGTCCGGGCCGCGCCGAGGAGGGCCGGGAGATCCTCGAAGGCGCCGAGCCGGCTCAGGGCCCGGGCCGCGGCCTCGACGGTGCGGGCCTGCCGGCGTTCGAGAAAGGGAAGGAGGACCGGGACCAGGCGGTGGTCCCCGGTCCGTCCCGCGGCCGCTAGGAGGAGGGGAAGGACGGAGGGGGGGGAATCCCGCAGACCTTTCGTGAGTCCCGGCCGGAGTTCGGTTCCGGGGAGCCTCGAGAGGAGGAAGAGGGCGTCGGCGGCGATCTCGATCCGGGGGGAGGCCGCGAGTGCCTCGAGGCGGTCCCGGAACGGTTCGAGGTCCAGGCCGTCGAGGATCCGGCGGATGTTCTCGGCGCGGTTGCGATGGACGCGGCTCGGGCGGGGAGCGGCCAGGAGGTCCAGGCAAAGAGCCGGGATCTCGGGGTCGAGCTTGCGGATCTCCCGGAACCTGCGCTCGAGGAAGGTCCGGTTCTCGGCGTAGGAGAGGCCCAGGTCGGCCATGTAGCGGGACTCGAGGAGGGCTCGAAGCTTGCGAAGGTCCTTGCGGAGTCTCGTTTCGACCGCTCGCTTCCAGGCGATCCAGCCGGGGAGCCCCTTCCGATCCGACCCCTGCCCGCGCTGCGCGGGCGGAGAGGGCCGCGTGGCCGCCCCGTCCTTCCGCGCGGCCTGTCCGGCGGGGGCGGAGGAGGGAAGGGTTCCGTCCGGGGTCCCGGGACGCGCCTGGATCACGGCGAGCAGCAGCAGGGCGGGGATCGGAAAATCGGGCATCAGCCAGCCGGCGGCGGAATCGGGGCCCTCGGGGGGCTTCGGGCGGGAAGGCCCCTACCTTGAAGCCTGGCGTCCGCGCGGGCAAGCCTTCAGGATGCGCCATCCTTCCCGGCGGGGTCCCGGGGAGGGCGGCAGGCACCGGCCGAGTTTGCGCCGGAGGCCGTGACGGATTCGGAAGACCTCGTTCCACATCGTGCCTTCGCTTCGGTCCGCCGGGACCTCCGACTTGAATCCCTTCCCCGATTGTCCGAGTTCCGTTCCTGAATCGATGGCCCGCTCCCCGAACACGACGACCCGGGATTTCGACCTCTGCGTCGTGGGGGGAGGGCATGCGGGGGTCGAGGCGGCCATGGCCGCGGCTCGTTCGGGGGCGCGGACCGCCCTCGTCGTCCTCGACGCCTCGAGCCTCGGGCGCATGAGCTGCAATCCCGCCGTCGGCGGGCTCGGCAAGGGGCAACTGGTCCGGGAACTCGACGCCCTCGGCGGAGAGATGGGGCTCTGCACCGACGCGGTCGGAATCCAGTTCCGGATGCTGAACCGATCGAAGGGCCCGGCGGTCCGGGCGCCTAGGGCCCAGGTCGATCGGGAGGCCTACAACCGGGAGATGGTCCGGCGCGTCCGGGCGGTCGAGGGCCTCTCGGTCCTCGAGGGGGAAGTCGTAGATCTCTTGACCCGCGGCCGGGACGGGGCGAGGGAAGTCCGGGGGGTCCGTCTCGTGACGGGGGAGATCCTCGCCTGCCCCGTGGTCGTGCTGACGACGGGAACCTTTCTCGGAGGCGTGCTCCACGAGGGGGAGCGGAACCTGCCCGGCGGCCGTCACGGAGAACCAGCCGCGACGGCCCTTAGGTTTGCCCTCGCCGGAATGGGGCTCCGGCTCGGCCGTCACAAGACCGGGACGCCGCCGAGGCTCGACCGCAAAAGCCTCGACCTCTCGCGCCTTCGCGAACAACCCGGGGACGATCCGCCGCCCCCGTTTTCGTTCCGGACGGAAAGGATCGATCGTCCCCAGGTCCCCTGCCATCTGACGGCGACGAATCCGAGAACGCACCGCCTGATCGCGGAGGCGGCCCATCTATCCCCGATGGCGCGCGGGAAGATCCAGGGTCCCGGACCCCGGTATTGCCCCTCGGTCGAGGACAAGGTCCTGCGCTTCCCGCAGCGGAACGCGCACCAGGTCTTCCTCGAGCCCGAGGGCTACGAGGCCGAGGAGGTCTATCCGAACGGGATCTCGACGAGCCTTCCGGCCGAGGTCCAGGAAGCCTTCGTCCGGACGATCGAGGGGCTCGAGGAGGCCGTCCTGCTCCGGCCGGGGTACGCCGTCGAGTACGACCACCTCGAGACGGCCCAGCTTCGGGCGGACCTCTCGGTCGCGGGGGTCGCGGGCCTCTTCGCGGCCGGGCAGATCAACGGGACCTCGGGGTACGAGGAAGCCGCCGTCCAGGGCTTCATCGCCGGGATCAACGCGGTGCGCCGGGTCCGCGGGGAACGACCCTTCGTCCTCGGAAGGGATGAGGCCTACATCGGGGTCCTGATCGACGACCTCGTCCGCGTGAACCCGGCCGAGCCCTATCGCATGTTCACGAGCCGGGCCGAGCATCGCCTGGCCCTCCGGCAGGGGAACGCCGACCTGCGCCTGCGGAGTCGGGCCGCCGAACTCGGGCTCCTCGGGGAGAGGGTGTTGGAGCGGACGGAGGCGAGAGCGCGCCGGTTGGACGAGGCCTGCGCCCTTCTCGCCGGGATCCGCAGCGACGGCAAGAGCCTGGACATCCACCTTCGAAGGCCCGGGACGCGCTGGCGGGATCTGGCCTCCGGGCACCCGGCCCTCGCGGCCCTGGCCCTCGAGCCCGAGGACGAGGCGGAGGTCGAGGCCCGGACGATCTATGCCTCCTACCTCGAGAGGTTCGCGCAGGAGAGGGAACGCCTAGCGCGGCTCGCCGAGACCCCTCTCCCTCCAGGCCTGGATTACGCCTCGATCGAGGGCCTGAAGACCGAGGCCCGTGAAGTGTTGGGTAGGCGCCGCCCCTTGGATCTCCGGGAGGCCCGCGACCTGCCGGGGGTCACGCCCGCCGACCTCTCGGTCCTGCTCGTCGAACTGAAGAGGAGGGAGGGATCCCGGCCCGCAGCGCGTTCTTGATCAGGGTTTCGAGAGGGGCTTCCGGTTCGGTCTCGCGTGCGGCGAGAACCCGCTGTCTCGCTTCCTCCTCCTGGAAACCCAGGCTCTGCAGTGCGAGGACCGCGTCCCGGATCTCGGGATCCTCGGACGGATCCCGATCCCCGGAGGGGACCGTCCCTCCGCCGAGGGCTTCGAGCCAGAGACCGGCCTTGTCCTTCGTTTCGAGGCACAGGCGCCGGGCGGTCTTCGGACCAACTCCCTTGATCGCCCGCAGGAAGCCGAGATCCTCGTCCCTAAGGGCGCGCAGGAGCCGTTCCGGTCCCCCGGCCGAGAGCAGTCCGAGCACGAGGTTCGGTCCGACGCCCGGCAAGCGGAGGAGGAGGCGGGAGAGGTCGCGTTCCTCTGGGCTCGCGAATCCCAGGAGTCTCGGGCACTCGTCCTGCACGACGGTCAGGACGAAGAGGCGGACGAGCCCGTCCTTCTCCTCGAGGCGCGGCGCGGTCCCGAGGGGAACGCGGCAGGTATAGCCGACGGCGCCTTCCGGCCCCCCGACCCTGAGGACGAGGCGCATCGCCTCCTTCGCCGCAATCGTCCCTTCGAGGAAATCGAACATCCGCGGCCCGCCTCCCGGGGGTACCGGTTCAACTCCGGAGACTCAGGCCCAGCTCGTCGAGCTTGGTCTTGATCTCGTTCAGGGAGGTCTGGCCGAAGTTGGGGCAGGCCATGAGTTCGGCCTCGGTCTTCTGGACGAGGTCCCCGATCGTCCGGAGCTTGAACATCTCGATGATGCGTTTCGCGCGGATCGACACCTCGAGTTCGGAGATCGGGCGGTTGCGCGGATCGTTCGGGTCGAGTTCCCCCTCGTCCCCGAAGGGCGACCCCGCTCCGATGCTGTTCGGGTCGATGCCGAGCCTCAAGCCCTTCGCCCTGAGGATCTCCTGGATCTCCTCCAGGGAGGTCTCGCCGAAGTTCTTGTAGGAGAGGAGTTCGGCCTCGGTCTTCGTGACAAGGTCGCCTAGGGTGCGGATGCCCATCTTGTCGAGACAGTTCCGGCTGCGCACCGAGAGTTCGAAGTCGGTGATCGGAGTGCGGAGGATCTGGTTCCTCCGGCCCTCGCGCCGTTCCATGTCCTCGTCGAAGACCATGTTCCGCGCGGAGCGGACGTCGGTCAGGTACATCTTGAGCCTGGGATTCGAAGGGTCGAGCTTCTGGGCCGCGAGGAAGCACTGTTCCGCCCTTCCGAACTCCTCGCGATCCTCGAAGATCAGGCCGAGATGGGTCAGGACTGCGAGGTCCGCCGGTCCCTGGGACAGCATCCTCTCGTAGACCTCGATCGCCTCGTCGTCGTGCCCCTTGAGGTCGAGGAGGCGGGCGTAGCGGAATGCGCAGTCCTCGAGGGAGGGTTCGATCTCGTAGGCCTGGCGGTAGCAGCGGAGCGCCTCGTCGATCTGGAGGCTCTCCTCGGCGAACCACCCGCGAAGGAACGGAATCCAGGCGGTGTTCTCGAGAAAACCGGGTTCCCTCAGGAGGGCCTCGAGGGCCCGGCGATCCTTCGCACGGAGGAGGGCGACCGCGCGGGCTCGTGCCTCGTCGGGGGTCTTCGGCTCGGCGACGACCTCGACCGCCTCGTCGAAGCGCCCGAGCTGCGTCAGGCAGAGGCTGCGCAGCATCGCGACCCCCTGTTCCTCCCGGTGGGAGTTCAGGATCTCGAGGGCGTCGGCGTACTTCCCGAGGACGAACCAGGCCAGGCCCGCCTGCAGCGTGCCTTCGGCCTGTTCATGGATGAAGGCGCGGAGACGCTCGTACTGCTCGCGCTGTCCGAAGACCCGCTTCCGGATCCCGGTCAAGTGGTTGAGGTCCCATTGGGTCTGACGGATCAGATCGGGCGCGGAGGGTTCGACGGCGGCGGTCGAAGCTTCGTCTACGGTCATCTTGTTCTCGTCGCGTCTCAGGCGGCAAAGGGAACGGATTCCGCGGGCGGAACCTTGAGGAGGCGGAATCCAGGAGCGAAGCGCGAAGAGTATAGGGAGGCCGCCTCCGTCGATCAAGATTGCCAAGTGCTTGGGGTCAAAGGTCTTCCTTCGTTTCCTCCGGGAGCAGATCGCCGAGGACCTGGGGCACGAGTTGCGGGTCGGAGATCTGCCGCGGGTTCGCGGCCGCGACCCAACGCTCCCCTTCCCATCGTAGGGGGTAGGCCAGGCGTTCTCCCGGGACCGAGGGATGCTGGGCGACGAAGACCCGATGGTCGAGGTGGGGGCTCCAGTAGGAGACTCCGTTCGTCCCGGCGAAGGGAAGAGGAAGCCGTGGAGCGATCTCTAGGATCGTCGAAACAAGGTCGCCTTCCACAGGAGGCGGCGGTTCGAAAACGCCCCTTCCATCCCGCAGCGAGGCGAGTTCTCGAAGCCGCCGAGCGAGGTCCGAGGGGTCGCCGTGCCGGAAGATCGCTCCGTTCCGGCCCGGGACGATGTCGAGGGCCGCGTCCGAGAGGTCGGAGGCCAGGAGGAACCTCCCCGAGTGGAGGGCGAGGCGGGACAGGCTCCGGGTCGGCTCGGTCAGACCCTCGGGGCAGAAGAGGGCGTCGAGCCTCGCGATCCGGGAGAGGAGCCGGCCCTCCCGCATCGGCCCCAGGTAGCGGAAGTCGAGGGAGGCCGGGATCCGGGCGAAGGTCGCGGCCAACCAGCTTCCGCTCCCGGGAACGCGTCGCACCGGCCCCGCGACCTGTAACGCGAAGTCCTTCGGTTCCGCCCGCCTGAGCGCGTCGAGCAGGAGGTCGAGCCCCGATCCCGGACGGAGTTCGCCGAGGAATCCGAGGACGCAGCGCGGGCTCCGGGGTTTTCGGGGAAGCGGCTCCGGGATCTCGAAGCTCTCGATCCGATGCAGCCGCCTCGCGGGGACCCCGCTTTCGACGAGAGCCCCTCGAAGTCTGGGGGAGGGGACGAGGCAGAGTTCGGGTTGTTCGAGTTCGGCGAGGGCCCGCTCCTTCAGCGAACGGCACAGAGCGAGGGGACCCGCGATCCTCTCGCCGAGGAATCCGGTCCCGGGGTCGTCCTCCCCGGGGAGGAGCGGCGGCCAGGTCGCCCGGAGGCAGGGAAGGCAGCGAAGGGGATCGATCCGGGTGCAGGGTTCCCCCTTCGCGTCGCAGAGGTCCCTGCGGGGGCAGAGAGGCCAGGCCTCGGGCAGGCAGCAGAGAGTGGGGATGCCCGCGGCCTGCAGGAGTCCGGGAAGGTTCAACGGGAATCCCCTCCACCTGTGGATCAGCGCGAATCCGAAAGGACCCTCCTCCCGCTGCTCTCGTTCGAGAAACGCGGCCAGGTTCTCCTCGGCTTCCCGGGAACGGAAGAGGTCGCGGAAGCTCCCCTTCCTCGTGGGGACGGCGGGGACGCGCCGGCCGTGGAGGCCCCGGCGTTCGAACTCCGAACCTCTCTCCGTCCTCGAGGAGGCCCCGGGCATGAGGAGGCGGAGGTCGAGCCCCCGGTCCCTCAGATCCTCGGCCAGCTTCCAGAACGCGCGGCCCCAGAAGTCCGGCGGCGGGAGAAGGGAACCCAGAAGGAGACAGCGGAGTCGAGTCATCGTCGGCGGGGTCTCGGGACCCGAGGGCCCTGGAGTCGGGGAGGGGGACGGAGTTCCCGGTCGGCGGAGCCCGAGGGTAGCGGGGGGCGGGCCGGGGCTCACCGGGTCCGGTTCGGAATCCTTCGGGCGGTCTCCGCCCATGTTTCGATTCGGAAACGACAAGGAGGGGGAAAGAGCCTTCCCGCGGATGACCGGGAGGATCAGGGGGGCGAAGGGGATCCGGGAGACGCCCGCGGCGACGGGGCCGGCAGGGGAAGGGGGAGGCCCTTCCCGGGAATGGGAAACGCTGGCAAGTGATTTGCGGTATACCCTGCCCCCCGGCCTCCATCCCTTCCGCGGTCCTCCCCTTTCCAAGACCTTGCGCATGAAGACGACCTTCCTCCTCTCCGTTCCGGTCCTCCTTCTCGTTCTCCTTACCTGCCGGGGGTCCGGCCCATCGAAGCCGTCCGCCGAGAGGTCCGGTTCCAAGCCCACGTCGAGGCCCGCGGCCTCCCCGTCTTCCCCTCCCTTCGCTCCGGCGAGGAGGGAGCGGGTGCCGGACTTCGGCGCCTGGGTCCCCGACTCGAGCCCCCGGGATCTCCCTCCTCCTCCCCGGGCCTTCGAACGCGTCTCGGCCGGGGTTCCCTGGCCGCGGGGCATCGTCTTCGTCGAGGATCGGCTCGTCGTTCTCGCCCGGGGGAGGCATCGCCGGGCCGGAGGTATCGATCCGAGGATCCGGGACCATTCGGGCAGCCTGTTCACTGTCGATCCGAGGATCTCCGAGACCGTACGTCCGGGACGGCTCGCCTCGAACGCCGTGATTCGCAACGCCGCCCTCCTCGCCCCGCCGGCCGATCCGCCCTTCCATCTCTACGACGGCCGGACGGAGCCGATCGAGGCCGTCCTGCTCGACCGGCCGTATTGCACGCTGGTCTACGACCGGGTCTCGAGGAACTTCTTCGTCTGCGGGTATTCGGGGGTCGACCTTCCCGGGGCGAGATTCCGGAAGAACGCGACCGATTCGGTCCTCCGCTTCGATCTGAGGACCGAGCGCTGGTCGCTCGTCGAGGGGCACGATCCGAGGTCGGTGCGCCGGGAAGAACTCGGATACGTCGTGCCGAACGACCGGTATCCGCACGCGGACCCGAAGACCTCCCTTCCACCTCACGGATGGTTGAACGGTCCGAACGGGGCCTGCGTGTCGGGGCGCTACCTCCTCGTCTGTGGCAAGGACAACCACCTCGTCGCCGCCTACGACCTGCGGGGAATCCGGAAGGATCCGAGGTCCGGGCCGCCGCGCGGCCTTCCGGTCCTAGGACCGGATCTCGAGATCGAGACGCCCTTGGGGCGGAAGAAGACGCGGGTCCTCGGACCCTCGGCGCTCGCCAGGTGGGGGGATCATCTCTACGTGGGCTACCGCACATCCTCGATCGTCCTCCGTTTCGACGTCGATGAGCGGGGCCTGCCCCGAAAGGAGACGGCGGCGCTCTGCGCGGTCTTCGAGCCCTGGGACCCTGAGACCAAGAGGAGCGCGAACCTGATCGACATGGACTTCGATTCGAGGGGGCGTCTCTACGTGGCCTGCGCGAAGAGCGGGCGGATCTGGTGCATCGGGGTCCCCGATCCCTCGAGGCCCTTCTACGGGAACGATCGGGGGACGAGGAAACCGAGCGCCCCTCCGTTCCTGGACCTGGCCGTCCTCACCGGGAAGAAGACGAGCTGCGCGAACATCTGCTTCGACCCCGAGGACCGCCTCTACATCTGCGCGGGGAACTACGACACCGCTTCGGCGAAGATCGCCGGAGTCATCTACCGGGCCCTTCCCGGCATCCGGAAACGACGAGGGGACTGAAGTCCCACTTCGGCCTCCGGAGATCCTGGTATCCTTCCCGGGATCCCGGTCCCCGGAGCGTGCATGGGCGAGCATCGAGTCAGCGAGGTCCCCGACGAGGAACTGCAACGTGAGTTCATGAAGGCCCTGCTCGAGGAGGCGCGGGTCCTCGAGCGCATGCTCGAGGAGGACAGCCTCTTCGACCATGGACCCCGCCGGATCGGCGCCGAGCAGGAACTCTTCCTCGTCGATTCCTCCTGCCGTCCAGCCCCGATCGCGATGGAGATCCTCGAGTCCTGCAAGGATCCCCGCTGCACGACCGAACTCGGACGGTTCAACCTCGAGATCAATCTCTCCCCGAGGGTTCTCGAGGGGGATTGTCTCTCGAGGATGGAGGAGGAGTGCAGGGATCTCGTCGCCCGGCTGCACCGGGCCGCGCGGCCGCACGGAGGCGAGGTCGTCCTCTGCGGGATCCTCCCGACGCTGCGCGCGGCCGACCTGACCCTCGCCAACATGACCCCGGCCCCCCGCTACTACGCGCTGAACCGGATCGTGCGCCGGATGAGGGACGGAAACCTCCATCTCCTGATCAAGGGCATCGACGAACTCGACTTCGAACACGACAACGTTCTCCTGGAGGCCGTCAACACGAGCTTCCAGGTCCATTTCCAGGTCCGGCCGTCGGAGTTCGCCGCCCTCTACAACCTCGCCCAGGTCGTGACCGCCCCGGTCCTCGCGGCCGCGGTCAACAGTCCGCTCCTGCTCGGAAAGCGGTTGTGGAGGGAATCGCGGATCGCGGTCTTCCAGCATTCGGTGGACGCCAGGTCCCCCGCGCGGAAGGCGCGGGGGCATCGTCCCCGCGTTCATTTCGGGGACTCCTGGGTGGAGAGGAGCGTGCTCGAGATCTACCGGGAGGACATCGCCCGCTATCGGGTCATGCTGGCGCAGGCGATCGAGGAGGACGCCGGGGCGGTCCTCGAGAGCGGACGCGCGCCCGAACTGAGGGCGCTGAGGCTCCACAACGGCACGGTCTATCGTTGGAACCGGGCGTGTTACGGGGTGCAGGACGAACGGGCTCACCTGCGCATCGAGAACCGGGTCCTGCCCTCGGGGCCCACGGTCCTGGACGAGATCTCGAACGCGGCCTTCTTCTTCGGGCTCATGAGCGGCCTGGGGGCCGAGGTCGAGGACGTGACCGCACGGATCGGCTTCGACGAGGCGAAGGACAACTTCTTCGCGGCCGCCCGCCACGGGCTGAAGGCGCAGTTGACCTGGTTCGACGGCGAACACCTCCCCGCGGTCGAACTGATCTCGAAGCGGCTGTTGCCCGTCGCCGAGAGAGGGCTCGAATCCGCGTCGATCCCCGGGACGGACATCGAGCGGTACCTGGGGACGATCCGCGCGAGGGTCGAGAGCGGGCGGACCGGAGCGGCCTGGTGCCTGCGCTCCCTCGCCGGAATGGAGGAGGGGGGAGGAAGCCTGGATCGACGCCTGCGCGCACTGACGAAATCGATGCGCCTCCGCCAACGCCGGGGCAGGCCCGTCCACAGCTGGGAGGACGCGACGCTCGAGGACGCCCCGGCCTGGATGGAGAGCTACCGCACGATCGGGCAGTTTATGACGACGGATCTCTTCACCGTCCGCCCCGACGACCTCGTCGATTTCGCAGCGAGCCTGATGGAATGGGAGCACATCCGGCACGTGCCGGTCGAGGACGACCGGGGGGCTCTCCTCGGGCTCGTATCGCATCGCGCCCTGCTCCGTCTCGTCGCGAGGGGGACCGAGAAGGAGGGCCGGCCGATCGCGGTCCGCGAGGTCATGAAGGCCGATCCCCTGGCGGTCCCGCCCGACACTCCGACCCTCGAGGCGATCCGGCTGATGCGCGACCACAAGGTGGGCTGCCTTCCGGTCGTCGAGGACGGCAGGCTCCTCGGGATCGTGACGGAGCGGGACCTCCTCAACGTCGCGGCCGCGCTTGTCGAAGAGAAGTTGCGGGAAGCCTGAGGGCTTCCCCCGGGACGACGCGGAGGGCGGGGTGCGCGACTTCGACGACAGGCGGCCGGCGGGCGGGCCTGCTCTCGGAGAGCGGAGGATCGGGGCCTTCGAGAAAGGTCGATCCGGTCCCCTCGTCTTCCTGGTCGGAGGGGTCCATGGAAACGAACCCGAGGGTCTCGAGGCGGGGCGTCGCGTCCTCGCGAGGCTCGCCCGGGACGATCCGCCGTTCCGTGGGCGCGTCGTCCTGGTTGCGGGCAACCTGACGGCGCTGGCCCGGGGGCGGCGCTTCGTCGATCTCGACCTGAACCGGATGTGGACGGAGACCTCCTACCCGCCCCCGGGCGGCGCTCCGCGCCCGGGGGAACCGGTCGAGTTCTGGGAGCGGCGTGCGCTCGCCGAGGTCTTCGCCGAGGAATGCCGGGCCGCGGAGGGCCGGAGGATCGCCTGTCTCGATCTCCACAGCTGTTCGTCGGAGGGGGCGCCGTTCGCCTGCATGGGGGACACGATCCGCAACCGGCGGCTCGCCTTCGCCCTACCGATCCCCGTTCTGCTCGGTCTCGAGGAGACCCTCGACGGCACCCTGCTCGACCATTTCTACGTAAGGGGGCACGTGGCCGTCGCGGTCGAGGGGGGGCGGAGCGGTCTACCCTCGACGGTCGAGCGTCTCGAGGATCTCTGCTGGTTCGCCCTCGCCGGGATGGGCTGCCTCGAGACTTCTGCGATCCCCGGACTCGAAGAACGGCGGGCGCGGCTCACGGAAGCCTGCGCGGGCCTGCCCCGCGTCCTCGAGATCCGGTACCGGGAAGCCCTCGAACCCGGGGACCGGTTCGAGATGGGTTCGGGCTTTCGCACCTTCGACCGAGTCGAGCGGGGTCGGCTCCTCGCGCGGAAGAACGGAGGCGAGTGTCGCGCCCCGGAGGACGGCTATCTCCTCCTCCCTCTCTACCAGGGGCAGGGGAACGACGGCTTCTTCCTGGGGCGGCGGGTCCGGCCGTTCTGGCTCCGGGTCTCCGCGATCCTGCGCCGCCTGCGGGTCTTCAAGATGCTGCCGCTCCTGCCGGGCGTGCGCAGGGACCCCGACCGCCCGCGGAGCCTGGTCGTGGATCCTGCCGTCGCGCGCTGGCGGACGATCGAGATCCTCCACCTCCTGGGCTACCGCAAGGAACGGCCCCGGGGAGGGCTCCTGGTCTTCTCCCGCCGGCCGGACTAGGAAGTCCGCCACCCCGGGAACGCCTTCCCGGAGGACCGGCGGTATCGTGTGCGCCTTCCACGGAGGAACGAGATGCAGCAGGAGATACGCAGGATCCTCGAATCGGTCGGGGAGGACCCCGGCCGGGAGGGCCTCCTCCGCACCCCCGAGCGGGTGGAGCGCGCCTGGAGATACCTCCTCAAGGGATACGAGGAAGATCCCCGGGAGGTCATCGGGCGGGGGGTCTTCGAGGCCGTCTGCGACGAGATGGTGCTCGTGAAGGACATCGAACTCTACTCGATGTGCGAGCACCATATGCTCCCCTTCTTCGGGAAGGCCCACGTCGCCTACGTGCCCGACAGGAAGATCGTCGGGCTGTCCAAGATCCCCCGCGTCGTCGACATCTACGCGCGGCGGCTCCAGGTGCAGGAGCGGATGACCGTGCAGATCGCCGAGGCCCTCGAGGAGGTCCTGCAGCCCAAGGGGGTCGGGGTCATCATCGAGGCCTCCCATCTCTGCATGATGATGCGGGGCGTCCAGAAGCAGAATTCGGTGACGATCACCTCCTGCGTGCGGGGGCGCTTTCGGAGCGACGAGCGCACGCGTGCGGAGTTCATGCGGCTTCTCCACGGCATGCACGGTTGAGTCCCGCCTCGAGGTTCCGCCACGAACTTCCCGACCCGGGCTGGCCGACCCGGGAGGAGGCGCGTGCCGCCAGGCTCTTCTCCGAGGGGAGGCTCGGCCCCCTGCGCACGCGCACGAGGTGCTGGGTGCCGGCGATGGTCCCCTGGCGCGCGGGAGAGGACGGCTGCGTCACCCCGGAGGTGCTCGACTGGTACGGACGCTTCGCGGCGGGAGCCCCGGGCGTGCTCGTCGTCGAGGCGACGGGGATCCGGGATGTCCCGAGCGGTCCGCTCCTCCGGATCGGTCACGATCGTTTCGTACCGGGACTCGTGGACCTCGTCGAGAGGGTCCGCGAGGAGAGCGGGGGACGAACGCGCCTTCTGATCCAGATCCTCGATTTTCTGAGGATCCGGAAGAGGCCGGATCCGAAGCGGTACTTCTCGGAGTTTCTCGTCCTCCGCGAGGATCTGCGCGCGGCCCTCGAGGCCCGTGATCCCGGGCTCGCCGGCGCCGACGAGACGAGATTGCGCGCGGCCCTACTTGCGATGCCCGATCCCGATCGCCGCGCTCTCCTGAGTCCCCGTGAACTGCGGGACCTCGACTTCGGGGCTCGCGAGACCGTGAACGATCTCCACCTGCCCTGGATCGCCGACCTTCCGGCCCGCCTTCCGGGGCTCTTCGCGGCCGCGGCGGGGCGGGCCCGCGAGGCGGGCTTCAACGGCGTCGAACTGCACTTCGCCCATGCATACACGATGGCCGGCTTCCTCTCGCGCACGAACCGGCGCGGAGACGGATACGGAGGGGATCCCGAGGCCAGGCGTCGCCTTCCGCTCGAGGTCTTCGATGCCGTCCGCAAGGAAGTCGGGATGGACTTCTGCGTCGGCTGCCGGCTCTGCGGGGACGAGGTCATTCCCGGGGGCGACCGCATCGAGGATGCGATCGGGCACTGTCTGGCCTTCGCGAAGCGAGGCTTCGACTTCCTGTCGATCTCCAAGGGAGGGAAGTTCGAGGACGCGAAGCAGCCGAGGATCGGGGAGGCGGCCTATCCCTACACGGGACCTTCCGGCCACGAGTGCATGCCGACGATCCGCATCGACGAGCGGGGTCCGTTCGGGCGCAATGTGGGGCTCGCGGCTCGGATCCGAAGGGCCTTGCGGGAACGGGGCTTTATGACCCCGGTCGTGACCGCGGGGGGGATCTGCGGTTTCGCCCAGGCCGAGGCGATCCTCGAGCGGGGAGAGGCCGACTTCGTCGCCGCGGCCCGGCAGAGCCTCGCCGATCCGGACTGGTTCCGGAAGATGGAACTCGGAAGGGGCGCCGAGGTCCGTCGTTGCACCTACACGAACTACTGCGAGGGCCTCGATCGCCGCCACAAGGAAGTCACCTGCAAGCTCTGGGACCGGGATTTCCGGGACGATCCCTCCGCGCCCCGCAGCAGGGACGGCAAGCGCAGACTCTGTCCTCCCCCTTGGACCCCTCCCGCCTGAAACCTCCGAGCGGGATCTTTCGGATCTCCGCGGGTCCGATCCGCGCCGGAGTTCAGAAGGGCTGGATCGGCCCGTAGGCGCGGAATGCGCAGAGCTGGATGAGGACCAGGATCGAGGCGGCGAGGACCAGTTCCGCGAAGTAGGTCCGCCTGAGGCCCTTGGGACTCCGGCGGGCGAGGAACCCGTCGATCGCGAAGGCCAGCAGGAACAGGACGTCGATGGCCGTGAGGATTCCGAACTGGGTCGAATCGATCAGATGGAAGGGGGCCTCCGGAGCGATCACCGGCATCTCGTACGTGCACAGGACCCAAATGAACCAGATCGAGCACAGCCCGAAATACACGAGGGCCGCGAGGACCGAGGGTCGGAACACGGGGAAGGAAGAGGGGCGGATCGCTTTCACCTTCGCCTCCAGGTCATGGGGTCGGACATTCTACTCCATTGCGGGTTTCCTGTCCGCGGTCCGTCCGTCCCCATCGGGCGATTTGCGATGCCTTCGTGCCTGGAAACGAGGCGAAGGATGGGTCCGGGGAGTAGAGGCATGAGGCCCCCCCCCGCCGACATTCGGTACGGCTCGCCGGAAGATTTTGGAAGGATTCGGTTTGCGGAGAGGAAGCCTCGAGGGATGGAGCCCGGTTCGTGCAGGACGGACCTGGGCGGGTGGTCCGGCCCGGGGAGGGAGGGGAGGACCTGGAAACGTTCGGAGGCCGTTCCGGAAAGGACTTGCGGTGACCGGGTCACGCAAGTCCTCCACCGCCTTGGAAGTCCCCATCGCATCGATACCATCCGGGAAGTCGCCGGTTTCGTGTTCCCGGCGGTGGGCCGCGGGTCCTCGAACCGCGGTAGAGGAAATCGTCTCTCCTAAACGGTGTTCCCGTGTTTCGGGTCGGGCCCGGGGTCCGTACCCGGGGAAGCGCCGGGTCGCGGGGGGCGCTCTTGTTGTCGATCGTCGTCCGCCAGAGGTCGGAGGAGGTGCCTGCATGATTTCGACCAATCCGATTCCGAGACCGGATGAGATCCGGAGAGCCCTGGACGGTTTCGTCATCGGACAGCGGAAGGCGAAACGGGCGATCGCCTCCGCCTTCTACGATCACATGTTGAAGAACGTGCTCCGGGAGGAAGGGGGCTTCCCGAGGCGGCCGCACAGCGAGCACGTCCTCCTCCTCGGAAAGACCGGGGTCGGCAAGACGACCCTCGTCAGAGTGCTCGGGGACCTCTTCGACATCCCGGTCCTCTTCGCCGATGCGACGCGCTTCTCCCAGGTCGGCTACGTCGGGGACCAGGTCGTCAACCTCCTCTTCGACCTGCGAAGGATGATTCCGAAGGGGAAACCCTATGTCGGCATCATCTTCCTCGACGAGTTCGACAAGCTGCGGCGCTCTCCCCGGCGGGACGACATCGACGTTTCGGGGCTCGGGGTCCAGCGCGAACTCCTGACCCTCCTCGGCGGGGGGAGGATGAAGGTGCGCAACCGCCAGGGAGAGGAATGCGAAGTCGACACCACCGGCGTGCTCTTCCTCGGATGCGGAGCCTTCGAGGATCTCGATGAGGTGCGGCGCGAACGGATGTCGGCGAAGGGGCTCGGCTTCGGAGCGGAGAAGGACCGGGACGAGAGCCTGCCCCCCGTCGGTCCCGAGGACCTGATCCGTTACGGCTTCCTTCCCGAACTCATCGGGCGCTTCGGCCGCATCGTCGAACTCGATCCTCTCGGAGAGGAGGACCTCGCGCGTATCCTCGAGCACTCCGATCTCTCGGTCCTGCGCGAACAGCGGGAGTTCTTCGCGGCGCACGGGATCGCGCTGGAGGTCGAGAAGGGGGCGGTCTCGGAGATCGCGCGGCAGGCGGCCCGCTTGGGAGTCGGGGCGCGGGGGCTCGAGCAGGTCGTCCTGGCCAGGCTGGAGCCCTTGCGTTTCCTGCTCCCCCGCCAGGCCGAACGGGGGATTCGCAGTTGCAGGGTCGATCGGGCCTTCTTCCGGGGGGAGGGGAGCGCCCGCTGGGGCCGGGAGTGCGCGGAGGGGGGCGCGGGCTATCCCTCGCTGAACCTGTTGCGGCGGAAGGCGCTCCAGGGCTTCGAGCCCGCGCTGCTCTGGAAGGAGAAGCGACTCCATCGCTGGACCGCCGGAGGGCGGGGCGGGGGCCGGGACCGGAGGATGCTGGAGTCCCTGAAGAAGAAGGTCGGATTCGAGGAGTGTCCGGCAGAGGTCCGGGAATGGTGGACCGGGCAGGAGATGCGGAACGGAAAACGGCGGTTCCGCCTGATCCGGGTGCTGCGTGAACTCCTGGACCTTCGGGTCGACCTCCCGGCTCTGGCCTCGTGCCGAGAGGAGACCGGGAGTTCCGATCCCGAGGTCAATCTCTCGTATCTCCGCTACCGCATTGCCCTGATCCGCGCCCATGGGCGAGAGGGAGTCGACGTCTTCCTCGAACGGTCGCGCCGGCGGGCCTCGCAGATGCGCCTCTGGCCCGGGAAAGGAGAGGCTGGAGGGGCGCGCTCGCGGGGCGGGGGCGGCGAGGAGCCGGAAGGTGGGCCGGGAGAGGAGTCGGGGGGCGGCGGGGAGACCCCGTTCTGAAGACGCTTCTTCGAAAGCGACGGGAGCGCTGGTAGCGGGGGACGGACTCGAACCGTCGACCTCAGGGTTATGAATCCTGCGCTCTCACCAACTGAGCTACCCCGCCCGGGGACCCCCGGGAGGCCGGGGGCGAAGGGGGGGAGAACGTAGCGAGCGAGCCGGAGTCGGGCAAGGGAAGCCGGAAGGACGCGGAGGGAGGCCCCGGGGGCGGGCGGATCCCCGCGCCCGCTCCCTCCCCGCGGCGGGCCGTCCGACCCCTCCCTTCAATCGAGACGGAGGCGGAGCCATCTCCCCCGGCGGAGAATCCACCACGAGGTCAGGGCCTTCCCGTAGGTGCTGAGGTTGATCGCCCACCAGATGCCGACGAGTCCGAAGCGCTCCGGAGCCCCGAGCCAGAGGGAAAGGGGGATGCGGGAGAGGTTCCAGAACCCGGTCGAGATCGAGGGCGGGAGGCTGTGGCCCGCGGCGGAGACCGTCTGGTCGTAGACGCCCTGGATGCCGACCGCGAACTGGCTGAGCGCGAGGATCCGGAGGTAGACGACGACCTCGCGCTGCACGGCGTCGTCGGGGGCGATCAGGGCCGCGAGGGGGCCGGGGAGGACCAGGAAAACCAGGGTCAAGGGCAGGGTCAGGAGGAGGACGATGCCTCCCGCGCGCCGGGCCAGCGCCTGGGCCAGGTCGGGCCGCCCCGCGCCCAGGTAGCGGCCCGCGAGGCTTCCGGTCGCCATTCCGAGCCCCCAGATCAGGCAGAACGCGAGGCCCTCGATGCGGAAGCCGTTTCCGAAGGCGGCCCGACCCAGCGCCCCGAACGGGGGGAAGACGAGGTTCCACATGACGAGGTAGACGCCCGAGTAGAGCGCGATCCCGACCGTCGCCGGACTTCCGATCTTGAGGATCAGGAGGCTGCGCCGGCGGGCGCTGCGGGGGTCGGGGTCGCCCTGCGCGGGCAGGCGGCGGTGCAGGAGGAGGAGACCGAGACTCGTCGACAGGACCCGGGAGAAGATCGAGGCCCAGGCGGCGCCCGCGACCCCGAGAGCCGGCAGGGGGCCCGGACCGAAGATCAGGAGGGGGTTCAGGATGGTGTTCGCGGAGACCGCGAGGAGCTGGAGCTTCAGGGGGGTCTTGCTGTCCTTCCGGGCGAGGAAGCAGTTGTCGACGACCGGGGCGAGGCAGAGGAAGAAGGCCCCGTAGAACAGAGGGCGCATGTAGTCCCCGAGCGCCGTCCGCTCGATCTCGAGGGCCTGGAGGTCGACCCCGTCCCGCACGGGGAGGATCCAGGCGACCCATGCGCCGAGGAACCCGAGCCCGAGCAGGGCGACGACGAGGGCGGCTCCGGCGGAGAGCCCGAGGGCCAGGCGGAGGACCTGCCGCGCGCGGAAGGGATGCCCGGCCCCGTGCGCCCGGGAGGCCAGGGCGAGGACGCCGAGCGCCACGCCCTCGTAGATCGCGAAACAGAGGATCGAGACCATCGAGGCGTCGGCGACCGCGGCCTGCGACTCACGCCCCAGGAACTTGACCCAGAACTGGTCGTTGAAGCCGTAGACGTTGTTGAGCAGCAGGGTCATGGCCCCGGGCCAGGCCAGGTGCAGGAGTTCGCGGGTCAACTCCCCGCTGGTCGCGGGCAAGCGGTCCTCCTGGATCGTCGCTGCCGCCATGCTCTGCTTCCGCCGGGTCTACCGATGAAGGAAGACGGGGGATCAGCGCCAGCGAAGGATGATCGGCACTTCCTTTCGCCCGTCTTTTCCGACGGTAACCTCCTGGAAGCCCCGATCGAATCCCTTCTTCGTGAAGTGGACGAAATACCGTCCCTCCTTGAGATGCGCGAAGCGGGCCCGGCCGAGGCGGTCGGAACGGAGGACGTATTTCCGGTAGACGCGGCTGTCGCGCGCGATGGCCTGCACCTCGACCCCCTCGAGCGGTACGCCTCCGGGGTTTGTGATCCGGAAGCCGATCGAGGCCCCGCGCGGAACCTCGATCGGGAAGAACGGTTCGCCGCGGTCGGGGATCGAAAGGGTGCGCGGAGGAACCGCCGGGGCGGAAGGGTCGCCGAGGATCAACTCGTAGGCTCCGCTGCGGACCTTCTGGAAGAGGCAGTGTCCGAGCAGGTCGGTCGCGCCGCGGAGGGAGGCGCGGCCCCGGGGGCTCCCCTTCGGGCGGAGGAGGATCGGGAGTTCGGCGATCGGCATCCTCTCCTGGTCCTTGATGACGAGAGAGACGGGAACCGGAGGCCGGAGTTCGAGGAGGACGCGGGCCTTCGGGTGCTCGGCGTCGAGGGAGACGAGCTGCGAGGAGCCGTTGTAGTCTCCGGCGAGAACCTGGACCTTCCAGCCGTAGGGGGAGAACGGCAGATCGGGCACGCGGAAGCGGGCCATCGCGGCCCCGCTCTCGATCGGGAAGCTGTAGATGCCGCGCTTCCATCTAGGCTCGCCGTCCCCGGCCTCCTCGTTGACCGCCTCCTCGACGAGGATCGCGAAGGTCTCGAGATCCGCCGCCTCCGGGATCTTGACCATGCCCTCGAGGACTCCGGTCCGGGCCCGTTCGCCCTCGACCCGCGCGACGGCCTCGACCGGGGCCGTTTCCTCTCCGCCGGAGGGCGCGACCGCGTCGAGGGGATCCCCGCCGGCTTCGGAGGGGGCGTCCGAGGCGGCGAGGAGCGGGGCGGGATCCTCGCCGCGTTCGGCGCCGGCCGCCTCGCCCTGCAGCATCGGCAGGCCGAGGATCAGAGCCATCACGCCGAGCAATCCGAAGAGGATCGTCGAACGGGCGGCACCGGGTTCTCGGACTCGGGAGACTTCGGACATTCGGGGCGGATGGTTTCGAGGGCTGGGTGTCGTTCCGGGGGGTTCCCGTCCCTCCATAGTACACCACCGGGCGGGAAGGAACCGGTTCGCGGCGCGATCCCGCTGGCGCGGGGGCTTCGCGGCCCCCGGGGCGGGAGCTGCGCCCCGGATTCCGGGACCCGTCCGGGACGGGCGGTCTTCCCGGCTCCGGGCGAACGCGGGAAGGGGCGATTTTGCGACAATCTTCCCCGAGCTTCCGCGCAGGGTGGGGCTTCCCGATTCCCCGGAGGATTTCCGATGCACGGCAACGACGTTCTTTCCGTCCCCTTTCCCCCGTCCCGCTGCGGAGCGCTCGGGCTTTTCCTCGCCCTCGGCCTTCCGGCGCTCTCCGCGCAGGAGGAGCCCGCCTTCCCCCGGCGACTCGTCGATCTCGCTCCCGAGGGAACGGCGGCCTGGTTCGAATGGGGAGGCTGCGACCTCGATGTCGCCTCTCTCCACGAGCGCCTCGAGCGGGAGGCGGAGCGGAGCAGCCTCCTTCCACGCCTGCTGCGCAGCTCCGAACTCCGGCGGATCCGGGGCATGCTCCGCCTGACCCGAGGCCTCGAACGGAACGGTCTCGTCGCGGGCTTCGAAGACCTGCTCGCCGGGAGGCTCGTCTTCGGCCTGCGCAAGGAGGGACGGAGAGTCCGGGCCTTCGCGCTCGCGAAGCTCAGGGCCCCGTCCGAGGCCGGGTCCCTGCAACGGCGCCTGCGGGCTCTCGGCCTCGAGGTCGACCGGCGCGGGCCCTACCTCGCGCTGGCCGGGGACGGCCGGACCCGGGAGGCGATCGGGCGGGCCTGGGAGCGGGCGGCGCGGGGGGAGGGGCCGCCCGCCTTCGTCACGGACCTGCCCGCGCGGAGCCTGCTTCGGTTCCGGATCGATCTGCAGGAGCTGCGAAGGACGCGGTTTCCCCTGCTCGGCGACCGCAGTCCGGTTCCAGCCTTTCCCGCCTTCCTCGGCTGGCCGCTCCTCCTCTCGCTCTCCCGGGGGGAGACGGTCGAGGGGGGCGTGGCCGTCGCGGCCGACGGCGGCCTGGTCCTGGAAGTCGCCGCGAAGCTCGGAGGGATCGAGGAATCCCTGCGGATTCCGCTGGCCCCCCTGCCGGCGGCGGGGGGGCGGGATTCCCTCCGGGAGGGCGGGAAAGTCCTGCCCCGCCTCGAGGGGACGATCTGCCGCTGGAGGCTCGGCCGGGATCTCGCGGCCTTTCTCGAGGGCCGCGCCCGCCTGCTCGGCCCCCGGGCCCGGCGGCAGACGGAGTCCTTCCTCCAGTCTCTCGACTTCGCGCTGCGCGGGCCGCGCGGCGGCTCCTCCCTGTTGCAGGCCCTGGCCCCCGGACTCTCGGGCCTGCTCGTCCTGAGCACCGAGGAGGATCGCAGGAACCGGCCGGTGCGGCTCCTCGATCCGCCGGTCCTCGTGCTCGGTTTTCCGCTCCGAGAATCCGGGCCGGTCCGGAGGGTCGAGAGCGCGCTCGGGGTCCTCCTCGCGGTTTCGAACCGCGACCGGATGCGGCGGGGTCGCCTTCCTCGCAGGGTTCGGACGGAGACGAGGGACGGAATCCGACTCTCGGCCGCGAAACTCGTGACCCCAAAAGACGGACGCCCCTGGCCGCTCGAGGCGGTCGTGACCCCGACCCTGGCCCATGGGGCTTCCTGGCTCCTGGTCGGCAGCGAGGACGGGCCCTGCCGACGCATCCTCTTCCGCGAGAGGCGCCAGGACCGTCGAAGCGCGGGTCGGAACACTGGGGGGGACCGCGCCGGCGGGCGCCGGAGGGGCGGCGCGGAGGAATCCGGACTGCTCGATCTCCTCGAGTTCGACTTCGCGGCGGCGGCCGAAGCCCTCCGGCGGAACCGAAAGCTGCTCGCGAGCCGGCTCCTCGTCGAGAGGGGCACGGATCCGGAGCGGGGGATGGCGCTGCTCGAGACGATCGCGCAGTTCGTGGAGCGCATGGGCCGTGTCCGCTTCACCGATGGGATCGGAGAGGGGAAGGTCTGGATGCGGATCCGGTGGACCCCCGCTCCGGCGGCCGACCGGAATCCCGGGGAGGCAGGCGGACGAGGGGGAAGGGAGCGATGAAGGCGCGGTCGGGGCAAGCCACCCTCGGGAAGGCCCCCGCCTTGGGCGGGAGCCGGACATGGTTGCGTCCGTTCCGGCCGGGGAGGGACGGGGCCTTCGATGAAGCCGCCGTCCTCCACCTGCTGCGGCGCGCGGCCTTCGGGAATCCCCCCTCCGAGGTCGAACGGATGCTGCGGCTCGGGCCGGAGGGGGCCGCACGCGCGCTGGTCGCGGGAAGCGAACCCGACCGCGCCGCGCAGAGCCTCGAGGACATGCGGCCCTTCGTGCTCGGCACCGAGTCCGGGCGGGACCTGGCGGCCTTCTGGTTCGCGAGGCTTTGCCGGACGCGGCATCCGCTGCGGATGCGGATGACGCTCTTCTGGCACGACCACTTCGCGACCTCGATCCGCAAGGTCCGCAACGCCTGGTGGATGACCGAGCAGTTCGAGACCTTCGAAGGTCTCGGCCTCGGGCCGTTTCCCGACCTCTGCCGGGCGGTCGTCAAGGGGCCGGCGATGCTGCGCTGGCTCGACGCCCCCTCGAACCGGAAGGGCCGTCCGAACGAGAACCTGGGTCGCGAACTCCTCGAACTCTTCACTCTCGGGCGGGGGAACTACGGGGAACGGGACGTGAAGGAGGCGGCCCGCGCGCTGACCGGCTGGACGATCATAAAGGGTCGCTTCCGCTTCGACCGGAGGCGGCACGATCCGGGCGTCAAGGAAGTCTGCGGGAAGCAGGGGAAGTGGGACGGAGACGCCCTGTGCACCCATCTCTTTTCTCTCGAGAGCTGCGCCCGCTTCCTGGCGGGGAAACTCCTCGAGCACTTCGTCGGACCGCGCTGGCCGGTCGAGGCCCGCACCGAACTGGCCGAGGTCCTCCGGGAGCGGGGGCTTCATATCGGCGAGGCGCTCGAGGTCCTCCTAGCCTCCCGCCTGTTCCACCGCCCGGAGTTCCGGGGGGCGAGGCTCAGGGGGCCGATCGAGTGGCAGGCCTGGGTCCTTCGGAGTCTCGGCGCGAGGGCCTCCCCCGCCGCCCTCCACCGGTCTGCGGGGAGGATGGGGCAGCGCCTCCTCGATCCTCCCGACGTGGCCGGCTGGCCCGAGGGCGAGGCCTGGCTCTCCTCCGCCTCCTGGTTGCAGCGGGCCGACTTCGCGTTGTGTCTCGGCCGTCCGGGCGGGCCCTTCCATCTCGACCCGCCCCTCGAGGAACTCGTGCCCGACCGGGGACCGGAAGCCGAGTGCGGGTTCCTGATCCGCGCGCTCCTTCCCGAAGGTCTCCCGCGGAGGGCCGAGGAGATCCTCAAGGCCCGCGCGCGCGCGGAGGCGCGCCTTCCCCGTCCGGTCCGGCTGGCCGGGCTCCTCGGCGCCTTGTTGCTCGTCCCCGCCGCCCATCGTTGCTAGGAGGTCTTTCGATGTCTTCGTCTTCCACCCGGAAATCCTCTCCCCGCATCTCGAGGCGGGGGCTCCTCGGGCGGGGCGGAGCCCTGCTCGCCGGCATGCCGCTGCTCCGGTTCGGGTCGGGGTCCCTCGAGGGCGAACGGCTCTTCGTGCTCGTTGAACTCGTCGGCGGGAACGACGGCCTGAACATGATCGTCCCGTTCGAGGATCCGGCCTACCACGCGGCGCGGCCGAGGCTCCGTGTCCGCGGCGGAGGCCTCGCGCTCGGGGAGGGCTTCTGTCTCCATCCGCGGATGGAGGCGCTCCTACCGCTCTGGAAGGAGGGGGAGATGGCCGTCCTGCACGGGGTCGGCTATCCGCGGCCCGACCGTTCGCATTTCCGCAGCCGGGACGTCTGGCACAGCGGCCGCCCGGATCTCGAGACGCCCTCCCAGGGTTGGCTCGGCCGGGCCGCGGCCGCGATGCCGAAGGACGGGAGCATGGTCAGGGCGATGGGGCTCGGCGAGGTCGATCTCTCCCTCGTCCTGCGCAGTCCGCGTCTGGCGGTGCCGGCCCTTCCGGATCTCGAATCCTACATGCTGCACACCGACGGGAGAGCCCGCCGCCGCCGGGACGCGCGCCTGCGCGAACTCGCCGCCCTGCAGGAGACCGCGAGGGACGACGCAATCGGCCGCCTGCTCGCCCGCTGCGCGAGGGAAGCCCTCGAGGGTTCCGAGCGTCTCCGGGAAGCCGCGGCCTCGTGGCGCCCGAAGGCCGGGTTTCCGACCCACGCCTTCGGACGGCGCTGCGCACTCGCGAGCCGCGCGCTGACTTCGTCCCTCGTCACCCGCATCGTCCATCTCCGCCACCACGGCTTCGACACGCATGCCTCCCAGAACCGCACGCACGGGACCCTGCTCGGCGATCTCGCCACGGGTCTTTCGGCCCTCGCCGCCGACCTCCGCGCCCGCGGCCTCTGGAAACGCTGCCTCGTCCTCTGCTTCTCGGAGTTCGGCCGGCGCCTCGCCGAGAACCGGAGCGGGGGGACCGACCACGGAAAGGCCGGTCCCGTCCTCGCTCTCGGCGGCTCCCTGAAGGGCGGTTTCCACGGCCGCGCCACCTCCCTCACCGCCCTCGACGACGGCGATCCCTCCTTCACGACCGATTTCCGAAGGGTCTTCGCCGAGGTCTGCGAACGCTGGCTCTCCGTCCCCTCCCGGCCCGTCTTCCGGGGAAGCTTCCCTCCGCTCAACTTCCTTCCGCGGTCCTGAGGACGGCGGCGCGCCCCTCGCCGCGGATCCCGTCCCGGAGGATAAGGGACCGCGTCCGGAGAGTCAGTTGACCGGGTGGACGAGGTAGGAGCCGGAGCGGTCGTCGCGTTCGAGGCGGACGAAACCCGCCTCCTCGGCCGCGCGGAGGAGGGAGGAGAAGGTCGGGTAGTCGTAGGAGGCCTCGCTGAAGCCCGGGCGCTTGCGCTGGATCGTCTGCTTGAGCATCGAGGCCCAGATCTCGCCGCGACCGTCCCGCTGGAGGGCGTTGACCCCATCGAGAAGGATGCGGAAGGCCTGCGCGTCCTTCTTCGAGAGTTCGGTGTCGCGCTGGTTGGAGCGCCGCTCCTGCATCTCCCGTTCCTTGACGAGGTCCTCGTAGAACAGGAACTCGTCGCAGTTCTCCGCGAGCAGGGGGCTGACGGTCTCCCGGACCCCGACTCCGATGACCGAGCGCCCGTTCTCCTTGAGCTTGCTGACGAGGGGGGAGAAGTCCGAATCCCCGGTCACGAGACAGAAGGTGTCGACGTGGGTCTTCGAGAAGGAGAGGTCGAGGACGTCGACGACCATCCGGATGTCGGCGGAGTTCTTTCCGGTCACCCGTTTCTTCGGGATGTCGATGAGTTCGAAGGCGGCCTCGTGCAGGCCGTCCTTGTAGCTCCGGTAGCGGGACCAGTCGCAGTAGGCGCGCTTGACGAGGATCTTCCCCTTGTCGAGGAGCCGGTCGAGGATCAGGTGGACGTCGAAGGCCCCTTCCTCGCCGGCCTGCCGTCGGCCGCCGTGCAGTCCGCGCACGATGTTCTCGAAGTCCATGAAGAGGCCGATATTCGGATTGTCTTTCATTCGTCGCTCTGGGATCGGGGACCGGAAGTCCCGTCCGAGGGGAGGATTCGGGGGGCCTCGGACGGCGAGGTGCCGTGTCCGGGCTCGGGGCGCCGCGAGAATAGGGGGGACGGCCCAGGGTGGGTGATACCCTCTCGGGGGGTCCGGGTCACCTGGAAATCCGCCGGGAGCGGTCCTAGGTTGAGCCTTCCCGACGGGAGAGGAGACGAACGTGCGCAGCCTGGACCCCTTCGAAGAGAACGGCCGTCCCGAATCCGCCGAAGAGGAATCGATCGGGCTCGGGCAATTGATCCGCGTCGAGGAGGCGACCCCATCCAGTCTCTTCGTGCTCCCTCTTCGCCAGGCCGTCCCCTTCCCTGGCATCCTGATGCCCGTGCAGCTCTCCTCCGACCGCGCCCGGGCGATCGTCGCGAAGGCCGCGGATCAGGGCGGGTTCCTCGGGCTCTTCGCCCGCCGCAGCGGAACCGGGGGCGGGGGTGAGCAGGAGCTGGGGGGGATGGCCGACGAGCGCCTCGACGAGGACGAGGACGACATCGAGGCCCCGGCCCCGAAGGAACTCCACCGGATCGGTGTCGTCGCGAAGGTCTTGAAACAGATCAACCTTCCCGACGGGCGGAAGGCCGTCATGCTCCAGGGCCTGAAGCGGGTGCGGATGATCCGGGCCGTGCGGAGGCGTCCGTTCCTGATTCTCCGGGTCGAGGACGTCCCCGACATCCCGCCGGCCGGGGATCGGGCCGAGGCGCAGGTCCGCAACCTCCAGACCCTCGTGCGGGGCATCGTGGAGAATTCCCCGCAGGTCGGAGAGGAGTTCCTGACCGCGGCGATGAACTTCGACTACCCGGGCCAGATGGCGGACTTCTGCGCCGCCTACCTGATCCGGAACCTCGGCCAGCGGCAGGCCATTCTCGAGGCCCTGGACGTCGGCGAGCGCCTCGACCTCGTCGTCGAGGCCTTGACCCGGGAACTGACCCTGCTCGAACTCGGCGCCCGCATCCGCGACGAGATCAAGCAGAAGGTCGAGAAGGCCCAGAAGGAGTTCTTCCTCCGCGAGCAGATCAAGATCATCCGCCGGGAACTCGGAGAGGAGGTCGATTCGAAGGAGGCCGAGATCCGGCAGCTCAAGGAGCGGATCGAGGCCGCGGGCCTTCCCGATCCCGTCCGCGAGAAGGCCGAGGAGGAACTCGAGAGGATGCGGGTGACTCCGGTCGAGTCCCCGGAGCACACCGTGCTCGGCAACCACCTCGACTGGATCCTCGCTCTCCCCTGGAGCGTCTGCAGCGAGGACCGCCGGGATCTGCGGGGCGCGAAGCGGGTCCTCGAGGACGACCATTTCGGACTCCGGGAGGTCAAGGAGCGCATCCTCGAGTTCCTGGCCGTGCACAAGCTGAAGAAGGGCTACGGCGGATCGATCCTCTGCCTCTCGGGGCCCCCCGGCGTCGGAAAGACGAGCCTCGGCCGTTCGATCGCCCGGGCGATGGGGCGCAAGTTCTGGCGGTTCTCGCTCGGCGGGATGCGGGACGAGGCCGAGATCAAGGGGCACCGCCGCACCTACGTCGGCGCGATGCCCGGGCGCATCCTCCAGGGGCTTCGGCAATGTGGGACGAACAACCCCGTCATCATGCTGGACGAGGTCGACAAGCTCGGCGCCGACTTCCGGGGGGATCCTTCGAGTGCCCTTCTCGAGGTCCTGGATCCCGAGCAGAACCACGCCTTCCTGGACCACTACCTCGACCTGCCCTTCGACCTGTCGAAGGTCTTCTTCATCGCGACGGCGAACGTGCTGTCGATGATCCCCGCTCCTCTTCGGGACCGGATGGAGATCATCGAGATCCCCGGCTACCTGATCTCGGAGAAGGTCGAGATCGCCGCGCGGCATCTGCTGGCGAAGCAGCGCGCGGCGCACGGCCTTTCGGCCAAGGACCTGCATCTCGGCCGTCCGGTCCTGAAGGCCATCGTCCGCGAATACACCCGCGAGGCCGGCGTCCGCCGACTCGAGCAGAACATCTCGAAGATCTGCCGCAAGCGGGCCCTCCGGGTCGCGAGGGGAGGACGGGGGAAGACCCGGGCGATCCAGGTCAAGGATCTCCCCAGGTATCTCGGTCAGCCCAGGTTCGCGGGCCGGACGCGGCGGGTCATCAAGCGGCCGGGGATCTGCCAGGGCCTCGCCTGGACCCCGGTCGGCGGGGAACTCCTCTATATCGAGGTCGGTTCCTGGCCGGGGAAGGGGCGGATCCTCGTGACCGGAAGCCTGGGCGAGGTCATGAAGGAATCGGTCCGGATCGCGACCGACTACCTGAAGGGGCACGCGGACCTCTTCGGGCTCGACCTTAAGAGGATCCAGGACGAGGACCTCCACGTGCACTTCCCGGCCGGGGCCGTTCCGAAGGACGGTCCGAGCGCCGGAATCACGGTCGCTTCGGCCCTGCTTTCGCTCTGGCTCGGCCGCCGCTGTCCGAAGGATCTCGCGATGACGGGGGAGCTGACTCTCGTCGGGGAGGTCCTGCCGATCGGAGGAGTGCGGGAGAAGGTCCTGGCCGCGCGCCACGAGGGGCTGCGGAGGATCCTCCTCCCGGCCGCGAACCGGGCCGACATCCGGGAGATCGACCCGGAACTCGTCGCCGGCATGAGCTTCCTCTTCGTCGAGCACTTCGAGGAGGTCGCGCGGCACCTCGGCTTCCTCGCCTGAGGCCCCGCCTCCGGAAGGCTCCCGTCCCTCCGCCCCCGGGGAGATCCCCCCGGGAGGCCTCCCCTCCTCAAGGTCCGGGACCCGAAATCCCGATACCCAGGCGTCCTCCCGGCGACGACCGGGAGGGGCCCTTCAGGGTCGACCCCCTGGTTTTGGAGGCAACATGCGTGAGCGCACCTTCCCTCGTTCCCTGTTCCCCTGCATCGCCCTTCTGGCCTTCGCGCCCGCCTGCAACCGGGCGGGCGGCGCGGCCTCTCCGAGGATCTCCAGCATCCCCCTCCAGACGACCCCCGGAGGGACGACCTTCACCCTGGACCTGTCCGCCTACGTCACGGACGACACCAAGACCGCGACCTATGCGGTCACGAGCGGCGGGGGAAGCTTCAGCGGGAGCACCTATTCGAGGACCTTCCCGACGCTCGGAACCTACACCGTCGGCTTCAAGGCGACGGATTTCCGCGGGAATTCGACGAGCGGCAGCTTCCAAGTCAAGGTGACCTCCGCCGAGATCGCCCTCGTCCGCAACGGGACCGGGGTCTCCTACTACGACGTCCAGACCGGGAACCTGACTTCCGTGCTCCAGGACGACGGCCGCACGAAGACGCACAAGGCCTCGCTCACGGACGGGTGCAGCGTGTTCGAGGTCGACGTGACCGGCCAGAAGGATCTCTATCTCTACGATCCGAACGAACAGGAAGTCCTCACGATTGCCCAGGACTCGTCGAAGTCCGAGGTCTACCTCGGCAAGACGAGCGACGGGAAGATCCTCTTCCAGGCGGGAAGCTCGCCTGCGCGCTCCCTCCACCTCTACGACACGACGAACGGCGGCCTTTCGAAGGTCACGGCCTCGACCGGGGGAGCGCGGGACGAGCGGGACGGAATCGTCAACAGCGCGGACCTCGTCTTCTTCGAGAGCGCGGAGAACGGGCTCGCCGACATCTACTACTTCGACATCGCGAACAACAAGACCGTCGCGGTCAGCACCCATGCCCGCGACGAGGACCTCGTCACGGCGCTCCCCGACGGCGCCGTGCTGTTCCGGCGGAAGGGCGACGGCGGGGAATGGGACCTCTTCTACTTCAAGGCCGGTGTCGGGGTCGTCGAGGTCGGCGCGGACCTCGACGGATCGAGTCCCTTCACCGAGAGCAAGACCTACGCCGGGAGGACGAGCGATTCCCGCGTCGTCTTCTCGACGACCGACGGCTCGGACACGGACCTCTACATCTGGAATCCGGGAACGGGGCAGACCTCGACGATCGCCAACAGCGTCGCGAACGAGAGCCTCGCCGGGATCACGGCGACCGACCTGATCGTCTACAAGATCCAGACCGGTTCGAGCAACGCGGACCTGTCCTACTACAACCCCTCGACGAACGGGTCCACGACCGTCGCCAACAGCTCGGACGACGAGACCTATGACGGCAGCCTGTCGAACGGGGACATCGTCTTCACGAGAAACACGGGCGGGAACGGCAAGGACCTCTACTGGTTCGACGTCAGCGCCGGGAGCGCGAACGTGTTCTCCGGAGCGAACACGACCTCGACGGACTACCTCTTCGCGAAGGTGCTCGCGAACGACAAGATCGTCTACACGGTCGGCGCCTCGATCTACCTCTACGACACGACCGGACCGACCGCGACCTCGATCTCGACGGCCGCAGGAACCGAGTCCTTCGCGGGCGAGACCGGAGGCGGCGACTTCGTGATCTCCCTGTCGACCGGGGGGCAGAACGACCTCTATCTCTGGGACGAGTCGGCCTCGGCCGCCGTCGCGATCACGACGAACACGGGAGACGAGGTCTTCAAGAAGGGGACGACGCACGGTCCGATCCTCTTCACGAGGAAGGATTCGGGGGCGACGACCTCCGACCTCTACGTCTGGGACCCGAGTTCCAAGAAGGTGACGAGGATCACGACCAACAGCGTCGAGGACGGTGTGGACACCGTTTTCGAGGCCACGGTGAGCAACTGAATCCATAGAACGAGAGGAAGGCCCGGGTCACCCGCCCGGGCGGATCCCGCGGTGTCCATCCACCCGGGATCGAAGGAAAGGGAAGGGAGCAGGGCCGGCGGGAGCCGGCCCTGCGTTTTTCTGGGCGGCGAGGGGAGGTTCCGAAGGTGGGACAGGAGGAATACAAGAGCCGGGGGAGCGGGCCCTCAGGGAAGGCATAATGAGGGGAGGCCGGGACGAATCCGCGGCCTTCTCTCTAGGATCCCCGGGTCCTCGAGGACCCCTTTCCCCTCGGCCTCTCTCGAGGATGCCTTCGATGCGATTCCCTTCTCCCTCCCCTGGATGGGGGCCCGCGCTTCTCGCTCCCTTCCTTCTCGCCTCCGCAGGAGGCCTCCTCCTCGCCACGAGCCTTCCTTCCCAGGGCCCCGACTACGCGGCGGCGGCGCGGTATTCCTTCGCGAAGAACGGCCACTCGCTCGTCGTCCTCCGGAACGGGAAGCTCGTGTACGAGAAGTACGGGAACGGGTTCTCCGGCACCCTTTCCCACAGGCTGGCCAGCGGGACGAAGAGTTTCGCCGGGGTCCTGCTCGCGATCGCCGTCGATGACGGGATCCTGGGGTTCGACGAGAAGGTCGCCCTGACGCTGACCGAGTGGAAGAAGGATCTCCGGAAATCCAAGATCACCTACCGGCAGCTCCTGGGCCTGGTCAGCGGCCTCCATGGGGGGAGGCTGGGGGTCACGCCGAGCTACGCCGCCGCGGTCAAGGCTCCGGCGATCGCCGATTCCCTCAAGGTATTCAGCTACGGCCCGAACCCCTTCCAGTGCTTCGGAGAGGCCCTGAAGAGAAAGCTCGCCGCCAGGACCCCGAAGGAGACCGTGGCCGGATACCTGCAGAGGAAGCTGTTGAACCCGATCGGGATCAAAGTCGCTTCCTGGCGCAACGCGGCCTCCGGGGAGCCCGATCTCCCGAGCGGGGCCTACCTCCAGGCCCGGGAATGGATCAAGTTCGGGGAGATGGTAAGGCTCGGGGGGATGTACGGAGGCAAGCGCGTCGTCTCGTCGAAGAACCTCGCCCAGCTCTTCCTCGCGACCCGGGTCAAGAACACCTACGGGGTGGGTTGGTGGCTCGGGGACCTCGGTTCCGGACTTCCCCCCTCGCTCCGCTTCGCGGCCGGGGCCGGGGTCCAGCGACTCTTCCTCCTCCCGGAACTCGGGCTCGTGATCCAACGCTTCGGGGAATCCCGGGGAACCCGGTATTCCGACGCGGCCTTCTTCCGCGCGCTGTTCCCCTCGGGCTACGTCCCCTTCGGCGCCGCCTGCAAGGGCAGCGCCGGAACCCCCTCCCTCGCGGGGAACCCCCTCGTTCCCCCGCGTCCGGGTTCCTTCCTCGAGATCCTGTGCCGGGGAGTCCCCGCGAAGGCTTCGGGACTGTTCTATCTCGGAGTCTCCAGGACCTCCTTCGCCGGGGCGCCGCTTCCCCTGGCCTTGGACGCGCTCGGCATGAAGGGTTGCGCGCTTCGGGTCTCGATCGACCTCTCGTTCCCCTTCCTCGCGACCCTGGGCTCCGCGCGGCTCCGCCTGCCGCTGCCTCCCTGGACCTCGCTCCTCGGACGTTCCCTCTTCTTCCAGGCCCTCGTCGCCGACCCCAAGGCCAATTCCCTCGGGCTCATCATGAGCGGGGGCCTCCAGGCCCGGCTGGGCATGTAGGAGGCCGCGGGCCGGAGGGAGAGCCGGGGCTTGCGAGTCCTTCCCGGTAAGGGAATTGCGCGGAGGATTTTCCCGAACTGAGGTCATCGCGGGGCTCCCCGCCGGACGAAACAGGGGGAAGACGGGGGTTCGCAACGAGGAGGAAGGATGCGAAGGGGAGTCTTGGGGGCTTGGATTCTCGGGGTCGCGGTGCTCGGAGGGGTTTCGAGGGGGCAGGGAGTCGGGGCGGTAACCGGATTCCCGGGCGGTTTCGGAGTTCGGACCGGCGGGAGGATCCTCGAGCGCGCGCGGGCGGGCCTCCACTGGGGGACCTACGTCGGGGGCGGCGGCTTCGAGGAGCTGCGCTGCCTCGCGGTCGCGAGGAACGGGGACCTGATCGCCGCCGGGGTCACGCAGTCGCGCGACTTCCCGGTCACCGCGGGGGCTTACCAGCGGAGCTTCGGCGGGCAGAGTTGGACCCGGGGCTTCGGGGACGTCGTCGTCCTGCGCATGTCGGCCGACGGCAAGACCCTGCGCTTCGCGACCTACGTCGGGGGGGCGGGGGGCGAGGAGCCCTTCGACATGCAGGTCATGCCCGACGATTCGATCTGGGTCGCGGGCCTGACGCGTTCGAAGGATTTCCCGCGGACCCCGAACGCCTGGGGGCCGCCGAAGGACATCTGGAACGACGCCTTCGTCTTCCACCTCTCGGCGGACGGGTCGAAGCTCCTCTACTCCACGGCCTTCGGGGGCTACGGCGGGGACGTCGCCTATGCGCTGCACGTCGAGCCGGGAGGGGGACGGGTATGGCTCGCGGGCATGTCCAACGGCGGTGTGCCGACGACGCGGGGGGCGTTCCGGACCCGCGCCAGGGGCCGGGAGGCATGGCTCGCGATCCTGGACCTCGCGACCCGGCCCGGGGCGACGACGCTCGCCTACGGGACCTTCCTCGGAGGAAGCGGCGACGAGAACCGCGTCTTCGATCTCCACGTGGATGCGAAGGGCCGGGCGACCCTCGTCGGCCTGACCGAATCCTCGGACTTCCCGGTCACCGCCCTGGCCGCGCAGCCGGACTTTCCGAGGGGTTCCCGCTGCCTCTTCCTCGCGACCCTCGATCCCACGAAGACCGGCGCCGCCGCCCTCCTCTACGGGAGCTTTCTCGGGGGAGGGGGCGAGGCGTTCTCGGCGACGATCCTCGAGGACGCGAAGGGAGTGCTGACGGTCGGGGGGTGCTCGGCCGCGCGGAACATGGTCGCGTCCCTCGGGGCCTTCCAGACCTCGTACGGCGGGGGCAAGAGCGACGGCTTCCTGATCCGCGTCGACCGGACCCGCAAGGGGCGGGCGGGGATCCTGTATGCGACCTACTTCGGGGGGGACGGCATCGACCGCTTCCCGGCCCTGCTCGCCGAAGCCGACGGGACCTTCACCCTCGCGGGGGGCTCGGATTCCTCGCGCCTGCCGGTGACGGCCGGGGCCTTCCAGGAGAGCCGGACCTCGGGCCCGATGGGGGACGGATACCTCTGCCGCCTGGATCCGTCCCGGAAGGGGGCCGGCGCGCTCCGCTACGGAAGCTACTTCGGCGGGTGCAGGGGAGGGACCTCCCTCCTGGCGGCCGCGCGGACGCCGCGGGGCCTGCTCGCCCTCTGCGGGACGACCGTCGACCCCTGGGCCCCGGTCCTTCCCGGCGCGTTCCGGACGAGGCCTAAGGTTCCGGCGGACGCCTACCTCGCGCTCCTCAATACGAGGCCCCTGGATCCCGCCTACTCGGTCCTGGGGAAGGCCTGCCGCGGCTCGGCCGGCCTCCCGCAACTCCGGCCCCTGAGTCCGGCCCGGCTCTGCGGGCGGGTGCGGGCGCGCGTGCGCGGGGCGACCCCGAAGCGGGCAGGCGTCATGCTGCTCGGCTTCTCGACGAGTTCCTGGGCCACCCTCGTCCTTCCGGCGGAACTCGGGCGGGCCGGGATGAGCGGTTGCGTGCTCTATGCGAGCGGCGAGGTCCTGACCGCCCTGCCGACCGGGAACGGAGTCGCCGACTGGGGGATGGATCTTCCCTGGCGGCCCGAACTCGTCGGGCTCCGCTTCTACAACCAGTACGTCTTCCTCGACGCGAAGGCCAATCCCTTCGGGCTCGTCCTGACGAACGCCTTGCAGGGCGAGGTCCGGTTCTGACCCCTTGCCGTGCGCTCAGGGGGGGAAGGCTCCGGTGGCCTCGAGGAGGCGGAGGAAGGTCCGTCCCCACCGGTAGTCCGCGAGGAGGCTGTCGTCGCGGTGTCCCAAGAGGCGGAGCGCCGCGTAGAGGGCCTCGATCGAAGCGAGGCCGCGGGCGGGATCGTCGAAGAGCTTGGAGCGGCGCGGATAGGCGGTCGGGAGGTCCGGGGGCAGGGAGCGCGGCAGGACCGGGCCGCGGAGGGCGGCGCGCATCGTCTCGAGGTGCCGCCAGGTCGCGTCGAGCAGGAGCAAGGGCGGCCCCGAGTCCGAGGGGGCGAGGACCGGGGCCTCGACCTCGAGACAGATGTGGGGGACCTCGCACTCGATGAGGTCGTCGGGCCGGAAGCGCTCGAAGACGAAGCCCTCGCGGCCGACGAGGGCTTCGAGCGTGCACTTCCTCCGGTTCTCGCGGTAGTGGCGGACGAGGCGGACCGGGAAGGGCGGGACCGCGGGCGTCGGGGAATCAGGAGGCATGGGCCGCCGCCTCCCCGAACAGCCATTCGCGCAGGGCGTCGCGCACCGCTTCGGGAGGAATGCCGCGCACGCAGAGCGGAGCCGGACAGGCGCGCAGCCCACAGGGGGCGCAGGGGACCGGGTGGCGGAGGACGATCGCCCGCCCCCGCCAGGGACCGTAGCGGGCCGGGTCCTTCGGGCCGAAGAGGGCGACGACCGGGCGGCCGAGGGCCTGGGCCATGTGGAGGGGGCCCGAGTCCGCGGCGACGACGGCGGCCGCCCGTTCGAGGAGGGCCAGGGTCGCGGGCAGACCGAGGCGCGCGCCGTCCCAGTGGGGGAGCTGCGTTCGGGATCGGGCCGCGATCTCCCGGTGGAGCGCCTCCTCGCCGGGGCCGGTCGAGACGACGGCGCGCCAGCCCTCCCGCGCGCAGATGTCGGCGAGGAGCGCGAAGCGCTCCGACGGCCAACGCTTGAAGGCCGCGAAGGCGCTCGTGCCCGGGGCGAGGACGACGAGGGGGCCCTCGCCCGGAAGCCCGTCGAGGAAGGCGCGCGCGGCTTCCCGCGCCTCCTCGCGGACGAAGAGGAGGGGGCCCTCCGGGGGGGAGGGGTGGGGGGGCGGACAGAGGGTCTCCACGAGACGCCGGGCCTGCCGCGCGCGATGCGGGAGCGGGCCTTCCCAGCGAAGGGCCTCGTCGAGGACCCGCCAGGAGCCCTCCCGGGCGATCGGGGGGCCGAAGCCGAGCCTGCGGCCTGTGCGGGCCAGGCGCAGGTGGACCGCGCTCTTCAGGTTTCCCTGGAAGTCGAGGACCGCGTCGTAGCGCCGCGCGCGCAGCGCCCGCAGGTGTCGGAGGGCGAGGGCCGGGAGCGAGGGCCAGGTCCACGGGCGGCGGAGGCGCCTATCGAAGGCGCGCCTCGGGTAGACGAGAAGGCGGTCGATCCAGGGATGCCCCTCGAGGAGGGCCGCCGCCCGGTCCTCGACGAGCCAGTCGACTCGCGCCTCGGGCCGGGCCGCCTTCAGGAGCGCGAGACCCTCGAGGGCGAAGAGGACATCGCCGAGGGCGGAAAGGCGGACGAAGAGATAGCGGGCCTCGGCCATGCGCGGGCATGATAGCCGCGCCGTGCGGCGACTGGACTTCGACAGGGTGTGGTTCTGGATTCCGGACGATGGCCCCGATCCCCCCGAGGCCTGGACCCTGCCCGGGTTCCGTCCGGCGGGGGAGGCCGCGCGCGGCGGGAGGGGGGGCGCGCGGCGCATCGAACTCCCGACCGGCGAGAGGCTGTGGTGGCGGGAGTATCGGCGCGGGGGCTGGTCCGCGCGCCTGCGCTCCCGGGCGTTTCGAAGCGACCGCCGCCTGCGGGGGGAGCTTCGGGCCCTCCGCCTCCTGGCCGAGGGGGGCGTGCCCGTGCCGCCTCCCTTCCTCGGGCGGGTCGAGCGCGTGTCCGGCGGCCTGCACCTGGTCCTCGTGACCCGCGACCTCGGCGGCCGCTCCCTCCTCGAGGCCGTGCTGGAAGCCGCGAACCCGCGCGCGGCCCTCGCCCTCTGCCGCGAGGCCGGACGGACCGTGCGGCGCATGCAGGACCTGGGCTTCCGCCACCCCGACCTGCATCCGGGCAACCTCCAGGTCGGGGAGGACGGCCGGGTCCATGTCCTCGACCTCGCGGGGGGGAGTTTCGCCTCCCCGGGCGAGGGCGTCCCCGACCCCGCCGCCCTCGTGCGCTGCGCGCGCTTCCTGCGCAAGCACCGCGGGCGCGACCCGAGCCCGCGCGAACTCTGCGCCTTCCTCCAGGGCTTCGAGCCCGAGGCCTCGCGCCGGCGCGCCCTCCTCCCCGAACTCCGCCGCCGCTACCTCCGCCAGGTCCGCCTGCGCCGCCTCCTCTGGCGCCGCCCCCGCCTCGCCCCCCCGGCCTTCCCCCGGGAGCCCCTACCCTCGGAGGGCCAGTGAGAATTGACGAGCGAGGAGGACTTTCTTCGAGGTTTTATTGCGAGAAGGTCGCTGCTGTCCTACCGGCAAGGGTCGTTTCCCGGAAACTTCCAGGCTCGAGTTCCTTCCACCCCATCTCGATGGGAGCAGTTGTGATGATGCGGATCCGTTTCCTCTCGATCCTCCTCCCCGTCGTGCTCCTGGGTTGCACGCTGCGACATCCCTCTTCGGCGGCCGAGGCCTCCGGTTCTCCGTCCGAGGCCGAGGGAACCTTCGGTGTCCTTTTGATGGCGCACGGAGGTCCGCCGGAATGGAATCGAGGAGTCCTGGACGCGGTGAAACCCCTGCAGGGGGACCATGCGATCGAGGTCGCCTTCGGAATGGCCGACGCGGCTTCGATCCAGGAGGCGGTCGGGGCTCTCGAGGCACGAGGTGTCCGCAAGATCGGCGTCGTCCGTCTCTTCGTTTCCGGAGAGAGCTGGTACGACCGGACGGAGCGGATTCTCGGGCTTCAACCGGGGGCTCCGGTCCGGAAGACGACAAGGCCGCAGGGGCACGGAGAGGGCCACGGCGGCCGGCGACATCGGATGGAGTTCTGGAGGATTCGAACTCGAGCCTCCTTTTCCCTCACCAGACAGGGTTTGGTCGAGGCCGAGGCGATGGGGACCGTCCTCGCCGACCGGGCCCGAGCCCTCAGCCGTGCTCCTGAAAAGGAAGATCTTCTCATCCTTGCGCATGGGCCCGGCGACGACGCGGAGAACAGGAGATGGATCGCCGACCTCGAGGCCCGCGCCGCCGTGGTTCGGGAATCCCTGCCCTTCCGGCGCATCCGGGTCGAGACTCTGCGGGAAGACTGGCCGGACAAACGCAAGGACGCCGAGCGCCGGATCCGCGCCTTCGTGAAGAGGGCCGAGGACGAGGGCGGCACGGCGATCGTCATCCCTTTCCGGGTTCATGGATTCGGACCGTATGCGAAGGTCCTCGAGGGGCTCGACTACGTTTCGGACGGCAAAGGGCTCATCCCTCATCCCAAGGTCACGGAGTGGATCGCGGGGAGGATACGGGCCCTCAGGAAGGGGAGCTTCAGGAAACCGGTCGACTAGGCCGGGATCCGAGGTGTGGAACTCTCCGGGGCGGGCGCGGCGCCGGAACGAGGACCGATGCGGCGACGGGGCCTAGCGAAGCTTTCCCGCTGCGAAGAAGACCTCCAGACCTTAGGACTCCTTGCGTACCGGACGGGGGAAGGCTGCGGGCGACGAGGACGGGAGAGAACGATACGGGGCCATCCTGGCGCTTCATCGGCGATGACCGGGGTCGACATCGGCCTGCCTCCATGCCAGGGGATCGGATCGGGGCGTGGAGAAATGCGGATTCATAATTTCATGGAATAGTGTTTTATAAGGGAGGCGTTCGAGACCGGTGCCGGGGTGGTATGGTCCCGAGCCCAATCCACCGGGGGGAGGAGCGAACGTCCCCCGGAGGGCCCCGCAGGCGGTTCCCCGGCGGGCGTTTCGAGGATTCGATCCCACGGAGAGGAGCGGCACGCCCGGAATGCTCGACCCAGCGACCCCCACCCGCGATCCCCTCCTCCGCCTGCTCGAACGCTGGCGCGAAGATCCGTACGGCACGTATCGGACATGGTTCCTCTGGGACCAACGGTTGAAGAATTTCCGATCCATCCGACGGGGGATTTCCGTCGTGGTCGCCGAGATCGAGTCGGGGAGCTTCGGAAACGTCTACAAGGGTTCGTCGCTCGAGACGATCGTGAGGTCGATCGCTGAGCAAAGGCAGATTTTCCGTGGTGCCGACCACGCCTTCCTCTGGAAGCCCAAGCTCCGCATTCCGGACATCTACGAGAACCGCCCCAATCAACTCGCATTCGGGAATTTCCTGAAGACCTGCGCCTGCTGCTCGGGTCGGGAATCCAAACTCGTCGACGCCATCCGGGAACTGGATCGGGCCGGGATCAAAGGCCTTGGCCCTGCGGCGGCCAATATCCTCTACTTCCTCCATCCGACCGTGGTCTCCCCGTTCAACACCTCGATCGTGAAGGGATACAACGCCCTCACCGGGGCCAGGGTGAAATTGGGGCGGTGGGAGGAATACTTGGCGATGCGCCGGGGGATCCTCGAGATGAATTCGCGGTACAGCGCCCTTCTCTCCAACGACCTGGGGGCGATCGCGGGTTTCCTGTTCGATGTCGGATCCGGGAGATACCCGGTCCCGCCGCGGGAATCCGACGACGAGGCCCTCACGCGGTGGGAGGAGGATCTTGCCGCGGTTCGGGAAGAATCCGCAAAGGCCATGCGGGCGATTCGAGCGGCGCGTGATGAGGATCACACCCATACCGAGATCCAAGGGTGGCTTCGGGATCTGGGGGTTGCCGTCGGGTACGACGTTTGGATCGCGAGCAACGACCGCAACCGCCCGTTCCGAGGGGGAAGACTCTCCGACGGCTGTCTCGACCGGCTTCCCGAGGTTCTGGAGGAGTCCCCGTCCTTCGATACGATCCGTTTCATCGACGTTCTCTGGGTCGATACGGCGGCCGACAGGGTCGTCGCCGCCTTCGAGGTCGAGCACACGACCTCGATCCGTTCGGGAATCCTGAGGATGCTGGATCTTGCGCTCGATCTGGCCCAGACGGGGTTGTCCATGTTCCTGGTCGCCCCCGATTCCCGGGAGGCGGAGGTCCGGGAGGAACTGGAGCGTCCGGCGTTCCGCCGGGTGGCGGATCTGGATGTCCGCTTCATCGCCTACGACGACCTGCAGAAGAACTTCGAGGCCATCACCCGTTTCGGCCAGGGCATGAAGCCGATCGACGCCATCGCCCGGAGGTTGCGCTGATTCGGCGTGAAGGGATTCGCCTCCTCCTCGGTCGAGGTCGTTGCGGAACGAGGCGCTCGGGGGCGTCAGCCGAGGAGGGTCATTCGAGGACGGAACCGAGGTCGCCGCCTGATTCAGCCATCCACAGCTTTGGACGATACTTCCCTCGAAGTCGCGGGTACATGGACATCGGGACCCATGGCATGGGAATGGTGACGAGCGGCTTACGCCCAACAGGGTCTACTTCAACGAAATGGAATTGATCTTCCCTGATTCGAGCAACACCTTCTTTTCGATCTTCTCTCCCGGGAACTCAACTACGGCATAGGATCGAGTAAGGACTCCTCCGAAAAGCCGAAAGAAAGGTCCTTTCCACTTTGCCTGATAAAGACGTCCTAAAAAGGCCTTCCGGGCCCAAGGAACATCGACGAGATGCAACTTCATGGGTCTCTCGACAGCCGGACCATGAACGGCACCTTCGAAGAACCCCGCCGGCAAGACGTATGCATCCACCTTTCTTGCTCTCCCCCCGGCTAACACCGTCTTCTCTCCAAAAAAAGACCCATCCTCGGCGACAAGGAACAATTTATAGGATCCAAGAGGAACCGTTTCGATCCAGTTCGTTCCGAGCGAAAAGACCCCTGTTCTGATCCGGTGCAGGGGTGGGAGCCCTAATAGAAGCCAACGGACCTCGCCTCTGCGGACAGGTCGGCCGTAGGAGAGTCCATGGATGTCTATGATAAGGTTGGTTGTAGATCCAAATTGGATGAGATAGGTCTGTTGGGGATGGAAAAATGCGATTCTTTCCGAAAACCCGAATCGTTTGTCCCAAGCCCCGATTTCGATAGGGAACGAGTAGGAGTTCAAGAAGGAGAAACGCCCGCTGTTATCGGAACGTACGGTTTGAATCAGTTCAGGGAAAATCATCGGGGACCTGTCGTCACGATAGGGGATCAATGAGATCACGGCTCCGGAGACTCCGTTACCGTTCGAATCAACAACCTTTCCATTGATTCTCGTGTCTTCGAGGGATGTCATCAAATACATCGTAATGTTTTGGTTATCATCCGATATCTTAAGCAACTGGTAGGCATACCCTCGTTTTCTGGCCAGGAGGAACACTTCCTTGTCTTTAGGAACCAAGACGGTGGCTCTTCCCTGTTCGTCCGTCATGGCGGTCGCATATTGAAAGGCCTCCTGCTTCGACCGGAGGTTGAGAACCACACCGGCAAGGGGCCGAGCCTGCTCGGCCGCGAAGGTTCGGACGACAACGGGCGTGAGTCGGAACTCCAAAGCGGCACCGTTCTGGCTGATCAGGACCTCCATCGTCGTAAGGGTCGAGTAGTGGTTGTTTTCTACGACCAAGGAAACCCTCACTTTTCCCTCGTCGTCGATCGAATGCACGTCGAGTTCGAAACTCCCATCCCGTTGGAGTTTGGTCCAGCCGAGGAATCTTTCGGAAGGCCGATTGCCCGAAACGTAGTAGAACCCAAGGCGTAAGTTTTTTCCCGCAGGTAGTGGCGTTACGACTCTTCCGTGAAGAACCTGCCGTTTCGGAAGGGTGATCGTGATGGAAGGTTCCAGGAGGATTTTCCCGGAAAATACAATCTGTTTTGCAGGACTCCGAATCAAGACATTGACGAGTTCAAAATATGTCCACTCCTTAGCATCGAGGAGCATTCTCATCGAGCCGTCGGATCGTGTCACCCCCTTGGCCGTCACCCCCTCCTTTGCTCCGATCCAATATTTCCCTTGCTTTCCAAGAAAAAGTTCAAATCCGGAGGCCGGCCCTTTTCCCCATGTCACATGGAAAAGGACCTCGTGCATTTTCGAGTTTAAAGGGGAAGGTTTTTCTGAATTTGAACGAATCGGGGATTCTCGGAGGAACCCAAGAAACTTCTGCTTGAACGAATCGGAAGATTCTGTTGTTTCGTGATTGATTCCTCCAAGGTTATGGCCCGTTCTCAGCTGACCGAGTGTCGTCTCGGCATCCGCGGGTCCCCAGAATCCTTTCAAGAATAAAAAGCAGAGTGCAATGAGAGCCGTGGCCAACGCCGTCCAGCCTGCGCCTTTGGCTGCATTTCGCATCATGAGATCATTGGTGAAATACCCCCGACCTGTGGATCCCGGATTCTACGTACATCAAGCAGGCCTGCCAAGCCATGCCGATCCACTCTGTTTCGCTTTTACTTTCAGAATAGGCAACCGCAACCATCATGATTGGGATCTCGGTAAGCAAACCCCAACATGAACCCAGGCTCGACTCCAACTACGCAGCGTCCTCCCCTGACACTGCATTGTTGATTGATGACTCCGCAATCCGTAGGAGATCCGGTGCAGTCGGGTTCCGCCGATATCTCCATGGGGGAGAATACGACCATCGGGGGCCGATTGCCCGCGCTTCCTGAGGTGGGTCCCAAGGCAACGAGGACCGCCAGAAGAGTCCATTTCATCAATCGATTCATGTTTTTCTCTCCTTCCAAGGACTACCA